>Ga0209573_1002893_pt1 | contig 20364 bp, 21 predicted proteins | sample TNRBio252014_DNA_FD_185870 | JGI IMG/M metagenome (GOLD analysis project Ga0209573, IMG submission 185870) | Wastewater treatment Type I Accumulibacter community from EBPR Bioreactor in Madison, WI, USA - TNR Reactor_6/25/2014_ DNA (SPAdes)... | ecosystem: Engineered > Bioreactor > EBPR >...
AGCCTTGCTGCCCATCAAAACCGTCTGGGTCTATCCCCTCGACCGAAACTTCAGGCGCGTGCTCTGCGAGTGACCGCAGCCTTCCGGCTCCGACCCAAGCGCATGCACGAATGCCCGGGGTTATTGAGGAGTTACATATATAGTATATTCGTTACACAATATGCAATCTTTCTGACGCACTTGTTTGGTGTTGCTGCCCAGTAAGAATGCTGCGACGCAACATTGGCATGAGCTGCCTGTGCTAGGGGCCTTGCGGCTACAATAGTGGCGAGCGCAAGGCAGGTCTTGGCGGTCGGGGTCTGACACGTCGTCATGCCCGTCGGGAAACAAGGGGAGGGTAGTGCATGGACTGTAAAGTGAAGTGGACCGGCGATGGAATGTCGTTCATTGCTGAAACAGGAACCAATCACACGGTCGTTATGGACGGGGCGATCGAGGCGGGTGGCCGCAATCTGGCGCCGCGTCCGATGGAGCTAATGCTTGCTGGTGCCGGTGGTTGTGCGGCCTTTGACGTGGTCCTGATTCTCAAAAAAGGGCGACACGCCGTCAAAGGCGTGGAGGTCAGCCTGCAGGCCGAGCGTGCGGATGTCGAGCCGCGGGTGTTTACCCGCATTCATTTCCACTTTCGCGTGACCGGGAAGCAGCTCAAGTCGGAAGCGGTGGCGCGCGCCATCGAGTTGTCGAAGGACAAATACTGTTCGGCCACCAGCATGCTCGAAAAGACTGCCGAAATAACGCACGATTTCGAAATCATCGAAGATTGAGGCGGGCTTTCGGGACTGCGCAGAGACGGTTTCCTGGCGTACGAAAGTCGCCTTAAACGTAGTAGGCCGTGCGAGTCATGGTTCGTGATACCAGTTGCATGGCCAGCCTTGCGGCGGCTGGTAGTTCGCGAGCGCCGAGGCGCACGGCCGTTGCGGCGTGTGAAATCTCGTCGAGGCGCATTTGCTCGACAATCGCGCGTGACTTGAGGTCCTGCCACGGGAGATCGCTGAGGTGATGGTCGAGGTGTGCCTCGACCTGTCTCTCCGTCTCGGCAAGAAAGCCGAGGCTCCAAGTATCGCCGAGTTTGCCTGCGCCAAATCCGATCGACAGTGCGCCAAGGTACCACAGCGGGTTCAACAGGCTCGTACGCCCGCGCAATTCAGCGAGGCGGCGCTCGGTCCAGGCCAGGTGTTCTGTTTCTTCATAAGCGGCTTGTTGTAGCGCTTGCCTGACTCCCGGATCGCTGCAACTCAGCGCCTGGCCCTGGTAAAGCGCCTGCGCACAGACCTCTCCGACATGATTGATGCGCATCAGCGCTTCTGCGTGCGCGCGCTCTTTTTCCGACAGGATCGCTTCTGCCTGCTCGCAGCCGGGTATCTTGCGTGTCGTCGGCGCTGGCGCAAAAAGGGTGCGCAGAGCCTTGTCGAACTCGATGACGATGCGGTCAGTGATCATGCGCGGCCTTTGCTGTTCCGGTTGTTGCGCTGCGAGTTCAAGAAATCAGTGAGCGTTAGGGCCGATGGCCGCCAGAACGGAGAATTCGGCGTGCATCGTCCGCATCGCGCAGGCTGGTCCCGAGGGTGCAGAAATACTCGCCAAAAAGTGCCGCATGCTGCCGGTTGACTGTTCGTTCCTCGATGCGTAGCCACTGATCGCCACGGGCTTTGGACCAGGTGCCATCGGAGCGACCAAAGCCGTAGACACGGCGCTCGGCGGTGGCGCAGCGGATCGCTTCGTAACTGACGTTGCGCGCGCCGGCAGAGCTTACGATTACCAGGGTGTAGTAGACGACGCGATCGGGCGTGACCGATAGTGACTCGCCGTCGATCATGAATTTGCTGTCGGCGGTCGCACTGACCACGAAAGGGATCAAGTTCTCGGCTTGTGGAAACGCGGGAAACTGGACTTCTCGTGCCTCTGTGCTCTGCTTTGCGGAGTCGCCATCGTTGCCCTCGTCGCGGGCTGACCAGGCCGGCGACGGCAGCAGTGCGGCGAGGGGCAAGAGCCAGCATGCGAGGCGTGAGATCCATAGTGTACGACTGGATGACGTGCGTCGTGTCAGCTCCGGGAAGGTGTTGTTCATTTCTCGTCTGTCGCCTCAATCGCCAAAGTTGAACGCTGCGCGCTCGGCGTGGCTGAACGGCGCGTCTGCCGGTGGTCGGCGTTCAGGAAGCGGGCCAATTCATTCAATGCCTGCTCGTAGACCCGGCGCTTGAAGTCGATGACCGCGTCGAGTGACACCCAGTAATGATTCCAGCGCCAGGCATCGAACTCAGGATGGTCGCAGGCGCGCAAGGAAACGTCGTTGTCGCGCCCGATCAAGCGAAGCAGAAACCAGATCTGCTTCTGACCCCGGTAACTGCCACGCCATTCGCGTCGTACCCAGTGCGTCGGAACGTCGTAACGCAACCAGTCTTTGGTGCGACCAAGGATGAACACATGCTCCGGCAGCAAGCCTACCTCTTCATGCAACTCACGGTACATCGCCTGTTCCGGCGTTTCGCCCCGCTTGATGCCGCCTTGCGGAAACTGCCATGAATGCTCGCGGATTCGCTTGCCCCAGAACACCTCGTTCTTGGTATTACAAAGAATGATGCCGACGTTCGGGCGATAGCCTTCACGATCAAGCATTTATAGATCCTGCAATTCGATTGATTGCGTCCATTTTTCCACAATTTCAAGCCCTTGAAAAGGAGCGTATACGCCAAGTGCCGTGCGTTGCGCCGCGCTCTTGGCGCCGTAGCGCTTGCCGACTCGTCGTCGCGAGCCACCTGCAGCACGGGCGGGCGTTGGCGCAATTAGATCAAAGGTTGGCGCAATTAGATCAAAGTCCTGCCCGCGACAGGCGCGATGCCCACCCGAACTCGCCGCTCGCGCTGGCGCTGGTCACCTGCTCGCCGGCAGTGGTTGCCTGTGCTTGCGTGCGCAATTGGCGTCGCCGATTGGCCATCTGTCGAGTAAAATCGCCGTTTCCTTCCTTTTTCAGCGGATTCTCATGCGCACTTCCCGTTTTTTCCTGGCGACGCTCAAAGAGGCGCCTTCCGACGCTGAGGTGATCAGCCACCAGTTGATGGTGCGCGCCGGAATGATCAAGCGGCTTGCTGGCGGGATCTACACCTGGATGCCGCTGGGCTTGCGCGTGCTGCGCAAGGTGGAGAGGATCGTGCGCGAGGAGATGGATCGTGCCGGGGCGATCGAATTGTCGATGCCGGCGGTGCAACCGGCCGAGCTGTGGCAGGAATCCGGTCGCTGGGAGAAATATGGTCCCGAGTTGCTGCGTTGCAAGGATCGCCACCAGCGCGATTTCGTCATTGGCCCGACGCACGAAGAAGTGATTACCGACGTCGTGCGCAAGGACGTCAAGAGCTACCGCCAGCTACCCCTTCACTTTTACCAGGTGCAGGTCAAGTTCCGCGACGAAATTCGGCCGCGCTTCGGGATCATGCGTGGCCGCGAGTTCCTGATGAAGGACGGTTATTCCTTCCACACCAGTTTCGAAGACCTGCAGCGCGAATACCGCAACATGTTCGAAACCTATACGCGCATCTTCACTCGCCTGGGATTGAAGTTCCGCGCTGTTGCCGCGGATACCGGCTCGATCGGTGGTACGGGATCGCACGAGTTCCACGTTTTGGCCGATTCCGGCGAGGACGCGCTGGCCTATTGTCCGGATTCGGATTTTGCGGCCAATGTCGAACTGGCGGAAGCCCTTGCCCCGGCGGTTGCCCGCCCGGCTGCTGCGGAGACTATGCAGAAAGTCGCCACGCCGGGGCGCATCACCTGCGCCGACGTCGCCGAGTTTCTCGGCTTGCCGCTGATTCGAACGGTCAAGGTGATCGCCATCGTCCTCAACCCGGAGGCCGCGGAGGCCGAAAGTCCCGGGTCATTGGCCATGATTCTTCTGCGCGGCGACCACAACCTCAACGAAGTGAAAGCGGCCAAGCATCTCGGCGAGTTTCGCTTCGCGCGGGAAGACGAGATCATCGCCGCACTGGGCTGTCAGCCCGGCTATCTCGGTCCGGTGGCGGTTGGCGAGGTGGCGATTTACGTTGATCGCAGCGTGGCCGTGATGGGCGACTTCGTTTGCGGCGCCAACGAAGCCGGCTACCACCTGAGGGGCGTGAATTTTGGCCGCGACGTCGCCGCGCCGACGCTGGTTGCCGATTTCAGGAACGTCGTCGCCGGCGACCCGTCTCCTGACGGCAAAGGCTGCCTGGAACTCTGCCGTGGCGTCGAGGTAGGGCATATCTTCCAGCTGCGTACCAAATACGCCGAGGCGCTCAAATGCAGTTTTCTCGACGAGAGCGGCCAGAGCAAGATCATGGAAATGGGTTGTTACGGGATTGGCGTCACGCGCATCGTCGGGGCGGCCATCGAGCAGGGGCACGATCAACGCGGTATCTGTTTCCCGGCGGCGATTGCCCCGTTCGAAGTCTGTATCGTGCCGATGGGCTATGCCAAGAGCGAAACCGTGAAGGCCGCGGCCGATGCTCTTTACGCCGCACTGGGCGGCGCCGGCATCGACGTGCTGCTCGACGACCGTAATGAGCGCCCGGGCGTGATGTTCGCGGAAATGGAACTGATCGGCATCCCGCACCGGGTTGTCGTTGGCGACCGCGGCCTCGCCGAAGGCAAGCTCGAGTACAAGGGCCGTGGCGACAGCGAGTCGCAGATGCTGCCCCTGGCCGAGATCGGCCCTTTCCTGAAAGCCAGACTGTGCGCCGCTTCCTGACGCATTTTCCGCTTCTGCCCGCACTGCTGGCGGCGCTGTTGGTAGCACCACTCGCAGCGTTCGCCGGTGCGCAGAAGTACGAACCGCTTTCAGCCAGTGTGCATGGCGCGCTGTCGCGCTCGGTTTCCGACCGTGCTCCGCAGCACAGCTCTTTCGACGATTCGGCGGTCGCCACCGCCTGGCTCGCCGAGATGTCGGGGCGCCTTGCCAAGCGCATTCCCGACCCGGTCGCCAGGCTGGAGTTCCTGCGCTCGGTGCACTACGAAGCGACGCGTGCCGGTCTCGACCCGCAGTTGGTTCTTGGTCTGATCCAGGTCGAAAGCGGCTTCAAGAAGTACGCGGTATCGAGCGCCGGTGCGCGCGGCTTCATGCAGGTGATGCCGTTCTGGGTCAAACTGGTCGGACGCAGCGACGACAACCTGTTCCATCTGCGCACCAATCTGCGCTACGGATGCACCATCCTTCGCCACTACCTCGACATCGAGCGCGGCGATCTCTACCGCGCACTCGGCCGTTACAACGGCAGCCTCGGTCAGGCCGCCTATCCGAACATGGTGCGAGCCGCCTGGGACAAGCAGTGGAAGTACACCTGGAGCGCGCTGGCCCTACGCTGAGCGGGCGCTCAGCGCATCCCCGGCATCATCCCCTTCAGGCCGCGCATGAGCTGCCCGATGCCGCCCTTGGAGAACTGTTTCATCATTTTCTGCGTCTGCTCGAACTGCTTCAGCAGGCGATTGACTTCCTGCACCTGAACCCCGGCACCGAGCGCGATGCGGCGCTTGCGCGCGGCCTTGAGCAGCTCCGGGTTGACCCGTTCGCTCGGCGTCATCGAGTTGATGATGCCTTCGATGCGTGCCACGGCCTTCTCCTCGCCGCCGGCCGGTAACTGTCCGGCCGCTTGCGAGAACTGCGCCGGCAGCTTCTCCATCATCGACGACAGGCCGCCCATCTTGCGCATCTGGCTGATCTGGCCCTTGAAGTCGTTGAGGTCGAAGCCTTTGCCTGACTTGAGCTTCTTGGCGAAGTCGACCGCCTGCTGCTCGTCGATACCCTTCCTGGCGTCTTCGATCAGCGACAGCACGTCGCCCATGCCAAGGATTCGCGATGCCATGCGCTCCGGGTGAAAAGCTTCGAGCCCGGTTAGTTTCTCGCCGACGCCGGCATATTTGATTGGTTTGCCCGTGACCTGCCGCACCGACAGCGCCGCGCCACCGCGCGCGTCACCGTCGAGCTTGGTGAGGATGATGCCGGTCAGCGGCAGCGCTTCGCTGAAGGCCTTGGCGGTATTGATGGCATCCTGACCGAGCATGGCATCAACGACGAACAGCGTTTCGATCGGCTTGACTGCCGCGTGCAGCTCGGCGATCTCCTGCATCATCGCCTCGTCGATTGCCAGCCGGCCGGCGGTGTCGAGCAGCAGTACGTCGTGGAAGTGCCGCTTGGCCCAGTCGAGCGCGTTGCGCGCGATATCGACCGGCTTCTCGCTCGGTGTCGAAGGCATGAAGTCCACGCCCGCTTGCGCGGCGACGGTCTTCAACTGTTCGATGGCGGCCGGACGGTAAACGTCGCAGGAAACCACCAGCACTTTCTTCTTCTGCGTCTCGCGCAACATCTTGGCCAGCTTGCCGACGGTGGTCGTCTTGCCGGCACCCTGCAGGCCAGCCATGAGCATCACTGCCGGCGGCTGCGTGGCCATATTCAGACCCGCGTGCTCCTCACCCATCAGTTTCGTCAATTCGCGGTGGACGACGCCGATCAGGGCCTGTCCGGGGCTCAACGAGCCGATCACTTCTTCGCCGATCGCTTTTTTGCGCACCGCGGCGATCAGTTCCTTGATGGCCGGCAAAGCGACGTCGGCTTCGAGCAGAGCGAGGCGAACTTCGCGTAGCGCGTCGCCAATATTGGCTTCGGTCAGGCGCGCTTCACCGCGCAGCGTCTTCATGACGCGGGCAAGACGTTGGGTCAGGTTGTCGAGCATTTGGATTCCAGCTTGGTGTAAACTCAAAAAATGCCAGACATTCTACTGCAGCTTCTCCCGCACATCGTTTCATCGCTGATTTACGCGGTGATGGGTGCGCATTTCTGGCATACGCGCTGGCGTGAAAGCGACCGCCCACTGGTCACCCTGCCGATGCAGGGCTGGGAACGCGGAGTTCTCTTCGGGGCCCTGGTGGTCCAGGGTTTCGGGCTCTATCAGGGGCTGTTTTCTGCCGGTGGCATGCGCTTCTCGTTCAGTTTTGCGATGTCGCTGATGCTCTGGCTGGCGGTCCTCATCTACTGGCTGGAGAGTTTCCACTCGCGCATGGACGGGCTGCAGCCGATGGTCCTGCCACTGGCCGCGCTCGGTGCGCTGGCGCCGGCGGTGTTTCCACAACTACGCGTCATTGCACACGCCGGCGCCTGGGGTTTCCAGCTGCATTTTCTGACCGCGATGCTGGCCTACAGTCTGTTCACCCTCTCCGCATTGCACGCCATCTTCATGGGCTTCGCCGAGCGCAAGTTGCATCAGCGGGCGGTTACCAAGAGCCTGACCAGCCTGCCACCGATCCTGACCATGGAAGCGCTGCTCTTTCGCATGATCACGGTCGCTTTTCTGCTGCTCACCGCGGCCCTGCTCAGTGGCGTCATGTTCTCCGAAGCCATTTTCGGCAAGGCCATGGTTCTCGACCACAAGACCTTGTTCGCCTTCGCCTCATGGGCGATTTTCGCCGCACTGCTGGTCGGCCGTCGCGTCTACGGCTGGCGCGGCCGCATCGCGCTGCGTTGGACGCTGGCCGGATTTCTGGTGCTGCTGCTGGCCTATATGGGCAGCCGCTTTGTCGCCGAGGTCCTGCTGCATCGCTTCTGAGCCAGTGAGCCCGTATTCGTAGGCGCGTACTGGCTTTCCACCGGCAGAACATCGCCATCCTTTTCGAATGACAAACCGAGGAGTATCAGCATGGACAAAGTAGCGAATCCGGTCGGATGGTTCGAGATCTACGTTTCCGACATGACCCGCGCGCGCGACTTCTATACCGCGGTTTTCGGTCGTGAGCTGACGGCGCTGCCGGAAATCGGCGAGGAGGGCGAAATGTATGCTTTTTCGTGGGTCGAGGGCGGCGGCGGCGCTGCCGGGGCGCTGGTGCGGCACCCGATGAACGGTCCGGGAAAGGGCGGCACGATGGTCTATTTCAACTGCGAGGATGCCGCCAACGAAGCCGAACGCGCGGTAGAAGCGGGTGGTCGGGTCATCCAGCCGAAGATGGCGATCGGTCAGTACGGCCATATCGCGCTGGTTCAGGACACAGAAGGCAACATCATCGGCTTGCACTCGATGCAGTAGTGCTGGGGGGCCGGGCGCGGCGCAGCGGCGGGGGTCGCCTGAGTGCCGTTGCTGCGCACGGATGCTTGCCGATCGCCGCCGCAGGTGGCAAGCTCCTTCCTTGATGACACGCTCGAGGAGTGCTTCCGATGCAGCAGATTTTTCTCTACGGCGATTCCCTGTCCTGGGGGATCATTCCGGAAACACGGCGGCGGCTGAGTTTCGACGAGCGCTGGCCGGGGGTGATGGAAACCGCGCTCAACTCCGCCGGCCGCCGGGTGCGTGTCATCGAGGACTGCCTCAACGGTCGCCGAACCGTCTGGGACGATCCCTTCAAGCCTGGCCGCAAGGGCATCGACGGCCTCGCCCAGCGCATCGAGAGCCATTCGCCACTGGCGTTGGTGATCGTGATGCTCGGCAGCAACGATTTTCAGTCGATGCACCCACACAACGCCTGGCACTCGGCGCAGGGGCTCGGCGCCCTGGTCAATGCCATTCGCCAGGCGCCGATCGAACCGGATATGCCGGTGGCGCCGATCCTGCTCGTCGCACCGCCGCCGCAGCAGGAACCGCGGGGAACGATCGCGCCGAAGTTCGTCGGTGGCGATCGCAAATGCATCGGCCATGCCGCCGCTTGCCGCGAGGTGGCCGACACGCTTGGTTGTCACTATTTCGATGCCGGTACTGTGGCAGCTGTCAGCCAGATCGACGGAGTGCATCTCGACGCCGACCAGCATGCACGCCTGGGGGCTGCGCTGGCGAAAGTGGTGGACGGGCTCCTGCTCGAAGCGCTGACCGGCGTCCTGCCCGGGTAGCGGCCCGCGCTGCGCTGGCGAGGCGGGGAATGACCGTCAGTTTGTTGGCGCGGCAAGCACCGGCTCGCAACGTACTTCGGATTTCACCGAGTTGGCGATGAAGCATTCCGCGTGCGCCCGGTGGTGCATCTGCGCAAGCTCGTCACGCTCAGGCTGGCGATCACCCGAGAATGCTACCTCGGGCTTGAGGGTGACAACGGTGATGGCCAGCTTGCCGTCGCCATTTTTCGCCATCACGCCGACCGGGTTGTCGGCGTAGCGATCGACGCAGAAGCCGCGCCGGGCCGCGATAGAAAGAAACCACAGCATGTGGCAACTCGCCAGCGAAGCGACGAAAGCTTCTTCGGGATCCACCCCTGCCGGGTCGGACATGGGTACTGGCACGACGTGCGGCGACGACGAAGCGGGGATTTCCAGACCGCCATCGAAGCGCAGCAGGTGCCGGCGGCTATAGCGGTTGCCAAGGAAATCTTGCTCGCCACGGAGCCAGAGAAGGTGTGCGCAGTATTCGGCCATGGTCAGTCTCCCAGGGGTGATGTTGATCGGAGGTGTGAAGCTGGCAAGCAAATAGTGTACACGTAATAGTACAGCCGGCTCCCGGCGCGAAAGCAGAGCCCCTTTCAAGGCGGCCGAGAACGCTTGCCGTGAAAGTCGCGTCCGCGACTTTCACATCAATGCAGGGGAAACAATAGCGGTACGGCGAGCAGGGTCAGCACCATGGCCAGTAGTTGCAGGGGTACACCCATTTTCACGAAGTCGTTGAATCGATAGCCGCCAGGTCCGAGAACCAGAGTGTTCACCGGCGAGGCCATGGGCGTCGAGAAGGCTGTCGAAGCGGCGAGGGCAACAGTCATCAGGAAAGGGTAGGGAGAGAGCTGCATGCTTGTTGCCGCGCCCATCGCAATGGGCGCCACCAGGACCGCCGTCGCGGTGTTGGAGATGAACTGACTGAAAATCGAAGTCAGAACGAACAGACCGGCCAGCAGCGCCAGTGGCCCCAGTTCGCCGAGGCTGGACACCAGGCCGGAGATCATCAGTTCCAGCGCGCCGGTCTTGCTGAGTGCGGTAGCCATCGGCAGCATGCCTGCAATCAGGATGATGCTTTGCCAGTTGATCGACTTGTAGGCTTCTTCCATCGACACGCAGCGCGTCAGAACCATCGCCAGGGCAGCCAGCAGCACGGCCGTCACCGAGGGGACGATGTTGAAGGTCATCAGCGCCAACATGCCGGCAACGATGGCCAGCGCCCAGGGCGCGCGCTCGCGCTGCGGCGCCACTTCGTCCATCTCGCGTGGAATGGTCAGCACCGAGAAGTCGCTTTGCTCGGCCTGCAGCAGATCGATCTGCCGCCAGCCGCCGCCAATCAGCAGCGAGTCGCCGAAATCCAGGCGCGTGGCGAGAAAATCGCCTTTCATGGGCTTGCCCATGCGCAGGATGGCGAGCACCGACAGTCCGTAACGTTCGCGGAAATGTGCCTCTTTGATGGTCTGGCCGACAAGTTGCGAGCGTGGGGTCAGCAAGACTTCTGCCAGACCGAGTTCCTGGGCAATGAGCTGTCTTTGCTGCGCCTCGACGCGCAAGCGCTGCAAGCCCCCCACCGTACGCAACAACTCGCCCAACTGTTGCTCCGTCGCCACCAGGTAAAGAGTGTCGCCGGCACGGTACTCGGTCTGGACGAGCGCCGGCTTGACCGCTGCATCGCCTCGCGATGGCCGGCTCACGGCGACAACGATGACCCCAAAGCGGCTTTGCAGCAGGGCCTGCCCGAGAGTCTGACCAAGCAGTGGCGAGCCGGACTCGATGCGCAGCCTGAAAAGCTGGTCGTCGATGGCGTAAGTCTTGATCAGATCGTCGACCGAAAGGCGGTCCTGGGCATTCGCCCCTGGACCGCCATCTTTGGGGAGCAGAAAGCGCCCGAGCACGATGATGAAAATGATCGTGGCGACGAGAATGAGCACACCGAGCGGCGTGAAGCTGAAGAAGTTGAAGGCCTGCAGGCCTTCCCGGGAAAGCTGATTGCTGACCACCAGGTTGGGCGGCGTACCGATCAGGGTGAGCATGCCGCCGAGCGAGCCAGCGAAAGCCATCGGCATCAGCAGGCGAGTTGCCGGCACCCCGGCCTTTTTGCTCAGGTTCAGGGCGACCGGGATGAAGACGGCTACCGCGCCAGTGTTGCTCATGAATGCCGAGAGGCCGGCAACGACGAGCATCAACAACACCAGCAGACGCGTTTCGCTGCTACCGGCGACACCCAGCAGCCAGTTGCCGATCGCAAAAGCGACGCCGGTGCGAAACAAGCCTTCGCCGATGACGAACAGCCCGGCGATCAAGACCACCAACGGATCACCGAATCCGGCGAGCGCCTCCTTTGGCGCAAGCAGGCCGCTCAGCATCAAGGCCAGTACCGCCAGGATGGCGACAATATCCATCCGCAGCCGGTCGCTGACGAAAAGCAATATGGTGGCCAAAAGCAGGCCAAAAACCAGCAGGATGTCGCCTGTCATGAATCATCTCTCCAAACGTGGTACAAGGTGGTCGGGCGCCGCAGCTACTCCCTGGGCGCCGAGCGGAGGGTGCCGACTCGCCTTCAACCCCCGACCGCAACTTGCCGGCCGCCTTCAAAGCGCCTAAACCTCGAGAAGGCGGAAGTCCTCGCTTTCGGAGAACCTCAGGACATCGCCGGGGCGAAGCCGCTTTTCGCCTGTGATCCGCTCACCGTTGACGAAGCTGCCGTTGCCGCTATCGAGGTCGGTGAGGGTGCAGATGCCCGCATTCAGCACCAAGCGGGCGTGATATCTGCTCACTAGCGGGTCGCTGATCACCACATCGTTTTCCTCTGCTCGTCCAATGGTCGTCATCCCGTTGTTGATGGCATGGCGCAGCAGTGTGTCGTTGCGGGAGATCATGACGAAGCTGGGTGCGAACGATTCGGCAGACGCCGGGTACGATGTCGGAAACGCCCGCATGACCTGCGTTGCCGTGTTGTCGGAGCGTGGCGCCCGGCGTTCCCAGTCGCTTTCGAAAACTGCGTTCAGTTGCCGCAGGATGGCGCTATCGTCAACCGTGATCGACAGCTCGCGGCGGCGGTCGAGGCTTTCGGTACGCAGGTTCATGCTGCCGATGACCGCCGTCGCGCCGTCGATGATCGTGCACTTGGCGTGCAGCCGGTAGCGTGCCACGGCCCGGAAGGCGATCTCTGCCGGCAGTGTGCTAGCGTACCGTTCGTCGCCGAGGACGCGAACCGGGATACCGCTGCGCGCCTTCTTCACGAGCAGGGCGACAATCGCCGGGTCCTGCAGCTTGGCGTCGGCGATCTGAATCGAGCTCCTGGCATTTGCGAGCAGGCTGGTCATCTTCTGCCGGCTGTTGAAGGGGCTGACCAACAAAGGTGATTCATGGTTGGCCGTGAAAGGCCGGTCGTGCCAGTCGGCTGCGAACAGACGATTGATCTCGCCGGCGACGGCAGGGCTGAACACCTCAATGCCAAAGTCACGCGCGTAGTGGAGGTTTTCGCGGGTCGGGTTGAAGGTGAATACGAAGGCTTTCTTGTCGTCCACGGTCATCATCTTGTAGTGGTAACGCGCCCGCTTGCTGTCGCCAGCGGGCGCTCGGGTCGCGATACCTGCGTCGCTGGCTTCCTTGAGCAGTTTGTGGTTTCGCTCGCCCCAGCCGCGGGCGCTGCTGGAGAGCAGCACGCGAACACGAACAGCGCGCTGGCGGGCTTCGATGAGTGCGCGCTGGATGATCGGATCGTCCATGCGGAAGACGGTCAGGTTGATCGCGCGATCGGCACGGTCGATCGCCCGTACGATCGGGAAGAAGCTGTCGCCGGGTTGCACGATGAGCGAAATCTTCTGGTGCATTGCGAGGATCCTGTTGTCGTTGATGCCGGCCGAAGTGGGACCATAGCACCCCCGACGACCACTGCACAGAATGACAATTCGTCAGCGCTACCTTAAGATCCGCATTCAATCCCGCTCCGGGGCCTTGGGGACAAACCATCAAACACATCACTTTCATCACGCTTCGCTATTTTCCGGTGCTGCTGTGCGCCGTGTTCATTGCCGGTAATGCGCTAGCCGGGACTTTCCCGTTGCCGCCACCCGGTGTCGATCTGGTCGGACAAGTCGAGTCCGTCCCCGCCAGCCGCAAGGACACCTTGCTGGATATTGCCCGCCGCTACGATATCGGCCAGGATGAAATCCTGCTGGCCAATCCGCAGGTCGATCGCTGGCTGCCCAAAGAGGGGGTGCCGGTTACTCTCCCGACGCGTTATATCCTCCCGAGGGCGGAACGTAGCGGGCTGGTGCTCAATTTGCCGGAAATGCGTATGTACTATTATCCGAAGCCGCTGCGCGACCAGACGCCGGTGGTGATCACCCACCCGGTCAGTGTCGGGCGTATGGACTGGGTAACGCCGCTGGGAAAAACGAAAATCACCGCCAAGGAGCGGGATCCCTCATGGCGTCCTCCCGAGTCAGTGAAGGAGGAACATGCCAAGGAGGGCGATATCCTTCCCGATGTCGTGCCGGCCGGGCCTGACAATCCTCTCGGGCGCTTCGCCATGCGGCTGGGATTGCCGGGCTATCTGATTCACAGCACGAACAAGCCCTACGGGGTCGGCATGCGCGTTACGCACGGCTGTATACGCATGTATCCGGAGGATATCGAACAATTGTTCGATCAGGTTCCTCTGCGCACAGAGGTGCAACTCGTCAACCAGCCGATCAAGGTCGGCTGGCTGGACGGTGCCTTGTACGTCGAGGTGCACCCGCCGTTGGATGAAGACCAGGACAAATACCAGGAGATCATGATTGCTGCGTCGGAGCGCATTGCAGAGGCCGTTGCCGGGGCGGGAAACCCACAGGATGTGGTGCTCGACGATAACGCTATCAGGGCCGCGTTCGCAGAACATAGCGGCATTCCGGTGATGGTCTCGGAGCCGCTTTATGGTGGCGGAAACAGAGAAGCCCCCGCAGGGGCCTGGCGGTACTAGACACCAGTGTCGCTGCCGCAGGCCGACCGGTCAATCGCCGGTCGGCCTGCGCAGCAGGTGCTTGGCTGTTACTTGTACATCGCTTTCTTGAACATGCGGTCGAGCTTGCTCGCCGTATCGTCGGACGTCGCTTTGGCCGCATTGGCCGTAGTCACGGCATTCTGTGCCATGGCCTTGGCATCGGAGGCGTCCCGGGCGGCCGAAGCCGTCGCTTGCTTGTTCTGGTTGATCTCGGTTCTGAGCGCCTCGATGTCGCCATTGGTGGCGCAACCGGTAAGCCCGGCATAGACGCCTGCTATTGCGACAATGGCCAAAACGCGTGAGCGATTCATTAGGGATTCCTTCATTATTTTCTCCTTGGTCAAAATATGACCTGCTTGTTAAGACGGATAACTTCCTTTGACGCTGCCACTCCTGCACCTACAGCGGCGTGGGCAGCGACGGTTTGTAACGCTGCTAGCATAGCCTACCTTAAAACACATTCCAAAAAAAAAAGCATAAGTTCCCGTCTGCGTCAGCCGGTCGGCCCTTGCTTCGCCGGCCGGTAGCCAGGTAGTAGCCAGGAAGCCGCCCGAGCTAAATACCGCCTAGCGAATTTCGACAGGCGTTCCGACCCTGATCCACGTCATCAGGCGATCGATCTGCTCGTTGGTCAATGCAATACAGCCGTTGGTCCAGTTGTATTGCTGGTGTATCTTGGCATCCCCGGCACCCGTACCATGGATGCCGATGAAGCCACCGAGCGGGGTGTTTTGGGGCGGGCGCCCTTTCGTTTCGGAGGCGCGACGGATGGCGTGCCACTGTGCTTCGGTGATCTCCCCTTCCGCCAGGGCGCGGTCGGCGCGCTCGATGTCGGGATAGGTCAGGCCCAGGAAACGGTGGTAGCGGGACTTCTCGGGTATCCAGCCGATGGTAAAGCTCCCCAACGGAGTCCTGTGGTCGCCTTGCATCTTCACATCGGTTGTTCCATAGCGGCCGATGGCAATACCCTTGAAAACCTTCTGCGCTTGGTCACCGTTCATGACTGTCAGGGTGGCTTCCTGCGTATCCACTTTGAGCCATACGCCGTTTACCGCCGTAACACCCTGGGCGGCCAGCGGCAGGGCCATACCACTGGCAAGAAGCAGCGCTGTGACCAAGCGTATCAGTTGCGTGCGTGACAAGCGTGTCACGCACCCGGACAGACTCTCCATCAGCCGCCGACGCAAGGCTGACAGGGGTCTTGGAAATGCGGAATAAATTCCTGAGATGGCTGACTTTTCAATACTCATGCATGCAATGAATTCAATCACTTTCCCGCGAGGAAATCGGTTAAACAGAGGTCACGTCCAGCGTCAGGTGGAAGCGTAGCATAGCTGCGACGGATTGGCATTTGCTTGGGTCAACTGGGGGTAGCCGTTCTTGCCACGCCCCTTGATCTGGTACATCACAATGTCGGCTTTGCGGATAGGGAGTTCCGCGTTTTCGCCGTCGTCCGGGTAGAGCGCGATACCCACGCTGATGGTGATGAAGAAATCCATGCCGGCGATCTTGAAGGGACGTTTTTGCTTCACCAGCAGCTTCTCGGCGATGAAGGCCGCGTTCTCGGCGCGACTCAATGGCGTGGCGAACGGGCTCCGGCCAGCTATACATGCAGTGCACTGAGGCGCCAAGCACTATCCTTGCGGCAGCGAGTGGGTGGGCGAAGGCGTCTGGGTGTAGGGCGAGGAAGACGGGTGGTGGCTGGCGCGAACGGCGTTCTTGCCGGCGGCGGTGATACCGTCCTGGACCTCGCGCGCGACGACTTCGAAGAGCGCGCGGAGAACGAAGTTCATGCCGTCAATGGTTTCCTCGACCGACAGCATTGATGGAATACGCGTACCGCGGTGTTCTATCGCGCCGCCGATCCGTGTGACCTTCACGCCCATGCGCGTCAGGTTTGACGCCAGGCGCGGTTCGGTGAGCACGAAGAGGGTCGTGATTCCGTATTGGCGGGCCAGCGCGATCAGGCAAAGATAGACCGCCAGAGCCAGGTAGGGCTGCCGCGGTTGCTTGGCTGTGCCGAAGTCCTCCTCCGCGATGGAGATCGGTCTATTTTTCTCGCCCGGCCGGCGACGGTAGCTGCCAATCACTGCCAGGCGGGAGATTTCCGCGATTCGCGAACGGTCCAGCGTCAGCGGATCGACAAGCGAGCGGTCGAGCGTGTCCGCGCAGCTGATCTCCAGCGGTAGCCTGGCCTGTTGCGCAATTTTGGGATCAATCAGCACGAGGCGCGCGCAGCCGACAAACTCGCCTGTCGAAACCGACTGCACCAGGCAATGCAGCGACTGCTCATCATAGGCATCTGCTTCGAGGCCCTCGGGACGCAGTGGCTCATAACCCAGTTCCCGGCAATACACTTCGTGGCGAATGCGGTAGTTCTCGGCACGCAGTTCGTCGGTCAGTGCCGGGACGACCTTGAAGAACCGCCGGTAGCCCTGGCTCATGGTCAGCTCTGTCAAGTTCGAAAGAAACATCGGCTACCTTTCTGCTTTTTTCTGGCTGCCCGGCGAGTTGCCGACAGCAGCCAAGCATACTACTACGAAGTGGCGCCCGCAGCCTCGGTGAGCGGCGCTCTAGTCGAGTTTCTTGAGGTAATCCTTGGTGAAAATCTTGTCCGGCAGATCGCGCAGTTTCATGCTGTTGTACTCCAAGACCGACTGCTCGCCGCCGCGCAGCGCGTCTTCCATGACTAGTCGTGTCGGCCGCTTCCTGCCTTCCATGGTCTGGAAATTCTCGTACTTGCAGGATTTCAACAGGCGCCTGGACAGTGAATAGAATTCCGCGCGGTATGGCCAGGAGTCCTTTTTCCGGACCCAGTAGAGCACTCGTTGGTAGGTGACTCCGCGGTCGACCCCGGTCAGTTCGAGCACGTAAAAGTCGTCATCGCCGATCTTCTCGCTGCGCAGCAGCTTGGGGTTGTAGTCGTCGGCGAAGTTGGCGCGCGCCAGATCGCCATTGGCAACCTGACCGGTCAGCCTTTGCGAGAGAGCGAGCCGAATCGGCTGTGAGACTTCTGGCATGAAGATCCACAGATTGCGATCTTTCATGAGCATGATCTGACCACGCTCGGACGCCGGTTCGGTGACCATCACCACGCTGTTGGTGTTGCCCTTCGATAGCACTCGGTATTTACGCACGTCGGGCTGGCCGTCCCTATCGGTCGTGGTGATTGTTACGTCGACCTGAAAGCCGTCGGCGGGAAAACGCACCTCGTCGGCATTTTGGACGATCATCCGAGCCATGGCCTCGTTGTCTTCCTGGTTGTCTGCCGGGTTGCCTGCTTCTTCCTGCGCGGCCATCGCCGCCGGCGCTGCTGCGGTCCAGGCCGAGAAAGTTAGCAAGAGAAGCACCAAGGCCGTCTTGACACCAGAATGGCGGATCGTCATGCTTTCCATCGTTTTCACCCCATTGTGCTGACCGCTCCGTCGGTTGGCCGGAAGTGCCACCGTATGAGCGTTGTCCGTATCGAACACGTCTGCAAGGATTATCAGCTCGGTGAGCAGAAAGTCCAAGCCCTCAAGGATATTACTCTGGCTTTCGACGCTGGCGTTTTTCTGGCGATTGCCGGTCCGTCCGGCAGTGGCAAGACGACCTTGTTGAACCTGATCGGCTGCATTGACACGCCGACCAGCGGCAAGATTTACATTAACGACCAGGACGTCAGCGGCCGCACGCCGGACCAACTCGCCGATCTGCGCGCCCGGACCATCGGTTTCATTTTTCAGACCTTCAATTTGTTGCCAGTGTTGTCGGCTGCCGAAAACGTCGAATACCCGCTGCTGCAACGCAGGGATATGTCGGCTGCGGACCGCCGCAGGCGGGTGGCTTACTTTCTCGACATTGTTGGCCTGACGAAGTTTGCGACTCACCGTCCCAACCAGCTGAGTGGTGGCCAGCGCCAGCGCGTGGCTATCGCCCGGGCCCTGGTGATCAAGCCGGCCATTGTGCTGGCCGACGAACCGACTGCCAACCTCGATCACAAGACCGGCGAGGAAATCCTCCTGCTGATGAAGAAGATCAACCGGGCACTGAAAACGACTTTCATTTTCTCTACCCACGACAAGCGTGTGATTGCCAAGGCTGACCGTCTGGTTCGCGTCGAAGATGGCGAGATCGCCCTGCTCGGCGTACGTGCGAACCGCAGGTGGTCGGTTGCGCGTCATCGTCCGGCGGAAGCGCTTGCCGACATCGCAGGCAGCGACGCGGCGACCGAGGCGCCAACGGTAAATGATAAAGACAAGCACAATGCCGTGCCGAGCGAGGCGCCAGATAACGACCCGGGAAACCACCATGCAGATCAGAAGTAAGCCGTCTTTCACCGCTCTCGCCCTGGCTCTCGCTAGCTTGCCGCTGTCGCTCCTGGCGCAGCCTGCGGATGCTGCCAATCGTGCTGTCCGCGACGTCGCCGTTCGTGCCTCGCCAATGCCGACGGCGCTTCTGCTGGCGGCGAAGGCGGACGATTTGCCGATGAGCAGGGATGACCTGTTCGGCACCGACGAGCCGGCTGCGGCGCCTGCTGCAGCCCCGGTCGCTGCTCCAGTCGTTGCTCCAGCTGCCGCTCCAGCAAGCGATGTGCCCTTGAGTCGCGATGCCTTGTTTGGCACCGATGAGCCAGCCGCCGCTGCTGCGCCAGGTGGTGAACTACCGGTGAGCCGCGATTCCTCGTTCGGCGACGGCGACGACGCTTCGCCGAAAGCTCTGGCCGCGCAGACCGTTGCCAAGTCGCCGTCGCGACCGGTGCGCTACCGCGGTTTCGTCCAGAACTTGATGGCCTATACCACGCCCGAGCCATCGCACTGGTCGGAGGCGATGACGCGCGCCGATCTCAGTGCGCAGGGGGATTTCAGTGGCGGCGTCAAATGGCACCTGGGGGTGCGCGTGGACTTCGACGCCGTTTATGCCATGAGTGATTTCTACCCCCAACAGGTGAATGACAATCAAACCTTGAATGTGCTGTTGCGTGAGAATTACATCGATATCGGCGCCGGCGACTGGGATTTCCGTCTTGGCCGGCAGCAGATCATCTGGGGCGAGATGGTCGGTCTGCTCTTCGGTGACGTCGTTTCCGCCAAAGACATGCGGCATTTCGTGCTGCCGGAGTTCGATATCCTGCGCATTCCGCAGTGGGCCGCACGTGCCGAGTACTTCAAGGGTGATTTCCACGCCGAAGCGATCTGGATCCCGGTAGCCAGCTACGACAACATCGGCAAGCCGGGCGCGCAGTTCTACGACTACACGCTGGTACCCTACGGCGAGGCGACGTTTCGCAATGAGAAGATTCCGACGCGCAACCTTGCCAACACCAACTATGGCATGCGCCTGTCAGTTCTCCACAACGGCTGGGATGTGGCGGCTTTTGCCTACAGCAGCATGAGCGTAGCGCCGACTTTCTACCGGGAAATCATCGCTGGAGCGCAGCCAAGCGTGATCTATCAGGCCCGGCACGAGCGCATCGATCAGTACGGAACGACCTTTGCCAAAGACCTCGGTTCGATGGTGCTCAAGGGCGAAGCGGTCTACACCGGCGGCCAGAAGTATGAGGTGACCGACCTGACGGACGCCGATGGCCTGGTCGAGCAGAACACCTTTACCTGGGTGCTCGGCCTCGACTTCTCACAGTTCACCGATACCCGAATCAATGTCCAGGTCTTCCAGAATCATTTCCTGAATCATGACCCGAATATCATTCCGTCGACCAACGAAAACGGCTACAGCCTGCTCCTGAACCACAAGTTCGGCGATCAGTTCGAAGCGCAGGCGCTGTATATCGCCAGCTTCAACCGCAACGACTGGATGCTGCGCCCGCGCGTAAGCTGGAACTTCGAGAAGAACTGGGACCTGGCGGTCGGCGTCGATATCTTCAATGGACCCCCACTGGGATTCTTCGGGCGCTATGACGACAGTGACCGCGTCTATTCGGAAGTGCGCTACAGCTTTTGAGGAGCAGCGGTGGCGCAGCGAAGGGCGTAGAGGAGTTCGGAAGTATGGTGCGTGTGGATGCCTGCGCCGTCGAGCACGTCACCTCTCCGCCTCTCCACCATTCGATCCCTCTACTGCTCGGCAACGAGCACAACGCCGCCACGCCGGCGGTCACCGGCGCCGTAGAGACGGTCATGGCCGTTGGCGACGCAGTTCACTCCACCGAAGAACAGGCTTGCCTCGTCGAAGCGCGTCGCTCCGGGCCATGCTGCCTGCAGGGCCTCCGCGGCCCCGACGCCGAGGCCGTGGCTTTCAAACCACAGCCGGGTGCCTTCGACATGCAGGCGCGGCGCGTTCACTGCTTCCTTTAGCGGGCGGCGATAGGCCAGCAGATTGAGCAGGGTTTGCAGGATGGCGCTGCGAATGCGGTTCGAGCCGCCGCTGCCGAGCGCGAAACACGGGCGCTCGCCAGCGACGACAATGGTCGGCGCCATCATGGTGCTCATCCAGGTTCCCGGCGCCCCTCGGTGGAAACCAGCGGGGTTGATGTCGTCTTCGCCGAGGAAATTGTTAACGTGGATACCGAGGCCCGGCA
>Ga0209573_1002894_pt1 | contig 20359 bp, 20 predicted proteins | sample TNRBio252014_DNA_FD_185870 | JGI IMG/M metagenome (GOLD analysis project Ga0209573, IMG submission 185870) | Wastewater treatment Type I Accumulibacter community from EBPR Bioreactor in Madison, WI, USA - TNR Reactor_6/25/2014_ DNA (SPAdes)... | ecosystem: Engineered > Bioreactor > EBPR >...
GAAGTCCCACAACCAGATGATCAGCGCGCAGGACGCCGTGGAGATCGGCCTCGACGTTGAAGTGATGTCGAGCGAGGACGATATTTGGCGTCTGTACTGGGAGCTGTATTGCCACCTGAGCCTGGCGATTAAGGCCAAGCAGAAGGTGTTTGAATCCGCCTTCGTTTCCCTCGTCCTCTGAAGAGTCTGAGGAGGGCACGGTGAGACAACACCCTGACGGCCAGCTCTATTCGGCAAGCGATCTTGTCAATTTCCTGGGGTGCGGCCATGCCACAGCCCTCGACGTGCGCCAGCTCACTGAGCCGGTCGCCTTTCCGCCTGACAGCGCCCAGACCGTGCTCCTGCAGGAGAAGGGGATCGAACACGAGCGGGCATTCCTGGAGCAACTTCGCGCCGAGGGTCGCGACGTCGTCGAGATCGCCTCGGACGGAACCCTTGAGGAGCGGGTTGAGCGGACCTTGCACGCGATGCGTGGCGGCGCTGAAGTCATCTATCAGGGCGCGCTACTATCGCGCCCATGGCACGGATATTCCGACTTCTTGCTCAAGGTTGAAGGCGTCGCGTCGGCGCTCGGCGACTACGCCTACGACGTGGCCGACACCAAGTTGTCCCGTTCGGCGAAGCCCAAGCACGTCATCCAATTATGTGTTTATGCCGATCTGGTGGGGCAGGTGCAGGGCGTCATGCCAGCGTCCCTCTACGTCTCGCTCGGCGACGGCGTTCAGGCGCGCGTCGCCACGTCGAGCGTGCAGCGGTACTACGAGATCGCACGAGGGCGCTTTGAACTGTTTGCCGCAGCCCCTGACAAGTCGTCGCCGGAACCCTGTGGGCATTGCACCTACTGTCGCTGGGGCGACGCCTGCCAAGCCGAGTGGGAGCGCCTGGAGCATCTGAGCCTCGTTGCGGGAATGACGCGCGGCCAGATCGACAAACTGCGCAAGGCCGGAATCGCCAGCTTGGGCAGTCTGGCCGAGCTTCCGTCCGATTTTGTAGTGCCGACGCTCAACCCGGACACCTTCTCCAGGTTACAGGCGCAGGCCGCCCTTCAACAGGTGCGACGCAAAACTGGCCAAGGTCGCGTCGAGGTTCTCCCCCTCGTGCAAGGTCGGGGTTTTGACCGTATGCCGCCGCCCAACGCGGCCGACCTGTTCTTCGACATGGAGGGCGATCCCCTATTCGAGGGCGGCCTTGAGTACCTCTTTGGGTTTGTTCACGCGGTGGACGGCCAGGAGCGGTTTACGCCGTTCTGGGCTCATGATCGCGCGGCGGAGAAGGTCGCCTTCGAGGCGGCGGTCGATTTCATCGTCGCGCACCTGGCCGCCAATCCTGGAGCCCACATCTACCATTACGCCGCCTACGAGGAGACGGCGCTCAAGCGCCTAGCGATGTACCACGGCACGCGGGAGACGGAGGTTGACGACATCCTGCGCCGCGGCCAGCTCGTCGATCTCTACCGCGTGGTGCACGAAGCGATCCGCACGTCGGAGCCGGGCTATTCGATCAAGAACCTGGAGGCCTTCTACCTGGAGGGAGGTCGAGGGGGAGAGGTCAAAACCGCTGGAGACAGCATCGTCATGTATGAGCGTTGGCGCCGGCTCGGCGACCAGGCGCTCCTCGACGAAATTTCTGCCTACAATGAACTCGACTGCCGCTCGACCCGACTGTGCCGAGACTGGCTGCTCGGGCTGCGGCCCGCCGAAGCGACCTGGCGCCACGTCGGCGAGGCAGTCGCTCCCACGCCAGAGAAGGTTGTGCAGCGCCAAGAGGCCGAAGAGCGCACAGCGGCGCTTATCGGCGCATTGATGGCCGGCGGCTCGGAAGCGGACCGCAGTTGGCGAGAGTTGCTCTGTCACCTCCTGGAATTCCACCGGCGGGAGGCCAAGCCCGAATGGTGGGCGATGTTCGCTCGCCGCGAGATGACGCCCCAGGAGTTGCTGGACGACGCCGCGTGCCTGGCCGAGATTGCCGCCGATCCAGGTCGCGCCCCGCGTCCAGATAAGAAATCGACGATCTATGCGTTCACCTTCCCGGCGCAGGACTTCAAGCTCCGCGTCGGTGACGAGGTCCTGCGCGCGAGCACAGGCGAGGCCGCGGGTACGGTCATGCTCATCGACGAGGAGAGCCGGCGCCTGGAAGTGAAGCTAGGGCCCTCGCGCACCAGGTTGGCTGACGGCGACAGCCTTATTCCCGAAGGCCCCGTTGGTGACAAACAGCTGCGGGAGGCCGTCTACAGGTACGCTGATGCGATCAGCAGAGGGCAGGGCGCTTACTCCGCCGTCACCGACATCCTCACCCGGCAGGCTCCCAGGCTGACGGGTCGGGAGGCGGGTGCTCCGCTGATTGGGGACGGACAGGACGCGATCGCCGCCACGATAGCGGCGCTTTCGGACATCGATCACAGCTACCTGCTCGTGCAAGGCCCCCCAGGCGCCGGCAAGACCTTCACCTCGTCCGAGGCCATCGCTGAGCTGCTCGCGCGCGGCAAAAGCGTCGGCGTAGCGTCCAACTCACACAAGGCCATCAACAACCTGCTGTCGGGTGTCCAGGCGGCGGCGGACCGGAAGGGCGTGCGGTTCCGAGGCGTGAAGAAGTCGTCGCGCGAGGATCAGTACGTCGAGGGCTGCGCATCCATCGAGAACACGACGGACAACAAACGCGCCGCCGATAGCGGATTCGGCCTGGTCGCAGGGACGGCCTGGCTCTTTGCCCGACCGGAGATGGACCAGCGTCTCGATTATCTGTTCGTCGATGAAGCCGGGCAGGTCAGCTTGGCCAACATCATCGCCATGGGCGTCAGCGCCCGAAACATTGTGTTGGTTGGCGACCAAATGCAGCTCGCCCAACCCATCCAGGGCGCGCACCCAGGAGGGTCTGGTGTCTCGGCTTTGGATCACCTGCTCGGCGGCCTGGCCACCGTTCCGGACGATCGAGGGATATTCCTGGCCCAGACGCGGCGCCTTCACCCCGAGATCTGCCGGTTCATATCCGACGCGGTCTATGACAGCCGGCTGACTTCCCACGACAGTGCTCGTGGCCAAGCCCTCGTCCTAACTGAAGGCCTGGATGACCCAGCTTTGGCCGAGGCGGGCTTGCGGTTCGTAGAGGTCGCGCACCAGGGTTGCGCGCAGAGAAGCGTCGAGGAGGGGCAGCGGCTCAAGGCCACCTATGAGGCGTTGCTCGGGTGTAAGTGGGTCAACCAGAAGGGTGAGCTGGCGCCCATCTCCGCCAAGGATATTCTCGTCGTCAGCCCCTACAATATGCAGGTTGAACTGCTGCGTGGCTTGCTGCCGGCCGGCGCGCGTGTTGGCACCGTTGATAAGTTTCAGGGCCAGGAGGCGGCCGTCGTCCTCATTTCGATGGCGACCTCGTCCGGCGATGACCTGCCGCGTCAGATCGAATTTCTCTACAGCCGGAATCGCCTGAACGTGGCGGTAAGTCGCGCACGATGCCTCGCGGTGATTTTTGCCAACCCGCGGCTGCTCGAGATCGCTTGCGGAACCATTGAGCAGATGCAGCTCGTCAACACACTTTGCTGGGCCAAGCTTTATGCCAGCTAACGGTGGGATCTTCGCCGGAGTTGGTGCCGTTGCCGCTTGGCCAAGCTGCGGTCATGCGTCGGCGTCTTCATCGCCTTCCGACGCTACCGAGGCGGCCCCTCCGAGCGCTTCGTAGCGGCGTGAGGCCAGCCATTGCAGGCGCTTCGCTTGGGTCAGCAGGACGCGCCGCAGGCCACCCTGCACCTTTCTCTCCGAGATCACCTGCGCCAGACGCGACAAGATCAGCGCCCGGCGGGCCAGTCGGAAGTCGGGGTGCGATCTTAGCTCGAAGACACGCTCCGAGACGATGCGGCCCCGCAGCGCCGCCGGCGCGGTGACGGCTATGCGCCCGGGTGGCGGGTCCTTCTCATTGAGGATCGCCTTGAATTCGGAGTGCTCGACCGCCTGGTCAGTGATGAGCAGCTCGAGAGCGTCCAGATGTTGTCGAGCGCCGGAGTCGGTGCGCGGCGCATCCTGAAGCTCTGGCAAAGGCCAGACCTCGATTTCGAACACCTCGAAAGGGTCCAGCACGGACATCGCGACGGCGTCTGTCCGCTGGTTCGTCAGATGGCGGCGGATGCGGGTGCGCAGCCGCTCGTTGGTCTGGCCGACATAGATCGGCTCGCCGTCGTAGTCGAAGAAGGCGTACACGCCCCAGCGGTAGTTCCCGACGGGGATTGCCAAACCACCTTCTGGGCCGAAAGGCGTGTCGAGGAAGCGCTGCAGGTTGGCGCGCAGGTCTTCTGTTTCAAACGGCGGAAAGTTCACCGCGTCCGGGTTACGGCCGAGGAAGGGCCCCGGATCAGACACGCTGGATGACCGTCATGTCGGAGGCGTGCTGCACGACGCCGGCGCGGCGGATCACGGTTCGCCGGAAGAGTTCATCGGCCTGTTCGCCAACCTCGAAGTCCACATAGTTGACCTCCTCGTCGCGCCCGCCGAAGGCCGCGTGGAAGGCGGCCAGTAGCTCGACCTGGTCCAGGGCCTGCGCTGTCGACTGGGGATGGGCGCGCGACGGGATGACCGCCGGGAAGACGTAGATGCAGGGCGGCGGGGTCAGGAAGGGTCCGACGGCGGTGCGGCGCACGGCGCCGTCCAGCGCCGCGAGTTTGGGACAGGGCCGCCCGAGCGTGCCGCAGATCATGTCCCAGATCACCACGCCGTCGACGCGCTTGTTGCGGCTGATCATCTCGGCGCTCAAACGGGTGTGGATGCCGGACCAGGCGTTCCGGCGAGGGTCGGCTCCGGAGTTCGTGCAGAGGCTCCAGGTGATGAACTCGTCTGCGCCGGCGGGGCGCTCGAACTTGTTGGTGTTCTCGCCGTCCAGGCAGCCCTTCAGGTCGACGACGGCCAGGCGGCCGCTTTTGAGCCGGACGTAGTAGTCGTTGCGCGCCTTGCCCTGGGTGCGGTCCCAGCCGGCGATATGGCCGCCATCTTCCATATGGTTCAGCACATGCTGCACGAACTCACGCTTGCCCCGCATGGTCGCGGAAAACTCGCCACGAACCTTCTCGATGGCGCCACGGAAGATCGGGGAGGCGTAGAAGCTGGCCTCGTCCAGCCCGTGCTCGCCGAGCTGGTGGACCTGGGTTTTTAGGACTTCCGCGAAGCGTTCGATCTCGGCGCGGAGCCGTGGATCCTGCTCGCAGGGGATGACCGTCACGCGGCCGCCTGCGCCGCGTCCTCGACGCCGAGGAGGGGCTCGAAGAGCTGTTCGGCCAGGTGGCGAACGACGTGCACGGCGACGCCGTCGCCAGTCAGGTGATAGGCCTCGTTGTAGTTCTTCGGCAGCTTGTAGCTCTCGTCCAGGCCCATCAGTCGGGCAGTCTCGCGAGCGGAGATTAGCCGGCTGCGCACCTTCTTGCCGTCCACCACCACGATCACCTGGCGGCTAGAGCCGCCGGCCGGTGTCCGCAGGCAGCCGGCGACATCGTCGAACCGAACCTCCGCCCGCTGCACCTTCGCCCCGCGCTCGTCCAGGCGCGTGCGTTTGTAGACGCAGCCCACCATGCGCCGGCCGGCGCGCTTGGCAGCTTCCAGCTTGGCCTTGTTGACCGGCGACATCTTGCCGATCAGCAGGTCCCGCTCGGCGTCCGTGTGCCAGCTGACGCTGGTCGGGTTCTCCTCGATAAAGTCGGCAAAGGTGGTGTTGCGCCTCGCTGGCGCGGGAATGTTCCACCACACCATCTTCTTCTGGGCCGTTTTGCTGACGCGCTCGAAGGCGCGCTGCAAGGCGGCGGTGTGGAACGGCGCGATCGGCTCCGGCGACAAGAGGGCAGGGTCTATGTCGACGTCGGCCCGGACGCCGATGATGAATAGCCGGGGGCGCGACTGCGGCACGAACAGGGCGGCGTTGATGACGAGCGCCCCATAGCGATAGCCGGCGTCGGCGAAGGTCTTGCAGATCGCTTCGAAGTCGCGCCCGCTGTGCGATGTCAGGGTGCCGAGGACGTTTTCCAGGGCAATGAGCTTTGGACCGCGCCCTTCGGCGACGAGGCCCTTCACGATCTCCCAGAAGGGATAGAACGTGCCGGAGCGCTCGCCCTTCAGGCCGGCGCCGCCGCCAGCGAGCGACAAATCCTGGCACGGAAACGACCCCCAAATCAGATCGACATGTCCGGGGAGCTCAGCCGCCTTGATCTTCCGGACGTCGTCGACCCTGAGCACATCCCCGGTGGGGTAGTTCAGCTGGTAGGTCAGGCCCTTTTTCGTGTCGAAATCGTTGGCGAACAGACAGGTCCAGGCCTTGCCCAGGCCGGCCCGCGCCATGCCGCCGCCCGCGAAGAATTCGTAGAAGCTAGGCATGGTCCGCGCCGCCTTTTCCTTGGCCGCTCTCTGCGCGATCACGGGCCAATTTCTCTTCGACCGCTTCGGTTATCCAAGTGTTACGCGAGACATTGCCGGGACGAGCGCCTCGGGAAGCATCGATGGCGTCGAAGGTTTCGCCCGGGAGCCGCAAATTGATCCGGTCTAAGGTGCGGACCGTCGCCATTTTCGAATCAGGTATCATGGCGCCAGAGTGGCGCCACATGGGCGCTCCGTCGAGCGCCGTTTCTATTTTGTTCTTTTCGGGCGACGGGTCAAGGACCGCGAGAGGAGGCGAGGATGACCGGGTCGCGCACCTACCCAGTGACCATCGTCCGCGAACTCGACGTCGGCACGCTCGCCGTTCTTTCGGATGAAGAAGCCGATTCCGGCGAAGACGACGGGCTGCAGGGCAACCAGCAATACCGCGACATGCGCGGGATCACCTGGAGCCAGGTTGAAGAGGCGCTTGGGCGGGAGGCCGCGCTCTTCCAGCGGTTCGCGGCGAGTGCTGACCTCGACCAAGAAGCCGAGCTGTACGAGGAAGAGCGGGAAGAGGCCTTCCTGCCGGAGGAGGACCTCTGGGGTCTCGATATTGGCGTGATCGGCGCCACCCTGGCCTTGTCGGCATTGGGGGCGACGACAGTCAGCAGCTGCAACGCCGGCGGTTTCGGTGGGCGCCACGTGGCCCGGTTTCCCTATGTCGTATTCTTCCTTCCCCGGGAGATCGCCGGCGAGGTGATGGCGATCGCCGTCGCTGCGGACGTCGGGCTGGACACGACGGAAGGAGGGCTCGCGCGACTGTGCGGCCGCACCGACTTCGACCTCCACCGGTTTGGTGAAACGGCCCTGAAGCGGCATCTTGCACGCGAGGCTCCGGAGAAGTCCGCATGACGACGGGATCGGACGGACCGCCCGCCAGCAAGATGCGTCAGTGGCCTGATGAGGGGGACACCCGCAACAAAGGCTTCTGCGCCCATTGTGGAGGTCCCGAGCAGAGCCGCGACCACAACCCTTCGAAAATCTTCCTCGACGATCCGCTGCCGGACAATCTGCCCGTCGCCGCATCTTGCCAGGCCTGCAACGCCGGCTTCTCTGATGACGAAGAGTATGTCGCGTGCCTGATGGAATGCGTCATCGCGGGTCACGTCGAACCGGCACGCCTAGCCCGGGCATCGGTCGCCAAGACGCTCAGCGGCAACCAACGTCTCCGGCGGGAAATCCTCGCCGCCCGGCGTGAGGAAGACGGCGCCGTTGTTTGGGATCCCAACGCCGAACGGCTGCAACGGATCGCCATAAAACTGGCCCGAGGCCTGGTCGACTTTGAGCTCAACGAGCCGCAACTCCATTCGCCGGACGGCGTCGGAATCGTGCCGCTCATCTTGATGTCCGACGACGCGCGTAGGATCTTCGAGGGTGAGCCGGGAGGCTTCGCGCTATGGCCTGAACTCGGAAGCCGGGCATTCCATCGGGTGCTGTTGGGTCGGGAGGACGATTTCGTCAACGGCTGGATTGTCGTGCAACGGGACCGCTTCCGCTATCGCGTGACCCAGGAGGACGGGATGCGGGTTCGGATGGTTCTCCGGGAGTATTTGGCGCTTGAGGTATGCTGGCTATGAGCGACAACGGCGTGACCGACCCGTCGGAGCGCACCAAGTACAAAGCGCAGGTCTACGACCTCGCCCTCAACGCCTTCTTCAAGCTGAGAGAATTTGACTCCGACTCCCTGCAGCTTTCACGGGCCGAGGTAGGCTGGGACATCGCTGAAGCGTTCGTTGCCGCGGCGGTCAGCGGGGTCACCTACAAAAACGCCATCCCGGACCGTCGGTTCGAGGCTGCGAGCCTTCTTCGAGCCCTTGCGGACCAGGTCGAGGAAGATGGCCTGGCCAACTTGGAGTGGGGCTATCAAGGCAGGCTCGACGCCCGGCACGCCTGGCGGCCCGACATCCGTTCCGCCGCCGGCCTCTCTGAGCTCGATCGGCGCACCGACGCGGTGATCGAGGGGCTGGTGCGGCCGCTTCGAGCGCTGACCGTGCCTGAGCGACGCGCGATCGTCTGCATGTCATTCGTTCGGATGGCGCTTGCCCATGTCCGCGATCTGATCCAGCAGGAACCCGCTGACGCTGATCAGATCCGCGACTACGCCATCAAGCTGTTGGAGCCCCAACTGGCCGCTCTAAAGGGCGAGCAAGAGGCGTCTGAACAGTAGAGAGTCCGGCCGCATACAGTTCTCGCCTAATATGTCATAGCTGCAAAAATTGCAGCAAAAACAGTACGTTATAAGTCGCGCATAATAAGCATTATCAGAAATAATAGATGAGGTATCGGGCTTGGGGCTTGCGGAACACCTAACCGACATTGCGTGAAGTCGGCGGCCGCGGCCGCTCCTGGCCCAGAACCTTTCGGAATGCGTCGGTCAGTCGGGCCAGGTCGTTGTCACAGATCACAAGCGCCGGCGTCGCGTAGACCACCTTGCCCATCGGACGAATCCAGACCCCCTCGTCCGCGAAAGCGGCGCATAGACTGCCCACATCGACAGCCTGCGCGAACTCGACAACCCCGATGGCGCCACGCACCCGGACATCGACCACGCCGGCCATCTGACCACAGGGCTCCAGGCCCTCGGCCAGTCCGGCCGACACCCGCGCGACATCAGCCCGCCAGTCTCCGCGCTCGAACAGGTCCAGCGAGGCGTTGGCGGCGGCGCAGGCCAGTGGATTGGCCATGTAGGTGGGGCCGTGCATCAGGGCGGCCCCCGGATCGTCGGACCAGAAGGCCTCGAACACCCGCCGGCTGGCGACGGCGGCCGACAGGGGCAGGGTTCCGCCGGTCAGCGCCTTGGACAGGGTGACGATGTCCGGCTCGATCCCCGCCGCCTCCATGGCGAACAGGGTCCCGGTGCGGCCAAATCCGGTGAAGATTTCGTCGAAGATGAGCAGGACATTGTGCCGGTCAGCCAGCGCGCGCAGGCGGCGAAGCACCTCCGCCTGGTGGAACAGCATGCCGCCCGCGCCCTGCACCAGCGGTTCGACCAGGATGGCGGCGATCTGGCCGGCATGAGTGGCGAGGACCGCGTCGAGCGCCGCTTCGCTCCGCGGATCGAGTGGGAGACCGGCGATGACCTGATCGGGCAGCACGCCGGCGAACAGGCTGTGCATGCCCTCCTCCGGATCGCAGACCGTCATCGTCGCCAGGGTGTCGCCGTGGTAGCCGCCGCTGAAGGCGAGGAACCGGGTGCGACCGGCAACGCCGCGATTGATCCAGAATTGCAGCGCCATCTTCATGGCGATCTCGACCGAGACCGATCCGGACTCGGCGAAGAACACGTGATCCAGCTCCCCCGGCAGCAGGGCCGCCAGCCGCGCCGCCAGCCGATAGGCGGGCTCATGGGCCAGGCCACCGAACATCACATGCGGCGCCAGCTCCAGCTGACGACGGACCGCCTCGGCGATGTGCGGATGGTTGTAGCCGTGACAGGCCGTCCACCAGGAGGCCAGGCCGTCGACCAGTTCCCTCCCGTCCTCCAGCACGATCCGCGACCCATGGGTGCGCGCCACCGGCAGCGGCGGGCGGGCGGTCTTCATCTGACAATAAGGCCGCCAGACGTGGCCTGCGCCAGCCTGGAACCAGGCGGGTTGGGACGAAGACATGAGTGAACTCCGATCAGGAAGACGCTTTGGCCCAGAACGGGGTTTCGGACCGCCGAAAGCCTTGCTAAGCGGTCCGCGCGCTTGCCGCCAGCCGGGGATTGAATGCACAGCCTGCAAGACTTCGCCGAGGGCAAGCTCGCGGCCCTCGAGACCCGCGCCCTGCGCCGTACTCTGGCGCCGACACACCGCATCGACGGGCTCTGGGTCGAGCGGGATGGCCAGCGGTTGCTGTCGTTCTCCTGCAACGACTACCTCGGCCTCTCCCATCATCCGGCGGTCAAGGCCGCCGCGGCGCAGGCGGTCGAGACCTACGGCGTGGGCTCCGGCGCCTCACGGCTGGTCACAGGGGATCACCCCCTGATGAGCGCGCTTGAAGGTCGCCTAGCCGACCTCAAAGGGACCGAGGCCGCCTGCGTGTTCGGGTCGGGCTACCTGACCAATGCCGGCGTCATTCCGACCCTCATCGGGCCCGGCGACCTGCTGATCGCCGACGAGCTGGCGCATGCCTGCATCTGGGCGGGAGGCAGGCTTTCGGGCGCCGAGACCCTGCGGCTGCGGCACAACGATGTCGGACATCTGGAAGAGATCCTGACTGCGCGACGAGGCGAGGCGCGGCGCGTCCTGGTGGCGACCGACGGGGTCTTTTCCATGGATGGCGACCTCGCGCCCCTGGACCGGCTCTCGGCGACCTGCCGGGCGCACGACGCCTGGCTGCTCAGTGATGACGCCCACGGCATCGGCGTGCTCGCGGACGGCCGGGGCTCGGCGCACGTCTTCCCGGGCGCGGACATCCCTCTGCAGATGGGCACCCTGTCCAAAGCCGTCGGCGGCTATGGCGGTTATCTCTGCGCCTCGCGAGCGGTGATTGACCTGATCAAGACCCGGGCGCGGACCTTCGTCTATTCGACGGGCCTTCCGCCGGCGAGCGCGGCCGCGGCCATCGCCGCCCTGGACATCATCGCACGCGACCCGGCGCTCTGCGCCTTGCCTCTGGCCAAGGCCCAGGCCTTCACGTCAGCCCTTGGTCTACCGGCGGCGCAAAGCGCCATAGTTCCGGTGGTGATCGGCGAGGCGGACGCCGCCCTGGCCGCGTCGCGCCGCCTGCGGAAACAAGGCTTCCTGGTCGTGCCGATCCGGCCGCCGACGGTGCCAGAGGGCACGGCCAGGCTCCGCATAGCCTTCAGCGCCGCCCATCCGGATGACGAGGTCGCCCGGCTGGCCGCGGCCGTGCGTCCCTTGCTGGCGGCCTGATCCATGGCCGCGCTGTTCATCACCGGCACCGGCACGGATATCGGCAAGACCTACGTCACGGCGGGATTGATCCGGGCCCTGCGCGCCAGCGGCCGAGCAGTCGAGGTGTTGAAGCCGGTGGTCAGCGGGTTTGATCCGCAGGCTCCCGACGGCAGTGACCCCGCCGTCCTGCTGGAGGCGCTGGGTATGACCTGGTCAGCCGAGGCGCTGGAGCACATCTCGCCCTGGCAGTTTTTGGCACCGCTTTCCCCTCCCCTCGCAGCAAACCGGGAGGGCCGGGCGCTGGACCGCGCCGAGGTAATCGCCCTCTGCCGCGACCGGATCATCCGGGCGGAAGACCGGCTGTTGCTGATCGAGGGCGCGGGAGGCGTCATGTCGCCGCTGGACGACGACCACACCATGCTCGACCTCGCCAGGGCGCTGCAGATTCCGGTTCTGCTCGTCTCCGGATCCTATCTGGGAACCATCAGTCATACGCTGACGGCGGCCCTCGCCTTGCGGTCAACTGGCGTCGAGATGCTGGCGGTCGTGATCAGCGAGAGCGTCGACGGGCCTCCGCTCGACGAGACCGTGCAGATCCTGCGGCGGTTTCTCCACGACGTCCCGGTGATCACGATCCGAAGGGGAGAGGCGGCGCCCACAGACTTGCTACGTCGGATCGCCGCGGTGCTCAGCTGAGCAATCGTCAGCCCAAGTCCAGTTGCTAGTGCCTTACGTCTGAACCATCCACGATCGAGACAACATCGTCGATGAGCAAAAGCGCCGCGGCCTCGCCATGCGCCTCCTCGACCACGCCAACTCTTCGAACCAGCACATCAAAGACGCGCCGCCGATCGGGTGTCAGATTGCAGATCAGATCCACAAATTCCTGATCATCTGAGGTACTGCAAACTGCCCAATCGCGAACCGCCTTCTAGCTATGGCCTACGCGGTTGGCAAAGCCGACACGAATGGCCTCGGCACCGTCCGTGCCGTCGCCGGTAAGCATCATCTCCATGGCCGGCTGCAGGCCGCATAGCCATGAATGAAACTGGTTGGCCAGCGGGCTCATGGATCGCACAGGCGGGTAGCGCATCCTTCCAACCATCGGAAAACGATGCACCATCAAATTCTGGGGCTGAACATCTAGTCGGGCGTTCGCCGCCGTCGCGCCGGGGTTCCTAAACGCAGTTTCTCGGCCCGGACAAATCGCCAAACGGAATGATAGTCGACCTTCAGCCCGCGTTCGGACAACTCGATCACAAGGCCGCGCAATGTAAATTCCCCTTCTTGGCACCGGCGGAGGAGCCAGTCGCGGTGTTCGTCACGGATTGCCCTGCGCCTATGCCCGCCAACCCGGCCAGGCTCCAACTTGCCCGTTTCGCGAAACAGGCGCACCCAAGCTGTCACCGTTTTCGTGGCAACACCGAACCTTGCCGCGACATCCCGGCTAGGCAGTCCGTGCCGCTCAACAGCCCAAACTACGCGTTTGCGAAGATCAAGAGAATAAGGCTTCATGGCTCCATCTTCAGTTCTTTAGTTTCAGCGTCAATGCCACCCCGAACGCACGCCACAGCGCGAAAGCATTTCCGTCGCAGAATCATAAATAATCAATATTTATTATTGCAGTATCTGCTAATTATTTCCGCAATTTCGCGGCCATATATAGTTAGAGAATATCTCGCGTGTCCAATTTCTTTGTCTCCCGATATGTATCCGTTCTTTTTTAATCTTTGAAGAACTTGACTATATGAATACCCTAAATTTCTAAATATGTCTTCCGAAACCCTTAGTCTCAATTCCCGCGAGTTCATTTTTCCGTACGTTAGAAACGCAATAAGAAATTGTGATCGTATTTCCCCAAAATCCTTGATTATATTTGCCCGTTTTATCTCTTTCAACGCAAGAGGCGTTATAGGGCGACAGTGCTCTAGAAGTGATACTAAATATGAGTACCTACCAATATTTATCCGTTTGGCAAATCCTGCATTTATGAGCGTGTCGACGTCGTCGAGATATTGTTTATGACCGTGGGATATTTTAAGATCCCTTTCGTCGACTGGACGATCGCAATCAAGATATGAAAGTAAATTGGAAGCGCGGTCTGACAGGATCAAATTTTCGGCGGGATGGAAATTTATATTACTTATGTAATATATCCAAGCTCTACGGTATCTCGCTTTTCGGCGACTTACGACGCCTGATGACAGAAGTTGTGCTAGAACATACGTTACCCGTTGCCTTGAAATACCAAGATGATCTTGAATGTCGGCTACGCTCGATGGGGTTGATAGGAGAAGTATGATTCTCTCTTGGGCTTTGGTTGCCATCACGTAAATCCGCACGACCGGCACGGTAGCTGCCGAAAATTTGTCCATCGCGCCTAGGCGCTCATCGTTTGTGTCGCGATCCCTGGCGAACCCTAGGTCCGTCGCGAGTTCTAGCAGCCTGTCGGAGTTTGCCCCAGAAGATTGATTCGAGAGCGCTGGGGGCGTGGGTTTTCGGTTGAGGGGGTGCTTTGGGCTGGATTGATGCTGGATGGAGGGTTGTTGGGATTGCCTTGGGCCACTTTTGACGCTGCCGGCGACTCAGGACCTCCGCAGGACGCTGAGCCGCTTCACGTTCCAGGCCATGGTCACCAGGGTCCACTCGCCCCTGGCGGCGTCCAGGCCGGGCATGGACATGCGCGGACTGCCTATCGCCAGTTTGATGACTCCGAACAGGGGCTCGACGGTCTGCTTGCGCAATCCATAGAGGGTCCGACCCCTCCTCGTGGTCAGCCGATGAGCCATCTTGACGACCGGATCATTCGTGACGGGGGCTGGCGTATCGGCGGCGAAGCGTTCGAACCCCGGCAGGTGGTGGCCTTGGCGTCCGATGGCGATCATCAGCTCGATGCCGGCGGCCTCGCAGCGTAATTATCCTCGACACCCCGACATCCTGCGACCTGGCCAGGGCGCTCCAGAACAAGTTCAGGCGAGCCAGGGATCAGCTCCTGACCGTCGCGCTCTGGCCCGGTCAGGTCGAGCCCACCAACAATGGCTGCGAGCGGGATCTGCGGCCGGCGGTCGTCCAGCGCGCAAGGTCACCAACGGCTATCGCGCCATGTGGGCCGCCCAGGGCGAGGCCGATGTCCGCACCGTCATCGACACCGCCCGCCTCATACCCGGCGTCAACAGGTTCCAGACCTTCCTCGGTGTCGTTAGCACCTGATTTTACGCCCCCAAAAGAGCGTGGGTAACTCGAGGGCAGCGCGACATTTGTTAGCTGAGCAACGCTAAGGACGAACGGAGCGAGAACGCGCCAACTTCAGGCCGCGCCGCGCATTCGGCGACCGAGGGTCAGTTGCCGGCGCCCCGTTTGCAGCGCCGCGGCGTGGTCCCAGAGGAAGTCGCCCGAGAACGCGATCTGCTCCCAGCCGACCGGCGAGGTGTGGGCGAGGAGATCGTCGGGGGCAGGCTCGCCAGCAGCCCGCAGGTGATCGACGGCGTCCGCCATGTAGGTCGAGTTCCACCAGACGATGGCGGCGATCACTAGGTTCAGGCCCGACGCGCGGCACTGCTGAGCGTCGCGGGTCCGCTCAGAGATGCGGCCCTGGCGGAAGGTGCAGATCGCCTGCGTCAGCGCGTGCCGCTGCTCGCCCTTGTTGAGGCCCGCCTGGCAACGCCGCCGAAGCGCCGGGTTCTCGAGCCAGTCGAGCATGAACAAGGTCCGCTCGATCTTCCCGACCTCCTGGAGGGCGACGGCGAGCTGATCTTGCCGCTCATAGGCGGCGAGTTTGCGCAGCATGGCCGAGGGCGCGGCGTGGCCAGCCTTGAGCGAGGCGACCAGGCGCGGGATCTCGCCCCAGTGCTCCTTGATGACATCGGCCCGCACCTTCCTGCCCATGATCTGCGGATTCCGGGCTGATCGCGCCCACCATTCCGATCTGATCCCACCCACCGTTCCGATTAATCCCCGCGCGGCATTCCGAGATGATGCCGCCCAGGGCGCGGGCTGTGAGGGTCTTGGTTGGCTTTAGGGTTCCTCCTTTTGGGAGGGACCGATGCCAACGGAGAGGATCGCCATGCGCCGCGTGCGCGAGATGTTGAGATTGAGCCGGGACGCCGGCCTGGCGACCCGCGAGGTGGCGCGGCGGACGGGGGTTGCGCCCTCGACGCTGCGGGAGATGTTCCGGCGCTTCGAGAGGTCCGGGCTGGCGTGGCCGCTGCCGTTGGATTTGGCCGACGCCGGTCTTGAGACGCTCCTTTACGGCGAAGCCGGAACCAAGCAGGGCCGCCGGCGGCGGGTGGAGCCCGACTGGGCGGCGCTGAACCGCGAGCTGAAGCGCAAGCACGTCACGCTGCAGATCCTGTGGGACGAGTATATCGAGACCAACCCGGACGGCTATCGGTACAGCCGGTTCTGCGACCTCTACCGTGCCTGGGAAGCGCGCCTGCCGGTGACCATGCGCCAGACCCACCTGGGCGGCGACAAGCTGTTCGTCGACTACGCCGGCGACACCGTGCCGGTGATCGTCGATCCACGGACCGGCAGGACGCGAGGGGCGCATATCTTCGTGGCGGTGATGGGCGGCTCAAGCCTGTCGTTCGCCCACGCCAGCTGGACCGAGACCCTACCCGACTGGATCGACGCCCACGCCCGGACCTTCGCCTACTTCGGCGGGGCGGCCCGGCTCTTGGTGCCCGACAACCCCAAGGTCGCGGTGATCAAGGCCTGCTTCTACGATCCCCAGGTCAACCGCACCTACGCCGAGATGGCGGCCCACTACGACACCGCCGTGCTGCCGGCGCGGCCGCGGCACCCGCGCGACAAGGCCAAGGTCGAGGCCGCCGTGCGCATCGTCGAGCGATGGCTGCTGGGGCGGCTGCGCCATCGACGCTTCCCCTGGCCGAAGTGAACGCCGCCATCGCTGAGCTGCTGGTCCGGCTCAACGATCAGCGCGTCTTGCGTTACGTCGGCCGCACCCGTCGCCAGCTGTTCGAGGAGATCGACGCCCCACGGCTCAAGCCCTTGCCGGCCGAGCCCTATGGTCTGGCCGAGTGGCGTCTGCGCAAGGTCGGCCTCGACTATCATGTCGATGTGGAGGGCCACTACTACTCAATCCCCTATCGCCACGCCCGGGCCAGCGTCGAGGTGCGTCTGACGCCCCGGACGGTCGAGGTGTTCCTCAAGGGCGAGCGGATCGCCGCCCACATGCGCGGCAGCGGCGACGGCAAGCACACCACCATCACCGAGCACATGCCCTCCAGCCATCGCCGCTACAGCGACTGGACCATCGAGCGGATCATCCGGGAGGCGATGCGGATCGGCCCCTCGGTCGTGATGCTCTGTCAGCTCATCCTGGAGCATCGCCCCCATCCCGAGCAGGGCTTCCGCACCTGTCTCGGCATCGTGCGCCTGGCCAAGCCCTTCGGGCCGGCCCGTCTGGAGGCCGCATGCCTACGCGCCCTGCAGGTCGGCGCGCGCAACTACGGCTCGGTCAAGTCGATCCTCGACAACCGGCTCGACGGTCAACCCGTCCGTCGGGCCCGCGAAGGGGAAGATCAAGGCCTGGCCATCCTCCATCCCAATATCCGCGGTTCTGGCTACTACCACTGAGGAGAACATCCATGCTTATCCACCCCACGCTTGATCAACTGCACAGCCTTGGCCTGCAAGGCATGGCCAAGGCCTTCAACGAGCTCGCCGACAACGACGAGGCCGCCGGCCTGGGCCATGCCGACTGGCTGGCCCTGCTGCTGGAGCGAGAGGCCGTCCATCGCCAGGACAAGCGGCTCGGCGCGCGCCTGCGTCACGCTAGGCTGCGCCATCACGCCGTCCCGGAGGACATCGACTACCGCGCCCACCGGGGAATCGATCGAGGGCTGCTGGCCAGTCTCGTCAAGGGCGACTGGATCGATGCTTGCGACAACCTGATGATCACCGGGCCGACCGGCGTCGGCAAGAGCTGGCTGGCCTGCGCGCTCGGTCACAAGGCCTGCCGCGACAACCGTGCCGTCCTCTACGTGCGCGTGCCCAAGCTCTTCGATGAACTGGCGCTCGCCCATGGCGATGGCAGCGTCGGCCGCCGCCTCAAGACACTCGGTGCCGCCCAGCTGCTCATCCTTGACGACTGGGGCCTGGAGCCCCTCGGCGCCCAGGCCCGCCACGACCTGCTCGAAATCCTCGAGGATCGCTACGGCCGGCGCTCCACCATCGCTCATCCCGCGCGCGTACATCGAGATGATCTTTTCGTCGAAGCCCGGGAAGCGTCGCTGGTACTTGGCGATCAGCTGCGGATCGAAGCTGCCCGCACGATCACGCGGGACCTCCAGTCCGATCCGGCCGGTCTCGGTCAGCACCGTCTTCTTGCCAAAGCCGTTGCGCCGGTTGGCCGACCCCTCAGCCGCCTCCACCTCAAGATGGTGGTCCATCTCGGCGTTCAGCGCCTGGGCGACCCGGACGTCGAGTATCCACGTTACATCGCCGGCCAGCGCGCCGCGCCGCCCGAGGACCGCGTGGCATCCCGGGCTTTTACCACGCCCTCGATATCCTGGCTGACCCCAAGCATCCTGACCATGCCGACATCGCCGACTGGTTCGACGGCTACGATCCCGACACCATCGACGAGCAGGTCCTCAAGATCGCCCTCAGCCGCATCGCCCGCCGCCGAAACCCGGCCAAGGCGACGTTCGCACGGAAAGCCAGGCCCTGAGCTCAGGCCGGCGTGGCGCGCGGACGACGCTTACTTTGGAAACGCGGACATAGCCGATAAGTATCCGCGCGCCATACCCCCGCCAGAAAAGACGAAGGCCAATCTGCAAGCTCACGATCATTTCCGCACTGGGTTTTCTCGCGGGTTCGGATCGCCAGAATACCGGCCGTTTTCCTTGCGCGTCGCCCCGGCTCGCTCCGTCTCACCCAGCGCGCGTGTTCAATTTGCGCGTGCCTCAACCAATCACCGTCGCCGACGCAGCGAATAGATCCGCGTAGGCCAGCAAGCGCTGCCCCTGAACCCTTGCGAACGCCTGTCTCGCGCCATTGGCCTGGCGCTGAGCGTCAAGGACATCGAGCAGGCGCAGGGACCCCAGGTCATAGGCCCGCCTGGCCAGCCGCAGGTTTTCCTCGGCTGTCGCCAGCGCGGTTTGGCGCAGGCGCAATTCTGACTCGCTGGCCGACACCGCTTCCAAGCCGTCCGCGACCTCGACAAAAGCCTTCAGCACGGTTGCACGGTAGCGCGTCTCGGCCCGTCTGGCCTCGGCCTCAGCCTGACGCACCTTGGCCCTCAATGTGCCGCCGTTCCAGAGTGGCGCGGTAAGGCCCGACGCGAGATTCCAGCCCGTACCGGTCGAGTTGAACAAACCGTCCGGGCTGAGCGCCGTCTGCGCGAACTGCGCGGTAATGTCGAGGTTGGGGTAGAGACGTGCGCGATCAACACCGATCTGTGCGGTGGCGGCATGATATGCGCTCTCCGCGGCCAGAATGTCCGGACGACCGCGTAAGAGCGCCGAGGGGATTGCCAAGGGCGTGCTGGACGGCGCCGTGAAGTCCTCCAGCGAAAAGGGTCGCTGTATCGAGTCTCCGGGCGCGCGGCCGGTCAACGCGGCCAATGCATTCTGGGCGGCGGCGAGATCACGCCGGAGCGCGGGCAGCACCGCTTCGTCCTGCGCCAGCTGTGTCTGCACCCCTAGCAGATCGATGCGACCCGAAGCGCCGGCATCAACAGACCGTTGGGCCAGCGCAAGGGTCTGTCGGTCATCGGCCACCACAGCCTCGCTCGTAGCGATCTGCGCGCGAAGCGCGGCGATGAGGATGGCCGTGCGCACCGTGTTTCCGGCGATAGCCAGGCGAGCGGCTTCGAGCTGATATTCCTGCCCCTCCAGTCGGGCCGACGCGGATTCCCGGGCACGACGATTGCCGCCGAAGAGGTCCAGATCGTAGGATATCTTACCTCCTACCGAGTATCGGGAGATCGTGCGGTTCGGGAACCCATCGAAGCCGAACGCGGCGGCATTGATGCGGGTCCGCTCCGCGCCGCCGGATAGTCCGACCTGTGGTGAGCCTGCGCCTTGGACGACAGCAGCGGCGGCGCGTGCGGATTCCAGCGCCGCCTCCGCCTCCGCAATCGCCTGACTGCCCGTCAGGGCATCAGCGACAAGGGTGTCGAGATCGGCCGCGCCGAACAACGTCCACCACGGCGCTTCGGCGTTCTCGTCAGCGAAGGCAAAGCCACCCGCGCCTCCAATGGCCTGATAGCGAGAGGGGGTGAGGGTCGATGGGGAGATGAAGTCCGGCCCCACCGTCACACAGCCGCCCAGAAGCGCTGCCGACATGCAGACGCCCATGACCAACCTAGTCCGGTAACGCATGGTCGCCTCCAGCCGCGACATTGCGCGGCGGCTTTAGGAACAGGATGAGTGGGATGGTCACGATAGTGAGCCACATTGAGAGGTAGAAATCGTTCACATAGGAGACCATCGAGGCTTGCCGACCGACCTCTGCGGCCATCGTGGAAAGTCCCTGAACCGAGCCCAGATCAATCACACCGCCCATCTGGCCCTGGAACACCGGATTGTCAGGGCGGACGTTCTGCACCAGAACCGAATAGGAGGTCTGAAGATTGCGCATGAATACCGCCTGCATGAGGGAAATCCCCACCGAGGACCCAAGGCTGCGGGCCAGAGTGATCACCGAAGACCCATCGGTCCGCAAATCCCCCGGAAGGGTCGCGAAGGCCAGGGTGTTTGACGAGACAAAGATCAGCCCGAGGCCAAGCCCCTGCAGCAGGCCGGACACCATGATGATATGGGCGTCCATCTGGGGCGAGGAGGTGGACATCTGCCACATCGCCGCCGCATTCATGGCGAACCCGGCGACGAGAACAACCCGGGGATCGGTCCGTCCGATGTACCGGCCGACAACCATCATGCTCACGAGCATGCCAAGGCCGCGCGGCATCGTGACCAAGCCTACGGTGATCACCGGATAGCCGAGAATATTTTGCATCATGGGTGGGAGCAAGGCGAGGGTGCTGTACATCAGCATCCCGGTCGCCAGACTCAGCACAATTCCGGCGGCGAAATTCCAGTTTCTCAGCAGGGCGCGAGAAAAGAAGGGGCGCTCAGCCGTGATCGTATGGACGGCGAACACGTAGAG
>Ga0209573_1002895_pt1 | contig 20353 bp, 14 predicted proteins | sample TNRBio252014_DNA_FD_185870 | JGI IMG/M metagenome (GOLD analysis project Ga0209573, IMG submission 185870) | Wastewater treatment Type I Accumulibacter community from EBPR Bioreactor in Madison, WI, USA - TNR Reactor_6/25/2014_ DNA (SPAdes)... | ecosystem: Engineered > Bioreactor > EBPR >...
GGCCGAGCAGGTAGCTCTCCGAGACGCCGAGGGCGTCGACGAGCGCGATGAGAACCTTGGAGCTCGGCATCATCTCATCGCGCTCGTATTTGCCGATTGCCTGCGCGGATACGACATTTCCTAATCGGGCCTCCAAATCGCGCAACGACAACCCGGCGCTCGCGCGAGCAAGCTTAAGCCTCTTTCCTAACACGGTTTTCCCCTCGCTGCATTCGGTTTACAGAACGTGTTTTATATACTATAGATGTAAACCAAGAACGAAGCAAGGCGCTTCTCCTTAAGGTTACAAAACGAAAGGTACCACTCGTTATGGCTGCAAAGACGTACTCCCTCGACTTCGATGGCTACTGGCGTTCGGGCGCGGTCGCAGGCCTGCCCGCCTCGTCCGGCGTCTACTGCGTGTATGCCTGCACGCACGATGCGCGATCGCGCACCGTATCGCTCAAGCGGCTGCTCTATATCGGGGAAGCCGTCAATATCCGTGATCGTGTCACGGCCCATGAGCGGTGGGACGACTGGCGGAGGCGGCTGAATTTCGGGGAAGAACTGTGCTTCAACGCCGCGCTCATCAGTCCGCAAGCCGACCGCGAACGGGCGGAAGCCGCAATGATCTTCAAACACAAGCCGCCCTGCAACACGCAGTGTGTTGATACTTTCCGCTTCGACACCACGACGATCTGGACGAGCGGAAAGAACGCCCTGCTCAATCCGCAGTTTACCGTTTCCCCGACGCCTGCCTCCTTGGGGTTGGCGGGGCTTGGCACCTTTTCGCAGCCGAGATGGTGAACGATGCTCTTTTTCGTTAGCGGCAAGCGCCCTTGCGCTTGCCGCGCGCCCAACGTCGCTGGAGTCTTGGCGGGCCAGCAGCGCTTAAAAGTAATCTTGATAAAAACCGTTATCAACCTTCGCTGAGGGAGCTGAGGGCTGAGGCGGGAAGGCCTGAGCGGATCTTGCCGCGCCGCCTTGCCGTGGATGCGGAGCCGCGGCGTTGGGTGAGTCGGCACCGCCGCGCTCCAGCTCTCTCGACCGGCGCTAATCCCGGCCCGAACAGCCCGACGTTCAGGGTGAGCCCTAGGAAACATAAAGGACGTTATGTTACACTAACGGGCATGAGCGCGCGTGACGAGCAATCGACACAGGTGACCGTTGCCGCCGGCTTGGCCAGCCCGGGTTCGGCCATGCTGCTGCCGGCACTGGTTGCCGATGCCGGCCAACAGGCGACGCGGCGCTTCCTCGAGTTCTTCGTCGCGACGATCCGCAACGCCAACACCCGCGAGGCCTATTATCGGGCGTGCTGCCGGTTCTTCGCCTGGTGTGAGCGTCACCAGCTCGGCGACCTGGCCTCGATCGAGCCGATCCACGTCGCGGCGTACATCGAGGCGCTCGGCCGCGACTTCGAAAAGCCAACGGTGAAGCAGCACCTGGCGGCTATCCGCATGCTGTTCGACTGGCTGGTTACCGGTCAGGTCGTCGCTATGAATCCGGCGACCTCGGTGCGCGGCCCGAAGCACGTCATCAAGCGCGGCAAGACGACGGTTCTGACGGCGGACCAGGCTCGAAAGCTGCTCGACAGCATCGATACGAACTCGCTGGTCGGCCTCCGCGACCGGGCCCTGATCGCCCTCATGGTCTACAGCTTCGCCCGCGTCGGCGCGGCCGTGGCCATGCGCGTCGAAGACTACTATCCCGCCGGCAAGCGCTGGTGGGTGCGCCTGCACGAGAAAGGCGGCAAGCGGCACGAAATGCCGGCGCACCATAACCTTGAAGCCTACTTGGACGCCTATCTCGACGCCGGCGGCCTCCGCGGGGCGAAAAAGACCTTCCTCTTCCGCTCGGCCTTCGGGCGCACCGGAACGCTCACCGACAAGGCCATGGGCCGCGTCGACGTGTGGCGGATGATCCGTCGCCGCGCCGAAGATGCCGGCCTCAGTGCCGCGGTCTGCTGTCACACCTTCCGGGCTACCGGGATCACCGCCTACCTCGACAACGGTGGCACGCTCGAAAACGCCCAGACCATGGCCGCACACGAGTCCCCGCGCACCACCAAGCTGTACGACCGGACGAAGGACGAAATCACCCTGGACGAGGTTGAGCGCATCGCGATCTAGCCTTTGACCCCGCCCCTCGCCCACGTCGCTTTGTTCGCGGCCCGCTCGGCACTCCCACTCGCCGGTTGCCGCCCAAGATTTCTCGCGGTTACCCGCATGGGCCGGCCGAGCCTTCACGCTCAGCGGCTTGCCCGCAGCCGCGCCGGCACAAATCAATGCTTCGCGAACACCGTCGTCCGCCCCTCTTCGTCGACCAGGAGCACGTCATACGGCTCGCGACCGGCGCTCTCCATGCCCGGCGCGCCTGCCGGCATCCCCGGCGCGGCGAGCCCGCGCGCGGAGGGCCGCTGGCCGAGAAGCCTCCGGATGTCGGCGGCCGGGACGTGCCCCTCCACGAAATAGCCATCGACAACCGCGGTGTGACAGGACGCGACGGCCGTCGGCACCTGCTGGCGGGCCTTGACCACGTCAAGGTTGTCGACCAGGTGCTTCCGCGCCGAGAAGCCGTTGTTGGCCAGATGGTCCACCCATTCCCCACAACAGCCGCAGTGCGGCGACATGTAAACCGTCACGTCCTGTGCTCGCGGATCCTTTACCTCCAGAAGAACCGCAACCGCTGTTGCGAAAACGATCACAGCTAAAGCGACACCAGGCCAGCGAGATCCGGCCGCCTTCGTGCTCATGTAGTGTTTTGCCCTTTGTGCAGTGTCACTTACTTTTCACCGCTTGCCCATCGAGCCACTTCTTGAGGATGCCGATTTCCTTCTGCTGCTCGGAGATGATTTTCTGCGCCAGCTCGCGCAGTTGAGGGTCCTGCCCGTATTGCAGCTGAACCCGCGCCATATCGACAGCGGCTTGGTGATGCGGAATCATGTGAACCGCAAAGTCGCGGTCGGCATCGCCGCTGAAGCCTACATGCTGTTGCTGGTCGTGCATTTTCTTCATCGAGGCTTCATAGGCCGGCGTCGATGGCGCGCTTGCAGCAGCAGAGCCGCCCGCTTGTGGTTCCGAGTGCTGCATGCCGGGCATGGAGCCGTGCATCTGCGACCCGCCACCACCGGCCGGCTGATTTTCTGCTCGAGCCGGCGAGGCGGCGAAAACGACGGCAACAAGCACCGGCAGCGTTCGCCGCAGGCAGCCCGACAAGCCGATCGACTGGCTTTTGCTTTCCATGGTTCATCTCCTTCCAAAGATTCGATAGCGACATTTGCAGGGTCCGGCCGCTCCGCCCCTAGCCGGAGGGGCCATCTCGCACTTCGGCGTTGGGCGCTCCTTTGCCTGGCGGCACCTGCAAGCTCACCCGATGCTGCGCAAAGCCTCTTCGCAAGCCTGCTCGCAGCGGCGGCACGCCTCGGCGCAGACGCGGCAGTGCTCATGGTGGCTCGCGTGGCGCTCGCATTCGCTGCCGCACGCCCGGCAGGCGTCGGCGCAAGCCCGCAGCATCGCGCGGATGGTCTGCTCGTTGGAGCCGGTACGCCGTGTTGCGACCGTGCCAGTGGCAGCGCATACGTCGGCGCAGTCGAGGTTGATGCGGATGCACTGGGTAAGCTGCTGAACCGCCTGCTCGCCAAGGCAGGCGTCGGCGCAGGCGACGCAACTGCTGGCACACTCCAGGCACTCCTGGATGCAGCGGATCAGCGCGTCATTCGTATTTTCTTTGACGTTCGGATGGCTACGGATGATTTGTTCGGCATGCATACCACGTCCTCCCGGCTAGTCCTGCTACGAAGAGCGCGAAGATCGTTTCTTCGGCCACCTCGGCGTTGCACACTTCTGTCTGCCAGACTAGCCCACGAACGTGTCTCTGCAAGCTCGTGTAGGTAACAAAGTATTGCCGAGCCCTAGAGTTCCCGAACTACCGGGGAAGTCATTCGCTAGCGCACCTTATTCGATCTGCCGCCCCGATCTGAGGCGTCCAGACTTCAAAACCAAGCACGGATTCCAGAAACGACCCTGAGTGTTTCTGCCTCCTGCGCGGTAGGAGACGTCCAGCAAGGCGCTAGCGCAACCCCGCCGGCGAAACCTCGCTGCCGAGCGCACCGCTTGGCTGCAGCCGCCAGCCCTTGACCAGGCCGTAGATCGCCGGGATGACGATCAGCGTCAGCACGGTCGACGAGACCATCCCGCCGATCATCGGCACCGCGATCCGCCGCATCACCTCCGAGCCGGTGCCGGTGGACCAGAGGATCGGCAACAGCCCGGCCATGATCGCGACCACGGTCATGATCTTCGGCCGGACCCGCTCGACGGCGCCGATCATGATGGCGCGGGCGAGATCCTCGCGCGTCGGCTCCCGCCCCTCGGCGACGCAGGTGCGCCTGATCTCCGCCCAGGCGTGGTCGAGGTAGATCAGCATGATGACGCCGGTTTCCGCCGCCACGCCGGCCAGGGCAATGAAGCCGACGGCGACGGCGACGCTCATGTTGTAGCCAAGGGCGTGGACGAACCACAGGCCGCCAATCAGCGCGAAGGGCAGCGCCAGCATGACGATCAGCGTCTCGGTGATGCGGCGGAAGTTGAGGTAGAGCAACAGGAAGATGACGGCGAGCGTCACCGGCACGACGATCTGCATCCGCGCCTCCGCCCGCTGCAGGTACTCGAACTGGCCGCTCCAGGTGGCGTAGTAGCCCTGCGGGAAGCTCACCTGCTCCGCAACGGCCTTCTGCGCGTCTGCGACGTAGCCGCCGATGTCGCGGTCGCGGAAATCGACGAAGATGTAGACGACGAGCTGGGCGTTCTCGGTGCGGATGCTGGCCGGCCCTTTGGCCAGGGAGATTTTCGCCACCTGGCCCAGTGGGACCGTGCCGCCGCTGGGTGTCGCAACCAGGGCATCCGTGGCGATGGCCTGCGGGCTGGAGCGGAAGGCGCGCGGATAACGGACGTTGACGGTGTAGCGTTCCCGCCCCTCCACCGTCGTGGTGACCGCCTCGGCGCCGAGACCGGTGCGGATCACCTCTTGGACGTCCTCGATCCTGAGGCCGTAGCGGGCGAGCGCGGCGCGGTCCGGTTCGATCTCCAGGTAGTAGCCGCCGAGCACCCGTTCGGCGAAGGCGCTGGTGGTGCCGGGGACCGTGCGGACCACCGCCTCGACCTCCCGCGCCAGCCGCTCCAGCCCGGCGAGATCCGGGCCGAACAGCTTGATGCCGATCGGGGTGCGGATGCCGGTGGACAGCATGTCGGTGCGCGCCTTGATCGGCATCGTCCAGGCGTTGCTGACGCCCGGGAACTGCAGCGCCTGGTCCAGCTCGCCGATGAGCGTGTCGGTGGTCATACCCTCGCGCCACTCGCCCTCGGGCTTCAGGTTGATTACCGTTTCGAACATCTCCAGCGGCGCCGGGTCGGTGGCCGTTGCCGCCCGCCCGGCCTTGCCAAAGACCGACTCAACCTCGGGGAAAGACTTGATGATCTCGTCCTGCTTCTGCACCAGGTCCGTCGCCTTGGTGATGGACAGGCCCGGCAGCGTCGCCGGCATGTAGAGCAGCGTGCCCTCGTTCAGGGTCGGCATGAACTCGCTGCCGATGTGCACCGCCGGATAGACCGAGGCGCCGAGCGCCACCAGGGCGGCCAGCACCGTCGGCGTTTTCGCCCTGAGCACGAGCCGGATGACCGGCCGGTAGATCCAGATGAGGAAGCGGTTGATCGGGTTCTTGTGCTCAGGCGTGATCCGGCCGCGGACGAACAGCACCATCAGCGCCGGCACCAGCGTCACCGACAGGAGCGCCGCCGCGGCCATGGAGAACGTCTTGGTGTAGGCGAGCGGCTTGAACATCCGCCCTTCCTGCGCCTCCAGGGCGAAGATGGGCAGGAACGACACGGTGATGATCAGAAGCGAGAAGAACAGCGCGGGCCCCACCTCGATGGCCGCCTCGACGAGAACCTGCAGCCGCGGCGTTTCCGGCACCGCCCGCTCCAGGTGCTTGTGGGCGTTCTCGATCATGACGATGGCCGCGTCGATCATCGCGCCGATGGCAATCGCAATGCCGCCGAGAGACATGATGGTCGAGTTGATGCCGAGCGCGTGCATGGCGATGAAGGCCATCAGCACGCCGACGGGGAGCATGATGATGGCGACCAGGGCACTGCGGACGTGCAGCAGGAAGACGATGCAGACGAGGGCGACGATGATGCTTTCTTCGATCAGCGTCCGCTCCAGCGTGTCGATGGCGCGCAGGATCAGCTCGGAGCGGTCGTAGACCGCCTGGATGCTCACGTCCTCCGGCAGGCTCGGGGCGATCTCGGTGATCTTCTCCTTGACGTTGTCGATGACCTTGAGCGCGTTCTCGCCGTAGCGCTGGACGGCGATGCCGCTGACCACCTCGCCCTGGCCGTTCAGCTCGGCGAGGCCGCGGCGCTCGTCCGGCCCCAGTTCGACCCGGGCGACGTCGCGCAGCAGCACCGGCGTCAGGCCCTCTGATTTCAGCACCACCTGCTCCAGGTCGCGGGTCCCGCGCAGGTAGCCGCGGCCGCGGACCACGTACTCGGTCTCGGCCATCTCGACGACCCGGCCGCCCACGTCCATGTTGCTGGCGCGGATGGCATCGATGACGTCGCCGAGCGGGATCCCGTAGCCCTTCAGCCGCAAGGGATCGACGGTGACGGCGTAGGTCTTGACGAAGCCGCCGACGCCGGCGACCTCGGAGACCCCTTGCGCCTTGGTGAGCGCGAAGCGGATGGACCAGTCCTGCAGGGTGCGCAGCTCGGCGAGCGTCCGCTTGGCGCTCATGACGACGTACTGGTAGACCCACCCCACCCCGGTGGCATCCGGCCCCAGCGTTGGCGTGACGCCGGCCGGCAGCCGGCCGGAGGCGAAGTTGAGGTATTCGAGCACCCGCGAGCGGGCCCAGTAGAGGTCGGTGCCATCCTCGAAGATGATGTAGACGAACGAAACGCCGAACATCGAAAAGCCGCGCACCACCTTCGAGTGCGGCACGGCCAGCATCGCCGTGGTCAGCGGGAAGGTGACTTGGTCCTCCACGACCTGCGGTGCCTGGCCCGGATACTCGGTGTAGACGATCACCTGGACGTCGGAGAGGTCGGGGATGGCGTCCACCGGCGTCTTGACCACCGCGTAGATGCCGGCGGCGACGATGAAGACGGTGGCGAGCAGCACCAGGAAGAGGTTGTGGGCGGACCAGCGGATGACGGCGGCGATCATTGGTGTTGATGCCCCCCGCCGCCGGTGCCGCCGCCGCCGCCGCCGATGCTGCTCAAGGCTGCCTTCAGGTTGCTCTCGGCGTCGATGAGGAAATTGGCGCTGACGACCACCCGCTCGCCTTCCGTGAGGCCGTTCGTCACCGCGACGTAACTCTCGGCGCTTTCGCCGAGCGCGACCGGGCGCGGCTCGAACCGCCCCTCGCCGCGATCGACCAGAACGACCTGGCGCGTGCCGCTGTCGAGGACCGCCGACTCCGGGATGCTCAGCACCTCGCCGGGACCCACCGGCGCGGCGATCTCGACGGTGGCGTACATGTCGGCCTTGAGCAGATCGTCCGGATTGGGCATCTCGATGCGCACCCGCGCCGTCCGGGTCGCGGCGCCGACGACCGGATAGATGAAGCCGACGCGGCCGGCGAAGCTTCGCCCGGGGTACGCCTTGACCGAGACGGTCGCCTCCTGGCCGACGCGCACCCCGGCCAGGTCCTGCTCGAAGACATCGGCGATCAGCCAGACGGTGGACATGTCGACGATCCGGTAGAGCGCCTCCCCCGGCATGAACCGCATGCCCTGAACCGAAGGCTTGTCGATGACGGTGCCGGAGAGCGGCGAGGGGATCGTGATCACCGGTCGCGCCGGCGACCCGGCGCGCAGGCGCTGCAGAGCGGCCTCCGGGAAGCCGAGGTAGCGCAGGCGCTGCTCGGCGCCGTCGAGCAGCCACCGCGAGGCCTGATCCGTGCCACCTGCCTTCATCGATTGGCGAAGCAGCGCATACTCCTGCTGCGCCAGCACCAGATCGGGGCTGTAGACCTCCATGAGCGGCTCGCCGCGGCGTACCTTCTGTCCGGTGGTGTTGACCACGAGCCGTTCGATCCAGCCCTCGAAACGGGTGGAGACGACGAAGGTGTTGCGTTCGTCAAACTGGACGCTGCCGACAGCGCGCACGGGCCGGACGAGGTTGCGTCGAACGGCCGCCTCGCTCCGCACACCGATCATCTGGATGCGCTCGGGGGAGATTCTGACGATCCCCTGTTCCGCAGCCTCGACGTCGTCGGCGTAGACGGGGATGTAGTCCATCCCCATCGGGTCCTTCTTCGGCACCGGCGAGGTATCGGGCAGGCCCATGGGGTTGCGGTAGTAAAGCGGCTTGCGGTCCCCTGCGCCCTCCGCTGTAGGCGAAAAGGGTCCCGGTTCGCCGTGCTGATGCGCCGCCTCCGGGTCGGACCCGGGCGCCGCCTCGCCGGCGAAGACCGGGATGTAGTCCATCCCCATCGGGTCCTTCGTCGGCACCGGCGAGGTGTCCGGCCCACCCATCGGGTCCTTGTAGTAGAGCACCGGCCGCTCCCTCGGCGGATGCCCGGCGTGCTGGTCCTGACCCTGAGCGGAATGCGCATCGAAGGCTGGCGAACGATCCGCCGGAGCGGAAAGACTGCCCTGCTCGGACAGCCAGTAGCCGCCGGCCACCCCAAGCCCGGCAGCGAACAGGATTGCGCCGGCGAGGGTGAACCACCTCACAGCTCTTCTCCAATCACCTGTTCCAGTTCCGCCAGCCGCACCTGCTGCAGGGTCAGCAGGGTGATGCGGTCGAGGGCGACGCGGAGCACGGCCTGTTCGGCAAGCAGCACCGTCGGCAGGTCGACACGGCCGAGCTGATAGCCGGCCAGCGCCGACTGCAGCACCACCTCGGTCTGCGGGATGTTGACCTCGCTGAGGATCCGCTCGCTGCGTTGCGCCGAGACCAGGCCCCAGTAAGCCGTTTCGATCCGGCCCTGCAAATCCAGGCCCGTGGCCTCCCGTCGCGCCCGCGAGGCGGCGAGCCTCGCTGCGGCCTCGCCCTCCTGGGCGCGCCTCAGCCCCCACTGCAACGGGATCCCCACCGAGACCATCGCCTCGTAGCCGCCGAACTCCCTGCCGTCGTTGCCGTCCCGGTCGAACGCCGAGACCCCGAGCGTCACGTCCGGGTACCAGTTCCGCCGGACCAGGGTCGCGGCCCTTTCGTCGGCGCTGATGCGGGCAGCGTCGGCGCGAAGCAGGGGATTGGCTCGCGCGGCGCGTTCGACCAGGGCGTTGATCTCGATAGCGGCCGGTTTCGGCACAGGCCGAAGCACCTCGGGTGCCGCGAGCGGAGCACCCACCGGGCGGCTGAGGAGCGCGTTCATCTGCGCCTGCCAGTCCCGTCGTTCCCCCTCGAGGCGGGCGAGATCCGCCTCCAGCCGGCCGCGTTCGACCTCCGCCGTCACCGCATCTTGCTGGCCCCCCTGTCCTTGCGCATAGCGGCTCTGCGCCACCCGCGCGATGGCCGCGACCGTACGGAGAAGCTCCTCGTTGATGCGGATGGCCTCGCTGGTGGCATAGGCATTGGCGAAGACGATCTTGATGCGCGCAGCGAGTTCGTTCTCGACCGCCTGACGCTGCTCCGCCACCGCGCCGGCCTCGGCGTCGGCGACGCTCCGCTGCAGACCGAGCTTCCCCCACAGCGGGATCGTCTGCTCGATGGTGTACTTCACCCGCCCCAGCGTGTCGGGGGCGTAGCGCGTGCCGCTGCCGGTAATGTCCTCGAACTCGGTGCGGAACATCGGGTCGGGGTAGCGGCCCATGGTCCCTACCCTGGCCTGCGCCGCCTGCGCGTCCAGCGCCGCCGCCGCGAGCCCCGGGTTCGTCGCCTTCGCCATGGCCAGCAGCTCGTCGACCGACCTTCCCGGGGCCGGCTGCGCCTGCGCCTTCATCAAAGGGTCGGGCCGCGACCCGGCGGCGGCAGCGGCCGCCGGGATTGGAAGAGACGCGGCCGCCCATGCCATGAACAGCAGCAGCGGCACATGACTAGATCGCGCCATCTTGCATCGCTACTTACTGGCCTGGCTCAGCCAATTCGTGGCCAAATCCCGCTGCCTGGGATAATAAACGTTGATCTGCGCGTTCTTGTAGATGTCAACGAGTCGCTCGGTCTCGTCGCGCCACCGGTCATCACAAATGACCGCAAGCCGGTCGATCATGTCCTGGTTGCCCATGCAGAACCACGTACATGTTGACCGCGTTCCTTTCTCCCACCCGTCAAGTTTTTCCCAATCAATCAGCATTTTGAGTTTCGGTGCATCTTCCAGAGTCAAATGAACCGAAGCTTGGGAGCCGAGCTTCTCATCAAGCTTGAAAACCGCCGCATCCCAATCCTCATCGCTGACCGTCCCGCTCATCGCAACGACAATCAGTGCATCCGCGACGTCTACGCTAATCACCGGCTCTCTCCTGCAAGACGTGATGCTCCTGACATTGTCCTGCTCTAGGGGTCGTTACGTTCCTGGCCGGCGATGAAGCGTGTGCTACCCTGGACCGGTGAAGCCTGACCAGGCACGCGCATCGTCAGGGAAAGTGTCCACGTGCCCGGCATGGACAGGTCTCCAAGGAATTCGTAGATGCCGCCGCCTGGCGATCCGACGAAGCGGATCTCGCGCTCCCGAACTCTGTTGGGATACCATGTTCCCTTTGCCAGACGAGGAAAGCGCAGCATCCGCATCGTTAACGCCGCGTCCTTAACGGTCGCGCCAGCGACCGGTTGCCCATCGGCTTCGTTAACCAAGCGAACGGCAATGGTGGAGTGAGTGCGGGCGGGAACGGGCTGATTAAGAACCTCGAACCGATAACCGTCCTGCGGTTCGCCGCCTGCGCTTGCGCACGCCGTCAGCGCTCCGACAAGCGCGACCGCGGAGAGCAGGCGGAACAGCGAGGGTCGTTTTCGAGATGCCAAGGCCTGAAGTGACATATGTTATCCTACTCATGAAAATTATTGAATTCATTCAACGGTTTGAAGAACTATACCTGCTTCGTCGCGGACCGCAGGTGGGGCTGCGCCGCTACTGGCCGGCCTGGAACGTGGAGGTGAGCTTCACGGGCCTTGCCTCCCCAGGAACCGCTGCCACCACCTCGAGATCCCATCTTCCGGGCATCGAGACGTCAGCCAGCAGCCGGTAGACGCCCGGTGCTGGGCTTGCCACCACCTTCACCTCTCCGCCCATGTCTCTCGTCGAAGGGTTGGGCGTGCCGCTCTTGTGCGGCCGGTGCATCATCGTCATTTCGAGGCGCGTTTGCGTAATCGTGGCGTTTTGGACGGGCTTGCCGGTGGAGGTGTTGGTCAGCTGGACGGTGAACTCGCTGTGGGCGCTGACCGCCACCGGTTGATCCAGGACCTGCAGGCTATAGTCCTGCGACCCTTCGGCGGCGTATGCGGCGGACGCAATCACCGCGGCGGAGAGCATCCCTGCGGAGACCCGGCTGACATAGTTCCACGGGGAGAGGCGAAGCGGCATTTGGTGCCCCCTTTGGGTTTAAGCCGTCGATAAGGAAGCGTACCCGCCCGCCGTCTCCACAGTTTTACCTGTTTGTAAAAAAGTGTGTCTGGAGCGGCCGCGGCCCGACATGCGGACCGCCGGAGATACGAGGCGCCGGCGCGGGCAGATAAGTCAGCCCAGAATAAGGAAAGGAGGGAGGAAGCCTTCCGCCTCAGATCACGTACTTGTCCCACCCCGCGTAGTGTTCGCCACTGCGTTTGCCGCGCGGCAGGCTGAGCCCGACGAGACCTGCTCCGAGCGCAATGCTGGCGGCTGTGCCGGCGGCGCCCACGCCCTCAAGCAGAAATGGCGCAGCGACGAGCCAGGCGCCGAAGCCGACGTTGATGAACCGAAGCGCACGGGCCACCTCCGCCGTCGCAATGATCGCCACCGTGAGGACCAAGGCGCCCACCACGTGGTCGTTGTTTGCCATCTCGCCGCTGGTCCCGAGCACAAGCCGGGTCAGCATCAGGAACGCACCAATCGCCATGCTGCCCAGAAGCGTCCAAGGCAGGGTCAGGCCTCGGCTGGTATCGGCCCAGATGGCGCGAGGGCTGCCCATGTGGTCGTTGTCGTCGACGCCGCCTTCTTCCACCGCATCGCCCTTGAAGAACGTCCTGACGAGAGGCTTGCCGCGGCAGTGCGACCAGTAGAGGAACTGCCCCATCGCGATGACCTCGTCCAACGCGAACGGGACCATGATGAGCATCGCAAGCGCAGCGACCAGGGCCAGGGTGCTCCACGTGCCGATGATGATGGGCTGAATGATGATGAAGTAGATGCTGACCACGCCTAGCGGGATGACGAGGATGCCGAAGAAGGTCACCATCCAAGGCATTGTTCGCCACCGGTGGCGCGTTCCCATCACCGCCATGAGGATCTCGAGCATATAGCTGACCGCGCCGAGCCCCGCGTCGGGGATCGGCCACGCCTTGGACACGTCGGACGTGATGATCTCCTCCGTACCGTTCCTCGGGTCGCCCGGCGAGCCGGCAAAGAACGGCTCCCAGACGCCGTCGATGTGGCCCAGCTGGTAGGCGGTGAGGTAACGGGAGATGAGGAGGCCGATAAGGCCCAGGAGCGCGATCGGCAGCCGCTGCGCGTCGGTCGAAGGTGAATAGGTCCAGCCCGGTGGCACGGACTTGGGATCCATCATTCCTGCCATGCTCATGCCGGGCATCATCGGCACCAGCACCGAAAAGGCGATCGCTAGCGCACCCACGATCATCGTGTTGGTGTACTGCGCGGCGCTGGGACTCCAGAGGAGCAGCGGGGCGAAGAGGAGCCAGATGCCCACCAGGGCCGCCCCCCACTGCGCCCACCACTTGCTACGAGCCGATAACGACGTGGCACCGAAAAAGGCGAGGGCGAGGCCGCTTGCGACGTCGCTGACGGCTACCGCCTGCGCGCGCCACTCGACCGGCGGCAGCCCTCGTTCCGACGTTACGGCAAGAACCGCCTGGCCGACGGCGTCGGTCGTCGCGGCATCGTAAACGAGCGGGCTCGCCGCGAGCCACATCCCGAGTCCGATGTTGGCATAGTGGGCCCAGCGCGTGCGCCGTTCGTCGCGCTCCATCATCGCCATGTGGCCGCCGTGTCCCTCGTCGGTGGCCATGTTCCGGGGAGAGATCTGCTGCCCCGCGGCGTGGTCCGGATGCTCCATGCCCGGAGCCGCACCCGCATGACGTTCTTCCCCGGGCACGCCCGGCAGGGCTCCTTGCTGCCGGTCCCGCTTCACGTACCAGGCGACGAGGTTCGCATTGAGCTTGTTGGCCGCGTACCAGCTTTCGGGATCGCGCTTCAGCGCCGCAACCATTCTTGGCAGCGTGTCGCGGAGGCGGTGCTTTGGCTCCCAGCCAAGCAGCGTGCGGGCGCGGCTTACGTCGAGGATGTAGTGGTCGTTGCTGCTGTCGACCATCCACGGCTGAATGAACTGGTCGCTTCCCAGCACCTCGTTCTGAAAGATCACCCCGGCCTTGGCGATCGGCTGTGGAACCCGCAGCGTAGCCCATCCTTCACCGTGCAGCTCATGACCGACGATGTCCTGGATCTCGCCATAGCCGGGCGCCTCGGGCTCACCGATCAGCAGCGGAAACTCGTTCGGCAGTTCGCGGCGCCGGTCCACCAGTCGGCCGACCGCATCGGCGAGATCCGCCCGATGCACGAAGGACTGTGCCGCGCAAAGCATCCCTGGATAGAAGTGCGAGGTCAGTCGGTGCTCGTAGATGCGGGCGATCTGCTCGGCGAGAAACGGGGAACGTCCGTCGTCATCGTAGACGCCGGCAATGCGGAGGAACACGACCGGGATCTTCCCGCGCCGGTCCCGCAGCATCTCCTCGGTTCTGAGCTTCGACTGAGGGTACGCCCAGGCCGGATCGACCGGCGAATCCTCATTGATGCGTTCGTCGGGAGTCCTGGTCGGCCGGTGCACGAGCATCGTGCTGGCGTAAATGAACTGCTCGACGTCAAGGGACTGCAGAGCATCGACAAGACGGCGTGTGCCCTGCACGGTGATCTTCTCGTAGAGCGGATTGGGCTCCCCCGAGACGTCGTAATACGCCGCAAGGTGCACGACGGCGGCGATGCGGCCGCCAAACCGGGTTCGAACCTCCTCAAGGGCCGATCGCACACCCGATTCCGAAGCCAGGTCAAAGTCGATCGGTACCGCCGGCTTCGGCGGATCCGGTGGTCCGGCTCGATCCAGCCCAACGACCGTGTAGCGCTGGCCGAGTTGCTTGATCAGCGCCGAGCCGATGAAGCCGCTGGCGCCCGTGACGAGCGCGACGCCACGGCTTGCGTGGCCAGAGCCCCTTTCTGCGTCGCTATAACTCATGCTGCGGTCTCGCCAGCTGGAGGGACGTCGCGGGGAGAACGCTCTCGGCTGTATTCGGTTCCTCGCGGCAACACTTCGTTACGAAGCTGCAAATTGGGAGAATTAAACAGCCGGCATAACTCTCCGGCGGCGGCACAGCGATGTTTCCAGGAGGTTCGCTTGCGGTGGTTGATACTCAGCGCGCTGGTGGCGTCTGTGTTTGCCGGAGCTTCTCCTTCCGTAGACGCTGAAGATATCGGCCATGTCCTGGAAGCTGCCTGGGAGAGGAATGCAGAGATCGCTGCATTGACCGCACGGCGGGCGGAAATCGTCGCGCGGCGACGGGCGGCCGGTCGGATCACCCCAGGCCCGCCGGCTCTCGGCGTGGGCCACCTCAACGACTACGTCACCGGTGATGACGGCTACCGCGAGTACGACGTCGAGCTCGGCACGCCCATCTGGCTGCCAGGCGAGGGCACCGCGACCAGACGCGTAACGGACGCCGAACTCGTCCAGCTCGAGGCCGAACTGGCCCTGGCGCGGTTGGCAGTTGCCGGCGAAGTGCGCGACGCCTATTGGCGGTTCCGGCTGGCCGCGGCTGCCGTCGAGGTAGCACGCCGCCGGCTGAATGCCGCTCGGGCACTGCAGGGCGACTTCGACCGTCAGGTGCGGGCGGGACAAGTGGCCCGCGCCGACCTCCTGCTCCTGGTCGCCGAGACTGCCGACGCACGCTCGATCCTCAGCACCGAAGAATCGGCAGCGACTCAGGCGCGTCTTGCCTTCCGCGCCCTGACCGGAGCCGAGCCGCCAGTGGACTTGGTCGAACCTGAAGTCCCCGCCCAGGCCGATGACCGTCACCCCCTCCGGCACGCCCTGTACAAGGCGGTGGACGTCACCGAGGCGACCACCCGCCTGCTCAAGGTCCAGGACAGGGACAGCCCTGAGGTCGCCCTGCTCGGCGTCGTCGAGCGGGAGGTCAGCGATGAGCCTTACGACAAGCGCATTGGTGTCCGGGTCGTCATCCCGTTCGCGACGGAAGGGCGGAACGAGCCACGGCGAAAGGCCAACGAGGCCGAGCGGTTGCGGGCTCTCGCCCAGCTGCGCGCCGCCGACTATCAGATCCGCGCGGAGGTCGGCGAGGCCTCCGTCGACCTCGCCTCCGCAAGAGAACGTGAAGCGCTGGCAACCGATCGCTATCGGGCATTGGCCGAGCGCCTCGAACTCGTCGAACGCAGCGTCCGGGTCGGTGAGGGCGCCCTCGTCGAGCTGGTCAGGGCCCGGGCCAATCTGTTCGGGGCCGACGCGGCGCGACAGCAGAGCCAGATCGCCGTGATGCAGGCGCGGTCTCGGCTTAACCAGGCGCTGGGACTGAACCCGTGGGCCCCAAAGAAGGAAGCAGCGAGATGAGGCCATACGTCGGCCGTGCCGGGTGCGGCCGGCTTCCCCGCCTCCTGATCGCTCTCATTGGGTTTTGTGCCACGGCTGTCGCTGCCCCTTCTCTGTGGGCAAATGGGGGCCATGATCACGGAGCCGCGACGGTGGCCACCGTTGCCAACGTTGCTCCCAGGGTGGAAGCCGCGTCGGAGACCTTCGAACTCGTCGGCATTGTGCGCGGCGATGCGATGATCATCTTCCTCGATGGTTTTGCCGACAACGCGCCGGTGATCCAGGCGACGATCGACGTTACCGCGGACGGCAGCACCGTGCGGGCCGAGCCCTTGCCGGACGGCAGCTTTCTTCTCCGTCCGCCATGGCTGGAGCGAACGGGGCAGATCGACCTGGTGTTTGCAATCGGCGCCGGCGAGGGCAGCGACCTGTTGATCGGCAAGCTGGAGCTGCCGGGCGATGACGTCGAAAGCGAAGCCGCCGAGGCGAGCACGATGGCGGGTTTCGCCCGGTCACCCCTGGCGTGGACGATGGGCGCGGTGCTGCTGCTCGTTGGCGTCGCGATCGGCCGCAGCCTGGGGGCTCGCGGCACCGGCAATCGGCCGCGGCAATCGCCTGCGGTCACGTCCTCGCCCGCGGCGCTCGGCGGTGAGCCTGCCAGCAGGCGGGAGCGCGGCGCCGGGAGAACGCGTCACGTTGGTGCGGCTATCGTCCTGGCGTTGCTTGGCGCCAGTGCGTCCGTGGGCGCTGCCCAAGCGCATGGCGACGAGGACCATGGGGCTGCCGGCGGCGGCCCCGCTGCCGTCAGCCCATCGGCAGGCGCAGCGGACAGCCCGCGGCGGCTTGCGGACGGGAGCCTGTTCGTGCCGAAGCCGACGCAGCGCCTCCTCGCGGTGCGCACCCAGCCTGCTCACGTTCAGACCGCGTCGCGGACCAACTCGATCAGCGGTCGGGTGATCCCCGATCCGAGCGCCGGTGGGCGGGTGCAGGCAGCCCAAGGCGGCCGCGTCGAGCCTACGGAGGGCGGTCTTCCCGTCGTCGGGCAACAGGTGGCCAAGGGGCAGCCTCTTGCCACTGTTGAACCGGTCATTACCACCCTGGAACGAGGCGGCCTGCGCGAGCAGCTGGCGCAGATCGACAGCGATGTCGCCATTGCCGAGCAGCGCGTGGCGCGCCTGTCCCAACTCAGGGGCAGCGTGCCGCAGCGTGAAATCGACGAGGCGCGACGCGAACTGGAAGGCTTGCAGCAACGCCGGCGAGCCCTGGCGCCGGCGCTGGCCGAGCGGGAGGTCGTTCGAGCCTCGGCCTCGGGCGTGATCTCGGTCGCCAACGTCGTCACCGGCCAACTCATCGACGGCGGGGAAATCCTGTTCGAGATCGTCGATCCGACGAAGCTGTGGGTGGAGGCCATCGCCTACGATCCGGCGACGGTCATCGACATCCGGGAGGCTGTGGCCACGACCGCCGACGGCGAAACGCTGCCGCTCGACCTCGTCGGCCGCAGCCTCACCCTGCGGCAGCAGGCGGTGCCGGTTCTGTTTCGCGTTGCGCGCCAGTCGGGGACCTTGAAGGTGGGAACGCCGGTCACGGTGATCCTGCAGAGTGCCGCGACCGAGACCGGCATCGTTCTTCCGACCGCCAGCGTCGTCGGCACGGCCAACGGCGAGCATGTCGTCTTCGAGCACGTGTCGCCCGAGCGCTTCCTCGTCCGCCCGGTGCGAGTTCACCCGCTCGACGGAGAGCGTCTCTTCGTCGCAGCCGGCATCGACGAGGGTGCCCGCGTCGTTACCCAGGGCGCCGAGTTGCTGAGCCAGATCCGCTAGGGAGAGCCTGGTGTTCAACACCCTCGTCAACGCCAGTCTCCGCAACCGGCTGTTCGTCCTGATCGGCGCGGCGATCCTGATGATCTACGGCGCGATGTCGCTGCCGACGATCCCGGTCGACGTTTTCCCCGATCTGAACAAACCGACGATCACGTTGATGACGGAGGCGGAAGGACTGGCGGCCGAGGAGGTTGAACAGCTGGTGACCTTCCCGATCGAAACCTCGATGAACGGCATGCCCGGCGTGACCCGGGTGCGCTCCGTCTCCACCGTCGGGTTGTCGATCGTCTTCATCGAGTTCGACTGGGGAACCGACATCTTCCTCAATCGCCAACAGGTCACCGAACGGCTGGGGCTGGTGCGCGAGCAGCTGCCCGAAGACATCGTGCCGCAGATGGCGCCCATCTCCTCGATCATGGGGGAGATCATGCTGATCGCGATGTCCAGCGAGACCGCATCGCCAATGGAGCTGCGAGACGTCGCCGACTGGGTCGTGCGTCCCCGCTTGCTGACCATCCCCGGGGTTTCCCAGGTCATCCCGATCGGCGGCGAGGTGAGGCAGTACCGGGTGACCCCGAACATCCCGCTGATGGACAGCCTCGACATCAAGCACGCGGAGATCGTCGACGCCCTGCGCCAGTTTGGCATCAATACCGGTGGCGGCTACGTCGATCAGGCGGGCCGCGAGTATCTGATCCGCAACATCGGACGCACCGCTCGGCTCGACGATTTGCGCAACCTCGTCGTCGCCGTCCGTGACGGACAACCGATTCCGTTGCAGCATGTGGCTGCCGTCGACTTTGCTCCGGGCATCAAGCGCGGCGACGGCGGGTTCATGGGCAATGCCGCCGTCATCCTGTCGGTGCAAAAGCAGCCGGGAGCCGACACCGTCGTCCTCACGCGGCAGGTCGAAGCCGCGCTTGCGGACCTGGGGCGTGTTGTTCCGGCCGGTATCCGCATCAACGACGTTCTGTTCAAGCAGGCCAGCTTCATCGAGACGTCGATCCGCAACGTCGAGCGGGTCCTGGTTGAGGCGCTGGTCGTCGTCTCGATCGTCCTGTTCATGTTCCTGTTGAACTGGCGAACGACCTTCATTTCGATCACCGCGATCCCGATCGCCATCACGATCACGATCCTGGTGTTCAAGTACTTCGGCCTGTCGATCAACACCATGACGCTCGGTGGGATCGCCATCGCCATCGGCGAACTGGTCGATGACGCCGTCGTCGACGTTGAAAACGTCTTCCGTCGGCTGCGACAGAACCGGGAGACTGGAAGTCCCCAGACCGCGCTTGCGGTTATCGCCGCCGCATCGGCGGAAGTCCGCTCCGGCATCATCTACGCGACGATCATCATCGTCCTGGTCTTCGTCCCGTTATTCGCGCTTACCGGAATAGAAGGGCGGCTGTTCGCGCCGCTGGGCATCGCCTACATCGTTTCGATTTTGGCCAGCCTGCTTACCGCCATCACCGTCACGCCGGTGCTCTGCTCCTACCTCCTGCCCCGGATGAAGCGGCTGAAAGAGGGCGACAGCCTGCTTGTCCGTACGCTGAAGCGCGGCAACGAGCGCCTGCTCGCCTGGGCGTTCCAGCGAGAGGCGATCGTCTATCTGTCTGCTGCGGCCGCTGTCACCGTCGCCGCCGGTTCCGCAGCGATGCTGCCCAGGTCGTTCCTGCCGTCGTTCAACGAAGGGACGCTCACCATCAACATGCAGTTTAACCCTGGCATCTCGCTTGCCGAGTCGACCCGGATCGGCGCCGCGGCCGAGAGGCTCATCATGGATGTTCCGGAGGTGAAGACGGTTGGCCGGCGCACCGGCCGGGCCGAACTCGACGAGCACGCCGAAGGCGTTCATTCGAGCGAGATCGACGTCGATCTGCACCCCTCGGCGCGCGCCCGCGACGAAATCCTCGCAGACATCCGGGCACGCCTGGCTGTGCTGCCGGTGGCCGTAAATATCGGCCAGCCGATCTCTCACCGCCTCGATCATCTTCTATCCGGCATTCGGGCGCAGATCGCCCTGAAGATCTATGGCGACGACTTCGACACGCTCAGGAGCCTGGCGGAGGACATGCGCCTGCGGCTCGCGACGATCCCTGGTCTCGTCGATCTTCAGGTCGAGAAGCAGGTCCGTATCCCGCAGGTGCAGGTCAAAGTCGATTACCAGCGCGCAGCCCTTTACGGCGTTACGCCGGCTCAGGTCACGCAAGCGGTTCAGTCGTTGTCCAACGGTCTCGTGGTTTCCCAGATCGTCGACGGCAGCCGGCGCTACGACGTCACCGTCCGGCTGGGAGAGGCAGACCGCACGCGTGCTGGGCTCCAACGCGTCATCATCGAGACCCCTCTCGGGCACGTGCCGTTGCACCGCGTCGCCGATGTGATCGAGACGGACGGACCGAACCAGGTGCTGCGCGAGAACGCCCAGCGCCGGATCGTCGTCCTGGCGAACTCCGACGGCACCGATATGGCAGCGCTCGTCGATGCCATTCGTCGCCAGATCGCCGAGGCCCCGCTTCCGGCCGGCTACTTCACCCAGCTCGAAGGGACGTTCCAGGCGCAGGAAGAGGCCTCGCAACGGATCGCTCTGCTGTCGCTCGTCTCGCTCTCGCTGATTTTCGTCGTTCTCTACAGCCGCTACCGATCGGCGGTCCTCTCGCTGATCATCATGGGGAACGTGCCGCTGGCGCTGATCGGCAGCGTCGCCGCGCTGCTGATCGCCGGGCAACCGCTGTCGGTGGCGACGATGATCGGCTTCATCACGCTCGCCGGAATCAGCACCCGCAACGGGATCTTGAAGATCAGCCACTA
>Ga0209573_1002896_pt1 | contig 20348 bp, 15 predicted proteins | sample TNRBio252014_DNA_FD_185870 | JGI IMG/M metagenome (GOLD analysis project Ga0209573, IMG submission 185870) | Wastewater treatment Type I Accumulibacter community from EBPR Bioreactor in Madison, WI, USA - TNR Reactor_6/25/2014_ DNA (SPAdes)... | ecosystem: Engineered > Bioreactor > EBPR >...
AGCTGCCCTGCCGAAAACTCGCAGCGGAAAGATCATGCGACGCCTGCTGCGAGATGTCGCCGCCGGCCGCGAATCGACTCAGGATACCACCACCCTGGAAGACCTGAGCATTCTGGCCAAACTTCGCTCCGACGAGGAATAACCCGGCTGAAGGCCACGTACATCCACCTTCTCCCCGTTCGGGGAGAAGGTGGCCGTCAGGCCGGATGAGGGGACTCGCCCCGAGTGCTTGAGTACTGTGTCGTGAGAGTGCAATCAACGCTCGACACGCCCATGCGCTCTGCTGCTGGGCGTGCCACCCGTGGTAGGGATTACTCGAAACAGACGACTGCAGTGAGCCTCAGACCGCAACTGTGCCGACTTTGAACAGCTGCAACTGGCTTTCACCAAAGGTTGTCGTGATGGCGACATCTGCTGCATCACGGCCTCGAGCCATCAGGACTCGCCCGATGCGAGGGATGTTGTTTCTGGCATCAAACGAATACCACTGGCCACCCAGAAACACCTCAAACCACGCGCTGAAGTCCATCGGGCTGGGCTGGACCGGGACACCAATGTCGCCAAGATATCCCGTGCAGTAGCGAGCCGGGATGTTCAGACAGCGACAAAGAGTGATGGCCAGATGCATGTAGTCGCGACAGACTCCGACTCGTTCCCGATACGCTTCCAGGGCCGTGCGAGTCGGACGGGCCTGCTGATAGTCGAAGCGGATGTGGCGGAAGGCGAAATCACAGATCGCCTGCACTCGTGGCCAGCCGGGTGTTGTGTTCCGGAACAGCGACCAGGCAAGTTCCTTCAGCTCGCTGTCGACTTCGCAATAGCGGCTGGGCAACAGAAACTGCAACGCATAACCCGGCAGATCCTGAAGTGCGGTCTGTGGTGCCGTGACCACCTGAAGATCAGGCAGGCCGCTGTCTTCTACGATCGCATGATTGCGGAAGACAACGAATCCCGGAGGCACAACGGCGCGTCCGCATCGATTACCAAAACTATCCACAAAGCGTGAGACAGGAACCGAAGGTTCGATCGAGAACTGTTCCGGACTTCGCACCGTTACATCCCATGAAGGATGCAGAAAAGTCATCAGTACAACCGGAGTCGATTCGGGGAACGTAAACGAGATTTCGAAATCGACCTGCAACAGCATTCAGTAGTCCTGAGATTTGACACTGAACTCTGCACGGTGAACCAAAATGAACTCGACCACCCGCTTTCAAAGTCCAACTTCGATCATAGTCGACTTCCGGATAATAGATACTGCAATTGATCAACTTTGCAGGGTCATATGCGTCTGGCGACCGTCTTGAACTGCGTCAGCGCCGAGATGTCTCCACTCATGGAAGCTGTTGATCTTGAGGTGCTGCAGCACAGTGGCGCGCGTAGGGTTTTCTCGGGCAAGGGCGACGAATTCGCGGGATGCTTGAAAGAATGGCGGCTGTTGCGGGATCGTCAGACAACCACTGAAGATCCCCATGCAGAGGCAAAGATCGCGACGAGTTTCGCAATGTTTCTGCAATTGCCGCAGCAGTGGATGAGTTCGCAGGTCACGTCTGCGGGCTCATTGGCGTCACAATACAGTCAAGGACATGGCTCGGCTGAGTCAGGTCGCTACTGAGTCTGAATGTCGCCGCGGGGTTCAGCAGCCACGCGAAACAGCGGCGCGTCTTCCAGTTCGGAAGTGATCTCAATGGTGTCCGGAGCCGGCATGCGGCCGGGATCACGAACGATGTCGGCCTGCACCAGCGTTGCATATGTCAGGCACAGCAACAGCCCAAACGCAACGCCGTTGGGCAGCGCGTCGGATCCAAAGAACTTGAGTGCGCTGCCGGCGGATTTTGCCAGTCGGACCTTAGCTCCGTCCCATTGCACGCTGTACATCTCATCCAGGACGAGGTGCGACAGAAATCCCAGGCCAACGCCCACACCCATCAGCATCCGTACTCGGATGTCGTTGCTGTGATAGGCCAGAAAGGTGACTTCGGCAGCAATCAGCAGGGCCGGAATACTGTGGAACATGCCGCGATGGACGGTCAGCTTCGCCAGCAGAAAGGCACCGCCGTACCGAGCGACTCCGTAGAAGAACAGCGAGAACAGCATAATGCGGTCCCCCTGCACTCCCATGGCGTACACATGCTGTATCAGAAACAGGGGGGCCAGAGCGGCAGTGAGTGAAAACAGTTCCCTCACCGGGCGACCGCTTTCGGAATCCAGATCCGGAAGCATCCCGGAGATCCACGTCAGCACAGCGGCGATCGTCGCCTGAACCAGACTGAATCCAAACATAAACACCGACGCACTGGCATAGGCGATGCCCAGCAGTCCGCTGACAGTGACATGTTCTCGATACCCGGCCATAACTCCCGCGCAATCCTTCTCGTGTGCGTTATCGGCTGAGTCGCCATTGTCGGCACATCATTCCTGGAAGTGCAGAGGAGATCTGACTAAATGGCACAGCCCGAGGAGGCCGACGGAGCGCAATTCGGCAGTTTCTGCCACTGACGCAGGGAGAGCAGAGAGCGATGAGCAAAGAGTGACGAGCATGAATTTGTGTGGACGAGCGGCGGAGGCTCAACTGGGCAGGTGACGCCTGGCCCCCTGTCAGGACTGACTGGTGGCCAGTGCCAGACCAACTCGACAGGCGGCCAGGTATTCCGGGATGTTCAGCCGTTCTTTGACTGTGTGGATTTCGTGCTGCCCACACCCCATCGTCACGGCAGGAAATCCGTGGACTGCCATCCAGTTGGCATCCAGACCGCCATCGCAGATCTGGATGACCGGTTTCAGTCCGACCGCTTCCGAAGCAGCCTTCGCTACCTGCACACAGGGGCTGTCGTCCGCGATGCGAAAGGCATCGTAGCGAACGTCTTCTTCAAACTTCAGCGATCCGTACTGACCTTCTGCGTTGGTCACACTGTCGGTCGCCGTTTCAAATGCATCACGCCAGGCAGCAACAATCTGCTGACGGAACTTGCTGTCGTGGCTTCGTGCTTCTGCCTGAATGGCCAGCGCTGGCATAACGACATTCGTGGCATCGCCTCCCTGAATGACTCCCAGATTGCTTGAGCCCCTGAGTTTCCCCTTGCGCACCAGGCCATGCCACCCGGATTTGTGCAGTTGTGCGAGGGCCAGTGACGCAATCACGGCCGCGTTGACACCATCCTGCGGATGCGCGCCGGCGTGAGCGGCAATGCCACCGATGCGGATTGAAAGATTGTTGGCCCCCACAGCTCCCGTGATCAGACTGTTGGGATCACGCCCATCCCAGTTGAAACACAGTTCAGGTTTTCCCAGCTTTGTGGCATTTAAAAAACGAGCGCCGCGGAGACCTGTTTCTTCCTGCACAGTAAACAGCAGTGTCAGCGGCGGATAATCCAGTCGCTGCGTGATGGCTTCCAGGATTGCCGTCAGTACGACCGCGCAACCGCCACGGTTGTCACCTCCCAAAGCCGTTTCACGGGACTTCGGGCGGATCCATTCTCCTTCGCGGACCGGTTGGCAACCGACACACAATGGTACGGTGTCCATATGAGCCATCAGCAGACGTCGAGGGCCTTTCACGGTCCCTTTCAGTTTGACAATCAGATTGCCCGTATTGCCTCCGGCCGGACTTTTTTTATGGGCCTGATCGATGGAAACGGCTGAGTCCGGAATGCCGGCATCGGTCAGCGCTTTCTGTATCCATTTCGACACATTCAGTTCGTCGCCACTGCCCCCGGAAATGGCGATCAGATCCATGACTCGCCGAATCGCCTTGTCTTCATTCACTTTGATCACAATCAGATCCTGTTCAAACAACTCGTCAATGGACAGTAGTTTGTAGCCGGCTGGATATCGGGCGTTGGTCATCAGGAACTGGACACTGCGTCCTACTGGAGGTCAGTCCCGAGACTCCAAAACTGTGAGCCGCAAGGCGCTAGCCGCGGGTGATTCGCCAACAAAACCGGCGGCTAGCGCCTTGCCGCTCACGAAACCTGCTGTCTCCAGACAGACTCCTGGGCAGTGTGTCTGGTTCCCGAGCGCCATGAATTGAAAACTCTCCCGCCGGGCGATCGCGGCGGGAGAGTTCTGGAGTGGCTGCAGGTTCGAACGTAAAGACTATTTCAGCGGTCGAACGACTGAGATCGGACGCAGATAATCGTTCAGCGTATCCGGGCTTACAACGCCACCGCCCATGCCGCTCTTGCCGATGCCGCCGTAAGGCACTCCGTGAACAATGACGTTATGAGCATTGATCCAGCCGTTTCCGGACATAAATGCTTCGGCAACTCGGGCACAACGCTGCAGGTCTTTGGACCACACGCTGTTTCCCAGTCCGTATTCCGTGTCGTTGGCCAGTCGAATACCTTCGTCTTCGTTCGAGAACGGAGCGAGAAACGCGACAGGGCCAAAGATCTCTTCTCGCGCGGCCACGTTGTTCAGTGAACCGGCCAGCAGCGCAGGTTTGACGTAGTAGCCCTTCTTTCCTGGAATCTGGGCTTCTCCGCCTTCCAGGATCAGATCAGCTCCGTCAGCAACGCCTTTCTGCAGATAGCTCAGGACGCGGGCTTTCTGTTTGCTGCTCACAACCGGTCCCATCTGAGTCTCGCCATCAAACTGGTACCCAATCTGCACCGATTTCATCCGCGTAATGCACTCATCGACGAAGTCGTCATAGATGTCGCGCTGAATCAACCAGCGAGTGGCATCGCAGCAGACCTGGCCCGTGTGGAACGTGATGGCCTGAACCAGTTTCTCGGCTGTTTCCTGGATATCCACATCGTTAAAGATGACGGCAGCGCCTTTGCCACCCAGTTCGCACTTCACAGGAATGAGGTTGCGACCGGCAGCTTCGGCGACAAGTCGACCCACTTCCGGCGATCCGGTGAAGCTCATGCGGCGGAACTTCGGATTCTGAGACAACGCCGCTCCGGTCGTTTCCCCCAACCCGGTGACGACGTTCAGAACTCCGGCAGGCAGCAGATCCAGTTCCTGCACAATGCGACACAGATACAGCACCGACAGGGGCGTGTCTTCCGCAGGCTTCAGCACACAGGTATTGCCTGCGGCCAGAGCCGGTGCCAGACCCCAACCTGCCAGCAGGAACGGAAAGTTCCAGGGAATGATGAAACCACAGGGCCCCCAGGGATGTCGCGCGACCCAGGCTTCGTGATGCTTGACGGCAATCACCTGGCGATAGTTGACCGCCTGCGACAGGTCGGCGAAATAGCGGAAGGTATCGATGAAGTTCTGAATGTCAGCTTCGGCCTGAGCGTAAATCTTGCCGCAGTCGAGTGCTTCAATGGTGGCGAACTCGCTCCTGCGAGCCTCCACAGCATCCGCGATTCGATGCAGGCATGCAGCGCGCTCAGCCACCTGCATTTTTGCCCAGCCGGAATTCCGGAATGCGTCCAGAGCAGCGTCGGCAGCCTTATCCACATCCGCTTTTTTCAGACTGGTGACCGTGGCAATTTTTTCGCCCGAACCTGGATCCAGTACCTCGAAAGTCTGCCCATCTGCAGCTTCTACCCAGCGTCCGCCGACGAAGGACTTGTGAAGATGTGTCGCGAGGAATTCGGCAACAGCTGGAGCGAGTTCAGTCGTTCGCTCCATGGAGGACGTCGACATCAGGAAACTCCTTCAAATGCACGGCGGGACTGCCGTCTGATCAGGAAACAGCTCACAGCAACGGAGCTCTGAGTTGGTAGGGCAGGATGGCCCGGTTTATGGTGGGACCCGGTCGAGATGATAATACCTGGCCCATCTGCCATTGGGAACTTCAGCCGTTCAATTGATCGAAATTCACGGCGACTGAGGCGCGCAACGCGAGTTGCCAGTTGTCAAGTTTCAGGGTGGCCGGGGCTGGACCGAGCGAGGCGAGGCAAGCCCCGGGGTTTTGGCCAGGCACTCCAAATCAGGCCATTCATCAAGGCCTTGATGACGGAGCATTACGCGGGCGAGCCGATCTCCGTCTGAATTTGGAAATGCGGATTCTGGATCAAACAGAATTGATTCCCAAAAGGATCCAGTACGGAAGCCACCAGGATTCCGCCACCCACATCCTTTAGCGGTTCGTGAATTCTGGCTCCCATGGTTTCGAGCCTGGCAAGTTCCGCCTCCGCGTTCTCGACGCCCCAGTAGGCTTGAACACCGCCGGCTGCAGGCTGGCCATCCGGAATCAGGCCCAGTTCATAGCCACCCACATTGAATCCTACATAGAAGGGTTCATCAAAATACGGTTCCTTTTGCAGGGCCTGCCGATACCAGTCTCGCCCGATGGCAAGATCCGGAGTGGGATAAATGGCTGTTCGCAGACCCAAAATCATGGATGTCTCCGTTGCGTTTGCAGAACGATGCGCGATCCGTCGTCCTGGAAGACTCAGACCGTTCTGTTGACACGAGTGATAAGAAATCGCAGTAAAGTCGCGATTCTCGATCGTCCGGCGGCACTCTGCAAATCAATGCAACTCCCGCGGCCATCGTCGCCAGCCAGAAGTTCCGAAGTCTGCTCGGTGAATTCAGTTGCGATCTCTGGCCCGTGTGAACAATGAGCTGACAGTGTCGACTGACACGATTCGCCTCCGGAGAATGTGCGTTCACTTGTCCCGTCGATCTGAACCGCGAAAGATGTTCGGACGCTTGTCAGGTTCTGGTGATTTGGGTGGTCGGGGCTGGACGAAGGAAGCCCCGGGGTTTCAGGCTGCCGTCTTCCAACCCCGGCCACCCATCAATCGATTCATGACGAAGGACTCGGAGCGGTTTTCCGACTGGTCAAATCTGCACGGATATAGCGATTCTGAAGCTGGTGCCGTAGAAGCTGATTCGAAAACAGTCAGCCGACCCGGTCCGCTCGCATTGCGAATGAAATTGAGAGGTTATCACTTCTGAAAGTCGATCCAGGGAGTGGATAGATCCTGCCTGCACGGATTCGCAGGACGAGGGAATGGTTTCCAGCAGAGTCTGCCACTGTGAATACTTCGCTTCTTGCCGTGCGTTTGCACCGGTTTCTGATCAGCAGCTACGTCGTTGTCTGCGTGGGTCTGCTGGGCTTTGTCACCTGGTCGCTGTTGTCGCCCGATCCCTATTCCATGGTGCGGCAGACAAAGCTGGCGTGGGCCGAGCAGTTGAGTGATATGCTCACGCACACCGGCGCGTTTTTTCTGCTTTCGGTGCTGTGGATGGGCCTGTTTCCGCTGCTGCAGCGAACGATTCCCGGGCCGGCTGTATTTCTGATGCTGGCCTACTGTCTGGGCATGGAAGTACTGCAGTCGTTTGTTCCGGGACGCGAATGCGCGTCTCTGGATGCATTGGCAAACGTTTCCGGATTTGTGCTGGGACTATCCGTGGTCCGAGCGGCTCTTGTACCAGGTCGAATCTTCGAGCTGTCGTGATTCGGCGCGGTCGGGCTGTGGTCCTCCGATCAACGTAAATCCTGTTCAGCGATGTCCCGACAGCGACAAAATCGCCATCGCGGTATTCCGTCCTGGAATCCCGCTCACGGCACCACCTCGAAGTGCCGATGACCCGGCTCGAAAAACTCCCGAATGCGGTGTCTCGACGCCCCACGTGCCTGCCAGTTCCACATCGTCAGTAAAGAACCACGACAGGGCGTTGTGAAAGATGTTGCCCAGATCCAGCACGACTTCGCGTTCCAGGTCCTGAGGTGTTCGAATTTCGATGCAGGGCCGACCACTGCGATCCAGGGCCAGGCAATCGGCAAACGGTTCGTCACACAGTTGATTCAGCCCGTTCACGTACTGCTGCAAAATGAAGTCGCGCCGCGCATCATGGTGCTGCTCGAACAGGCGATAGGGCATGTCCAGGCCGAACAGAGTCAGTGTGTGATATCCCTGTTCGCGAAGTTCCTGCGACAGGATTGAAGGATCCGTCAGAGTGTGGCAGTACATTTCGCATGGAGCCGGGTTCGGAATCTGACCTGCTGCCGCCGATGCAAACGACCGTTTCATTTGTTCGTAGCCTTCGTCGATGTGAAACGAACCGCAGAAGGCTTCGTCTGGTCGGACATCGGCTTTCAGTTTCGGCAGACGGCGCAGCAGCATATTCACCTTGACCGAACAGCCTTCATCGCTGATCGCGGGAGTCCATGGCTCACCCAGCATGGTGGCATACGCTTTGGGGCCGGCGTTGATCAGCACATAACGGCAATCGATGGATTTCATCTGTCCGCCAATGGTCGCGGTGACTTTGCGAAAGCGAGTCCCCGGTTCCACTCGCAGTACTTCGGAATCTGACTGCAAATGCACGTTGTGTGATCGACAACAATTCAGCAGCGCGTTGGTGAGCGATTTCATGCCGCCGACGGGAACTCGCCATTCTCCCGTCCCGTTGCCAACGATGTGATACAGGAAGCATCGATTCTGCAGCAGCGATTCGTCATGAGGATGCGACAGCACACCGATTTTTCCATCGGTCATGATCAATCCACGCAATGCGTCGTGTTCGGCATAACGCTCGATGACGTTCCCCAGTGGTTCGTCGACAAACGATCGCCAGGCCTCTCGCTGCAGGTCGGACTTCAACTGGCTTTGAAATTCATATCGGGACCGCAGAGGCTCGGTCAGGCTGGGCCACACGATGTTGGCCATCGCGGATTCCAGCGCCAGCAGTTTTTGATACGAGTCCCATGCCGTCGAAGTCCCCGTCATCTCGGACAGTGATGTCCGCGAACGATCGGCATCCACATTCGACAGCACAAGTCCTCGCTGTTGTCCGGCACTATCCTTCCATGGTGTGAATGATGCGATCGTTCGGCGACGAGTCTGAAAGTTCAGGCCCAGTTCTTCAATGATGCACGCCGGAAGCAGCGACACGAGATAGGAATACTTCGACAACTGTGCGTCGTAGTCCGGGAAGATCTGAGCGGAGATCGTAGCGCCACCGAAATGGCTGGATCGCTCAAGGACCAGCACCGATTTTCCCGCCCTGCCCAGATAGGCGGCGGCAACAAGTCCGTTGTGTCCGCTGCCGACGACGATCGCATCGTAAGAAGTTTCAATGCTCGCGACTGTGTCTGATTGCGACATCGCGTTAACGGCCACCTGCATTCATCGGAACGGCGATCATATCCACGTTCAGCCCCGAACCAGCTCGGCCAACACCTGCGACCATGGCCTTGGACGCCGCGGGAGGTCGAGCCGGGTTGTAGTAGTTTGGTCGAAGTTTGTTCAGACTCGCGCTGGCCGCATCGGTCGACACGTAATACGTCGCTTTGGCCAGGTGCTGAAAGTTGCTGCCGGTCAAAGTCAGGATTCGATCCAGAGACTTGAAGACTTCCAGTACTTCATCATCTCCCCGAGCTTCAGCACTCAGACTGTCACCTGTGACTACCGGGTTCAGCCTGGAAATGAAGATCGCCCGCGGTGCATTCACACGGCAAACTCGGCAGTAGATCGGCGAGGCCGTCATGCCTGGCGGTGTCAGAAACTCCATCGCCTCGGCATCAGCAGCCGGCGCGCCGCCCCAGGCGACCAGTTCGATTTCGATGGGAGTGGTTTTACTGGATTTCCATTCTACCAGGACCAACGGCGGGACTGGCTGACCCGCATAAAACTGAGTGACGGCGTCACGCACAATCTGAAAATCGCTCATCGGCTGCACAAACGCCTTCAACTGGGCGATATCTTTGTCGCTGCGGCCCAGAAACGTCAGAGTTCGCCGCAGACTGTCCAGCGTCTTTGCAGTCGCTTCAGCCAGCGATTCACTCTGCTCCGCCTGACCGGAAATGTAGATGCGGCTGCCGGACGGTATCACGGTCCCAAATTCAAATGCCTGCAAGCCTTCAGCAGCGGCTGAGGAATGTTCTGCCACAACATCGCAGGCCACCAGGGCCGCAGAATCCGGCAGACTGGTCACAACCAGACTGACTGCTGGTTGTTTCCCGTCGGGAAAATGTTCTGGCAGCCGACTAAACACTGCTGCTGCAGCCGAATTCGACGCGACATACAGATTCAGTTTCACCAGGTCACTCGCCCTGGATGTCTGCAGTGCAGACTGCGCCTGCCTGAGAACATCTGCCAACTGCGTTCCCACATCCTTTGATGACAACGCAACACCTGTCGGCAGGAACTGAACAGTATGAATCAGACTGGAGCTGGCCACGACGGCCGTTGACATGCCTGTGGCCGTATTCGGTTCTATCCGGTCGGCTGCCATCACAGAGATTCCTTCAATCAGTGTCACAGCCGCACACAGGAGCGAAGTCAGCCCCAAACGCTGTCCAACATTCCGCAAGCGGGTTGTGTGTTCGGTTTGAAACAGACGATGACTCACAGATTTTCCTCCTCGGTTTGGCCAGAATCGGTGGCCGCTGCGGACCTCAGACCTCGACCCACAGGCCACTATCGCTGATCACTCTGAAGAAATGCCAGCAAGTCAGCAATCTCCTGAGCAGACAGCAGCGTGGCGAGGCCATTTGGCATCGGTGACACATTGGACGGATGAAGGCCGGCAATCTGAGTGCGGGCAATGTGATGAGTTTTCTGAGCATCCTGTGCGAGGATGATTTCGTCCGAATTTTCTCCGGTGATGATGCCACTCAGAACTCGACCGTCTTCCAGTTCGGCACTGATCGGTTCATAGCCACGCACAATGCTGGCACTGGGAAAGATGAGTGCTTCCAGCAGGTCCCGGCGGTTTCGCACGCGTCCGATACTGGTGAGGTCAGGACCCAGGCGGCCCCCACCGTATCCGAGTTTGTGACAACTGTTGCACGCCGCCTTTCGCCCCATGAACACTTCATGACCTCGCCGCAAGTCGCCTTCCGGCAGGCTGGCCAGCATGGCTTCCAGTTGAGCGGTCTGTTCCTCTTCGCTGGCATTCAGACGTTTGATCAGTGCGCGACCGGCCTGCTGGACAGATTCTGGATACTTTGTCAGCACGGGCTTGATCAGATCGGGTCGCAGTCCCTGCAGCCCATCGGCCATCAGCAGAGCATCCACCAATTGCAATCCCAGTTGCTCATTGCCGGCACGCTCAAACGCCGGCAGCAGTTTTGGAAGTTCCATAGCGCCGACAGTGCGAACGGTGGTCAGCAGCGAGTTCAGTTGTGCTTCCGTCAGAGCCGACGTTGCCAGACGATTTGCTGCGATCGATCGCAGATTCATCGGCTGTTCGGGCGTCAGCGTCGCCACCAGCATCGCAAACGTGTTGTCATCCAGAGTCAATCCGGGGCCGGCCGCGTCCAGTGCATTCAGACGCAGTTCCGTGCTGAGCTTTGTGTTCGATCCCAGTCCGGCCAGTGCCGCCTTCAGACCTGGATGTCCATCCTTCGGCTGAGGCAACTGCTGAGCCGCGGAAATGGCCACGGGCAATGATTCGGCGTTGATTGTCGTCAGCACCTCGGCCAGCCCATCGAGCCACGCAGCAGGAGTGGAAGTCAGCCCACTGGAAGACAGCACCTCCAGCGTCAGTCGCTGAGTGGCCGGGTTCTTTGCATCTGTGAGGGTGGTCTGCAGCAGCGACTGGATTTCCGGTGATGCTGCCAGGCTAGTGAGCAATTCACGAGTTTGCGTTTGATCCTCCGTGGAAAGTTCGGCAATCCTCTGCAGGCGAGCAGCAAAGAAACTCTTCAGCTCAGATCCCCAGTCCGGATGCTGGTTCACAATCCACGCCGCCGTGGCACGCACTGATAGTTCGGAATGGCCCATAAACGGAATCACATCGTCAGCCTTCAGGTGGCCGTGATCCATCTGATCCAGCGCGACCAGGGCAGCTCGCAGAACCTGAGGAGACGATGACTTCAGGCCCACGCGAACTGCGTCTGGATTTCCAATTTCGATCAGTGCATAGATCAGGGCATGTTCCTGAATGCGACTAGCCGCGGCCGCCGGAGCTCCTGAAGCCTCCGCATCGCCGAATGCGGATGTACTCAGGACGTCAAAAATCTGTGGAACAGCACTATCATTACGCAGGCGACCGATGGCTTCAGACGCGGCTCGAGCGGGTCCGGGCTGACCCGATTGCATGACGCTCAGCAACTGCGGAAGCAGCTCAGCGTCGCGAATCAGACCAATCGCATGAGCTGCCGCCTGAGCCACGGAAGCATCCTGGTCCGTCAATGCGGGTGCAAGCGCCTGACCTGCTGTTGGCGCTTCCAGGCCTGCCAGTGTCCAGATTGCTCGACTTCGCACTTCGGCAGAAGAATGCTGACGGACCAGTTTCGCCAGCGGCGTAACCGCCGCTTCCCCGGCCTTTCGCAATCGAGTGGTCGCCTGACGCTGCACAAACAGCCGCGGATCAGCCAGTCGCTCGGCCAGAGCCGCAGCATCCAGTGAATCCCAGGCAATGGCGGTTCCCAGCGGATCGTCGACCGTCTTCATGCCTTTGCGGCGAACTCGGTACACAGCGCCCAGCACATCGGGTTTCGCCAGTTGCGACGTCGGGCAGCACACCTTGTACCAGCCACCGGTGTCCACGATCAGCAGACTGCCATCGGCATCTTCAAAGACATCCGTTGGATGGAAATCGGGATGATCGCAGGACAGCAGATCGGTATCGACAGTCGTAAACGTGGGGCCGTCCGGAATCAATTGATGCATGACGACTTTGTGGAGATTGAAGTAGCAGGCAAACAGATGTTGGTCGTGTTGACCGCCGAACAACGCGTCGCTGCCTGCAATCAGTCCGCACGGCGCTGCGGCTCCCTGATGATTCAGCACCGGCATGACTTCACCGGTCATCGGATGGGCATAGATGGAGGCGTGCTTCTTTCCGTAGACCCCTCCATAGATCGCGTGGATCAATCCATCCCGTCGTCCGGCTTCCGGGAACTGGAAAAACGTACAACTCAGAAATCGTTCGCCCGAGTTCAGAAACGCCACGTTGACGGGATTGTCCATGCCGCCGATCAGGACTGATTCCATCTCGGTGCCATCCGGTTTGGCTCGAAAGATGTGTGATGACTGCGTCACAAGCTGCCGTCCATCAGCCATCATGTGTTTCTGTTCGGCAAACGCTCCTTTGCACCAGTAGAAGCGACCGTCATGACCCAGATAGGGTCCGTGCAGATCGTTGCCACAGCCTGTCAGAGTAGTTCCGTCAAACCAGACTTCTCGCTTGTCTGCTGTGCCGTCGTCGTCGACATCTGTCAGCTTCCAGATCTCCGGCGGAGCGGCCACGTACAGCGAACCTTCGTACCACAGGCAACCTTCGGGAAACATCATGCGGTCGGCAAACAGAGTCGACTTGTCATATTGCCCGTCGCCATCAGTGTCCTCAACACGACGAATTCGATGCGGCTTTTCTTCCAGCTGTTTCTCCGCGCGTTCGCTCATGCCGCCGGAATCGGTGACATACAGCCGGCCGCGTTCATCCCGAGCGACCGCGATGGGGCGTTCGACCAGGGACGAATCCACCGCCAGTTCGACTTCAAAACCTTCCGCCACATGCAGCAGTCGATCCCCAATCTGAATGTCGTCACAGATTGCGGGATGGCAAAACGAAGTGAGTAGAACACTGGCCGCGAGCCATGTCGCCGGGCACAGCAGTCGGCGGGAAGAGCAATTGCGAGTGCTCATGCGGAGGGACTCCGGAGGGAGGGTCAGACTTCTGGGCGGGCATTCGTCCGCAGAACAAGCGTGCCCGTGATCCCTGAAAATTCAACGGCTTGCCGGTTGAGAGAGTCACGCGGTGTTGCGTCTTTGTTCCACGTCGAATGAATTGACTGTCCGGATCGTGACCTGCAAACCGCCAGACGTCAATCGGACACGTCCCACTGCCGATCGGCTTCAACGCCGAAACGCGTTGTCGCCCGGCTCCTGGCAACCAGGCAAACGCCACCCTCAAAGGCGAATCTGCCAGAATCTGGCATACTCCAAATTCAACCTTCTGCAATTACGTGTCGTGATCGTGGCAGACAACTGTTGCGTCGGTCACGGGATCGGTTTCCACCTTCTTTGCTGGCAATTTTTCCCGTGAATTCCACCAGGCCTCGGCCTGATCCGAGCTCCAGCCATTCGCCATCGCACATTCGTCCAGGGCTCGGCGAAGTTCATCAGCGTGCTGAAAGCGATCTGCCGGTTTCTTGGCGAGACACTTCAGAATCACTCGCTCAAGATCTGAGGGAATTGTCGCATTCAGGCGGGAGGGCCGGACGACTTCCGCATTCTTGTGGGCCGCCAGCAGCTCCAGGATGTTGCGACTACTGAACGGCGTCTGACCGGTCAGCAGATAATAGGCCACTGCGCCCAAAGAATAGATGTCGGCTCGTCCATCGACATCCTCATAGGCTGAAGCCTGTTCCGGCGACATGTACAGCGGCGTCCCGCTGAACGAACCATAACGCGATTCCGAGTCCGGTCGGTCATCACGTTCCTTGACCAGCCCGAAATCCAGTAGTTTCACCACATCAAACACACCGCCGCGCTGCGAGACGAAGATGTTGGCAGGTTTGATGTCCCGGTGGATCAGTCCCACCGAATGAGCTTCCTGCAATGCACCGCAGGTCTGCCGCAGCAACCAGATGACTCGTTCCGGAGGCAGCGCGCCGTAATTCTCTACCAGATCCTCAAAACTCATTCCGGGCAGTAGTTCCATCACATAGTAGAACGTTCCGTCATCCGTCCGGCCGTAATCATAGATCTCAACGGTATTCCAGTGTGTCAGCCGAGCCGTAGTGCGAACTTCCTTTTCGAAGCGAGCGATGGCCGATGCGTCGGATTCACTGGCCGCTCGAATCAGTTTGATGGCACAGGGACGCTTGAGCAGCGTGTGTTCGGCCTTATAGACCTCGCCCATCCCACCTGCACCCAGTTTCTCCATCAGGCGATACTGTCCAAACTGCCGTGCCTTGAATGCGTCACGGCGAGCCGTATTGATTACGTGGCTGGCGAATGCGGCAATCACGGAGGACACAACCGGCAGTGGCAGCGGCGATCCCGCACGATCGCTGACCAGCATTGCGGCGACGCCGGGCGAGACCCGGCTCTGAATGGCAATCAGCACATATGGCAGCAGCGACATGGGAAGCACGACTGCGAGACAGCGCTTCCATGTGTTGGGCATTAATGTCCCGTAGACGAAAATCAGCACACACCATGCCATCAGAAACAGCTGTCGTAATGCTGCCACCGAGATCGCATCATTCAGAGCGGTCATCTGCGTCAGTCGAGTCCACAGCATGAGTGACAACTGCAGCAGCACGGCCCCGAACACGAACAGTTCCACCCATCGCAGAGCCCTGAGAGACAGTGTGCTGCTGCCCCGAAGAAATACGACGGTGCCTGCGAGCGACAACACGACAAGTCCCCGCAGCCACCACAACGTGGATGTTCCCTGCAGAATGTTGCCCAGAAACGCGGTTCCCATGACCAGGGCCATGATCAGGGACGCAGCGGACAATCGACCTCGCAGCAACGTCGCCGTTTCGTCGGAGAATTGAGGCCGGTTGCCAGCGACAAATCCGATGTGTGCCCTGGAGACATCCAGAGAGCCAGGGCTGGCAGATGACGTCGGAGATTCAAAGATGACTGTGGGCTGCAGCGAATTCATAATCGAGTCGAATCGACAGCACTCACGATCACAAAATGTGTGTCACGTCGAGCGATGCCGCAGCAGAATATCAGGGAAGTTACGTGCGAGGAATGGACGCTCAGACCGGGACTCAGAATTCCGGGCGGACCGGATTCTGGCTTGAGTTCTGCGAACATTCTGATGCGAATCGACTTCATTAACGAATCGAAGTGGCCAGCCTGATGCCGTCCGATGAGATTCGTCAGGTGAATCAGATCCGGACATTGAACGGCGCCGCAGGACTCGCTGTTCACGCGCCTGCCCCTCAGGCGCCGTAGAAAATCGTCACGCGGCTTTGGACTTCGATTCCAGTCGGGACTGACGCTGCTGATAGAATTCCCGATTGATAAACAGGACATCGGTCCAGCTGACAAGTTCGCGCTGGAAGCTGGGAGTGTAAAAGCTGACCAGCGAGAAGTTGTTGTCGATGAGGAATCGATACACGTCATCAAACGCCGGCAGATTCTTGTACATGTCCGAGAAGATGAATTCGAAGTAGACCAGACCGATGCGGTTTTCCGTCATCAATTGCTTCGCGCCTTTGAAAACTTCAAAGTCATAGCCCTGCGTGTCGGATTTCAGCAGATGAATGAAGTCGATGTTCTGATCGGCGGCGAATTTGTCGAGTGTTACGACGGGGATCTCGGTGGATTTGACGATCCGTCCCCAGGCCATTTCACTGGGCTGCAGAAAAGAACTCATGTGCGAATGATCGTTTTCGCTGAACGTCAGGGTTGAGTTCACAGCCCCAATTCCCAGATTCCAGGTCTGCACATCCTGAACCGGAGCACAGAAGGTCTGCAGCTTCTGGAATGTGGACGGACTGGGTTCAAACGAATGCATCCGGCATGTTGGAAACAAGCCCTTGAAGCGATCGACGGACTGACCGATGTTGGCCCCGACGTCGAAGATGACCGGGTTCGATTGCCCCTGCAGAAATCGCTGCATGTCCAGAAAGGGATCGATGCCCATCTGGTCCCGGCCATGGCGCAAGATATCCAGACCGCGACGAATGGTTTTGCGAATTCGATTCTTCAGCTTTTTGGACTTCATGGTCACCATCCGTGGCGAACGTGCGTAAACATGGCTGTCTGCTGTCTCAGCAACAGCGAATCTGATGACGACCGGGCTGATTCGCCGGCAGTCTTCCATCGGTGGAAAATGATAGCAATGACCGCCTGATCGGTGGCAGGCCAGATTCCGGAAGGCATTCAGAACATGGGCAGGAACAAATCGCCGGGCGGCCAGAACGGCAATCCGCACGCAGATCCTGACGCCGCTTTCACAGTCCCGGCCGAACGTTCATCAGATAAAAGACGAGACCGGAAACGAAAACGACCGCACCAGCCCCAGAGAAAAAGATGGGAAGCCACAGCGCCATCGGCCCCGTGTATTCCGTCGGCACCTTGTTTCGTTCCGTGACGCTGACGCCCTGGCTTTCCAGGTATTCAACCAGTTCATCCAGTTTCACTTTAGATGGGATGCTCAGGATTTCCCGGTCGGTTCCATCGAACAACAGCAGAAGCGAAAACGGATGTCCGGTAATTTCCTCCGAGACGATCATGCAGCGCTGGATGGATTCAAACGGCGACTCCATCCATTCCATCCATTGAGCCGACAGTGACACATAGTGCCGCTGCCGCCAAATTCCCTCGTCGGTGATCTTCACTCGTCCCGAGACATGATGGCTTCGCATGAATGTGGCCAGCCATGCAGGGCCCAGTCCAAAAACAGCGCCAAGCATCACTGCCAGTGAGATTTCCGGTGGCTTCACGTTCTTTGCGAACAGCACCAGGAACACTCCGGTTGCCAGCCCCCAGCTCCCCAGCACAACGGCAATCCGTCGAAACAGATCGCCACGCAGCCGAACGCGAAACATCCAGGGTTCCGTCCACCGAAATGCCGGCGAATCCAATCCACGCTGTTTCGTCAGGAATTCCCAGACACCCATGATGCCGACTCCGGAGCGACTCGAGTGCCATCCGGGATAGTGACGGGGCCACGAACATGGACGCACGGGCCGACCGAACAGTTTTCGCCAATCGTGACGTCGCCATCGATGACGGTAAAGGGACGAATCACGGTGTCACGTCCAATCATCGCACCGTAATCGATACTGGTCTGGGCCGGAGATTCAATGGTGACTCCGGACAGCATCAGTTGATTCAGAATAGAGGCCTGAATGCTGGACCGCACTTCAGAAAGCTGCACGCGAGTATTCACACCCAGCGCTTCTTCGATTGTCAGGCTGCAGCTGGCAGAGACTCGATGACCGTCCCGCATCAGGATGGCCGGGCAGTCCGTCAGATAATATTCCGACTGACTGTTGTTAGGCTGAATCTTCCGCAGTGCACTCAACAGTAATGGTGTGCTGAAGGCGTAGCACCCCGTGTTGATCTCAGTGATCGTGCGCTGTTCGAGTGTCGCGTCCTTCTGTTCCACGATGCACTGAAAGTTTCCATCCTCATCCCGGACGACTCGGCCAAGTCCCTCATTGTTCTTTGTGTTGGCCGTTCCAATCACACAGGCAGCTGTCTGGATGATCTGAGCATTCAACAGGGCTTTCAGAGAACTTCCCTGCAGCAGCGGAGTGTCTCCGGCCAGAATCAGCACGGAACCCGAATGCGACTGCAGATGGGATTCACACATCATGACCGCATGGCCGGTTCCCTTCTGTTCGGTCTGTTCCGCAAACACGACATCCGGATGATGCGACAGAGCGCTGCGGACGAGATCGGCTTTGTGACCAACGACCACAATCAGGCGAGTGGCCCCGGCGGCTCGTGCGGCATCCAGGACATATTCAATCATCAGACGACCGCAGACGGGATGAAGCACTTTGGGCACTTCAGACTTCATCCGTGTACTTTTTCCGGCCGCCAGAATCACGGCCACAGGAGAACTCATCTGGTGATTCCTCAGTCAAACGCCCTATGTCATGCTTATTCGATTCGCCAGTTTTGAAGTTGCGCGCACGCCGCTTCTTGTTCTGTTCAGCGTGAAAAAGACGGGCAAAATACCAACCCGAAGCGCCAGCGAGGCCAATTCACCTGAGCTCCATATTTCGCCGCAAGTCGTTTCCTCGCTGGCGCTTCGGGTTGGTGTAGGCGTTATATGCGTAACTTCAAAACTGGCGATTTGGGTCGGTGGGGATCAGACACTCGGCAGAGAACTCTGGCTGACCAGAACGGGGCTCTGCATTCTTTAGAAGCGCAGTCCGATCTGACCAATGAAGCCGGTGTCGATGTCATAACCAGGTACGTTGCTGTCAAATTCGACCTGTCGATCCAGTACCCAACCACCTTCAATGAACCAGCTGTAGAGGCCAGCGTCCATTTTCATACCCAGCAGAATGCGATAGTCGGAAATCTCCACCTGGTCATCCGCAGGGACACCAGCGAATGTTCGATTCACACCATAGGCTTCGACGTGATATTCCGCTCGAACATACGCCCATTTTGACCAGTTCGCTTCATTGCCCAGAAACAGACTGACTCGGGCTTCCGGATACATGAGCTGCCATTCCCACCAGTCGTCGCGGTAAATGAGTCCGGCCCACGGGATCACCTGATCATTGACTCGATCCCAGTACATGGCACCCAGTCCCAGTGTCCAGTACTGATCCAGCTGGAAGAGCATGATGCCGCGACCATCCAGCTGAAATCCTTCATCCCAGGGATCCGCATCGAAGTCAGTGTTGATCGACGGAGTAATTGCCATGCTGATGCTGAACGGACCGGACTTGGGAGTTTCCAGTTCCAGGTCGATTCCAAATCGGAACAGGTCACTGGGCAGTCCAATGCCACCACTGGGGCCATTCCAGTTGCGATACGCAAACTGATTGGTCCAGTTCAAAACGCATCCCGGCGTCATTGGCGCGCCGTAGGCCAGTTCATAATCGACACCAAAAATGTCATGGTCGCCTGTGGCTCCGGCTGGGGGGCCTGAAACCCCGCCACCTGGCAGCCAGGAAACATCAATCCGATTCTGCCACCCAAAACGATAGGGCGGAGCCGGGTTTGCTCCGTAAGCATAAACGCCCTGTTGCGGCATACCCTGCTGTGGCATGCCTTGCTGGTAAGGGGAATACGGAGCATAGGGAGTCATCGGTGTGCCGTAATTCGGCTGCAGGAAGGGATCGGCGACAACGGGCGGCGAAAACGCATTCCAGGTGGAATCCGGATAGGTCGGCAGTGTCATGTCGGGCGATGTGATGACGGATCCATTTGATGGATCAGTTGAAAAAAACTGACTCGGAGCAGACTGAGTTCCCAGCGTGGCTGGAGCACCGCCGGGATCGGTCGGAGCGGGCACCAGAGTGTCGCCCGACTGAAACATCATGGCCGTCATCATCGGCTGATGCATCGTGGGGTGACGGTGAGCAGCAGGAGGGCCGAACCAGGCCTGTTGAGCTGAACTCTGAGGCATCAGGATCAGCAGCACGGTGGCTGCCACTGTTGCGGACAGTGAGTTGTTCACAATGTCACCTGCCGAGATTTGAGAGGGGCATTTTTCAGGTGGGAGGCTGTTAGGCCTGTTCAATCCGCGACGCCCGGAGACGGGTTGGAGAGAGGACAATGTCGCGACTTGAATGAGATCTCGGGAATTCTGCTGATTCGGCAAATCTGGTCAACATCAACTGGGCGATGCCAGGCAGTTCTGACCGGTGAATTGGAATTTGCCTGCTCCAATTCGGCTGGATTCGGCTGTTTCTGCCGAACTGGACTCGCGCACAGGTTCGCCGTACGATCTCGGCTTTCTCCTGAAGTCCTTCCCGCCTTCCTGAACGGTGTCCCGTGAACTTTAACCGTTTCCACTGTCTTGTTTTCCTGTTCGTCGTGACC
>Ga0209573_1002897_pt1 | contig 20345 bp, 27 predicted proteins | sample TNRBio252014_DNA_FD_185870 | JGI IMG/M metagenome (GOLD analysis project Ga0209573, IMG submission 185870) | Wastewater treatment Type I Accumulibacter community from EBPR Bioreactor in Madison, WI, USA - TNR Reactor_6/25/2014_ DNA (SPAdes)... | ecosystem: Engineered > Bioreactor > EBPR >...
AAAACCTCAACCGCAAGGCCCTCGCCTTCCTCCGACTCGCCTCCATCCGCCTCATGCTCCGAAAACTCTGCAACCCCTCATGAACCTCCCGGACAGACTCTCACTGCCCGGGCATAGCGGAAAGCGGCGGCGGCAAACTCCTCAGCATTCTTGAAGTCCGCTGCGGAAGCACCGGCACGGCGAAGCTCGCTCATCAGAATGACTTTGGCGCCGCGGTACCTGTCATTAAGGTATGCCGCAAGAGAACTCGCCGCGAGACCTGCAATAGGAGAGGCAAGTTCCAAACCAGCAAACGTGAATACAGTCTCGATTGTCGTACCAATGACATCTGGCAAGCCACTCGACATGGCATCCCCCTGCAGCCCGAATAGGGCGGATCGCGATCCGCCGAATGGCGCAGGCTGCCATTGCGCGGTGCCGACCGCATCGCACTCGATCAGCTTTCGTCTCTTCACCATCTGGCGCAACTTGATTCGTGCTCCGTGTGTCGGAAGACGACATACGGTGGATCGCGATCCGCGCTATCAACCATTGCCGGTCCGGTTGACCTCGAAGACCGCCGCTCCGATTGTCCGCATTGTACCCCGCCGAACCGACGCTCATGGCGAACTCCGTTGATCCGGCGCGGCGATCCCAATCCGAGTGGGACGCTGCCATGGTGCCGGCGGTCGGGGCGGACGAATCATCCCATCTGCAACGTTTCCACGCGCGATCGCCGCTGCGTCTGGTATGGTGCACATCGTGACAGGTAGAGCGCACGAAGCACGGCACAAACCCTTGTTGTCGCGCGTAACCGACTTGCTACATTTCATCCGGCCTGTGGTCGCTGCTATGGAATTTGGAATCTTGTCAAGGCATCTGGTGTAAACACCTGGATCGCAACCGCAGTCAGGAACAGGTTCGCCTTGGTTGTGAGCTCGCTAATCGCGTGCGCCGCCTCGACATTCAGGGATTCTGTGGCAAACCGAAAGGTGTCTTCACCCGACCGTTCGATCGTTTTCAGCACGATCTCGCCGGTAGCGTTGTCAAACGATTGAATTGCTGCGTGCATTAATAGATTGCGCGTGTCGGCAAGCTGTTTCAGCTTGGGCATCACCGCCATGACGTCGTCGGAATAAGTGTTTAGTTTCGGATGGTTGTTGAACCAGCGTTTGAGCAGATCAACCTTGGCCTTGAAGGCGACGGAGTGGGTGTCCCTATAGATCGTTTTTGAGAACGCCTCCTTGTTGATATGCACGAGAAGAGCATTGATGAGGTGCTCCATTCGCGCCCAGCAAGCGCTCGCGTGGCCGATGGCCTGGAATAGTTCCGGGTGTGATGATGGTTCATCTATAGGGCCGCCAAATGCCCAAAACTCGTGGCTGGAGTCACTTAGGCGAAAGAGATGGTTATCCATGGCGAAGCCTTCCAAGAAAAGATGAGGCTAGCAAGCGCATCCCGCATACAGGGAAGCGCAACTCCCGCTACATTTCATGTTGTTATTGATGGATCCCGCAAATGACGGACGGTAAACTCGGCACTGTCTTCTTGAGTCACTCGGCACGCGAGCCAGACCATAGCGTCACCCAGTCACTCGCGGAAGCCTTGACCGGGGTCGGGCTGGACGTTTGGTGGGATCGCGATGGGCTTGAAGGCGGCGACTTTTTTGCGGTAGAGATTCTCGAAGCCATCATTCGTCAGCGTTTCTTTCTATTCATTGTTTCGCCTCGCTCAGTTGAGTCGCGGTGGTGCCTTCGAGAGTTGGTTCGTGCCACCGAACTCGGCAAGCAAACGATCCCTTTAATCCTCGAAGAAGTGCCAGATGGGATTCTACCATTGGAGCTTGCTGGGTTGCAGTACGTCCAGATCTCAAGAGGGGTTGACGACGCGCTGCCAGCGATTCTTCGTGCACTCGGGGCTGGTCCGTCCTCTCCAGGGTTACCTAATGACCCCTTTGCACGAGATGGTCGTTTAATTTCTGCGATTGCAACCCAATTGCCTTACGCGACAACATTCACCGGTAGCCTGAACATGGTACTCCTGTTAGAAAAAATCGGGCTTGAGTGCTGCGAAACAGAGCGTGCGCGCACGATTTTCGCTGGAATGCGCAACGATAAGAACTGGAGTCTGAGTGGTGCTGTCAAGAAGATCGACTATCGGAAAGTAAAAGACTATCTTCTGCGAACCTGGGAGAGTTAGCCCGCTTGGGCAGATTAGCAAAACGTAATGCGCCGCCGGATGTGTTTACGCAAGATTACGAGCGTTGCTTTACCCCCCCCCTTACAGCGTCCGCTCAACCTCGTCAAGCGACGCCGCTAGTGCTCAGACACCAACGGATGATTCACTGAAAATCTAACACGGTCAACAACTTGATTGCCATGCTTCCAGACCATCCGAATGAGTCGGTGCACTAGCGTCCTCTTACGACCGCCTCGGGCCGACGCAACAGCCGATCACCGTTGACAGCGCGTTGCTCGGCCAAGCGGCGCGTCGCCCTTCCGGCTGCCGTCGAGCGCCACCCGCTGTCCGGTCGCCTGCTGCCAGCGCTCGACCGCGACGTCCACATAGGCCGGACTGATCTCCATCGCGAAGACGCGCCGGCCGTTCACCTCGCCCGCCATGATCTGCGATCCGGAGCCGCTGAAGGGCTCGTAGCACAGCCCCCCCGGCCGGACGTGCTGGCGCATCGGAATGCCGAAGGCGTCGAGCGGCTTCGGCGTCGGGTGGTCGGGGCGTTCCTCGCCGTACAGCGACTTCATGTCCCAGACGCTCGACAGATAGTCGTCGGCGACCCGCGGCGGCTTGTTGCCCTTGAGCCAGCCCATCAGGCAGGGCTCGTGCTTCCACAGGTAGTGCGAGCGCGTCAGAATGCCGTGGTCCTTGTTCCAGATGACCTGCTGGTGGACGAACGCGCCGCACTTCTCCCACACCGCCTCGACCATCGCCTGCCGGCGGCTGGCGTGCCAGCAGTACCATGCGGCGTGCGGGTCAATCGCCTCGGCGATGGCTGTGCGGATGAAGCCCTCGTAGAGTTCGGGGCCCTGGCTCGCATCGTCCCAGGTGACGCCGTACGTGCCGGACCAGTCCCGGTTCTTTTCGGCTTCCTCGGCCTTGGTCTTGCCCGGGTGATTGGTGCCGTCGTAGTCGACGAGGTACGGCGGATCGGTGGCGAACAGGACGGCGCGCTCGCCGTTCATCAGCCGGCGGACGTCGTCGGCCTTGGTGCTGTCGCCGCACAACAGCCGATGCGAGCCCAGCAGCCACAGGTCGCCGGGGCGCGTCACCGGTTGCGCCGGCGGCTCGGGGATCTTGTCGGGGTCACCCACCATGCTGCCGTCGCCGACCGGCGCCAGCAGTTCGTCCAGCTCGTCCTGGCTGAAGCCGGTCAGCCCCAGGTCGTAGCCGGCGCCGTTCAGCTCATGGAACTCGGCGGCGAGCAGTTCCTCGTCCCAACCGCTCAGCTCGGTCAGCTTGTTGTCGGCGATGCGGTACGCGCGGGCCTGCTCCGGCGTCAGGTGCGCAAGTCGGATCACCGGAACCTCGCCAAGCTCAAGCAACCGGGCGGCCAGCACGCGGCCGTGACCGGCGACGATCTCGCCAGCGTCGTCCACCAGCACCGGCACCGTCCAGCCGAATTCGACGATGGAAGCGGCAACCTTGGCAACCTGGTCTTCAGAATGCGTGCGCGGGTTGCCAACGTACGGGCGCAATTGGTCAATCGGCCACTGTTCGACCTGCGCTGGCAACCCAGGAACGGCCAAGTGGCAACCCTTTTTTCGGTCCTGACGGTGGCGAAGTCGCGCGCCAATCGCGCCCACGTTGCTCGGCCGCCCGGGAGGAACCGGACAATCGCCGGCGACGCGGGAAACGGTGGGTTTCCAGTCAGGCAGCGATGAACTGAGGGGGCTCTGGCTGCGAAGACTCGCAACTCTACCTGACGCTTCGAGCCCCACCCGTGACGGGGTAAGGGGCCAGCGGGGCGCAAGCGATGCTTCGCAATATCGCCTACAACTTTCGGTCTATGTCAAGCGGATCGTACGGCGGGTAGTGTCTCTGTCTCGATTTCCACGTCTGTCCCTCCCGTCCACTGGCGATCCGTCGTGATATCCCAATGAACCGGAAATTGGCGGCGCTTCGGTTCATCTGTCCGCTATGGTATAGAACGCGTTAGGGGTGACATCCCGCTAGGTGCGGCGGCTTAGCGTTAGCGGTAACTCGATGAGTCTCTTCGTGTCGAGAACCAGGAATACGCTTCCGGCTATTCCGACCTACGCAAGCTAATGTGAGCCGCTCCTAGTACCGTGTTGAAGGTACCATCAATGAGTAGCTTCTTAAAATCCGTTCATGTTAAGCGATTTAAGGGGATTAAGGACGCACCATTTGATGTATCTGCCATAAATGCATTTATCGGCGCAAACAACTCCGGCAAGAGCAGCATAGCGCAAATACTTCACTTCGGTATTGGGATATTTCAGTCAATCCAACTCGCCGCCAGGTGGGGTAATAAGGCGTCTGTCGCACTAAGTTTGAGTCCCGTGCAGCTCCACTACTCACCGTGTGCTGACCTATACGCATTGGGTGTTGGTGGGCAACTGGCTGAGCCTACTGAATCCGCCATAGACCTCACACTAGTTATATCTGACGGCGAAAAGATCAACTTGATAATACGCAGGGGCCGAAATGGCAACATCCATGTCGTCGTTGACAATGTCTCTGCCGCTCGTAAGCTAGCAAGCCTCGAAAATCCTTTTACTATCTACTCACCTGGTCTTGCAGGTATTGCACGGAGCGAGGCTTTCATTTCGAATGGCGTACTTCTTCGGACAATTGCCAGAGGAGATGCAAACCTAGTTTTGCGAAACATCCTCCTGAGGCTCTCAGACGATGGCCATCGGGAGGCTTGGGCGGAATTCCTAAATGACCTGAAACAACTGTTTCGTGACATAAGCATAAAGGTCAAATATAATGCGGATACAGATGAACATATTATGGTTGTTGTAGACACTGGCGCAGGCGATGTCCCCATAGAACTTGCTGGGACGGGCATTCTGCAGGCTGTACAAATCCTTGGATATGTTCATTATTTTCGCCCATCTGCAATTATTCTCGATGAGCCTGATTCGCACTTACACCCGAACAATCAAAGGCTGCTCTGCAAACTGCTCCAGGGCGTCGCCGAGGAGAGAGACACTCAAGTGTTTCTTACCACTCATTCCCGGCATGTTGTCGATGCCCTCAGCGGTCAGGCCACATTTCTTTGGGTCCGCAACGGAACTGTCGAGAAAATGAATCAGGATCATGACCTCGCGGTTCTGCTGGATATAGGCGCGCTCGATGTGAAGGAGATGTTGTCTCAATCCCACGCACAATGCATTGTGCTTACTGAAGATGCGCTGAAACGAGGGCTTGAGGTACTTCTTGAATCATCAGGCGCTCCAATGAAAATGACACTAACTCTAGCCTACTATGGCTGCACTTCACCCCATAATCTTCGTCCATTGTTGGAACTTATTCGGGTTTCCAATTCTAGCGCCAAAATTATTGTTCACAGGGACAGAGACTACCTTACAGACGAAGAGTGCAGCAAGTGGGAGACCGAGATTAGAAACATGGGAGCAGAACCGTTTCTAACTATTGGCGTGGACATTGAGTCTCATTTCCTTTGCGCTAAGCATCTGGCAATGTTGAACGACAAAACAGAATTAGAGATGGAAGAATTGCTACAGAAGGCGACTGACGCCTGCCGCGATTTATCCATAGAGAAGTATGTTAACGGCAGAACAGACCTCGCAAAAAAAACGGGCACGTTTGGGAGCTTGAACCTAGGTCAAATGGCGACCATGGCGCCTAAATTGATAAATGATAACGTTGAACGATACCGTCATTCTAAGACCGTCCTAAAGACCTTGCGCCACTCGTATCATGAAACTACCGGCGTCAACCTAAGTGTTATCGAGATATCACCTCATATCGCGGTATCAGAGCTATCGACGTTAGTGAAGAAGCTCTGACACAAGGCGACTTTATCCAAATTGTTTAAGCACCAAGCGCAGAAGTTGAAGTAAGAGGTCGGATGTATTGCGTGTCACAAAGGTTGAGTAGGTCGGGTTAACTGTGGTTGCGGGCACACGTCGTTTAGACTAGCCCTACACCGTCCGCTCAACGTCGCATACCCCGTCTTGCCAGGGTCTGCAATCGGGATTTCGCCATTTCTGCTCATGGCGAAACTGGTACACTACCGTGCGGCGTAGTAGCGCACGAGCGCGTCCAACCCCTCGATGAGCCGGCGCCGCGACGTCGGCTCATGCCACCACAGCGTGACGCGATCGACCTCCTGACGGCTCCGGGCCGGTACCGACAGTCGTGCACGTCGCCACGATTGCAGCGCTCGGGCCTGTTCCGCCGTCTGGCGTTCAATCGGTGGGCCGGTGCCGGCAGCGTCGATGCGGACGTCGTAGCTGCCGCCGACCCGCGGATACATCCCGGCGGAGTGCCAAGTCTCGGCGTAGCGCTGCGCCGCGAGGTAACATCGGTGGTCGATCGCACCGGCCGCAAACAGCCGGTCGAGCGGTTCGTCGTTGATCACCGCCAGCTTGACCTCGCCGGCGTCGTCGGCCGGGATGATCCGGGCGAGGCGGCCCATCGGCAGCGGCGGCGGCGGCGTTTGCAAATCAGCACCTCGTGTCCAGGGGTCGCTCGTCCCGGTGGGCGGGTCACCCGCGGCGTTCCGCGGCGGCGACCTCGATTTCGACCAGGCATCCGATGATCGTCCGCATGCGGTCGCCCCAGTGCCCGTCGACGTGGTCGCGGTGAAACCGCGACGGCGCGTGCAGCGTCACGGCGCCGTTGACCGCGCCGACCTCCAGCGGCGCAATCCAGGCGCGGAACGCCGCTTCGCCGATCTCGGCCCGCAGCGCCTCGAACATCGCGACCAACTCCGGCGGACCGGTCGGCGCCGGCGAGGGCGGGACCGCGGGTGGAGGGCGACTGCGTGGGTTGGTACCGAGGGCCCGCGGGTTGCTGCCGAGCGCTCGCGCCGAGCGCGCCGGCGTCGACGTCAGCGGCGGCAGGAATTCCCCGACGGCGGCGAGACCCGGCGCCGATCCGGGCGGCTCCGATGGCGGCGGCAGGGTATCCCCTGACGGAACCTCGGGCGGTGGATCGTCGGTCGCGGTCCCGTCGCACTCAGCAGCGGTCTGGATGGGTGGCGTCGGGTCGTCTGGAGCCTGTGCCTCCGGGCTTGGTTCCGCTGCCTCCCCTTCACGCAAATTTTCGGGGGACTTAGGGGGAAATTTGTAAGGTTGATTCTTGTTGTAAACCGACTTGGTTTCCGACTTGGTTTCCGAGGGGGTTTTGTTAACCTGTTGATTTTTCGGCGGACGGCCTCCGTTTTTGCCATTCTTTCTGGCCGTTTCGATGCGCGAAGTGCACGCTTCCAGCTCCGCTTCGCAGTGGTTCGCGATCAGTTTCGGTAAGTTTTCGCCAAAAATTCGACGAATTTTGTTCAAAACGATGAGCTCTTCGATCCGCGCGGAGAGCCTGCGAGGCTTCATTCCGATGATGCCGGCGAGCCAAGGAAGGTCCTCCGGGATGGCCTCGCCGAGCAGGTAAATCTCGTTGCAGATTTCGAAGTAGACGAGCTTCTGCTCGACCGTCAGGCCGCGCGTTCCGCTCCGCCACTTTCGAGGTGTCCAGTCAATATGCTCCATCGTTGCCCCTTCGGATCTTGTTCCAGCAGATCCCACAAAAGTAGAGAAATGGACTTTCGACATCGTCGCGATCGCACGCGAGATGCGCCGCGCCGGCGACCTCGGTGACAGGCAACTGATCGAGGAAACGAGCGACCTGGCGGCGCGCCTGTTCGGTCAACGTCCGGCCGGAATGGCGCTGTTCAAAAATCGCTGCCACCTCATCAACGTGGGCCGCAATGCGGGCTGCGCGCTGGTGCAGGAACTCTTCGTAGGCAACGATCTGTTCTTCCCGGACGACCGCTGCCGAATGCAGCTCGCCAATCGTTGGGGGTTTTTCGGTCAGTGGCACCGCGGACTTGCCGCTATTGCACGCCGAACACGCCGTGACGAGATTGCCGAAGCTGTCGTCACCACCCTCCGCGACGGGAATGATGTGGCCGACCTCGAGCACCACCGTCGGCGGGTGACTCCCGCAGTAAACGCAGGTGAACGCGTCTCGCTTGAAGACTTCGAAGCGCGTTCGTTTCGAGAGTGGGCGACGTTCCATCTACCGGTCGCCTTTGGTTCGGCCGAGCACCGCCTTGGCAGCGGGTCGGATCTGTAACCACTTGCATCGAAGCGCCAGGACGACGGTCTCGGTCGAGGCGCTGTCGGAGCGCCAGGTCAGGCCAATCGACCGCAGCACGTCGGCCGGCTGCTGGTCGTGTGCGGCCGCCCAGAGGACGTGCTCGACGGCGATCTCGTGCGCGAGGTCATCCATCGGCGTCCTCCGCCCGGATCTTCGCGGCCTTCCCTGCCGCGGTGGGCGCCGTCGCGGCCGAGACCTCCGCCAGTGCGCGCAGCCGCAATCGGCCGATGGTTCCGATCGCCTGCCAGCGAACCGTCGCGAACTCGGCTCCGACCGAGACGACGAGGCCGGACTCGCCGTAGACGCAGCTCCCCGGGTCGGTGCAGACGATTTCGTCGCCGGGTTTCATGTCGCGTTCTCCGTCGGCGCGGGCTCGTCGCCGACCCCGTGTCGCAGACACCAGTGATCGAAGAGAGCGGCTGCGGCAGCCCGGTCGCCCCGGGAGGCGAGCATGGCGAGGGCGAAGAGCCAGGAGCGGTAGTTGTCGAGGTGGTGCGAGAACCCGTCTCTCACGCGTAGTCCTCCGCCCGTTCCAGCGCCTTGCGGCAGGGGGCGATCCAGCGCAGCCGCGGGCCGCCACAGGTGGGGACCGAGTGCTTGCGCCAGACGATCCAGCAGTAGGCGGTGGCAGTCTGCGATCCGGTGTCGGTCTTCGCCTGCAGCCGGCCGCGTAGCAGCGTCACCCGCTCGCTGAACAGCGCCACGGTCTCCGGCGGGTAGGGCGCGAACAGCTGCTGCAGACGGCCGATGCCTTCGAGGAACTGCAGGCGGACGAACAGCGCGACGCCGCGCCTGGACAGTTGCAACGCCCGCAGCGCGAACTGCCGGGCCAAGCGGAACGGCGGGTTGGTGATGATCCAGTCGGGCTCGCTCAGCGGCGGCGGCGCCATGCCGAGGAAGTCGTGGGTCGGATAGCCGGCGCCGTAGTCGCGGACGTCGGAGCCCCAGGCGCGGCAGTACTCGCCGAGCGCCCGCACCATGTGCCCGCGCCCGGCTGCCGGGTCCCAGGCGGTGCCCCCCAGCCCAATGCCGATCACGTTGGCGCACAGCGCCCGGGTGGCCCACGGCGGGGTCGGGAAGTCGTCGAGCGAGGTGTGCGGCTCGACCCGCATGGCGGCGACGGCGCTGCCGCCGCGGACCGCCCGCGGACGGTAAGCTGTCTGCGGCGGGGTGATGGGCTCGGTCGAGGTCAGGTCGAACGCGGGGCCCTCCGGCATCGCCGTCACGCCTCCGCCTGCAGGAATTGGAGCACTTCGTCCATCGCCGCGAGCTGCTCGTCGGCGAGACGCTGCGTCATCTTGCCGTCGGCTACCCGGCGCGGATAAACGCGCCGCCGGTAGCCGAGCTCGCGCTCGATGGTCTTGATCATCCGGGCGCGCCTGGCGACCGCGTCGTCGCCGAGGTCGAGCTGCATCGTCGGCTGTGGCATCGTCAGTCTCCCGCCGTCGTCAGTCGCATCGCGGCTGCCCCCGCCGCCCGCCAACGCGGCCGCGGCCGGCGCAGCACGGCGAACAGGTCGGTTGCTGCGTCGTCCCGCTGGCGCGCCTTGACGGCGGCCTTGCGTGTCTTCCGGGCCGGTTGCGCACCGGTGCGGGCGAGCAGCAACAGCGCCACCGCGTCCCCTTGATGATCGTCCTCGACCGGATAGCCGAGCCGCCGGACGGCGTGGAGCACGTCTTCCTTCGTTGCTCGGCCGCCGGCGATGCCGGCCTTGATCTCGCGCGGCGTGAAGGCGAGCGCGGCCAGGCCCTGGCTCGCCGACCAGGACAGGATCTCGCCCTCGAGGTGGCGCAGCACCGTTACCGCCTGGACGCGCGGACCTTGGAACGGCTCTTCGTAGACGAGGCGCTCGAACCGTTCGGCTGAATGCAGGTGGTTCAGCAGCGCTCGCAGCTGGAGCATTCGCCCACCGCCGAGCCCGTCCAGCCGCCACGTCCGAAAGACGATCACCCCGTCGGCGCGGCAGAAGGCGACGCCGGTCGCCGTTCCCGGGTCGATGGCGAGCAGCGCGGGCATGGCGGCTCAGGCCACGGCCCGCTACTCTGCCGCCGCGTCAGCTCCGAAGGCGCCCAGGATCGCGCTCGCCGGCGCTCCGGCGAACTTCGATTTTGGATACCGGTGCCCGCGCTTGCGCGCCTTGGCGCTCGCCGGCCCGGCCATCTCCGCGTAGGAGTCCTCGGCCTCGCCGAAGTCCGGCGCATCGCAGGCGACCGGCTTGAGTCCCACCGGGAACAACTCGCCCTGGAGGCTGACGTTCAGCGCGCGGCAGCATGTCAGCAGATTGGTGATGGCGGCGGCGCGCTCCTCGTCCTCCAAGTATGCGAGACGATGGGCGAACGCGTAGTCCTTGCGCTTGATGCCGTAGCCCTTGAGGATGCCGAACTGTTCGGCACGTTCTTCGGCAATGGCTTTGGTCTGCGCGTCGAGCTGCAGCAACGTGGCGAACACGCCGGCGATCGTCGCGTCCAGTTCCGTGGTGTCGACTGGCGAGGTCTGGGTCGTCGTCATCTGTCTCGGTGCTCCTCGATGCGGCCGGCGCCGGCTGTCCCGCCTGCACCGAGGCCCCGGCCATTCGTCAGCCGTTCAGCTCCGGCTCCCTGCTTCTGCTCTGTTGAATCTCGGTCTCGGTCGTGCTAGCGGAGCGGTCTTGAGACCGGTTTTGCGGCGCCGATGCTGGCCAGTCGCGCCGGATGCCCGCCGGCCATTCGACTCCTGGGGGCCAGCGCACGGCCATGTAGTGCATCGCAAATTCCGCTGTGCCGGTCAGGAGGTCGCCACCGTCGGCGATCCGTGAGAAGAGGAACTTGTGCCCGACGATGCGCCGACTGACGATCCGCAGCGGCTTGTCGATGGCAGCCGCATACGCGGTGCCGAGGGTGGTGAGATCGTCGCGCATGGTCATGGCCATGTTACCGTCGCAGCCCTTCCGGCCGGCCCGCGATGCATGGAGTTGCGGAACGGCGGGCCTGAAATTCGAGACTATCCGGACCACAGACCGGCCGTCAAGACGCGACGCGAATGAAACGCACCCACGCGGGGGACGGGTGCGCGCACGAGGCACCAGGCGGCGAAGCAAGAGATTGGGGACAACCCTTTGATGTCAAACACTCAGCATGAAGATGCGGGCGCCGCGCAGCAGCGGGCGTGTGCCGCAATCGTCAGCCGCATCGATGAGCGTATGGCTGCGCTCAAAATCCGCAGCGACAGCGAGGTCGGCAAGCTCGCGGGGATCGCCCTGGATGCCGTCCGCAATATCCGCCGGGGCAAATTCCCACGGATGGACAGGGTCTTTGCCCTGGCACGTGCGCTGCAGTGCGACCCGAACTGGCTCGCGTACGGCGTTACGAAAGAGACCCTTGCATTCGACGAACAGCGCATGTTCGACGTCGTCACCTACCTGCTGAAAACCGGCGTGCAGAACCGGGTATCGCCGGAAGTCTTTGCGGAATGGATGATTATCATCTACGGCGAGGGCCGGGGGCCGCTCACGGCCGCCGAGCGGGACGACCTCGCGCCACGAATCTCGCGTGCATTTCGCCTGGCCCGCGATTAATTCTCGGTTGACACGAAATTGTAACTCTAGATAGGCTCGATAAAAACCCACCCCACCCGGGGGCTTTGAGATGTCTGTTGATATCGATCCAAAGCAACGTGCTCGCGCGCTCCTGGAAGAAGACGACCGCTTCATCCACCAGTTTTCACGCACCGTGGCACTCCTCGGGCTGGTGGTCCTCGTGCTCGGCGGGCTCGCATGGGCGCGTGGCGCAGACAGCGACCCGTTCGGCGTCCAGGACCGGAAGGCCGGGTACGTGGAACAATCCGGCCAATAATTGCTGTTGACGCGGTCTATAGTCCGGACATACCGTACCCCCTGGATGGGTCATCCAACGGGTTCGAGATGCCACACGGTAGCCCCCCATTACGGTTGGTCGCCCCGGCGCCCGCCGATCCGGATCTGGTGATCCGCGCGTCGTCGCTCAGCCAGTACCCCGACTGCATGCGCCGAACCGCGGCGCGGATCTTCCCCGATCGAATTGCCGCCGCCGGCTTCACCTTGCGCTCGCTGCCGAGCGGCATCGGCGCCGCGACCGGCACCGCCTGCCATACCGGTGCTGCGTATACTTTGGGCGAGAAGCTGCGCACCGGTTCGCTCGGCAACGCCACTGAGGCGCAGCAGCGCGCCCTCGACAGCCTGGGCGACACGATCGTCCACGGCGTGATGTGGGACCAGACGTCGCCGGACCTGAACACCGCGCAGAAGCAGGTGGTCCGCCAGCTCGCCAGCTATCGCCGAGAGGTGGCGCCGCGGATCGTCCCGCTCGCCGTCGAGGAACGCCTCGAAGCGACGCTGAGCCCGCACGTCGTCATCAGCGGCCAGGTCGACACCGCCGTACACCTCGGGCTGCGCGACCTGAAGACCGGCACGCAGCGCCGCGCCAACAGTTTTCAGTATGGCACCTACTCGCTGTTGCAGCGCGCGCATCGCCGCCGCGTCGATTTCATCATCGAAGACTTTTTGCCGCGCGTCCGCATCAGCGCGCCGCAGCCGCCGGCGGAAGAGCATCACTACGACGTCGCCGAGTCCGAGCGCGCCGCCGCGGCGATCATCAAGCGGATGGTCGCCGACCTCCGCGCCTTCGAAGCCACTGGCGATCCGTGGTCGTGGATGGCGAACCCGAACTCGATGCTGTGCGGCAACCGATGGTGTCCGGCGCACAGCACGGATTTTTGCCGGGCCTGGAAGGACGCGGCATGACGTCTGAGCAGCGGAACAGTCAAAGCACTCTCGTCCGCTACGACGCGATGTGCCGGGCGATCGACGCCGCGTACGCGATCGACGAGGTCAAGGACATCCGCGACAAGGCGCGGGCGATCGAGGTCTACACCCGGCAGGCGCACAACGTCGAAGCGGAGCGGCGAGCCTGTGAGATCCGGCTGCGCGCCGAACGCAAGGTCGGCCAGCTGCTGCGCGAGATGGAGAAGGCAAAGGGCGCGCGCGAACCCGGCACCGAACGGGGGGCGACGCGGTCGAACGGCGCGACCGCGTCAACCAAGACCCTCGCTGACCTTGGCATCTCGAAAGACCAGAGCTCGAAGTGGCAGCAGCTCGCCGACGTCCCAGACGAGCAGTTCGAGGCGGCGCTCGCCGGCCCGAACAAGCCGACCACCAGCGGCATAGTCGAACTTGCCAAACCGAAACCGACGACAAAGCCGATGGACGGCCGCGCTCTGTGGTTGTGGGCCCGGTTGCGGGACTTCGAGCGCCGTGAGGACTTCCAGTTCGATGGCAACCCGCTTCGTCTTCTCGACGAAGACCAACAGCGCCTGCTCGGGGAGATGACCACAGAGATGCGCGAGGACACGCTGCGGCTCGCGCCGCTCGTCATTTGCTGGCTGGAAGGACTATTGGCCAATGAAGAAGACACCGGAGAAGCAGACGATGCCGGAAGAAAGATACATGCAGTTTGTCGCCCGGGCGTACGACAGACGACACACTGAAATCAGGGTCAGCCCATCGTGGTTGGCTACCGAAGCCATGGCGGAGATCGACCCGGACAAGGTCCTCAGCGCCGTGCCGATCGCCTATGAGCTCGCGCATCTTCAGTTGCGGCAGATGGCACGCGGCCTGTGCCGGCAGAAGTTCGACGACGGCGACGGCTCGGCAATGAGCGACCTGTTCCCCGAGCTTCAAGCTCGCTACCCGACGGCACGCAGCTCCGGCGAGGACGAGCCAGAATACGTGCTGCTCGACCACCTCAGCAAGGAAGACGTCGCATTCAACGTGGCCCGTCTGCGCAAGGAAGCACAAGCGAAGCTTGAGCACGCTGCCGCACTTGAGGCGTGGGGCCAAAGGCGCCGCCCGCCGGGCGCGCCGCTGGTCAGGGCGGCTGAACACGGTGTCGTCACGGGAGAAATCTGATGGCCACGAGAGTCGCTACCGCCGCCGCCGCCGAGCTGCCGGCGATGCAGCATCCGCGCACGACGCTGCTGGAGCTGCTGGAGAGCAAGCAGAACGCCCAGGCGATGGCCAAGGTCGCGACCGACTACCTGCCGGCGGAGCGCATGGCGCAGCTCTGCGTCCAGGCGGTGCGGAAGACGCCGAAGCTGGCGTTGTGCGATCCGTCGAGCGTCCTGGGCGCGATGATGATGCTGGGCGCGCTCGGGCTCGAGCCGAACACGATCCTCGGCCACGCCTACCTGATCCCCTACGAGCGAAAGGAGTGGAATCCGACGACCCGCAAGCGCGAGCCGGCCGGCTACGACTGCAACGTCATCATCGGCTACAAGGGGTTCGTGCAGCTGGTCTACCGGACGCCGCGGGTGGTGAAGTTCACCGGCTCGGCGATCTGTGCGGCCGACAGCTTCGAGTACGAAGAGGGATCGAACTCCTTCCTGCGGCACCGGATCAGCCTGGAACGCGACCGCGGCCCGCTGATCGGCGCCTTCGCCTACGCCAAGATCCGCGGCGAGCACGGCGACGATGCCGACTTCTCCTGCGTCCTGCCGCTCCCCGAAATCCACCGGCGCCGGGCGATGTCGGACACCTACAAGTATCTCGTGGCCGACGTGGCGAACGCGCAGAACGACAAGGATCGGCGCACGGCCGAGTGGAAACTGGCGCAGACGCCGTGGGTGCTGTGGGAGAACGACATGGCGGCGAAGTCCGCGCTGCGGGCGATGGTCAAGCTGCTTCCGGTCGGCGGGCCGTTGCAGGTCGCCGCGCACGCCGACGAAGCCACCGACACCGGCCGGGCGCACTGGGCGGCGTTGGCCGACCCAGACGCCGCCCGCGCGTTCGCCGCCGGCGAGACCGTCGGATCGCTGGCGGACCTGCGTGGCGAGGACGGCGAGGCGCCGGGCGACGAGCCGCAGAAGAAGACCGCGACAAAGCCGACGCCGGCCGAGAGCAAGCCGGCCGCGGCAGCGACGGCGGCTCCCGCCGCGAAGGCGCCGCCAGCCGATGCAGCCGCCGAGGAAAAGTCTCGCGGCCCGCGGCCGCCGCTGTTCGGCGAGGAGGCTTGAGATGCGCGTCGTCGTCGCCGGCTTCCGCGGCATCGAACGCGCCGACCTGCGGCTGGCGCCGATCGCGCTGGTCGGCGGGCCGAACGAGGGCGGCAAGACCTCGCTCTGCCAAGCGGTCGCCGCCGCGGTCACCGGCCAGCCGATCCCCAGGCTCGACGGCGAGGCGCTGGCGACCAAGGCCCACGCCGAGGTGCTGGTCCGTGACGGTGCCGAGCGCGGCGTCGTCACCGTCACCAGTCACGACGAAGAGAGCGGCGACCTGGTCTCCGTCGTCTGGCCGTCGTGCGAGCGCATCAGCGCCGGCGCCCGCCCGCCGCAGGCGTCGCCGATCGCCGCCGGCATGGTTCGTCTCGCCGCCCTGTCGCCGGCGGAACGCGCCGCGGCGCTGGTCGCGCTGACCGGGGCGCTGCCCGACCGCGCCGACCTCGACGCGGCGTTGCACGAAGTCGGCATCGATCCGAACGCAGAGGGCACCGCAGCCGCCATCGAGGCGCTGTGGCAATCGATCGAGACCGACGGCTGGGATCTGGCGCACGGAAAGTGGAAAGAGCGCGGCGCCCGGGTGAAGGGGCAATGGCAGGAGGTCACCGGCGTCGGCTGGGGAGCACGCAAGGCCGCGGCCTGGATGCCGGCTGACTGGACCGCGGACCTCGACGTCGCCACCGCCGACAGCCTGGCCGCCGCCGTCGCCGCGGCTCGGTCCGAGGTCGATGCGCGGATCGCCGACGGCGCCGCGTCCGAAGCCGAGCTGGCGCTGTTGCGCACCCAGGCGGCGCGCGGCGATCAGGCGGAAGCGCAGCGCACGCAGCTGCACGCCCGGTTGGCCGCCGCCGAGCAGCGGCTGAGCGACGCCGACGCGGCCCGCAAGGCGCTGCCCGAGGTCGCCGGCGACTCCGGCCTGCCGTGCCCCTGGTGCAGTCATCACGTCCGCGTCGGTCGCGGCGACTTCGGCGAGATGGTGTTGGAGCGGTTCGAAAGCGTGGAGACGCCGGAGGAACACGATGCCCGGCACCGCGCGATCGTCGCCGCCGAGAAGGAGGCCAAGGCGGCGGCGGTGGCGTTGCCGCCGATCCGCAGCGACCTCGCGCTGGCCGAGGCGACGGCGCGAGGAGCGGCAGCGGCGGTCGTGCGTCTCGCCGAGATCGGTGACGACGCCGCGGCGCTGCAGGTCGAGATCGGCGAGGCCCGCAAGGCACTGGCCACAGCCGAGAGCCGGCTGGCGGTGTTCGAGCGGCGCCGGCGGGCGACGGTGTTGCGCAACGCGGTCGAGGCCAATGCCAAGGTGATCGCCATCCTCGCCGCCGACGGCTTGCGGCAGACCAGGCTGCTGTCGTCGCTGAAGGCGTTCAACGCCGTGCTGGCGAGGATCTGCGACGGCGCCGGCTGGCAGACGGTGATCGTCGACACCGACATGCACGTCGCGCGGATGCGACGGGCCGGCGGCGGGACGCGATCCTACGAGCAGGTGTCGGCGTCGGCGCGCTGGCGCGTCGACCTGGTGCTGCAGCTCGCCGCCGCCGAGTACGAGGCCGCGGATCTGCTGGTGGTCGACGCGATGGACATCTGCGACTCCCGGCATCGCAACGCTGCGCTGGGCGCGATCATCGACGCCGGCCGGCCGGCGCTGGTGACGATGACGTGCAGTGCCTGGCGCCTGTTGCCGGACCTCGGCCGCGCCGAGATGGGGCACAGCTACTGGCTGGAGAACGGCGTGCTGTCTGCGCTGGCGCAGGTGGCCGAAGTGGCGGCGGCGTGAGCAGAAGGAGACTGGCCTTGCCCGACAAGCGGCCGTTGTTCGAATGCCGCGCGTGCACCCTGTCTGCGGGGACGCCGAGTCACTGGCGGATCAATGCCGAGTCACTCGATGTGGACTCGCTGGCGGCCCTGGCGGAGTTGATCGCCGAGCGGGTGTGGCCGTTCGGCAAGGTCGAAGGCGTGCCGAACGGCGGGCTGGCGCTCGCCGCGGCGCTGCGTCCGATGGCCGCTCCCGGCGATCCGAAGCTTTTGATCGTCGACGTCGTGCTGACGACCGGCGGGGCGATGACGAGGGTTCGCGGCGGCCGCCCGGCGATCGGCTTCGTGCTGTTCGACCGTAGCCCGGAGTTGCGGTTGCGGCGTCCCGAGTGGATCGGCGCGCTGTGGACGCTGGCGCCGCTGAGCAGCGCTTAGGAGGGAACGATGGCCGTTCGTACGAGCAAAGCGACGCTGTCCGCTCAGCTGAAAATCCGGGTCGACGAAGAGTTGCGCGCCGCCCTGGAAAAGTCGGCGACGTCCAAGGGCGTGTCTCTGAACAGCGAGATCGCGACCCGGTTGAGCGTCACGTTTTTTCCGGACTCGATCGCCTTGAACGCACTGGCGTCATGGCTCGGCGGCGCCGAGGACACGATCTTCCTCCTTGCAGTGGCGCAGGAACTCCGCAGGTCGGGGAACCCGCCATTACGCGAGTTGCTTGCCGATCCGCTCCTCTGCGAGCGGATCTGCTCGACCGTGACCCTTTCGACCAGGCTGGCGACACCGGGCAGCGCCGATCGCTTCGAGGAGGCGGCCGCATGATCGACTGGCGGATGAACGTCCAGATGGCGGAGGCAACGATGCGTGGTGTCGACGACGATGCCGAAGACGCCGCCTTCGACGCGACAGTGGCCGTACTGAAACAGATCATCTACGAGGTCGGCGCCCGGTTGAACCCGGACATCGCCGTCAACGGCACGCTGGTCGCGTTGCAGCAGGTCGCCCGCGAGCAGCTGCTCGCCCCGACTGTCGCGGCGAACATGCGGATGATCGTCGCCGACCTCGAGGCGGCACCCGACGGCTGCCTCCTCGACGAAGCGGCCAGCGTGATCACCACCGGGCCGGACTGCTGCCCGAACGTCGAGGCCGCCGCCGGCGTCATGATGGACGCCGTGCAGTCGCTGATCGACGAGATGGGGCGGGAGCCGGCGGTCAACGGCTTGGCGACCGCTCTGGCGCGGACCGCCGTCTCGACGAGCGGCGCGCTCGATGCCGCGCACCGGCTGCGCGTGCTGGCAGCGGTGCTCGAGGCGCAGGCGATGGCGAAGACCGAGGCGAGGCACTGAGATGATCTGCCCGCAGTGCTGCGGACGAGGCGGCCGAACCATCATCATCGGCGTCGTCGGCGTCGGCGTCTGCGACTACCCCGGCTGCGTCGACGGCATCGTCGATTGCTGCGACGGCTTAATGGAGCAACCGGACAGTGATCCGGGGCCGGTTGATCCACTGCCGACGCCAAAGATTGAGTGAGACGGAAGTATTTGTTCGGATCGGACCCAAACAGGCGTACCACTATGGCGTGCGTTGAGCGACTGTACACGTTTCAAGAGTTGCGCGAGGCAGTGCCGCTCTCGGACGAAACGTTGCGAACCATCCTCAATGATCTCGGGTTCGAGCGTCCGGGCGGGCGGGGCAAATGGCTGTTGACGGCGGCTCAGGTCACGCACGTGAAGGAGGCGGTCACATGTCGGATGGCATCGTCGTCTGGGGCCCGGGCGAACGACGGCCCAACGACCCGGGCAAGCGCAACAAGTGGTGCATCATCCGCGTGCCCATCAACGGCCGCGACCGCGAGAAAGTGCTCAAAGGCATTACCGACCCCGAAGAGGCACGATCCATTGCTCGCGAGTATCTTGGAGAGGCGAAAGAAGCTCCAGTCGAGCAGCAACGTGGTCCGACTTCCGGGCCGGGAAACTTCCGGGAACTAGCCGAGCGCTATGCCGCCGCCAAACGGATCACCCGGCACGAACGGGCGCGCGTCGGCAAGTTGGTCGCCTGCCCGATCGCCTCGCTTGGCTGCATTGCGCTGGGCGATGTCCCAGTAGCTGATCTGACGCCGGCGCTGGCGAAAGAGGCCGCCCTGCGACTGTATGGATCGCGGGTGGCGAAGACGATGAACCGGGCAGCGGTATCGCCGTTTGCGGCGATCGTCCACTTCGGTGCCGAGGAACTGCTGTGCATGCCGTATATGCGGGTCTCTGGCTTTAAGGTCGTCGAGCGCCTGACGCCGCGACTGGCCGGCGGCGAGGATGACGTGCAGCGGTTGCTTAAAGCGGCGGCGGCGGCGCGGCCGAGCAAGGGCGATCGCTACTGGCGTGATCATCCATACCGACACGTGCTGCTGCTCTTCCTATTTCGCCAAGGCTGGCGCATCAGCGAGACGCTGCGTCTCCAATGGCGGCAGGTGGATCTGGTCAACGGTAAATTTCGCAACGTGGTGGTGGACAAGGGCCTCGTGGTGAAGCCTACGCTGCCGATCAACGCCGAGGTTTACGAGGCGCTCGCCGGGCTGCCGGAGGGCGAGCCGCAACGCGCCGATCGTGAGCGGCGTGGCCGCGTTTTCCCGTGGGTCAATCATCACAACGTCTATCGCTGGCTGATCCCGTTCTGCGACGACGATGTGGGTATCCGATTTCGCCCGCACATGGCGCGCGTCGAATTCGCTAGCCAGTTGAACGAAGCCGGTAGCCCGGAAGCGGTGATCCGCGATACGTGCACTTGGAAAGGAACGCGCGCGATCAACCGGTACACCCGGACGGACGAGGCGGCGGCGCAGGCAGCGATCGACTGCCTCGGCCGGCGCGACGCAGACTCGACAGAGGCGCAGAAAGATGGCGCAAGACGCATCCGCGCGACCCTGGATCGCGGACGCTGACCGGCGACGAGCGGCTGGAAAGCGCGCACGTCGCGGATTCCTAGGTGGGAAACTCTCTTGCAGCCGGTGGGAAAACAGAAAACATCCAATATATCAAATGGTTGACGGCGCGTTGACATCGCAGGGGTCACAGGTTCAATCCCTGTCGCGCCCACCATCGAAACCCACAGATCGACGACGTGACGCCAACGCGGGGGAACGACCTCCGCGAGCCTCGCCGCTTGCCCGGCCGCCCGCCGGCTGGGATAGTCGCTCGCGGTAAGGGCGGAGGCGGGGATGGCGGGAAGCAGGCCGGTGTTGTGCGGCTCGATCGCCGGGCGACCGGGGCGGTTCGGCGTCGCCATGCATACGGCTGCGT
>Ga0209573_1002898_pt1 | contig 20333 bp, 16 predicted proteins | sample TNRBio252014_DNA_FD_185870 | JGI IMG/M metagenome (GOLD analysis project Ga0209573, IMG submission 185870) | Wastewater treatment Type I Accumulibacter community from EBPR Bioreactor in Madison, WI, USA - TNR Reactor_6/25/2014_ DNA (SPAdes)... | ecosystem: Engineered > Bioreactor > EBPR >...
TCACAGGAACGAATGCCGTTCTACCTTGCATTTTTTGAGTTCATACATAATATCAGAAAAAGAGGACGCAATGCTTTGACTGCCTTACTCTCCCTTCTACTGACAACTTGAAACCATAATAGAGCCAACAGTAATTTTCCCTAATTGGTATTAGCTTTGCATTTTTTTTGGGAAGAAGTATTTTAGTTGTTCATGAAACAAAATACTGGTTAACAACTTATACTAAGCATCATTTTACGTCTCAAATTCTTTTCACCTTTACTTAAACAAACGCACGATGACCAAAAAGTTTTGGGGTTACTTCACCCTCTTATTTTTGTTGGCAGGCATGACAAGCATTTATGCACAAAAGCCAAAAGCCAAAACCGGAGATAAACAACAGGTTCAGGTTCCAACCGATAAAATCCCGTTAGACCCAAACATCCGCACCGGAAAACTGCCCAATGGCCTGACTTACTACATCCGCAAAAACAGCAAGCCAGAGAAACGGGTGGAACTACGCCTTGCCTTAAATGCAGGATCCATCTTAGAGGCCGACGACCAACAGGGGCTTGCACACCTCTTGGAGCACATGGCTTTCAATGGAACAAAAAAGTATAAAAAACAGGATTTAGTAAACTTCTTGGAATCTATTGGGGTGAACTTTGGCGCAGACCTTAATGCCTATACGAGCTTCGATGAAACGGTGTATATGCTCAAAGTGCCGACCGATAAGCCCGGCTTGTTAGACAAAGGCGTAGATGTGCTGCGGGAATGGGCCGGAAACATCACCTTAGACCCGGAGGAGGTGGACAAAGAACGAGGCGTTGTTATAGAGGAATGGCGGCTCGGACTGGGCGCACAGGAGAGAATCCGAGACAAACAATTCCCAGTCCTTCTCAAAAACTCCCAGTATGCAAACCGACTCCCCATCGGAAAGCCGGACGTTATCCAAAACTTTAAATATGATCGGCTAAAACAATTCTACAAAGATTGGTATCGTCCAGACCTCATGGCCGTTGTGGTGGTGGGTGATGTGGAGCCAGCAAAAATGGAACAAGACATCCGCCGTCTTTTCGGAACGCTCAAGAACCCAACCAAAAAAGTGCCACGAAAGTATTATGACGTACCCGGCCATCCAGAAACCTTGGTCTCCATCGTTAGCGATCCAGAAGCCGAATTTCGCCAGATCGGGGTAATCTATAAGCACCCCGCACAAAACCCAAACTCCCGTATTGCTTATCGGGAAGGTCTGGTTGCCAGTCTTTGGAGTGGGATGCTGAGTACACGCTTGCAAGAAATTGCAACCAAACCAAACCCACCTTTTGCCTTTGCAGGTGGTGGATACGGGTCTTTTGTCCGCACCAAAGATGCTTTCTCGCTTAACGCCATCGTCCCTGAAGGTAAAATGAGCAATGCCTTAGACGTTTTGTTAACGGAGGCCGAGCGGATCCGTCGTCATGGGTTCTTGGCCAGTGAGTTCGAACGCCAAAAAGCCAGTTTGTTGCGGAGCTACGAAAACAACTTTAATGAAAAGGACAAAACGGAATCGGATGCCTTTGCAGATGAATACGTGCGCAACTTTTTGGAAAGCGAACCCGCACCGGGGATTTCTTGGGAGTATGACTTTGTAAAACAAGCACTTCCTAATATCAAATTAGAAGAGGTAAACCAGTTTGCCGTCCGCTTTATGACCGAGCAAAACCGCGTTTTGAGTGTCACCGGAAAGGAAGACGAAAGCAACCCACTACCCAACGAGAATGAACTAATGGCTGTACTTAACAGCATCAAAGACAAAGACATTAAGCCCTATGTGGACTCGGCAGCAACCTCCGAACTTTTGCCAAAACTCCCCACAAGCGGCGCAATTACCAAAGCCGAAACCGATGCCGCTACGGGTGTTACCCGCCTCACCCTCTCGAATGGCGCGAAAGTGACGCTGAAACCAACCAACTTTAAAAATGACGAAGTACTGTTTTCCGGAACCAGTCCGGGCGGTTCGTCTTTAGTTGCTGATGCCGATTACACCTCCGTTCAACTTGGTAGCCAAGTAATGTCAATGGCGGGCGTGGGGAATTTTAGTATGATTGAATTGCAGAAAAAACTCTCCGGAAAAGTCGCACAGGTAGGCGCATTTATAGGCGATGACAGCGAAGGATTATCCGGCAAGGCATCACCGAAAGACCTCGAAACCCTTTTCCAACTGATCCATTTACGCTTTACCCAGCCCCGTTTGGACGATGCCTCCTTGAATATGTTCAAAAGTCAATTCCAGATGATTAAAGGGTTTTTCTCATCGCCAGAATACGTCTTCCAAGACACCATGATGGTGACCATGGCCCGCTACCACCCACGTGTCCGGCCTTTTTCGTCCTACAAAGTCGAGGACTTGAACCCAGAACGTGCCTTGAGTATTTATCGAGAGCGTTTTGGTAATGCAGGTGATTTTTCGTTCTACTTTGTCGGAAACTTTGAGACCGAGAAAATTAAACCGCTTATTACACAATACTTGGCCAGTTTACCTTCCACCAATACCGCCGAAAAAGCCAAAGACCTCGGTATCCGCCCGCCAACCGGCGTTATTGAGAAGAAGGTGCTCAAAGGGAAAGAGCCAAAAAGTAGCAGCGAAATTCAATTCACTGGCCCATTTGAGTGGAGCCGCCCAAACCGTGTAAAATTAAGCGCCTTGGGCAAAGTGCTTGAAATCCGCCTTCGTGAAGAACTACGAGAAGCCCTCAGTGGCTCCTATTATGCAAATGCATCTGGACGTGCAGAAAAAGAACCCACACCGCTTTATACCTTTAGCGTCAGTTATGCCAGTGACCCAGAACGCGCCGATGAACTCTATGCCGCCATGTGGCGCGTCATTGAAGAAATCCAAACCAAAGGCACAACCGAGGAAGTCCTCACCAAAGTGAGAGAGGGCTACAGCCGTGACCTCGAAACCAACCTGAAGGAAAACCGATTCTGGATGACCCAACTGATGCAAAAGGACGAATTAAAGGAAGAAATTGCCCAGATTCCAACTGGCGCAAAAGACTTGTACCAAGCACTTACGTCCGAGGACATTCAAAACGCAGCACGTCTTTATCTTAAAAAAGACAACGTGGCGCGGTTTGTCCTGCTCCCCGAAAAGCAATAACACAGGCTCCGCCAACCAAAACAATAAGCCCCGATCCAAAAGATTGGGGTTTTATATTTATGCCCACCTTGTTACCTGACCCCAAAAGTGCCTAATACCAATTATGAATTAAGCACATGCTTTTTCCATCAACGCTTCCACCCCCTTTGGGTGTTGAAAGGTTGAAAACGAGTAAGCTATAAACAGTAATTTTCCCTAATTGGTATAACCCCAATGGCCATACGTGATGAAATATGAAGGAAAATATTCCCTTGAACACGGTTTTGTTTGACGTATTTTAGGAAAACACCCTAACGGCCATTCATCTTCAATAGGCCAACCAATCATAATTGCTTTTTAAGAAATTTCGTGGTTTGCGCCCCGTAGAATCCCACAAAGATAAAAATAATAGCCTTAATGTTATTACTCAATTCTTAAACCGAAGATAAGACCATGCCCAAATACATTAAGATCGTTTCAAAATGGATTGCCATAATTGCTTTAGCATATCTATTTATTTTAAGTATAATGAATTCATTCTTTCCAGAAGAAAATAAAGAGAATGAATCAGGAAAATTTGTTGTAAAATACCATAAAGCAAATTTATCGCCATACTTCAAAGACATTCCAAACATGACAGACTCTTTAACGTTTATTTATAAAAAATCTCAAGCAAAATTATTTACAATATCCATTAACGACCTATCTGATTTGTACAATCTGACGCAATACTACAAAAAAGATAAATTTTCAATTTCTATTGATAATCTTGGCAATTTTAACTTTACTATTTTTACACCTTATATTTTAATTTTTATTATTGCTGCTTCTCATTTTAATCTTAAAAAAAGAATCAAAAAAGAACAAGAGATAAGGCTAATTTTATTGCATGAATTAGAAGACCGATTTCGGATGAGGGGAAGTAATTTACATGATGTTGTCATCAATCCATTAAAAGGATTTGCGAAAGATTTACCCAAAAAAGTAATAAAAGAATTAGAGTCAGAAATTCCAGAAGACGAATCCGCAGAGTTGGTTTCAAAATTACATGCTATTCTTAGGGACTCATCGAATCATATCTCGACTATGGCCAATAAAGCACATGATATTTACAGGGATATTTCCCCTCCAGTACATTTAATTGGTCTAAAAAACACCATCGAATCATATATCGAAGAAGTTAAAACCCAGCACCCTCATGTTCATTTTATGATTGATATTCAAGAATTACCTCACCTCGATACTAAAATTGGTGTTCAACTTTTTAGGATTTTGCAAGAGTCCATCGGAAATAGTCTTTTGCATAGTAAAACGAAAGACTTAATTGTTGCTCTTCATGCAAACAAGCATCTAACAGAGTTGTATATCAAGGATCATGGCATTGGCTTCCATGTTCCAAAAGATTTTTCCCAACTGGTTAAAAACCACCACACCGGAATTGCAAACATAAGATATCGAGCAGAATCTATTGGTGCCAAATTTGCCATAGAATCTAGCATTGGATATGGTACAACAATCGCAATTTCATTACCTTCTTCCTCTATATAAATTTTGAAAGATTATGGAATCTGTAAAAGTAATTATTGCAGATGATGGAGCCTTTTTGGACATTTGCTGCTCCTACTTTATTGATTCAGAAATAGAAGTGATTGCAACAGCTCGGAATGTTGATACGGCCATATCTTTAATAGAAAAGCATCAAGAAGAGGTGCAAGTCCTTATCTTAGATGTGGATTTAGGTAATGGACGTTTTGGGACAGAAGTTGTCCGGCATATACGGGCTAAAAATATACCCGTTAAAATATTAATTCTTTCAGGCTTGGTTCATGAGTCGGCCTTTGTATTGCCGTTTAAGGGTCTTGTTGAAGGCATTTTGCATAAGAATGAAGATAAAACGCTAATTAAAAGAGCTGTACTGGGAATTGCCTCGGGTCGAACAGGCTTTTACTCTCCTGAATGTGCTGATATTTTATTAACCAGGGACTTTAGAAATTTTTACGCCCTATCTGAAGAAGAAATTGATTTCTTACACAGAATTTCTAAAGGTTTCACCAATACCATTCGTCTTGCTGGATACACGGTTGTAAGCCACCTTTCTATAGAATCAGAGGAAATATTACAACAAATTAAAAAGTCAAGGTATTTACTTCCTGAAGATATTCCGGCCAATAAACGTGTTGAAAAAAGTGTATATGACATTATTATTCAAACCCTTTATACAAAACAACCACAGGTTATTCACGCTAAATATTGGTCTGTATTGTCTTCGGTTCGTAAGCAAATTGTGCTGGCAGATGGTAGGAGTGGCTTTGCCACTATTTCTGCTATTGATTTACCTCTTGAGGAAAAATTGGTTCTAATTCTTAGACGAGAAGAAGGACGTATCCGGCGATATATCTTACCACGTATTTTCAGAGAATTAGAAGTTGAATCCACGATTGAGGCCCTCATTTGGGCACAAGAATGGAACCTTTCTCGTATGCACGAAATCTCTCTGTAATCAATCACATAATACATAATACCCACTGCTTTTTTGTTCATCATACAAATTCATTAACGACATGAAACACACTTATTTATTCATGACACTGGTTTTATTTAGTAGCCTAATATGGACTGGGTGCGACCAACAAAGCAGTAGTGGTGAGCTGTACAAAACAAATGGGGGGATCACAGCTTCCTCCATGAATTTGAACAATTTGCAGACTTTTATCCCCGCATCTTGGTCAATACAAGCCGCCATTGATTCTACCTCTTTTGTTCGTACAACCAATGGTCATTTCCCGATCGAAATTAAACGGAAACCCACAAGAAGAGCAGCTTTATTTTTGTCTCATGGTGTTGCCTTTATTTCTGACGGAGCAAATGCGATTACTCACTTAGAGTTTGCTGAACCCATTTCAGATTTGCCCATTGGTGCAGCAATTTCGGCATATGAAATGGATGCTGGAAATGACCAAATAGCCAAAACAGTGATCGAAAAAACCATTGATGGTTATGTGACTCGTGTACATTTTTTATCCAATAAAACACCTTTTAATATGGTATTGGTTTCGGTATTTGATCAAAATGGCGACATCGAAAAACCTTTGTTTCATAAGTTAATAGATCGTACCCAATTAGAAATAGGTGTTTCAGATGTTTTGGATTCCGGAACTGGAAAATGCGTGGGAACCGAAGAGGAAATAGACTTGTGCCAACAACAAGCAAGCGGCAAACAACTACAGAAAAAACAAGGTTCCTTTAGCCCATCCTCTGCAATGGCGCTACAAAGATTTTGCCTGCCGTCTTCTATTGCGAATTGGGCAGTTGACTGGACTTGCTATAAAACAAGCGCTGCTCAGTCGCTTCAAAAATCCACTGCAGCTACGGAAGAATCCGATATAACCCACCTCCGATTTGATTTCCGCCCAATAGTGAACCCTGAATTTCCAACGCGAGTCATAGAACCCCAGGTGGTGCTCTCCGCAATTACGGCAAATATGGGTGTAGAACTTAAATTGGCGGGCTACAAAACAAAAACAGTGTCCAAGCCTACAACCCCTAATACCTTATATTTTAAAGAAATGACCGGATTAAAGTTCGGTTTGCTTTCAAATACCAACGATTAATCCAAGAGTGATTTACCTTAAAGTCGTAGCTGGTTCAGTTGCGGCTTTGTTATTTTCTATAATTCGATTTTACCGCACTAAACTGAACTAAAGGAGCAAAATTCAATCATGGTAATTATCTTCTCGGCCTAAACACCTATACCACAGCTTTGATTTTTGAGGGGTTATCGGCGCCGATTGATCAGTTGAACAGAAAGTATTACGGGGCTTTTCTGGCTCCGTTTAGGCTCTAAAAAAGCATTTGTTACCGAGATACGGATAAGGCTGTTGAGGTCCACGCCAAAAGTCCATCTTCCCGATGCAAACGGATGAAATTGTTTGGCACTTAACCCCAGATGCCGATAAAAATCGTCTGAACCCAAAACGCATGAAAGCCGAGCTTGGGCAAAAAACTGAAAGGTTTTGGAGACCGAGAGCAACAAGCCTTGTGCTTCTAAACCCAAATCCGCATTATAGCCCGGATTCGCAATTGCGGCATTGAGTGCAGGAATATCCAGCCCAATACGCGGCAACAAGACCAACGTAATACGCGCCATCTCGTAGCGTTCATGGAAGGCACTTTGGGTGACAAGCGGAACATAGAGGTACATCATGCCATTTCCACCGCCGCTTAGAAATTGGGCCATCGTGGTTTTGGTGGAGTCTTGGCCTGTATTTACCAAAGCTCCAAAACCAATGCGGCCATAACCGAGCGTTTTTCCCAAAAATAAATAATCACTCAAAAACTCGGCGAAGAGGGTTGCACCGTTTTTTGAAAGGGAGAAAGCCACGTTATCCACCGCAGCCCCTGTTTCGCCACCAAAATAATTCTTTGCATCCGGCAAAGTGGCCAAAACCGCTTTCCGTGAAGTTTTTTTGTTCTCACCTCCCGAACCCGGCGTGTCTCCTCTGGCAGGATCGTCGGTTATGTCTTCTTCCTCTGTTTTAACCTCCAAAGCGGGCGATTCAGGCTTTGTCTTGAGCGATTGAGGCGCAATCTGGGCATTGGTCTCGATCCCAAACAAGAGGCAAAATGCCAAAAAAAAGAATGGCTTCATCATGATCTTATGGTTTATACATGAACAATATTGCTTAATTATACGGTGGCTCCTTTCTTCCTATCCTATTGGCTCAGCTCAAACCCATTTCTGGTATGGAACCACTTCTTGTCCGCAAATGACAATGTAAACAAAACCAATGATAGGTACAATTAGTGCCCCCAAATTGGGACTTGGTGGTTCTTGAGTTCCCCCGCTCAATCCTATGTTCATGGGCCGTTTCTAATCCTAATCTCATAAATTAGGACGTATAATCTGTTCAGTTCAACTTGCTCGATGCCTTCCCATAAGGGAACATTTGCTGTTGCTCAAGCATTTATTTTGTGTTTCGTGTGACTTTTCCCTGATATCTTAGGCTTATAAAACATGCTCAATGAGGCGTAAGTTTTTTTGAATACTGGGAGAAGAACCCCGTCACACAGCCATTACCTCCATTACCTCCTCACCTTATTTCTCCGTTTATGAAGCAATTTACCCTTAGCATGTCCGCCATACTCTGCTTAATGATAGGACTTGCGGCTTATCCAGATGGTCCTGCAAAAAATGGTGTACAGACGACGGGGGCGCCACTTTCTGCTGCTGATAAAGAATACACCTGTGCAAGTTGTCATACCGCAACCACAAACTATGGCGTTAGCGCCACCTTGATGGTTTATGAAGCCGGTACTTCGACGTCTGTGTCACAATACACCCCCGGAGCCACCTACGATGTGGCCATGACCGCAAATACCACCAGTACACCCGTAGGCTTTGGCTTCCAAATGACGGCCATTCAGAGTAGTACCTATGCCGCAGCGGGCACGTTTTCAGCGCCAATGACGAATACACAACTCCGTAGCCAAGGCGGAAGGTCGTATTACGAACAAGCAAGAAGGTTGGGCAATACGGTAAAAACCTATACCGTAAAATGGGTGGCCCCAGCAGCAGGTTCTGGGAATGTGGGGTTTTATGGCAATGTGCTTGCGGTGAATGGGAATGGTGGAACCAATGGCGATATGACAGCACAGGCCACACTCATCCTCCCTGAAAAAGCCATTACCGCAATCGAAAAGGAAACCCCAAAAGACTTGTTCTCGTTAGAGGTGTTCCCCAATCCGGCATTGGGACGGGTGCAGATACTTAGTGTCCGGCCAGTCTCTCTTCGGGTTTTTGACCTCAAAGGACGCGAAATGGCAACCTTCCGCCAAACGCAATTGGCCGAGATTAATACCCAAAATTGGCCATCCGGCGCCTATTTAATCCGTGCCGATGATGGCAAATACGTTTCTGTAAAAACTTTCGTTAAACAATAAACACTTCCTAAACGCCATAATTCAGAATAATATGAAGGAAACCCCCAAAAACCGACGCGCCTTTTTAAAGGATTCTTGTAGTGTGCTTGCCGCATTTGGCCTTGCCGCGTATGGCATTAACGTGGCGGGTTGTGACACCACCGAAGAACCTACTGATGGGATTACAATCGTCGGAAAAACCATGACCATAGATCTGACCGTTGTTACTGCATTGAATGTGGACAAGGGTTATCTGATGTCGAGCGCAGCAAAAGCCATCGTTCTAAACGACGGTGGAACCATTCGGGCCTTCTCAAACGTATGCCCACACGAGGGAAACCCAGTCACCCAATTTGATGGCAATCAAATCCGTTGTACTTATCATGGGTGGACTTTTTCTGCAAATGGTACAAAAACAGGGATTGCGCAAAAAAACCTTACCGCATTGGCTGTTTCTAAAAATGGAAACACCCTTACCGTAACACTGTTATGAAAAAGTTCATTTTCTTGCTTCTGTTCGTGCTTTCGCCCATGTTGGTGGCAGCACAAGACGCCGATAGCCTTCTGGCTACATTAGAGGTTCAGGACGAAACCACTTCTCTTCTCCCCGAACACATTGGGATTACCAAAAAGTGGCTCTGGGGCGAGGACGGGCTTATGCGAAAAACCGGAAGATATCCCTTAACGCTTGAAGATCGCGAGCGTGAACTCCGCCTCCGTCGCAAAATGCTTAAAGCCCATCAAGTGGCCGGGTATGTCACCTCTGCACTTATGGTTGGAACAGCGCTTGCGGGACAAAAAGCCTATAACGGCGACTGGAAAGGCGATATTCACAAAGCCTTCGAGTTTGCGACCTTCACCAGCTATGCGGTTACAGGTGGGCTATCGCTCCTTTCGCCACCTCCTCTATTGGTTGGCGGCAAAAAACTGAGTAACATTAAAGTTCATCGCCTTTTAGCCTATGTACATGGAACGGGAATGATCGTAAACGGGCTTTTTGGGGAAAAGATGCTCGAAAATGGGAAGCGAGACCTCCACCGCACGGTGGGCTATACAACCGCTGGCGCACTTTGGGGGGCGATGATTGTTATGAAATTTTAATCCTTTTGTCAGACCTTATACAAAAACAATAAAGCCATGAAAAGAACCTATTTATTGTGGATGTTCCTCTTTTTGCCTATCGTTACAACGGCTCAAAGTAACCTGAACATCGTTAGCAAAGAATCTTACCTCCAATACACGTTAACGCATCCGATGCATGTGGTGGTGGGGAAAAGTTCCAAAGTTTCTGGACTTGCGCGGTATAATACCGCTACAAAATCATTTGTCAGTGTTGCTATTGCCACTCCAGTAAACTCTTTTGATTCCGGTAACAGCAGCCGAGACTCGCATATGCTGGAAGTGGTGGAAGGGCTAAGGTTCCCCCGTATTACCTTCACCAGTAACGACATAAAATCAGCAGGTGAGAATCTAACCGTTAAAGGAAACCTGATGTTTCATGGGGTCACAAAACCCATTACTTTTACGGCAAAAACATGGACGAAGGACAATAAACTATATGTACACGGAAAAACGGATGTTAGCTTAACAAATTTCAACGTAGAGAAGCCTTCTTTCATGATGGTAGAATCGAAAGACGAACTTAAAATCGAATTTCGGGCTGTTTTCCAAATGTAAAAGCTGTTCAAAGCTCCTTTTTCGTCTGCCATTAGACCCTTATCAAGTTTAATGGCAATTTTTTTGCCACCATATGAGGATCAAAAGAAATATCCATCACAAAATCCTTCGCCCCTTCAAGATGTTTTAGTTTCCTATTCTCAAAACGCAAATGCCCTTAGACCACTAAAACACACATGACTAAAGCACTTATTTTTGATATGGATGGCACGATCGTGGACAATATGGCGGTTCATATCGAGGTTTGGCTGGCATTATTGGCACAAAATGGCGTAGAACAAACCGCATCGGAATTTCACCGTGTTTCTTCTGGCAAGACAAATCCGGAAATTTTACGGCATTATTTGGGCAGCGATCTCAGCGATCAAGCGGTTCAGGCTCTGGGGGAAGAAAAGGAGGCCATGTATCGGGCTATTTTTGAAAATCGCATAGAGGCGGTAAATGGCTTATATGGCCTTTTGAAAGAGGCACGAGAACAAGGCCTCCTCTTGGCATTGGCAACCTCTGCACCGCCGGTGAACGTGCCTTTTGTGCTAAATGGCTTGGGCTTGGAGCATACATTCGATGCCATTGTGACGGCAAATGATGTGCAAAATGGAAAACCTCATCCCGAAGTTTTCTTGAAAGCTGCTCAGAAAATGCAATGCAAACCCGAAGAGTGTGTCGTTTTTGAGGATGCGCCCGTTGGTTTCTTGGCCGCAAAACGTGCGGGGATGTCTTGCATCATAGTTGCAACATCACCAATTGCTACCGAGGATACAACCTTACCCCACATATTACAAGTAGTACACGATTTTACCGAAGTAAACCGCTTGGCGTTGTTTGGACGTTAAACCATACAAACCCATCACCCAAACATTGTCAACGTTCTGTGGTATTGAGATGCTCGAACCATACACGAATCCCCTCATGCACCAAATGTGGATGAAAGAAGGACACCTCCGGTAATTCCGCTTTGAGTAAATGCCCCCATCCGCCAGTAGAGACCACCGTGAGCGGCTCGGACAGTTCCCAAGAAACCCGCCGAATCATGCCCGAAACGCTATCGGCCAACATAAAAACCACACCTGCTTGTAAACATTCCTGCGTAGAACGTCCTACCGCCCGATCTGGCCACATCGGTTCTACCTTTGGCAATTGTGCTGTTCCGCGTGCCAACGCCTTGAGCATCAAGTCCACGCCGGGTGCTATCGCCCCACCCCAGTACTGTGCATCAGACGAGACCACCTCGTAGTTAATGGCTGTCCCTGCATCAATCACCAATAGTCCTTGCCCCGAATTACCAAACTTTGTCCATCCGCCAATAGCTCCCGCCAACCGATCGGCACCTAAGGTTTTTGGCGTATGGTAGGCCATTTTGAGGGGCGAGGGCAAATCAGGGGTAAGATGATGGGCCTCTTTGCCGGCCCACTCCATGATAACGGTTTGAAGAGCCGTGTTCATTTGTGGAACCACACTAACAAAGGCAACCTCCAAAACCGCCCCGATCTCTTCAGGGAGATTGGCATGTTTTTGAAAAACCGCCATTCGGAGCCGTTTGGGATCTGTGGGTATCCTAAAAAGTTCTTCAAAGGTTGATGGCCCAAACAACCCCGCTTTAATGGCCGTATTGCCTACATCTAAGGTCAGTAAGTGTTTTTGCATCGCAACCTCCTAATAATAACCGCGGATATTGAATTCTAAGCATGGCTAAGAGTCGCAAAATAGGGGTAAAATCCATAATTTGACGTTGTTCAGCCAAAAAATGTCGGAAATTTATTCGAGCTGTATCTTTATCTTCAAAACGTAAAAATGGGATTAGCAAATACCATCCCGCTCTTTAAGAGGTCCGTTGTCTATACGGGCGGCTCAAAATATTTTTCATGTTGTGTAACAAAAAGTTCTCCTCATTCGTTAGTGGTTAATGTTTTTCCTTTTCTATCCCCCATAACTGGAGAGCCGTAATGGACACACGTAAACGACTCGTGATACTGGCGCTTGGCTTTGGCCTCATGGGCATTGGCGCTTACCAAATGTACCATCATAAGGCCAAACGATGTCAGGAAGTGCGACGACATTGCCATCGAAACATTAATGTTCATACAGACATTCAGGTTTTTGGAGAAACGACAGACTTCCCAGAGTCCGCATACAAGACCATGCTTTCCCGTAAATTCGTTGTGGAGGATGCGCAACACCTTCAGGTCCAAATTCCGATCGGAGATGTACGGATCGAGACGGTAGAACGCAATGAGGCAAGTGTAGAATTTAGAATGGCGGCGCATAACAGCCAGAAAGCAAAACATTTTTTTGATCGGCTCCGGTTTCAAAGCACACAAGAAGGCTCGTTAATCCGCGTTTTTTCGCAAAAAGACCGCCATTGGAGTACTTGGGAAGACGATCCGAGCGGAAATGCGAACATCCGCGTAGTCATCCAAATTCCCAAATCCTTTAATGTACACGTAAAAACCGGAATTGGAGATATTTCCACGCAAGCCATTCGGGGGGAAGTGCGGCTGAGCAGCGATGCGGGCGATATTCTTACCGATAGCATTATCGGGAATACCATCGAAATTCAAACGGAAGCTGGCGATATTACAACCGGCAACTTGACTGGAAATGTACGAATTGACACCAATGCGGGCGATATTTCTCTTGGCGTCGTAAAAGCCTATCATCGTTTAGACATTCATAGTGCGGCAGGAAGCATCGAGGCAGATCAACTCCACGCCAACCAAATCACCATCCGCTCCGAAGCGGGCGATATCTCGATAAGAGAAGTGAAAGGAACCACCGAAGTTAAAACCCAAGCGGGCAACATCTCCATCCAACACATGTTTGGGAAATTGGAAGCCTTAAGCGAGGCCGGAGACGTTAATGTGCGCCTACACGAATGTAGTGGTGCGTCTTTAGATTCGGAAGCGGGGGATATTGAGATTTTGGTTCCAGAATCTTTCGGCGCATTGTTAGACTTTGAAGGAACCGAAATACAGTTACCCAACAAAGCACCCGCTGAAACAGACTTACAAGGCCGTTTGACGACCGAAATCAATGGGGGTGGCCCGCTCATCGAAGCCCGTGCGGGGGTTGGAACCATCAGTTTATCAGCCTTTCATTAATCCAATTTGCATCCTCATGGGTATAAACGGTTTCAGGCGGAACCGTTTGCCTTTAGCCTCCGAACTTACGGGGGCTTTTTACGTTGGACTTTTCTTGCAATTCCCTTCCGCTTACAGGCTGCTTGGTTGTATATTGTGGTTGTTTAATGCGCTTCATGAATCCAAACACCATGCAAACCCTTACATTAGATTTAGAAAGCCGTTTATCTGAACGCGGCAGAACCATTCCTCCGAGCGGCATCCGACGTTTTTTTGAAATTGCCGCCACCATGAAAGACGTTATCTCCTTGGGTATTGGAGAACCCGATTTTGTGTCTCCCAAGCCCGTTATAGATGCGGCTGTTGATTCGTTGGTGAACAAAGGCATGACGAGTTACACCGCCAATTCAGGAATTATGGAATTGCGCGAGCTTCTGGCAGCCCAACTTAAAGACCTCTATAAGGTGGAATACGACCCCGCTTCCGAAATCATCATGACGGTTGGTGGTAGTGAAGCGATGGTTTTGGCTATGATGGCGCTATTAAATCCGGGGGACGAAATCCTGATTCCGGAGCCTTGTTTTGTGTCCTATGGCCCCTCTGCCGTTTTTGCGGGTGCAAAGGTGGTGTATGTTCCTACTTCGGTAGGACACCAATTCCAAGTGACGGCTGCCGATCTGGAGGCCAAACTGACGCCTAAGACCAAAGCCGTCTTTCTGGGTTATCCCAACAACCCAACTGGCGCCGTCTTGACGCAAGAGAATGTGAATGAAATTGCCGAGTTTATCATTCGTAACGACTTAATGCTGATCTCGGACGAGATTTATAGCCGTTTGATTTATGGTGCAACCGCAAAATCGGGTCATATTTGTATGGCGGCACAGCCCGGACTTTGGGAACGAACGGTTTTATTGGGCGGTTTTTCTAAAAACTATGCCATGACGGGCTGGCGCTTGGGTTATGTATGTGCGCCCAAACCGATCTCGAATGCGATGTACAAAATCCATCAATACATGATCATGAGTGCGCCTACGATGGCCCAAGTTGGCGCACTTGCAGCCCTAAAACATTGTGATGCAGACGTAGAGCGGATGCGCATTTCCTACGACGCACGCCGCCGATACATTGTTGATGGCCTCCGTGCAGCGGGCCTGCCCACCTTCGAGCCTGAAGGTGCTTTTTATTGTTTTCCGGACATCACATCAACTGGTCTTAGTTCGGAAGATTTTGCCCAGAAGTTGCTCGTGGAAGAAGGCGTGGCTTGTGTACCGGGGGATGCCTTTGGCCCCAGTGGTGCAGGCTTCTTAAGATGCTCCTATGCCACTTCTATGGAGAAAATTGAGGAGGCTGTTCTCCGCATTACCCGCTTTGCTCAGAAATACCAGAATGCTTAAACACTTATAAATATGAAACTTGCCATCGTTACCGCCTCATCATTGGTGCTTCACCTTGTTTTGGGCTGGATGTTTGCACCGCTCGCAACGTTTGCTGGAGGGTTTTGGCAAGGGCGTAATGGTGGCAGGCTGGGTAGTGCCGCGATGGGATTAAGCTGGTTGGGCTTGATCGTTTGGAATTATGTGGTTGCACCGGAGGCCATGCAAAAAATGTTCGTCACAATGTCGGGTATTTTAGGCAATCTTCCCGCTTTTGGATACCCCCTTCTCACCTTTATTTTTGCCATTTTATTGGGCGGTTTAAGCGGGTATTTGGGAGGCCAACTCGCCAAACTGAAGGAAAACAAATCCTGATCGTCCTCTCATCATTTAATGCAGATGAATATGCACTTTTTTGCTCTGATGTTGATGGTGGTTCTCCCCTTGACCAGTCAGGGACAAACGTTAGAGCGCCATTCCGATCCTCAAGAGCAGCAAACATTCACGGATTCCTTATCGGTTGAACCTGACACTTCTTGGCATGTTTCATCTTCCGTACATCACACTGATTTAAGGACGGCGCTTCTTTTTGCGCATGACACACCTGAACTGATGCCAAGAAAGCTGTTTTCTGACAGGAAAGACTCCACAAACATTTGGAAAAACCCCAAATTTAGGAAAACAGCCCTGATTACGCTTGGTGCTGATGTAGGGATTTTGGCGATGTTATGGCAACTTTGGTATGCGGATTACCCGCTCACCAGTTTTCATTGGCACAACGATTTTGGGAATTGGGCACATATGGATAAATTGGGTCATTTTCTTACCTCTAAGACCATTGCCACCTTTATAGGATCTTATCTCGTCGAAGATTTACACCTTCCACGCAGGAAAGCAGGCTTGGTTGCTGCCCTTGCAGGTGGTATGGGAAATAGCCAATTGGAATTGTTAGACGGGATTTCTGAAGAATGGGGGGCCTCTCCTTGGGACTTGGCCTTTAATTTTGCCGGCGGTGCAATAGGAGGGATTAAAATTGCGGAACCTAATAAAACACAATGGTTCGATTTTAAGATTTCGTATCACCCTTCACCACAATACGATAAAAGCATTAGCAAATATTTTGCGCTCCGATATGCAGGCAATTTTCTAAAAGACTATGAGGGGGAGACCCAATGGATGGTCATCCGTCCACAGTTCCTCGTCAAAAGTGGGCCAATCTCCAAAATACCACGCTGGCTTGGCGTTGCAATAGGGTATGGCGCAGACAACATTCCAAAAGCCCTAAAAACCAAACCCGATGAACATGTGCCCGAATGGTACATAGCCTTAGACTTCGATATTCGCCATCTCATTCCTTGGAAAAAAAACTTTAGCAGGCGCTTTGCAGATATCGCCTTTACGTACAAACTACCAGCTCCCACGATAAGGCTTTCCCCGAATCCCCGCTTTTACTGGTTATACAAGTAGGCATGGAGCCGGAGAAAGTCCTTCCCTTATTTATTCCAAAGCGGAACGTGAGAAACTAATATACCATTTCTACCATGCTGTCCTTCACGGGCAACACTACGCCAAATCAACATTGGTACAACCGAAATACCGTTTCGTTAGAACCCAAACCGCAGACCTGCCCGTGCTAAGCGGGGCATACCATAAAAATCGCGCTGATGAAGTACGATGTTTTCATAGAGATCACGACGAAGGCTTTCTAAAGGATAAATCCCTAAACCTTCTGGGGTATTAAGATATCCGTCTTCGTCTGCCTGTCCGGTAAAGCCAAAGACCTTAAATACATTCCCTCGATTAAACACATTTTGCACCTCTAAATAAGCGGTCAATTGGGTAGATGACCCCAACTCAAATTGCTTTTCCACCTTAAGGTCTAACCGGTAGGTTGCTGGCATTTCCGCCGAATAGTATGAAGAGGGAAAGTCAATACCAAACGGACTGCTTGGATAGCCGTTTACGTCATAAGGTAATCCTGATTTATAAACAAAGAGGGTGGTTAATCCTATGCCTTTGAAAAAGGGTTTTTGGAGCAAAGGTGGAAGTGCTTCGCCACTGGGCCGGAAGCTAAATAAGGCATTAAACTGATGGCGTTGGTTATGTCTCACGCGAATTATTTTGCCTTTTCTAATGTTAAAAAGGGTGGGGGGGTGGGAAACAAACATAGTGAAAAATGGCGATTCTCCTGAGGAAAAGCCATAGGTCAACTCGCTCCTTAAATAGGTGTAATTCGCGGCTATCGAAATGCCTGCCGGATGTTGCGCAAAAACACCCGCCTCAAACCCCTTAATCCGCTTTTCGTCTGCGTTTTTTATTCTATGAAGATTTCCCTTTGGATAGGCGAAAACCTGCTCATAATATCCGGGTAGTGCTTTTTGTTGGCGAGAATAAACCTCTGCAAATACAGCGGCACGAGCAGAAAACCTATGTTGGACGCCCATGCTATAGCCAATGGTATAGGCGGGGTCTAAACCTTTTTCTTTTAGTGAATTAATCCTATGTATTTCTACCATGCTAATATATTCTTGGAGGCCATTACTAGTATATTCTTGGGGCGGACGTTGAGATGTAACAGCATAATTTGCCGTAAGCAAGGTATTGTCGGTCGCCTTCAGGCTAAGGACAATGCGTGGTAAAAGGCGGGCAACCGGAGTAGATGGTTCAAAAACAGCCGAAGTCATGGTTGATTTTGTTGCAACATGACGTGCCCAGAACTGTTCACTTAACTGATTAAAGGTGGTTTCTTTTCCGGTTGCATCATAGAAAATACCTTCCTTGCTGCGGTAGCCTACAACGGGCGCTGCGGGGTCTCCGCCTTTAAACAATACCCCATCAAACGGGTCAATATTGGCGGGGTAGCTCGGCAGGTCGCCTGCACGAACAATTTCAACCAAGGCATATGGGTCTTTCAGAACTTTGGCTTGGCTATCAAAAACATCCCATCTAAGTCCGGCCTCCAATTTCAGGGTCTCGGTCTGTATCACATCTTGAAGATACCCGCCATAATATCTGGGGCGGTAAGGAGCGGTACTTGCAACGGCGGGCAATTGTTCATTTCCTAAAAACAAGCGTATGTATTCGTCTATGTTTTCTTGATTGGTTTCTATGGTTCCTAAGTGATTGTACCCATAATAGGTGACCAAATTACGCATGGAGAATAGGCTCAAGTCTGTCCACTTGTTTACCTTAACCCAAGATCGTTGCACATTTTCGACTTCACCGTCTTCAAAATAGCGTGCCAACATGAAGGGACTGATTTTGTATAAACGCTCTGTTCTTTGCTCCCAATCTAATCCAAAAGCGAGTTGATGAAGCCCCACTTTGTGGTCTGCCTTTAACGCAAGATGTGTTTTTTGGAGGCGGCTCTTTTGGTATAGGTCTGTTGTTTTGGCGGGCATGCTATAAAAAAGATGTATCCCATTGCTACTCCAAAGACCATCTTTCGACGTCGGTCTTAACCAAATATCTGTTAAACTACCAGAATTATTAGTGCTTATTGAAATAAATCTCGGAATTCCAGCATTGGCCGGATGGTCTATGTCGCCATAAAACAGGACGTCTTCTACATTACGCGAGAAATTGGGGTTGTACTGCAATCCCTTGGTATCCTCATAATCCACATGGAGCCGGAAACGGGTGTTGTCAGTGGGGCTTAGGTCTAATGTGCCAAAAAGTTGCCCATTGCTTTGCTCCGTTTTTTGTCCAAAATGGTAGTTTGCGACCGATGCACCTTCCCCATCTTGGCTTGTGGCCATATGGCTATACCCGACCCTGAATCGGGCATCTTTCGAGAAGTCGAAGGTCAGGTTGCCGCGTAGATTGAGGTTAGACAAATTGTCGCGACTGGCTGCCCGCCATTCATAATCCTTTATGTTCGTAATTCCGCCTCGTTTAACAATAATGGGCACTTTTCCACCAACTAAATACAAGGAATTACCCAGGCCGAGCGACAAACGCCGAATTTCATTTCCCTTCTCATCGGTCAAGATGATTTGCCCCCCCTCATATATGGGTAAATTCGTCCTTGGATCAATAGCGATCTTGCTTACGTTTGGCAGATCTCCGGGTAACACAACATACGAATGTTCACCCAAAGCATTGACCACCTCGATAGCCTGTGGATTTTTCTCCCACTCGCGTACTAATTTTTCGGGAACCGCCAAAAAGGGCTGCCAAGAAGGGTTCATATCTCCTTTAACCTGATAAGTCCCACCCACGAAAAAATGTACTTTATTTTTTACGATAGGACCGCTAAGGGTTACTTCCGAGAGGTTGTCGTTGTAGGCATCCAATACTTTACTCGAAAAGCCCTCCACTGTACCGGATAAACGTTCAGCGCCCGTGGGCGTGTCTATCCGAACAACACCAGACATTGCATCCCCGTATTCCGCCGAAATATGTGTTCCCAGTTGTGTTTCCATCCGTTTGATGCTTCCATAACCAAGCGGTAAAACGCTTGTCCGGATGCCATCCACCACATAAATTACTTCGTCCGAAGCCCCGTCTTGGCCATAAATACCACTCCGGTCGGTGCTGGAAATGCCGGATTGGAGCTTTAAGGCAGAGGAAATACCTTTTACGGGAAGTTGTTGTAAGTCTGCACCTGTAAAAATGCGGTTCTGTTGCCAAGCCGCTGCCACATTGATCGGCTCCAACGCCACTTTAAGGGTTTGGTTATTTCCACCAGAGGGCACTAAAACGCTTTTGCTTTGATAGCCGCGCTTATGCACCACAATGCGAGAATTGTTTGGGCGATTGCATAATAATTGGAACACGCCAAACTCGTCGGTTTGTATGGGTGATGTGGCGTTATCAACCTCAACGGTGGCTTGTGAAACGACTTTTCCAGATCGGGCATCAGTTACCAAGCCTTGAACAAGGTTTGTCCGCTGTGCATACGCCGATCCTGCCGAGAATAACAGGAGCAAAAATAGGGGGCGATAAAGGGTAAACATGGTGTTGGAGTTTAGGGTGGACATCTTCAAAAAGGTGTCTAAGATCGTGTTAAGCACGAATAAAGATGGGGAAGGGGGCGTTTTTTTATGCAATCTTAGGATCTATATGTTGGCCACCATTAGAGGTTAATGGCCTCATATTTGGCGATTTCTCTGATTTTGTCAAGATTAAAAATGTTTGTATCGGGTTTTGAACTTGCAGAAATAATTATTTCAGCCATTTTGGAGG
>Ga0209573_1002899_pt1 | contig 20331 bp, 18 predicted proteins | sample TNRBio252014_DNA_FD_185870 | JGI IMG/M metagenome (GOLD analysis project Ga0209573, IMG submission 185870) | Wastewater treatment Type I Accumulibacter community from EBPR Bioreactor in Madison, WI, USA - TNR Reactor_6/25/2014_ DNA (SPAdes)... | ecosystem: Engineered > Bioreactor > EBPR >...
ACCGTTGTTCCCCAGTTATTCATATGCTCGGTGGAAAAATCCTGCCCGAAGCCAATCGCTCCGCTGGGTTGCAATACATAAACAATGTAATCATGCCCGGCCCACAGATTGAATGGATACCTGCCGCCGAATGTTCTCCCTACCGGCGTAATGCCACCATAATAATATACTATGACCGGATACTTTTTTGAAGGATCAAATCCCGGAGGAAAATATACCCTGCCCGAAATTTCCACTCCGGAAGTTGCTGTAAAATTCCAGTTTTTAACTTCTCCAAATTCAACATTCCTGAAGTTTTCAGCTTCAGGATCTTCGAAAAGTTCGTACTTCAGGCTTTTGAGGTTGAGTTTATAGGTTGAAGGGTATTTATTGGTTGGATTACCGGAATATACTGCAACCAATGCTCTTGAAGCAAAATCTATCGAAGCCATGTAATCTACTCCGGTTTCCACTCTTCTAAAAACATTTTTCTTTACATCATACTGATACAAATATTTATAATCACCTTCTGTCACATCCAGATAGATATGATTGTCCACAGGATGCCAGTAAACGGTGTTGATGGATGGATTGAAATTTTTGGTGAATGGAATCACCTCTTTATTTTCGAGATTGTAGATGTAAGCCTGTTGGTCATAATTTGTAACCAGATCTGTTTTTGTATTTTTCCCGGCACTATTAAAGGCAGATGGTCCTCCTGTCGCCAACAGATGTTTTCCGTCAGGGGAAAAAACCGGATTGATACTCCATCTTTCACCTGATAAAATGGTGTCCGGTTGCATAGTAGCCAGGTTCAACATGAACAGATTTTGTTTGCTGAATGGTCTTTCCTGATAATCTGGATAGGACTGACTAAACAATATTTTGCTTCCATCCGGACTGATATCATGAAGTGAAGTGGTCAGATTTCCCCAGGTAAGCCTTTGATTTTTACCTGATTTTAAATGATAACTATACAAAAATGATCTGTTGCGCCACCAGGCTTGTCTGTCTGCCATTCCCTGAATCTGAACCATCGCTGATTCATTTTTTTCGGGTTCTTCATACACTGAATAAATAAAATAACTTTCATCCGGACTCCAGTCATATCCGGCAAACTTTTCAGGCGCTGTAAATATCTCTGAAATGCTAAAATTCTCAACATCCAGAAGATATATTTTGGTTTCTTTATTTTTGGTTGCAATATAGGATATCCTGTTGGTTTTAGGTAACCATTTTATCTGCCCGATATCAGCATGACGAAAACTGTGCACTAACTGGTTTTTATCTGTTCGTTTAAGCAAAGTCCACCTTTCCGAGTTGTCAGAAGGTGGTAAAGTCTGTCTATATGTCACCAAATAATATTTGCCATCCGGCGAAAGGTCTATATTGGTCAGTTTTTCTCCATCCAGCATGTGATGAATATTTTTCCGGTCAGCAGGTGATGTGTTGAAAGACAAAACACTTTCCCTGTTTTCTTTTGCCGTGTGGATGAAATGTCCGGCTAAAGCCCATGTTTTCATGCTGTCAGCAGGCAAAAGCATTTTAACAAGCAACAGGTGTTTTCCACGTTCCAGTTTTACTTCCTTTGAAACTATGCCCGGATTTACCTCATCCAATTTTGTTTTCGTTCCAATTTCTCTCCCATCCAGCCAGACTTTGAACATGGCACGGCTCTTTAGTTCAATCGTACCTTTGAGCCATTCCTCCGTCCAAATGTAGGTTGCTGCATATACAACTGCAGGTTTTGAAAAGTTTGCTTCAGGAGAGATCAGTGAATCCCTGGAGTACTTCCAACGCCTTTCAAGATTGCCTTCCGGACAGATTAGCTTATCATCCTCAGGAAAATGATCGCTAAAATCCCACTCATTGAAATGCAGAAGTTTTTCATCATCGTAGACCTTTCCTCTGGTATTCTCTACTTGATTAAAAACAGGGTATTCCAATTCAACCGGATCCAGTTTTAACCAACCTGGAATAACAATGGTATCCTGCTGTCCAAAAGCAACATTGGCACAGAATACGATGGCCAGAGCTATCGCAAAATTTTTCATTTATATATTTCTTTTACTAAAATTCTGATTACCAGCCACCGCCGCCGCCACCGCCACCGCCGCCGCCGGAAAATCCTCCGCCACCACTTCCTGAAGAACTTCCTGGTGGTGTCGAAGCAGAACTCATGGCTGAGCTGAAACTACTGCCGATGGAAGATGAAAACTGTTGCGGGGAAAAATTAGTCCCATACATCCCTACATACCAAACAGGATGATAACTATTGGTATCCTGATTGGCGCGTTCCAGAGCATACTCGAATTTTTTACCCCATTTATTCTCTACACCCAAAGCAATGGCGTAAGGTAACATCTCCTCAAAGCGCTCCACTGTCATATCAGGTTCATGAAAGAAATTCAGCTTGTCTTTCTCTGCTACTGATAAATACATCTTAAATCCTTCGATCTCATCCATCACTTTTCTGCCCTCTACTGTCGGCGCTTTGATCAGCCAGAAAAATACAATGAATAATATAATGAATAACACGGACAAAATCACCGGAACATAAATCACAGGACTGAAAATAAAGGTCAGGATCGCCCATGCTACTGAAAGCAGAAACACTGGAATCAATCTGTAACTATTCAAACTGAAATACCGGGGTTTCATTTTTTTCTCCATTACATGACTGGCCTGCGTGAGAGCCACAGTAAAAGTAGAATGGTTTTTATTGTCCAACTCCAGAATGTCATCATTTCTGAAAAACCGATTCCAAACAGCACTTTCTTCGGGCGTCAGCGTATTTCCTTTGCCCTCCATTTTCTCCAGTTTATACTTTTTTTTCTCTTTATTGATTTTGAGAAAACCCTTGATGGCCATGCTGACGATAGAGGCTGTCATCACTCTTTGCGTCATACCCATTGATCTTAAAAAACCGATCTCTGCCGGGCTGAAATCACCTGGCGGATTAAAAATCGGATAAATGGTGCCTTGGGGTGGGTCGATACCGTGTCTCTTCCACAACCGGAAATACAGGATAAAAATGATAATGATCCCAATAATTGAGAAGAAAATAAACAGATTACTTTTCAAAAACCTAGTGGTTTTTTCAGCCTGTGTAGGTTCTTTGACAAAGCCTTTTGGCCAGCCGACAGCTACCGTCAGTTGTTCACCCGGATTAAATGGCCTGGTTGAAGTCACCAGAATCCTGTCATCATACTTAGTCAATGCGCAATCACATGCTGTTGATCCGGCATAACCGGAATAGGCTGCTGCCTGCAGTAACTTTGAACCGGCTGGAAGATAGACCACTACAGATGCCGTATCAATATTAAAATTCCAACCACCTCCGATGGCATTGAAGTACAATTCATCATAGTTTTCGAAGAAACCGACTTGTCTGGTAGTTTTGAAACTCAATGTGTAATTATATTCTCCGGGATCAAGGATAACATCCTCCTGCCCGACATAAACCACAACACCATTTCTCTCATCAACTGTATGAAATGACTCAGTTTGACCATCCCTGAGTACTTCTGTTACTTCAAAATCAACATTAAAATGGTTCCCAAGTTTGTCCTCGTATTTTGTTGGAAACTCCCTGTAAATACCACGTTTGATATTTACACCTTCCGCCCGAACCCTGATATTTTCGGTTACCATCAAATCGCCTGAGGATTCAATGGTAATTTCAGAATGATATGACAATATTTTTTCCTGGGAAAAGCCTGTTTTCCCTAAAAAAAACAAAGTCAGAAACAGTGGTATCCAAAATTTTCCCATAACACGGATTAAAACTTGATTTCCGGAACAGATCTTTCTGCATCACTGCTCAGTTCGAAAAACTCAGCAGGCACATGTTTGGTATAGCTGGCGATCAGGTTGGAAGGGAATTGATCTATCATGATATTGTAATTCCTGACCGTGCCATTATAATATTGTCTTGCTTTTTGCAGGTCGCTTTCGATGCCGGATACTTCACGCTGCAATTCAACAAAATTTTGGTTGGCTTTCAATTCAGGATAATTTTCTGCGATGGCAAAAAGCTGTCCCAAAGCCCTGGTAATCCCTGTTTCGGCAGTTACATGATCTTTTACAGTATTTGCTCCCATTCCTGAAGCCCTCAATTCAGCCAGTTTTTCAAATAATTCTTTTTCATGTGATGCATATCCTTTCACTGTATTGACCAGATTGGGAATCAGATCGTAACGTTTTTTCAAATGAACATCAATGCCACTCCAGGCTTCATCCACCATCGTACGGAAGCGGATCAGTTTGTTGTAAATGTATATGGCATAGATCGCCAATACGATCACCAAAAGGAAGAGAAATCTTATCATGTTTTGTTTATTTTAAAATGAAATATTAAAAAATTTCCAATGTTGTCATTTAACAAAGTTAATCTTTAAACACCAATTTTGCATAAATCATCCCATTTTTAGCCTGTAAATCGACTAAATTTGCTTTCCATGGTACAGTTGCAGGCCTGAACAAGATAAATGACTGAAATTTAAAATCATTAGGCCTTCATATACACGATCTCGGTTCAAAAAATTATTTTTGGTTGATATTTCAATGTTTTGGAACATTTAATTTAAAAATTAAAAAAACAATATATGTTTTTAAAGATCAAGCTCATAGTATGGTTGACAATTTTTGTGTTGTCCGGATTGAAAGCACAGGAATTAGACAGATTCCAACTGGAACATCTGCTGAAACAACATGTATCATTTCTGGCATCCGATTCTCTGGAAGGCAGAGGTTTAGGTACAGAAGGTAAAATTTTGGCAAAGCATTACATAGCAGATAAGTTTTCAGAATTTGGTTTATTGCCTTATAATACAGAAGGTTATTTTCAGGATTTTTACCTGAGAATTGGAATGGCTCGTGTAGAGGCCACTAATGTTGTCGGATATCTGAAAGGCACAGACCCATTACTGGCAAATGAATACCTGGTGATCGGGGCTCATTATGATCATTTAGGTATAGAGGAAGATGGTCATACCATCAAAATTTTTCATGGGGCTGATGACAATGCATCTGGTGTGGCTGCCATGATCGAATTGGCCCGGTATTTTTCCGGACACAGGGATTTTCTGAAGAGGAGTATCATCTTTATTGCTTTTGATGCAGAAGAAAGCGGGTTGCTTGGATCAGAACATTTTGCGGGAAATAACGAATTGGTGGAATCTTCTGACATTAAGGTGATGTTCAGCCTGGATATGGTAGGTATGTATGCTGCCAATCAGGGAATTGATATGAAAGGGATCAGCCTTTTGGAAGGAGGTGACCAGCTTGCATTGGATATTGCCCGCTCTTATCAGATCAGTTTAAAAAAAATGAATGATGCTGTGGAGCTCAGAACCGACACAAAATCATTTGGTGATGAAGGAATTCCTTCAATTCATGTCTTTACGGGGATGAAATCACCCTATCATAAACCACAGGACACTTATGAAAAACTGGATTATGAAGGAATGGCTTTGATCACAACGTTTCTGGGTAGTCTCATCTCTGAATTGGCAAATATGCCGCAATTGAAGTCATCTCTGAAAATGGGGAAACACCCAGATGACAGAGCAATAAAATTAAAATTAGGACTGAATGTTCTGGCCGGAAGTTCCGGGCATCGTTTTCCGGAAAGATTTTATGCTGCCAAGAAAGTTTTAAGTTTTGGAGCGGGCCTGGCTGCAGAACTGAAATTACCCAAAAATCTCGGTTTGCAAGTAGAAGCACTGTATCTGGGAGATGGGAGTAAATCAGCGGAGGGCACTTTCCGTCGTCATTCAATCATGATCCCGGTCAATTTACATATCTACATTTTAAATGAAATGGGTGGAATGTTCAGTACTTATTTTTTTGGCGGTCCATATTTTCTGCAAAGCTTTACAGGGAAAAATGGAGCTGAAGACATCGATTTTACGGGATTATTCAATGAACAGGAATGGGGCTATCAAATCGGATTTGGTCTGGATATTATGAATTGGCGTGTCAGAGGTTACTGGCCCACTGGATTAACGAATCTTCAAAGAGATCCTGAGGATGTTATCAAATCCAAAGGCGGATATTTCAGCATAGGTTATACGTTTTGATCTTCAAAAAATGAATCTTTTTGGAGGCCTGACTTTTTGATTTACTGAAATACACAATTTAAGCTGAACAACCAACTGTTTTTTGATTGTGATGCCGGATGATGAACTAACTTCTGCAAATAGGTAAAAACTTCATTTTTATTGGTAATTTTGGCCGCATTTTAAAAGAACTAACATAAAATAAAGCCATGATACAAGTTTTTATTACCGGTGGAACATTCGACAAAGAGTATAATTTTCTTAATGGCGAGTTGTATTTCAAAAATACTCACCTTCCGGAAATGTTTGAACGAGGAAGGTGTACCGTCCCTTTGGATATCAAAACCCTCATGATGATTGACAGCATTCATATGTCTGAAGCTGAACGACAGATCATTCTGTATCATTGTCAGAAAACCGAGTTCAATAATATAGTGATCAGTCATGGTACTGATACCATGGTAGAAACTGCCAGGGTGTTGGCAGAAGCTAATATAGAAGGCAAAACCATCATCCTGACCGGTGCATTGATCCCGACTGCCTTCGGTAATTCTTCTGATGGTTTCTTCAACCTCGGAAGCGCGCTGGCTTTTGCCCAATCGCTCAAGGCTGGTGTTTATATCGCTATGAACGGAAGATATTTTGACTGGGATAAAGTTCAAAAAAATAAGAGAACAGGATTTTTTGAAGAGCTGCCTTATGAATCGATATAATATATTCTTATATAGTATTTAATATTTTAACTCAGGATTAAATATTTTATTCCCAATTAGACTTTACAGGAACTCTATATAGTGAATGCTAATTATTGGAAAATCAGCCTGGTTCTATAAATCAGGTAAACTTTTCTATTTTTTTTTACCATTTCATCCCATTATTTACCATATAAAATCATGGTTACTGTTAATTTTTAGTTAAATAACATACTTCAAGTTAAATTATCAGCAACCACATTCAACATTTTCAATTTATCCTCGTTTTTGCATAAAATCTCCCATGATGATCCAAAACAGAAATATACTTCTATCTGTCCTATTATTTATATCAGGCATTGCTCAAATTGCAGCGATCCCCGACCCCAAAATCAATAAGTATTTTAGTAACCGGGACATCCATTTTGAAATTCACTACGATACTATTTCAAATATAGCCATAAGGTATCTGGAAACATATACAAATGAGGAAGCTGAAATTTTAGTCTTCGGCTTACACGGAGCTGCAAGCAACGCGATGCTTTATAAAGAAATCATGTCAGATACTTCTCTGTTGAATAAAAACGTGCGATTCATTTCTTTGGACCGACCCGGTTATGGAATGTCAAATCCTGGAGAAGCATTGACTGACATTGAAAAGCAAGCTGAAGTGGTGGATTATGTCATTTCAAAGTATCCTTTCAAATCCTGTATTTTGGTTGGACATAGTTATGGTTCACCCATTGTTGCGACCTATGCCAGTAAAAATCAGGACAAAAATATCAGGCTGGTGATGCTGGCTCCTGCCATTGACCCGGAACTGGAACGAATATTTCCGGCTGTCAATATGGTCAATCATCCAAAAGCACGCCAGATCATGCCCGAATCCAGCCAGGTTGCAGCCCTTGAAAATCTGGTCCATGAAGCTGAATTAAATGAAATCCTGCCAATCTGGCAAACTTTGAAAATACCTGTTTACCATATCCATGGCAAGCTGGATTTGGTGATCAGCCCAAAAAACCTTGAGTTCAGTAAAAGGAACATCAACCCGAGATTCCTGACGACCTTTTTAATGCCTGATGTTGGTCACCATATCGTCACCTTCAAGCCTGACGAAATTACAGATTTGATTATAAAAATAATAGACGGCAAAATATGATTGCCGTCTATTGCTATTTTATTAAATCAGGTTTATCTGTTATTGATAAAACTATTCTACCACATAGGTATCTCCTGAGAAAAACATTTCATCAAGATTTCTGAAGGGAGATTTTTTAGCGACACTCTCCATTCTTTCAACATATACTTCATCGTACGACGTTTCTTCAATTCTTCTGATTTCACCCATTACCACCGGATTTTGCAATCTGACCAACATCAGATGCAATGTTGGATCTGCTTCATGAGCGTCATGAACCAGAATATCATCTTCTGTAACACCATTTTCACCGATGGTGACTACTTCAAGCTTAAATCCTTTCAATATCAAGCCTTTATCTTTGTTTTTGCCAAAGATCATTTTTTTACCATGTTCTATCCTGATTTGATTTTCTGATTCAGTTTCTTTATTGGTGATTTCCTCAAAAGCGCCATCATTAAAAATCACACAGTTCTGCAAAACTTCAATAGAAGCCGTTCCCTTGAACTTCTCAGCTTTTACGAACAGGTCTTCCATCATCTTTGGATCATTTCCGGGAACCCTTGCAAAGTATTTCCCGGAAGAACCAATGGTCAATTGTCCCGGATTGAATGGCGGCTGAATATTGCCATAAGGCGAAGTATAAGTTTTCTGACCTATCAGTGAGGTTGGAGAAAACTGACCTTTGGTCAAACCATAGATCTCGTTATTGAACATGACAATTTTTATATTGATGTTCCTTCTGATAAGATGTATAAAATGGTTGCCTCCTATGGCCATTGCATCTCCGTCACCTGTCATCACCCAAACAGATAAATCCGGATTTGCCAGTTTTACCCCCGTGGCGATGGCAGATGCCCTTCCGTGGATACCATGAATTCCATAAGTTCCGACATAATAAGGAAAGCGTGAAGAACACCCGATCCCTGAAACAAATACAAAATCCTCTTTTTTCCTTCCCATTTCGGGCAATGCTTTAAGCATAGCTCTCAGTATAATATAATCATCACATCCGGGACACCATCTAACTTCCTGGTCGCTTTGAAAATCTTTAAAAGTTAAAACCGGATTGGTTTGCTCTGACATGATATAATAATTTATTGATTATTTAATATTTGTTCAAATTTCTGGGTCAATTCAAGTACTGTGAATGGCAAACCCTGGACTTTGTTAAATTTGAAGTAATCATATTCAGGAAATTTGCTGTTCATCACAGTATGAAGTTGTCCCATATTCAATTCGCAGATGATGAATTTTTTGAATTTTTTCAAAATCTCTTCAGTATTGGTTGGCATTGGATTCAGGTAAGAGAAATGCATGAGCCCTATCTTTTGGCCTGACTCATATAAATGGTTGACCGCTGTAAAAAGGCTTCCGTATGTTCCACCCCATCCGATCACCAACAGATCTCCTTCCTGTGCGCCATCCACTTGCATCAAAGGTATATTATTTTTGACGCGGCATATCTTTTCAGCCCTGAGTTTAACCATCAACTGATGATTTTCGGGACTTTGATTTACATCACCGGTACCATCTTTCTTCTCAAGTCCTCCGACCCTGTGTTCAAAACCAGGTGTTCCGGGTATCACCCATTCTCTTGCCAGTGTTTCAGGATCTCTTTTATAAGGCATCCATTCTTCCCTGGAGCTTTTGAGATCATTTGGATTAATGACCGGCAAATCAGCCGTTTTTTTGATCTTCCATGGCTCAGAACCATTCGCTATATATCCGTCTGTTAATAAAATAACAGGCGTCATGTGTTCCATAGCGAGTCTGGAGGCCTCAAATGCCATGTTAAAACAATCAGCAGGTGATTTAGCTGCGACAACGATTACAGGGCTTTCACCATGTCTTCCATACATAGCTTGCAACAGATCAGATTGCTCTGGCTTGGTTGGTAAACCAGTAGAAGGACCGGCACGTTGTACATCTACGATCACTATGGGCAACTCAGTCATTACTGCCAGGCCGATGGCTTCACCTTTCAAAGCAAGTCCAGGTCCTGAAGTTGTGGTAATCGCCAAATGACCAGAAAATGAAGCACCAATTGCTGTTGAAATACCGGCAATTTCATCCTCTGCCTGAAATGTTTTAGCTCCAAAATATTTTTTTGCTGTTAATTCCTGTAAAATCTCAGTTGCAGGCGTAATGGGATATGATCCAAGAAATATTGGTCTGCCTGATTTCTCTGAAGCAGCGAGAAAACCCCATGCAGTGGCAGTATTTCCGCTGATGATGCGATAAATTCCCGGATCCATTTTTGCCGGTAAAATCGTATATGCAGAAGAGATCAACTCAATGGTTTCTGCAAAATTAAAACCGGCACGCAATGCTCTCTTGTTGGCTTCTATTAGTTGTGTTTTTCCTGCGAATTTTTTATCTATAAAAGTTTCCGTATATTTTAGCGGACGGCTAAACATCCAAAACACCATACCCAGAGCAAACATATTTTTACTCCTCGTCATGGCTTTGTTGTCCAAACCGATATCCGCAATGCTTTCTCTGGTCAATGTCGTGATCGGTGCCTCGATGACCACAAAATTATTCAATTCGCCAGTGAGTAGTGGATTTTCCTCATACTCAGCTTTTTGGAGATTCTTTTTATTAAAACTGTCTGTATCGACTATGATGGTTTTACCCACCGGAACAGATGAAAGATTGGTTTTCAGCGCAGCCGGATTCATGGCTACCAGCACATCCACTTCATCACCCGGTGTATGCACGGTAGCATGCCCGATTTGAACCTGAAACCCGGAAACCCCATAAATACTACCTTGGGGAGCCCTAATCTCTGAAGGATAGTTAGGAAAAGTTGCAATATCATTTCCCATCATGGCCGAAGTATCAGAGAACTGTGTACCGGTCAGCTGCATTCCGTCTCCGGAATCACCCACAAACCGAATTACAACGCTATCTACAGTTCCACCCGTCAATTTTAGTTTTTTTTCTGTCATGATTTTTGTTAATAAATTATAAATTAGCTTGAAATCAACATGCAAAGCTATCAATATTCTATGAATATTTAAACAAATCAGACTCCATTTTGATCTAGTAGTTGTAACAATTTAGAAGGAGTATTAATTAAAAATTTGGCTGATTTTTTCTTTGAAACTTAAATTAAATAATCGTAACATTGTGATGCTATTTATTAATAATTAAAATTTTTCAGAATGGCTATCAAAATAACAGATGATTGTATTAGTTGCGATGCTTGTATTTCCGAGTGTCCGAACAATGCGATTTATGAACCAGATGAAAACTGGGCTTTTTCAGATGGAACTTCTCTTTCTGGTGAAATTACGCTTCTTGATGGAACCACAGCTGATGCTGATGAATCACATGACGCAAAATCAGATGAGTTTTATTATATCGTCACAGACAAATGTACTGAGTGCAAAGGTTTCCATGATGAACCGCAATGTGCAGCTGTTTGTCCGGTAGATGCATGTGTTCCTGATGAAGATAATGCAGAAACAGAAGAGCAATTAATTGCTAAGAAAGAATGGCTTCACGGTTAAAAGTTACCTGAAAGACATAAAAAAACCTTTCCGTTTGGAAAGGTTTTTTTTATGTCGTAATTTTTATGTCAACTACATTTTGAATGCCCGCATGATTTGCAGGTCAGACATCCTTCGATATAAACTAAGCCACTACTTTCTCCGCAACCTTCACAAATTTCTTTTGAAACTACCGTTCCATCAGGAATGAATTTCTTGAGCGCTCTGACAACCCCTTTTTTCCATGTGTTAATATTTTCATCGCTCAAATTCAAACCTGAGATCAGTTCAACAACGTTAGCCATCGGCATACCATGTCTCAACACACCTGATATCAGTTTTGCATAATTCCAGTACTCTTCGTTAAATGATCTGGATAAGCCTTCATAAGTAACTTTATAACCGAATTTATCTTCAAACTGAAAATCGTACCTAGTTAGTCCTTTGTTGTCTTTTACTTTGATGACCCAACACCTATTGATTTCCTGAGGCAAAACAAAGGTATCTTCAGCCTGACCTGTAAATATTTCATATGGTTTTCCATCCAAAAGACCAACCACTGCGATCCACTTTTCTTTATTGTTCATAAAACGAACGATCTCGGCTTCCAGTTTCCTTGGTCTTTTAGGGGAATGATGCGTCTGGAATACCTGAGTGGTATCTTCATCATCCTTTTTATCAGAGATCAGCACGCCATCTCTGGAGCCATCCCTATAGATGGTGATTCCTTTACAACCGCTTTCCCAGGCAGTAAGAAAAAGCTTATTGACCAAATCAATTGTAGCACTATTTGGCACATTAACAGTGACGCTAATGGAGTGATCTACCCATTTCTGGATCTCACCCTGCATTTTCACTTTTTGTACCCAGTCGACATCATTTGCAGTAGCTTTATGATAGGGCGAAACACGGATGATTTCCTGGAGCTCTTCATCTTTCATGGCTTTAACTGTCTCAGCATCATATCCATTTTGCTCAAGCCATGTAATAAATTTATGGTGGAAAACATTATATTCTTCCCAGCAGTCACCACTACCATCAACAAATGATATGACTGCCGATTTGTCGTTGGGGTTGATCTTTTTCCTCCTTTTATAGGATACCTGAAATACCGGTTCAATCCCGGATGTAGTCTGACTCAGAATGCTTGTACTTCCTGTAGGTGCAACCGTTAGCAAAGCTATATTCCTTCTGCCGGATCTTTCCATTTCAGTTCGTAGCTCATGATCAGCGGCAAATAAACGTTGCATAAAAGGGTTGCTGATTTCTTTATCCATATCGTAAATAGGAAATGCACCTCTTTCACCTGCCAATGTAGATGATGCTTTATAAACATTCACTGCCAGTGTTTTATGAACATCAATAGAGAACGAAATCGCTTCGTCTGTGCCATAGCGGTATCCCAAAGCTGCCAACATATCTCCTTCTGCTGTGATGCCTATACCAGTTCTCCTGCCTTTGAGGGCTTTATCTTTTATTTTTTGCCACAATTCAAGTTCAGTCCTGCGAATGTCTTTATCTTCAGGGTCAAAGTCAATCTTTTCTATGATCTTATCAATTTGCTCTAATTCAAGATCAATGATGTCATCCATAATTCTCTGAGCCAATCTGGAATGCTCAGCAAAAAGATCAAAATTAAATTTGGCATCTTTCTGAAATGGATTTTCCACATAACTGTACAAATTTATCGCCAATAACCGGCAACTGTCATATGGAGTCAAAGGAATCTCCCCGCAGGGATTGGTTGATACAGTTTTAAACCCCTGGGCTGCATAACAATCCGGAACGGACTCGCGCACCACGGTATCCCAAAAAAGTATCCCTGGTTCTGCAGATTTCCAGGCATTGTAAACCAACTTATTCCAGATTTTAGCTGCATCTATTTCTTTAACTATCAAAGGATCTTTACTTTCAATAGGAAACTGCTGAAAGTAAGGACGCTTTGTGGTAACAGCTTTCATAAAATCATCATCAATCTTCACAGATATATTTGCCCCGGTTATCTTTCCCAAATCCAATTTTGCATCTATGAAGTCTTCAGCATCAGGATGTCTTGAAGATACAGTCAGCATTAAAGCTCCTCTTCTCCCGTCTTGCGCCACTTCTCTGGTACTATTGGAAAAACGTTGCATAAAAGGCACGATTCCGGTTGATGTGAGTGCACTGTTTTTTACAGGCGAACCTTTAGGTCTGATGTGTGAAAGATCATGCCCCACTCCGCCTCTTCGTTTCATCAATTGAGCTTGCTCCTCATCCAATTTCATAATGCCTCCATAAGAATCAGCCTCATTGCCAATGACGAAACAATTGGACAAACTTGAAATCTGGAAATTATTTCCAATTCCGGACATGGGTCCTCCCTGTGGGATCAAATACTTAAACTCTCTCAACAATTCAAAAATCTCATCCTCCATCAATGGCATCGGATATCTTTGTTCGATCCGCGCTAATTCACTGGCTAACCGACGATGCATTTCATCCGGAGTACTTTCATAAATATTCCCTTCGGAGTCTTTTAACGCGTATTTGTTGACAAAAACACTCGCAGCGAGTTCATCACCTTTAAAATAAATAATGGAAGCTTTCAGAGCTTCCTCATAACTATATTTTTTCAGACGAACCCCACTTTTAGAATCTGAGATTTTGATTTTTATATGTTGTTGATTTTCACTCATATAACTATTGTAATAAAAATATTTAAATCACTTGTAGATTGGCTAACCGGTCTTTGGAAGTGTAAAATTATACGATATATTATAATAAATTAAATATTTGCTAATGTTTTTTCAAAAAATATTTCGACTATCTTCACCTTAAAAATTTATAGCTTTCCAGCAAATTAAATAAGCATTTTAACACTTAAAATTAAAATTGTGCATTTCACTCAAAAAGACAAAATAACAACTTAAAAAATCATATAATGTTTATTAAATTGATTTAAAATCTAATAAATATATCGAATGTTTCTATCCAAGTAAAACAAGAGACAAATCAATTTTAGATCTTGAAGATATTCCTTCCATCGCTCCCATATAACATAGTCTGCATGATACCAAAAAAAAATTAGTTCACATCTAAATACTTATGACCATATGACCACCGGCACATCATATCCAGAAAATAAAATAAAAACCTATCAATAGGATAAGCCACAAGGAATCGACTATTAAATCAAACTTTGAGACCAATTTTTTCCAGTGGATAAATTAATAGGATAATCAAAAAACAACACCATTAGTTAACTATATCGCTCAAGGTTAAATAGGGGATCGATGCAAAGATAACCAAAATTCAAAGATGTAAAGTACACATGCTTAAATATTTACAAATAAAAAAAAAACGGCATAAGTAGATATTGCACCTAAGACATTATAAAAACTTAATTCACAATGGATTGCATGTTATTTTAATTTATACTAACCTATCTCCGACAAGCTCTAACCAAAGAAAAAATTAATTTAAGAACTCCTACGGGCAGGCTCATACGGGCAAGTGAAGAACACCCATTAACAAAGTCAGATCTGGTATTTTAATTCTAAAATCGTTGATCTATGTTTACCCGTATGGGCTTGCCCGTAATGGGGTTTACCCGTATGGGCTTGCCCGTATTGGGGTTTACCCGTATGGGCTTGCAGTATTGGGGTTTACCCGTATTGGCCAGTCCGTAATGGGTGTACCCGTAAGAGCCAGCAGAATTAGGGTTTACCGGTAGGGTTTTAATATTATTTTTGGTTCAAATTCTAAAATGATAGCTCTTTAAAATTCAGCTAAAAAAACATGAAATCAATTTTATGAGACTATATTTTCAGTGGATATGCCAACAAACCGGGATGTTCGATCTGAAAAAATGGCTTTAACAACATCAGAAACGAACAATATGTTTGTTAGTTTTGAATCGCAACCACCTGATAAATAATTTTAAACAATACATCCATTTGAAATAAACTTCCAAAATAATTGGAATAATGTAAAAAAGTCAATATTCCAATAGTTGGAAAATGCATAAAATAGATTCCATAAATAAACCAAATAAAAAATCAAGCTTAGCTTGAAAAAACTTACCAATTAAAGCCTTTTACAGGTCTAATTTAAATTCTTCAATATCAATAATTTCAAATTGATCTTATACTATCTTATTATCTCCAAAGGGATTAAGGTAAACAATGATTTCCGACACTCGTTTTGGTCCTTATTAAATACAATTAAAATTTTGAATTCAGATTATCCATGAATTCTTATGAGTGAACTTATTCTAAACTGAAATCAACAAGCTCAGAAAAACTTCTTACCCTTTTTTCAATCTCCTCCTTTAAAAGGCTTTTGATTCCATCCAGACTAAATTCCTGGACACAAAATGATGCCATAGCAGATCCATAAATAATGGCTCGCTTCATGTTTTCAAACCCGGTATCTCCAGAGTTACTGAGGTAACCCATAAATCCTCCAGCGAAAGTATCTCCCGCACCTGTAGGATCTTTCACTTCAGCAAGTGGAAGTCCCGGTGCAAAAAATATTTTTTCCTCATAAAACAAGAGCGATCCGTGTTCTCCTTTTTTAATGATCAAATATTTTGGACCCATAGTCAGAATTTTGTGAGCTGCTTTTGTCAATGCGAATTCACCACTCAATTGTCTGGCTTCTTCATCATTGATCACCAGGACATCCACTCTCTTAATGACCTCCAGGAGTTTGTCCATAGCAATATCCATCCAAAAATCCATAGTATCTAAGGCAACAAAAACTTCCGGGTTGGTCAGCTGATCCAGAACTTGTTCCTGTAAAGATGGAGTTAAATTGCCCAGCATTACAAATGATGCCATTTTATAAGACTCTGGCAAAACGGGATTAAAATCATCCAATACGTTTAAATCCGTTACCAGCGTATCCCTTGAAATCATATTCAGATGATATCTTCCTTCCCAAAAAAAAGTTTTCCCATTCTGTTTAATTTCCAGACCTTCCAGGTCAACACCCAAATTTCTCAAATTATCCATTTCAACTTCAGGAAAATCACCACCAACGATAGAAACCAGTTTGATCTCATCTGTAAAATAAGAAGCAGCATAACTGACATAAGTACACGATCCACCCAAGACTCTTTCTTTTTTTCCAAAAGGCGTATGTATGGAATCAAAAGCAAGCGTTCCAATAGTAAGTAAACTCATAGCTAAAAATAATTTATAAGAAAAGTCACTTCAACGCAATAAGCTCTGCGCCAAAAATAAACATCAAATGACATTTAATGACCTTACAGCGAACAATCCAACAAATGGTAACATTACCCAAAACCATTCAGGTGAAAATATTAACAACAAAATTATTAATGTAAGTGAAACAAACAAAAACACCCAATCAGTCAATTTTCCTTTTTTATCTACCATGACAATTTTTTTTACGAAAATAATGTTTTCTACTCAATTCTACTATCATATGTCTTTTCCAAAATCAAACAATCTCAAGCAAGATCTGCTTTTTAGAAACTGAATCCCCTTCCTTTATATTAATTGATTTGATGACACCTCTTAATGGTGACTTAATGATATTCTCCATTTTCATAGCTTCCAAAACCAACAAAACCTCCCCTTTTTCGACACCGTCGCCAATTTGTACATTGATTTTTACTACCATACCAGGCATAGGAGAATATACAGTTCCTCCTGAAGCTCCCAGTTTATCAACATAACCCATATTTTTAATCTGAACATCCAATTCATTCTTTAAATTTAAAGAGATCTCTTTCTCATTGACCCGAAGAATATATTTTTTATTCAAATAATCCTTCCTGATAACTTCAATATTATATGAAGTTCCACTTTCGATTAGAGAAAATGTACCATCCTGATTTTTAAGAATATCCAATTGTTCTATATCGCCTTCAGATAACTCAAAATTCAAACCATCATCAGTAAATATTTTAAATTTGCTCATCTTTTCGTTGCTTCAAATTGACCATTTGATAAAGAAAATAGGTTTCAAAAACAGCATAAACTAAATAAATTCCTACAAAAGGTAATAAAAATAATTTTTCAGCTGGTTCGTTGAATTTGACATAACTCATAATATATACCATCACTACAGCAATTTTCAGGAAAATATTGGCAATGACAAAATTGAGAAAAACATAATTTTTTTTGCTACCCATTAACAGTTTACCTATAGTGTATGCCAATAAATTGTATATTACCATGATAGCTAAACCATTGACAGAAAACTCATAATATGGGAGCATCACCGTATTGAGATGTATCCAGTATATAACTCCAAATACAATAACAGTAATAGCAGTCAGACTTAAATAAAATATTTTATCGCTCATCATTATTTTTCTGAATGCCGCTATCTCGATAAACTTTATACAAATAACCCGTCAATCCAAGCACCATTGCCGCAATTGCCAAAAAAGGTTTCGAATTATTTAAAAGCTGATCCAACTTTTTACCGAGAAAAAACAAAATCATCAGAAAAATAAATAATTCAAGAGCCATACCACTATATCTGGCTAATAAAGTACTGCTTCGGATTACCTTTCTATGTTGCATCAAAAAATATAACCAGTTAATCGAACTTCACGAAATACTTTCGGATAATTTTTATGACAATTTACCGACAGACCCAGCAGGATTTTCTTTACTAACCTTTAACTGTTGACCACCCATGATACACTTCACATTGAATATCGCTCCGGGCTCAACCTGCAATTTTTGAGTATAAACATCCCCATCAATTTTTGCTGTTGACAAAACAATCAGCAATTGATCAACATGAATAATGCCTTTGAAATAACCTTCAATGATCGCATTCTCACACTTTATCTCTCCTTCAATTTTTCCGTTTTCCCCAATGATAACTTTCCCTTTACTCAAAAGATTACCTTTGATAGATCCATCCACCCGAATATCATGATTCGTAGATATAGTACCTTCAATGTGAGTGTCCAGCACAATACTATTTGTCAACTGACCAGAAGGCATAGGTTTATTGGTTTCAGAACTACTTGCTTTTTTTGATCCTAACATACTTACAAATTTTTGGGTTTATAAAAACAAAAAAAATCATTACACTCTTTATATAGAGATTAATAAATCAGTGTTTTCAATTGATTAGTGAAAATACAAAAAATACTCATAAATAAAATAAGTTGACTGTGTTTTGAACACATAACTTTAAAAATCATCTCAATACTGCAATCTTTATCCGGTAAGTAACATATCTTTTATCTCAGTGATCATATCCAGATATATTCTTACAATTTCATTTCGGTTTCCCAAAGTATAATCAAAAGTACTATTGTGAAAGTTAAAAGTAATGCAGGTATTAAATTTATTTTTATTTAAAAAAGTCTTCAGGATACGCGAAAATTCATTCAAATCCTCATTGCAATAATGAATCAATGAACTGTCCATCAACACCAATGGCATACTTCTGAATAAATAGGCACGCTCTTCTCCAAAATTATAAAGATTGAATTTAAAACCAGTTCCACAACGAAAACCAATGTACCTTGTATATCCCATTGTATGATCAGTTTTAATACCATATTTCTCCAGCAGAGCTGGAGTATAATTATGGAAAAATCTCAACCAGTGTTGCCTTGATTGAACTACTTCCTGACCGGTTAGAGCTTTAAGGAACTTTAGCTCATTCAAAAACAAGGTATCGTCAGACCCAGAATGATAACTTGGATGAATACCACAAATATATCCCCTATGAGTAGATTCTTTAAAGACATCAGGAAAATCTCTTTTATAGAATTTATCAAATAAATCATAATTACTTTTACCACCTGCCATGAAAAAAATGATCTTCTCTTTCCAAAAAGTATCTTTACTCAGCAAAAATTGAAAACTATCGTAGGGATCTCTCAAAATCCCCATCCAAACTTTAATAAAATAATAGAGGTTCTTTAACCCATCGAATAAACTTCTTCTAAATATAACAGGCCATATAACAGCCTTTACTCCATCGAATAATTGATTGTATTTGAATATTTTATCAATATCGTGTGTAAGTATATACTCCGTTAATTTTTTTTCGGAATCCAATCCCAATACCTGAATAAATGACCACACCAGATTGTCCACAACCGGAATATCCTGAATTTTCTCTCTGATCAACAACAATTCATCTTCCTTCATCCAGTCACCGGAACCTTTATTGGAATTCTCCATCCAGATCTCTTCAATCCTGCTTAAATGAAAAAAGATGGTTTCGAATATATCAAACCCAAAACAATTATTCTCAAAAAATAATTTTGTGCTATCCTCCAAATTTTCAGCAATATCGTATAAGACAGTATCATCCCATAAATACTTATTTGCAAAAAACTTAACAGGCTTTTTGACTTTATCAGTAAACAAATATAGATTGGATGGAATGAACATCGAATGATGCTCGAGACATCCATAATTCAGTTCAAAATCATATTTCTCAGCATGTCCGGTAACGAAAGTCAATCTATCATTGCATAAAGGATGATGCTCAATAAAATCCAAAACATAAAGAAGTCTTTGACTGCGAACTTCTTCAATAAAATTGATTCTTATGATAATTTTTCCTTCGGTCATCATTTAATTGAAAGTTACCTATCACCAATTTCCATCCATCAAAGATTTCGTTTAAATCCTGTATAAAGGAAATAATTAAATTGGCCAGTAAACCAGGTAAGCGTGAGACTATTTAAAAAAAGACAGGCCGATTCTCACCGGCCTGCCAAATATTAAAACTTTCTTTTGATTATTTAACCAAAATCATTTTTCTAACTCCAAAGTATTCACCACTTTCAAAATGATAGTACAAAATCCCGGAAATAAGGTCTTTATTGGAAATAGTCACCTTATTGTATCCTTTAACACCTTCACTCTGAATTTCTTTCAGTAATTTTCCATTCACATCTACGATTTTCAAGGTATAGGATCCTGCTGCTGGCAAATCAAAGCCAATAACAGTTTCATTACTGAATGGGT
>Ga0209573_1002900_pt1 | contig 20316 bp, 18 predicted proteins | sample TNRBio252014_DNA_FD_185870 | JGI IMG/M metagenome (GOLD analysis project Ga0209573, IMG submission 185870) | Wastewater treatment Type I Accumulibacter community from EBPR Bioreactor in Madison, WI, USA - TNR Reactor_6/25/2014_ DNA (SPAdes)... | ecosystem: Engineered > Bioreactor > EBPR >...
GCTCGATGATGGGGGTGGCCACGCCGCCCAGGGTCTCGATGCCCAGGGTCAGCGGCGTCACGTCCAGCAGCAGTACGTCCTTGACCTCGCCGCCCAGCACGCCGGCCTGGATGGCCGCGCCGATGGCCACGACCTCGTCGGGGTTGACCCCCTTGTGCGGCTCGCGGCCGAAGAACTTTTTCACAGCCTCCTGCACGGCCGGCATGCGGGTCTGGCCGCCCACCAGCACCGCCTCGGCGATGTCCGACGCCTTGAGGTTAGCGTCTTCGATGGCCTGACGGCAAGGGCCCATGGTGCGCTCCACCAGGTCCGCCGTGAGCTGCTCCAGCTTGCTGCGGCTCAGGTTCATCTGCAAGTGCTTGGGGCCGCTGGCGTCGGCCGTGATGAATGGCAGGTTGATCTCGGTCTGCATCACGGTCGAGAGCTCGATCTTGGCCTTCTCGGCCGCTTCCTTCAGGCGCTGCAAGGCCATGCGGTCCTGGCGCAGATCGATGCCCTGATCCGCCTTGAACTCGTCGGCCACCCAGTTGATGATGCGCTGGTCGAAGTCGTCGCCGCCCAGGAAGGTATCGCCGTTGGTGGACTTGACCTCGAACACGCCCTCGCCCACGTCCAGGATCGACACGTCAAAGGTGCCGCCGCCCAGGTCGTAGACCGCGATGCGCTTCTCGACGTTCTTGTCCAGGCCATAGGCCAGGGCCGAGGCGGTGGGCTCGTTGATGATGCGCAGCACTTCCAGGCCGGCGATGCGGCCGGCGTCCTTGGTAGCCTGGCGCTGGCTGTCGTTGAAGTAGGCCGGCACGGTGATCACGGCTTGGGTGACGGGCTCGCCCAGGTACTGCTCGGCGTCGTGCTTGATCTTCTGCAGGATCATGGCCGAAATCTCAGGCGGCGAGTAGTCCTTGCCGCCCATGACCACGGCCGCGTCGCCGTTGGGCCGCTCGACGATCTTGTAGGGCAGCACCTTGATGGCCTTCTGCACCTCAGGATCGCTGAACTTGCGGCCCATCAGGCGTTTGACCGAAAAGATGGTGTTGTCGGGGTTGGTCACGCCCTGGCGGCGGGCCACCTGGCCCACCAGCCGCTCGCCGGTCTTGGGGTTGACGGCCACCACCGACGGGATCAATCGGGCGCCCTCGGACGAGGGGATGACCACCGGTTCACCTTGCTCCATCACGGCTACCACCGAGTTGGTGGTGCCCAAGTCGATGCCGATGATTTTACTCATTGTTGCTTAGCTCCTTGTCTGTGCGACTGTCTTTGCTCTGCGTGCTTTGATGTCTGCTCAGTGCGTCCGGCTGATAGCCGGGCCTATGTGTTGAGTGCGTCCGGCTGGTAGCCGGGCCTATGTGTGCGTGCGTCCGGCTACCAGCCGGACCTACGTGTTGTGTGCGTCCGGCTGGTAGCCGGACCTACGTGTTGCGTGCGGTGAGATTATTGCGCTACTTTGACCATCGAGGGCCGCAGCACTTTACCGTCCAATAGATAGCCTTTTTGCAGTTCCTGCACTACGACGCCCGAGGGTACGCCCTCGACCTCGTCCATGATGACGGCCTGATGCAGCGTCGGGTCGAAGGGGTGGCCTTCGGCCTCGATGGGCGTGACGCCCAGGCGCTCCAGAACGCCGTCCAGCTTGCGCTGGATCAGGCTGAAGCCGTTGCTCCAGGATTGCGTCTCGTCGCCGGGCGGCACGGCCAGCACTGCGCGGGCCAGGTCGTCGACCACCGGCAGGAAGCTGCTGAGGATCATTTCTCTGGCCGCCCGCACCTCGTGGTCAGCGCGCAGCTCGGCGCGCCGGCGGGCGTTGGCGAACTCGGCGGCCGCCCGCAGGTACTTATCCTCGGCCTCGTCGCGCGCCTTGATCGCCTCTTTGTACTCCTGCACTAACTGGACAACCGGGTCATCGGCCGCGGCCTGCTCTTGGAAGGTCTCGACGAATTCCTGCCAGCTAAGCCCGCCCTCTTCAGCCGGCTGCTGCTCAGCCAGGGGCGCGTTCTCGGCGCCGGCCGGCTCTTCGCCCGGCGTCTCGGTTTGTTCGGGGAAAAATTCTTCTCGATTGCGCATTGCTTTTTCCTCTGTTCTTTACGCAGTTTTGTCTGTCGGGTTGCGGCTGTTCGAGACGTTGGACTTTTCCGAAAAAGTCCAACGTCTTGGCGGGTACGCTCAGCTAATTGGCGCCGTACCACTGCTCCACCAGGTCGCTCAGCACCTGCGACACGTAGCGCACCAACGGAATCGTGCGGCTGTATTGCATGCGCACCGGGCCGACGATGCCCAGCACGCCGCTGGCGCCATCGGGCACGCCGTAGCGCGACAGCACCAGGCTCAGCGAGCGCAGCGGTTCGTAGCGGCCATCGCCGCCGATCAGAATCTGCACGCCGCCGCGCTGGCGCACGTTCTCGAAGATGGAGCCCAGCAGCGGCGGCTGTTCCAACACTGCCACCAGTTGATGCGCATCCTCGGCCACTGAGAATTCCGGCTGCATCAACATGTGCGCCAGACCCTCGCGGTAGATCTGTTCATTGCCAGGGTTGTCCTCGCGCGCCATGACGCTCTGGATCACCGACACCACCTGCTGGCCCAGCTCCGGCAGCGCCAGCCGGCGCGCGTCGATCTCGCCGGTGGTCAGGCCAGCCAGCACGTCGTTGAGCTGGTTGGAGATCAGGCTCAACTCGTCCTGGCCGACGCGGTAATCGACGTTGAGCATCTGCTGCTTGACGATGCCCTGGTGCAGCACCAGCACCAGCAGCGCCAGGCCGTTGCGCACCTCCACCAGCTCGAGGTGCTTGAAGCGGCAGCGGTCCGAACGCAACGGCGTGGCCAGCGCGCCCATCTGCGAGGCGTGGGCCAGCACGGCGGCCGCTAGCTGCGCCCACTGTTCAGTCTCGCGCCCCACCTGATGGAACAGGTGTTGGATCGTGAACTGGTCGTCCACCGTCAGCGGCTGGTCGGGCAGCAGGTGCTGGACGAAATAGCGGTAGCCCTCTTCGGTGGGCACGCGGCCGGCCGAGGTGTGCGGGTGCGTCAAATAGCCCTGCTCCTCCAACGCCTTCATCTCGTTGCGGATGGTGGCAGGGCTGATCTTTAGTCCGTACTCCTCGACGACCATCTTCGAGCCAACGGGCTGGGCAGAAGCGATGTATTCCTGGACAACGATGGCCAGCACTGCCTGTCGGCGCGGGTTGAGCATGCTCACTTGTTCAGTATTCCTGTACAAAATGATTGAACCAGACAAGGTGTGCCCGCGGTTTAGCACTCTCTTGTTGTGAGTGCTAACGAGCACGCCAGCTATGATACCACGAGACGCAACGAGAGTCAAACCGGGCGCCGGCAACGGCGTCCAGTTTGACTCTCGCTGCTGGGCAGGCGGCTGCCGCCTGGCCCTTCCCTACAGCAGGAAATAGATTGTCACGGCGTTGAGCAGACAAACAAAGATGAGCAACAAGAGGAAGAGGATGACCACCCCGCGGCGCGGCCAGGCGCGGCGCAGGTAGATCAACAGCCCCACCAGCAACAAGATGCCGCCAAACAAGTTGAGCAGTGCGAAGAGTTCTTTTGCGGCTTGAGTGACCATGTGTGTAGGTTCTTTCGGGTGGTCTCGATGTAGGCCGGTGGTTTGCGGTGTGCAGCGGCCCACAGCGACCCACGAGGCGCGCGACTAGTAAGCCTGTCGGTCGCTGAAAAGGCGCAAGGCGGTGCGCGCAATGATGCGCAGGTCCAGCGACAGCGACCAATTTTCGATGTACCACAGGTCGTACTTGGTGCGTTCAGCGATGGAAGTGTCGCCGCGCAGGCCGTTGACCTGGGCCCAGCCGGTGATGCCGGCCTTCTCGCGGTGGCGGTCCATGTAGCGCGGGATGCTCTGGCGGAACTGCTCGACATAGACGGGCCGCTCTGGCCGCGGCCCCACCAGGCTCATGTCGCCCAGCAACACGTTGATAAATTGGGGCAGCTCGTCAATGGACAGCCTGCGCAGCAGCGCGCCCATGCGCGTGCGCCGCGGGTCGTCGGGCGTCGTCCAGCCCGGCCCCTGCTGCTCCGCGTCGGTGCGCATGGAGCGGAACTTGAGCATGGGGAATGGCTTAGCGTCCAGCCCCATCCGTTCCTGCACATAGAACACCGGCCCCGGCGACTCCAGCTTGATCAGCAGCGCGGTCAGCATCATCAGCGGCGAGAAGAGCACCAGCGCCGCCATGCTGCCCACGATGTCCACCGCCCGTTTCGTCGCCAGATGCCAGCCGCGCAGCGCCACATCGCGCATGGTCAGCAGCGGCAGGCCAGCCAGGTCACTGATGCTGACCTCCGACGCCATGATTTGGAACACGTCGGGGTAGATGCGGATCGTCACCCGCTCGCGCTCACAGAGCGAAACGATATGCACCAGCTCGCGGTGGGTGGCCTCGGGCAGACAGATGATCACCTCTTGCACCTGTTGCTTCTCGATGATCTGGGGCAGGTCGGCGATCTTGCCCAACACCGGCAGTCCCAGCATCTTCTGCGGCCCATCCTCTGCGGCCACCAAACCGATCGGCCGATAGCCCAACTGCGGTGAGTTAAGCATCTTCTGTAAGACCATGCGGGCCACTTCGCCCGCCCCCACCAGCAACACATCGCTGTTGCCGACCCCGCGACGCATCAGCCAGCGCTGCAACTGAATGTGGATTACGCGGCTGAAGGTCAGCAGCAGCAGCGTCAGGAGCCAGGCCAGCACAATCATGGGCCGGCGGTAATCGATGATGTTCTTGAGCAGGAATGAAATGAAGGCGATAGCCAGCAGCGAGCCAAGCGTCACGGCCCTGTAGAGGGCCAGCAGTTCCTCCAAGCGCGGCTGGCCGCGGCTGCGGGTATAAAGCTTGTTGAAGAAGATCGCGCCGATCACCGTGACGACGTAGATCGTCATCTGCGCCAGATACTGGCCCATGGCTCCGACGCTGGGATCGCGCGCCAGATTGATGCGGTAGGCCAGGACGACCGCCAGCATGGTAAACAGGATATCGAAAACGACCTGCGCCAACACGAGCGATAGTTGTGAGCGCTTCATGGGTGTCTCGTCATCATGCTGAACTCGCCGGCCGCAGGCTGTTTAGCCATTGCGACCAGCGGCGACCGGCCACGTCCACGGCGCCGCGCAGGCCGATGCCGCCGACGATGGCCCAGTGCAGCAGCAGCGGGGTCGTCGCCTGGTAGTGCTTGCGGTAGAAGATCAACATGGCCCGGTAGAACTCATAGCGCGCCTTGCTGCTGGTCTTGCTGGCCGCTTCTTTGACGTGCAGCACGGTCACGGCAGCATTATACCACACCTGCCAGCCGCGCTGCTTGATGCGGTAGGCCCAATCCAGGTCCTCGCCGTACATGAAAAAGGTCTCGTCCAGCAGGCCGGCCTGGTGGATGGCCGCGCCGCGCACCTGCATGTAGGCGCCGACCACTGAGTCGACCTCGATGGTCTGGTCGGGATCGACGAAGGTCATGTTGTAGCGGCCGAAGCGCGGGCTGCGGGGGAAGAGCTTGCTCAGGCCGGCCATGCGGTACAGGCTGACCTGCGGCGTGGGGAAGGAGCGCCGGCAGGCGAGATCCAGGCTGCCGTCCAGCCGCAGCAGCTTGGGACCGGCCACGCCGCACTGCGGTCGCCCGTCCATGAAAGCCAGCATCTGGGCCAGCGCCATGGGCGGCAGCTCGGTGTCGGGGTTGAGCAGCAGGGCGTAGCGGGGCGTCGTAGTTGGGTCGCCCGCGCCGGGCTGGTCGCTCCAGCCGAAGTGGCGCAGCCCCAGGTTGTTGCCGTAGGGATAGCCGCCGTTGGTCGGGCTGGCGATCAGCGTGGCCTGGGGGAACTCGTCCCGCACCATCTGCGCGCTGCCGTCGGACGACGCGTTGTCTACCACGCACACCTCGTAGCTGAAGTCGCCCTGGCTGGCATAGACCGTTCGCAGGCAGGCGCGCAGCAGGTCACGCGTGTTGTAGTTGAGGATGACGATGGCGAGGTCGGTGGGGGGCATGGTGGGCGGTGAACAGTGAACGGTGAACAGTGAACGGTGAACGGTGAACGGTGGGCGGTGAACGGTGAACAAGAGTCTGATTGCTGTTTACCGCTTACTGTTTACCGTTCACTGTTCACCGGCTCTAGCCGTAGCGGCGGCCGCTGGCAAAGCCGCGTCGCCAGTGGATCTCGTCGCGGCTGCGATTCTTGCGCCGCCAGCGCAGGCCAGCCGGGTAGCCCAGCATTTTGGCCACATCGCCGACCAGGCGGATCAGCGGGATCAACAGCAGCGCCCAGAGCCGCTGCGGCCAGCGGTAGTTCTGCCATTGAATCCGCAGTCGTTGGGCGGGCCGCCAGCTATAGGCCAGTACGCCGGCCAGCAGCGCCAACAGCCACAGCGGGCTGTGCCAGACGCTCAGGGCCAGCAGCGCCGGCAGCGCCAGCAAATAGGTGGCGTAGCGCATAGCGTGGCGTTTGCGCCACAGGTCGGCCTTGCCGTCGCCGCGCGCATAGCGATAGTACTGCTTGAAAAAGCTGCGCAGGCTGGGGCGGGGCCGGAAATGCACCCGCGCGTCGGGCGCCCAGGCAAAGCCGCCGCAGCATTCGATCAACTGGAAGTCGAACAGCAAATCTTCGCAGTAGTCCAGCCATTCGGGATAGCCGCCGCTGCATTGCCACGCGCCGCGACTGAACGCCACTGAGCGGCTGCTGGGCAGGAAGCGCTCCGGCTGGATATCGCCCGCCAGCGGCAGGGTGGTGGCCCCCAGCGCCAGCTCGAACGCCCCCTGGGGATCGGGCTGGAAGAAGCCGGCCACGGCGTAGCTGCCGCTGTGCAGCGCCTCGGCCGCCAATCCCTCGAAGGGAGCTGCTAACCGTTCCAGCCAGTCTGGTTCCAACCGCACACCGGCGTCGGTGCTGGCGATCACATCGCCGCTCGAGCGCCTGACGGCCAGGTTGCGGCCGCGGCTAATGTTGGCCCCGCGCGCCTCTTGCAGCTTGAGCGGCAGGCGCTCGGCGTACCCCATGACCACCGTCTGGGTGCCGTCGCTGCTGCCGCCATCGACGATGACCACCTCGTCGGGCAGCCTGGACTGCGCGGCCAGGCTGTCCAGCAGACGACCGACCGCCTGGGCCTCGTTCAGCACCGTACAGATCACAGAAACGCGCATGGCCGCATTATACCGCGTGACGGCGTTGGAGAGAAAATGCTGCGCCGTGGTTGACAGCAGCAGACCAAGGACACGGAGAACACAGAGGAGACACAGAGGGCGCGGAGAAGAAGCAGAAAACGCAGATGGGTCAATCAGAATGCGGAGAAGATGCTCACCACAAGCCTCTGTGGACTCTGTGTCTCCTCTGCGCCCTCTGTGGCGGTCTGGGGATTCTTGGCGCGCAGGGCTGGCATCTGGTCTGTTTTGCGCGCTATGGCGACTGTGGTATAATCTCGTGCATAGCGCCGATCCGCCCCAGCGTTATCTCATCGCTACTCAGAGGAGATTGACCGATGGTCGAAGTTACAATCGACAGCGTGCGTGTGAGTTTGATGTCCAACCACCGGGTCGTGGTGCTGAAAGAATCTGACGGCGAACGCTTCCTGCCGATCTGGATCGGCCCCTTCGAGGCCGACGCCATCACCATCGAGCTGCAAGGGGTCGAGGTGGCTCGCCCGTTGACGCACGACCTGCTGAAGTCGCTGATCTACCTGCTGGGCGCCGAGGTGACGCGCATCGTCATCAACGACCTGAGCAACGACACCTTCTTCGCGCGCATCGTGCTGGACGCAGAAGGGGACGAGATCGAGGTCGACTCCCGGCCCAGCGACGCCATCGCTTTGGCTGTGCGCTGCTCGGTCCCGCTGCTGGTAGCCGACCACGTCATGGATCGCGCCGCCATCGTGCCGGAGGACGACGCGAGCGGCGAGTCGGAGCGTGAAGGCGGATCGGCCGCAGATGAGGGCCTGGACGTCTTCCGTGATTTCGTCGAGGGGTTGGACCTCGGCGGGCTGGGCGGGAATCTTTAACTTACAGATGCAGCCGCTCGGCCGGCGCGGGGCACGCAGGGCGAGACTTCGCAAGCCGCCGCCTGAGGAATGCGGCTGATTCATCACCCTGGACTGCGCCTCTCCAAGCGCTGCGGACGGCAAGGCCGTCCGATGTCTGCAACCGCAGCCCCATACGACCAGCAGACGGCGAGGTGTCCTACCTCGCCGTATTTTTCCCCAATTGCACTGATCAGACTTCGCAAGGCGCCGATCCTGGCCTAATAGCTGATGGCATTGCATATTCGGCGCCATTCGAAGTCCGGCGTGCGTATCCCTGGAGCTTCCCGTGGACACTGGCTTCGTAGACATCTCCTCCTCTTCCCGTGACCGCTTGGTGCCGGCCAATCCAGAGGCTGAACAGGCTGTGCTGGGGTCGATATTGATCGATCCCGATGCCGTGATTCGTGTCGCTGCCTTTCTCAAGGCTGACGACTTCTATCAAGAGAAGAACGGTTGGATCTATCAGGCCATTCTCGATCTGCACGAGCGCCGTGAACCGGCCGACTTCCTGACCGTCACCGACGAGTTGGAGCGCCGTCGCCAGTTGGACGAGGTGGGCGGGCCGGCCTACGTCATGGACCTGATCAACGCCGTGCCCACGGCCATTCACGTAGAGCACTACGCGCGCATCGTCGAGCGCACCTCGGTGCTGCGCAAGCTGATCCGCGCGGCCGGCCAGATCGCCCAGATCGCCTACGAAGAGACCACCGAAGACATCGGTGAGGTCGTCGATCGCGCCGAGCAGATCATCTTCACCGTGGCCGAGCGGCGGGCGCAGCGGGACCTGGTCTCGGTGCGGGCGCTGATGGGGGGCGTGGTCGACCGCATCGACTTTCTCTATCACCACCGAGGCGAGATCCTGGGCGTGCCTACCGGCTTCAAGCTGCTGGACAAGATGCTGGGCGGCCTGCAGAAAAGCGACTTGATCATTTTGGCTGCCCGGCCCGGCTTCGGCAAGACCTCGCTGGCCATCTCATTGGCGCAGAACGCGGCCCGCAAGTATGGCAAGCGCATCGCGGTCTTCAGCCTGGAGATGTCCAACGAACAGTTGGTGCAGCGTATGTTGGCGGCCGAGACCGGCATCGACTCGCAGCGGCTGCGCCTGGGCGATATCCAGGGCGAGGAGGAGTGGCATAAGCTGATGGAGGCTGCCGGCGCCCTGTCCGAGGCGCCGATCTTCATCGACGATACACCGGCCGTCTCGGCCATGGAGCTACGCACCAAGGCGCGCCGTCTGTATGCCGAGCACGACCTGGACCTGATCGTGGTGGACTACTTGCAGCTCATGCAGGGCGACCGCCGCTCCGAGAACCGCGTCCAAGAGATCAGCGCCATCTCGCGCGGCCTCAAGGGCCTGGCCCGCGAGCTCAATATCCCCGTGTTGGCCCTGAGCCAGCTCTCCCGTGCAGTGGAAAGCCGGCAGGATAAGAGGCCGATCCTCTCCGATCTTCGCGAGAGCGGGAGTATTGAGCAAGACGCGGACGTCGTCATGTTCATCTACCGCGAGGAGATGTACAACGAAGAGACCGACCGCCAGAACATCGCCGACCTGATCGTGGCCAAGCACCGCAACGGCCCCACCGGCTCCGTCGCGCTTTACTTCCGCAAGGAACTGACCCAGTTCCGCGATCTGGAGCTGCGGCGCGAGGAGCTGGAGTAAAGAAGTAAACAAGTAGACAAGTACACAAGGAAACAAGGCAAGCAAACGCGCGCCCTTGTCTACCTGTCTACTTGCCTACTTGTCTACCAATCTACCAATCACCCATGAACCCATTCCCCGGCTTCCCTGCCGGCAAGCAGACGCTGGTCAAGGTGCCCAACACCTTTTTCACCGAGCTGCTGCCGGCCATCGACGATCTGGCCGAGCTGAAGGTCACCCTGCATTGCATCTGGCTGTTGAGCCACAAGCAGGGCGACCTGCGCTACACGCGGCTGGTCGAGATTGCGGCCGACGACCGCTTCATGGCCGGCCTGGCCGCGCAGCCTGAGCAGGCCATTGCGGCCCTGCGCCGCGGGCTGGAGCTAGCCGAGGCGCGCGGCGTGCTGCTGCGAGTCAAGGTGCGCCAAGGCGGCGAGGAAGAGCAGTGGTATTTCCTCAACAGCGACCATGGCCGAGCCGCCGTGGAGCGCATCCAGCGCGGCGACCTGCACAGCCTGGCCGAGCCGCTGCCGGAGGACATCAGCCTGCAAGCCCAGCGGCCGCACGTTTTTCTTCTGTACGAGCAGAACATCGGCATGATCCAGCCCATGCTGGCCGAGGAGCTGCGCGAGGCCGAGCGCATCTATCCGCAAAGCTGGCTGGAGGAGGCGTTCCGCATCGCCGTCGAGCTGAATGTCCGTCACTGGAAGTATATCCGCACCATCCTGGAGCGTTGGGCCGCCGAGGGCAAGGACCATGGAATCGATCAACGACACGCTGCAGAAGATGACAGCTATGAGGCGCTCAAACGACGCTACGTCCCCGAAGGGTGGGAAGATGTCGTCAAGCACTGACCGCAGCGCCACTGGGACGGCAGCTAGCAGCACAAACCCGACGCTGAACTCCCCTGGGAGCGCGATTTGCCCGATCTGTGGCGGGCAGGGTTTTGTCGTGCTCGATCTCCCGGTCGGGCACCCGGACTTTGGGCGAGCCCTGCGCTGCCAGTGCCGCGCCAGCGATCAGATGTTGAGACGGCGGAGTGAGCTGATGCGGGTCAGCAATCTGACGCATTTGGACCAGATGACCTTTGCCACTTTCTATCCAAGCCGGAGCGACGTGTCGGAGGGTGATCAGTCGCTTTTGAAACGAGCGTTCGAGATCGCCCGCCGCTTTGCGGCTCGACCGGAGGGATGGCTGCTGCTGACTGGCCCCTACGGATCCGGCAAAACCCATCTGGCCGCTGCTATTGCCCATACGGTGGTCGGCAGGGGCGACGCGGCTATCTTCCTGGTAGTGCCTGATTTGCTGGACCACCTGCGTTCAGCTTTCAGCCCCAACGCGGAAAGCGATTTCGACGAGCGTTTCGAGACCGTGCGCGCGATACCGTTGCTGGTGTTGGATGACCTGGGGGCGCAGAGCGCAACATCTTGGGCCAAGGAGAAGCTCTTTCAACTGCTTAACTACCGCTATGTGGCCAAGTTACCGACGGTGATCACGACAAACCTGCGTCTGGCCGACTTCGAGCCGCGCTTGCGCTCCCGGTTGGCCGACCCTGATGTTGTCACGTCGATCAACATCGATGTGCCTGATTTTCGGACCAGCGCTAATCCTGAGTCGCACGAAACCAGCACGCTGGCGCTGCATGCTGACAAGACATTCGGGAATTTCGACACCGCGCGCAGCGGCTTGAGTCGGGAAGTCGCCGAGAACCTGGCCGAAGCCAAGGCGCGCGCCAAAGAGTTTGCCGTTAACCCACGCGGCTGGCTGGTGTTGTTCGGCAGCTATGGCTGCGGCAAGACGCATCTGGCCGCGGCGATTGCCAATCACCGGCTGCAGCAATTCCACGAGCAGAGCGTGTTTGTCGTCGTGCCAGATCTGCTGGACTATCTGCGGGCTGCTTTCAACCCCAACGCCAACGCGCCCCTGGATGTGCGCTTCGAAGAGATCAGGCGCGCGCCGTTGCTGGTGTTGGACGATCTGGGCACCGAGAGCGCCACACCCTGGGCCAGAGAGAAGCTGTTTCAACTGTTGAACTACCGCCATGCTGCGCGATTGCCCACAGTCATCACAACTTCGGTTGAAGTGGACAGCCTGGATGCGTGGCTGGCCGCTCGTATCCGGGATTCCTCTCGCTGCACGGTAGTGGGAATACTGGCGCCAAGTTATTTTGGCAGAGCAGGCGTGAAGAAGCAAGAACGCTCAGCACGCGCCAGCCGCTGAGATTGCCGCTTGACACCGGGTATAACTCCGGTTATACTGAGCTCATGAAAACAGCAATTTCTGTACCCGAACCCATCTATGTAGCTGCCGAGCGACTTGCGCATCAGCTCGGCATTTCCCGGAGCGAGTTGTATGCCACGGCAGTTTCTGACTTCATCAGGACCCATCAAGGTGATCAGATTACAGCTCAACTCAACCGGGTTTATGCGACCGAGGACTCTACTTTGGATCCTGTTCTGGTTCAGATTCAGGCGCTTTCGCTGCCGCGGGAGGAATGGTGATCCAACGCGGCTCCATCTGGTGGGCTTCGCTGCCCGATCCTATCGGGTCGATGCCAGGTTATCGCAGGCCCGTCGTCATCGTTCAGGAAGACGCCTTCACGCAAAGCCGTCTTCAGACCGTGTTGGTTGTCGTGCTGACATCCAATTTGAAGCTGGCAGAGGCGCCGGGAAACGTACTTCTTTCGGCTCGGACAACTGGACTTCCCAAGTCTTCCGTGGCGAACGTCTCGCAGATTTTGACGGTCGACAAGTCCTTCCTTACCGAGGAGATCGGGCAAGTACCGTCCAGAGACATGCAAAGGATCGAAGAGGGCCTGCGTCTGATCTTATCCCTGCGCTGACTTCATTTTCCCCTGTCGCCGTGAACTATGCTATACTGCCGCACGTGTAACAGGCTGGCTGCGCGGCACGCCGTGGCGCCAGCCTCTGTTTGCCGGGAGTGAACCAGGCCAGCCATACTGGCCGCGCAAGTTCCCATCAGTTCCTTCGAGTTCCATTGAGCTGTCCCGGCGCCCAAGACTAAACACGAGGTGAAAATACAATGCGTCGTAAAATTACATTGCTTGTGGCTGTGGCCGCGCTGACGATGATGTTCACGTCCGGCTGCGCGCTGGCCGATCTGATCGTCAACAACGATCCCGCCCCCGCGCCCACGCCCAGCTTCACGCCCAAGCCAACCTTCACACCCACAACGCCCGTGACCGTCGAGCCGATTGTGGCGCCGACCTTCACGCCCACGGCCACGCCCGAAGCCACCCCAACCCCGGTGGACACGCCCACGCCGGAGGTTCCGCCCACGCCAGAGCCCACGCCAACGCCAGAAACGGCGCGCCTGGTGATCAACAACCCGACGCTCAATGTGCGCAGCGGCCCCGGCACTAACTTCGGCGTTGTCGGCCAGGCGCGCAACGGCGAGCGCTATGACATCCTCGGCAAGAACGCGGCCGGCAGTTGGTACCAGATCAACTTCAACGGCCAAACCGGCTGGGTGGCAGGCGAATACGTTACCATCGAAGGCGACGCCAACGCGGTTCAGGTGGCCGGCAACATCCCGGCGCCGCCCGTCCAGCCGACGCGACCGCCGGCGCCGACGGCGGCTCCGCAGCCAACCACACCGCCTGCCCCGGTTGCGCCGCCCGCACCCACTTACCCCTTCTCGCTGGTGCAGGGTGTGGAGCGCTGTGATCCCAACGCAGGCACGACCTACTTCGATGGCTTTGTGCGGCGCCGCGACAATTCGCCTTTGAACGGCGTCTGCGTCCACATCGCCTTCTACGGGCCGCGCAACACCAAGTGCTCCGGCTGTGATGGGGTTGGCGATGGCAACTGGGGATTCTCGCCCTTCGGCGGCCCCGCGCCGGCTGGCACCACGGTCGAGATCTACGTCGTCGAGTGCCCAGGCGAAATGCCGGCTGGCGGCCAAACCGAGGCCACAGGGTTTGGCAACACGACGCCCAGATCGGAAAAGTGGACGCGCACCATCACCGCCAGTGAACAGTGTACCGGTATCACGTTTGTCGCGAACTAACATCACCCGTTGGACGAAGTTGCTGATTCTGGCCAGCCTGCTCCTTGTGAGCGGGCTGGCTACCACTCATCAAAGGTCTTGACAATCATCTTGCCGAATCGTCATCCTATGTAACGTCGCCAGGAGCACCGGTCATGACAGTAGAACAGCTTCAGGTTGAGATCGACGCGCTGCCAGAAAGTGATTTTGCGCGACTGCGCCAGTGGTTCATCGACCGCGACTGGGAGCGTTGGGACAGGCAGTTGGAAATTGATGTCGCCGCCGGCAAGTTGGATTTCCTGCTTGATGAGGCTGCTTCCGCCAAGGCACAGTCTCTTCTGCGCGAGTTGTAGATGCATCGCACAACTCCCCAGTTCTGGAGTCGCTTCTACAAACTGCCAGAGCCCACGCAGGAACTTGCACGTAAGAACTTTGACCTGCTCAAGCAGAACCCGCGCCATCCCTCTTTACACTTCAAAAGCGTCGGCAGATTCTGGTCTGCGCGGGTCGGGTTAACCCATCGGGCGCTGGCAGTGCAAGATGATGGCGATTTTATCTGGGTCTGGATTGGGCCTCACGACGAGTACGACCATCTGATCGGTTGACTGTGCGCACCAAGACTGTTCGTTGGACGAAACTGTTTATTCTGGCCAGCCTGCTCCTCGTGAGCGGGCTGGCTATTTTTGCTGGGCTAGCTCGGTCGGAGACCGGCCAAAGCAATGGGCGCTCGCTGCTCTTCAACCTGACCGGCGAGGAGGCGCTGCTGCCGCAACTCAAGGGGCTGTCGGACCTGGCGGCTGACGCCATGCGGCCGCGGGTGCACACGGAGGACATGACGCCGGTAGCTCATGCCGGCGTCAACCCCTTCGGCGTCAACGTCTTCCTGGAGCAGGAGGTCGATCCGGCCAAGCGCGAGCTGGCTGTACAGATGGCCCACGCGGCCGGCTTCCGCTGGCTGCGCCAGGAGTTCCCCTGGGAGGACATCGAGATCCACGGCAAGGACGACTTCGAGGATCGCCGTCACGAGCCGGTTCGCTCGGCCTGGGAGAAGTACGACCACATCGTCGACCTGGCCGAGCAGTACGACATGGAGCTGATTGTGCGGCTGAGCAACCCGCCGGCCTGGACGCGGGCCGCGGGCGACGCGGGCGGCACCTACGCGCCGCCCGACGATCTGGATGACTACGGCGACTTCGTGCAGGCCGTGGTGGAGCGCTACAAGGGCCGGGTGCGCTACTACCAGATTTGGAACGAGCCCAACATCTACCCGGAGTGGGGCGAGGCGACCATCTCACCGGAAGCCTACACGGATCTGCTCAAGGTTGGCGCCGAGCGGGCGCGGGCCGTGGACCCCGACGTGGTGATCATCTCCGGCGCGCTGGCCAGCACCATCGACCTGGACGGCATCCACGTGCCGGGCCACAACTTCAACGACCTGACCTTCCTGCAGCGCATGTACGACGCCGGCGCGGCCCTCTACTTCGACGTGCTGGCCATGCAGGGCTACGGATTGTGGTCGGGGCCGACCGACCGGCGTATGAACCCGCGGGTGATCAACTTCAGCCGGCCGCGCTTCGTGCGCGACCTGATGGTGCGTAACGGCGACGCGGGCAAGGCTATCTGGATCAGCGAGATGAACTGGAACGCCGTGCCGGACGCCATCGCCGACAAGCGCTATGGCCAGGTCAGCCTGGAACAGCAGGCCGAATACCTGCCGATGGCTTACGACCGTCTCCAGAGGGAGTGGCCCTGGCTGGGCGTGGCCAACACATGGTATCTCAAGCGCGCCACTGATGCCTGGGAGCAGAACGGCCAGCCTGAGGCCTACTTCCGCCTGCTGGCCCCCGACTTCACGCCGCAGCCGGTGTACGACAGCCTCAAAGCCTACACGGCTAGCTTACAGCCTACGCTCTATGCCGGCCATCACCAGGAAGACCACTGGGCGCTGCAATTCAGTGGGGCGTGGGAAACGGTGGAGGACACGGAGGCCGAGCTGGGCCAGTTCAGCCAGACCAGCGACCCGCAGGCTGCGCTGACGTTTCAGTTTCAGGGCAGCGACTTGATTTTGGTCGCACCCAAGGGGCTGGGCATGGGCCGCTGGCTGGTCGAGGTGGACGGCCGCGAGCGGGCGCGCATCAACCTGGCGGCCAGCAGCCCTGCGCCAGCCCGCTCCACCAGCGTCGTGCGCAGCCTCGGCAGCGACCAGCCGCATCAGGTGGTGCTACGGCCGGAAGTGGATACAAATGGCGAGATCGTTGGCCCCGTGGCGGTCGATGGCTTGATCGTACAGAGCCGCAACATGGCGTGGGTCAATGGGCTCTACTGCCTGGCTACGCTGATCTTTCTGGCCGTGGCCGGCTTCATCTTCTACCTGTGGCAGGCAAGTAAGCGGAGCATTCCCCAGCAGGCAGGTTGGGAGGAGTAGAATCCTGTCTCAGGCAGGCATGCCGACGACCTGGACGTTGAACTGGCCGCGAACCATCAACGATCCCGTTTCCAGCATGTTGTCGATGGCATCCAGCGTCGTAGCGTGATAGTAGCGCTCGCCACACTCGCGGCAGACCTCGGCCTCGACATCCTCCACAAGGTAGAGCTTGCCCAAGTGCCAATGCGTCTTGCGGACCCGTTTCTTAACCGTCTGGCCGCCACAGAACTCACAGATCATAGTCATTCTCCAGAGCATACACCATTCGGTCAATTCCCTAACTTCGCGCAAGCCACATTATAGCCCAAACATCCTCTGTAGCCAAGGGCTATCAGGGCTTCTCAGAAGTTGCAGTGAGTGTCATGCTGAGGTCCGCCGAAGCACACTTGCACCGCACTGCAAGTACAGGTGTCCCCCATCGCACGCCGAGACCCTTCGCTGGTGTTTCGACGCAGTGTTAGTTGGGTGGCAGACCCGCTCAGGGTAACAGGTCCGGCGAACTTGCTGACTTCTAGAAAGCCCTGAAGGGCTAGTGCTGGATCAATCAACGCCCACGCTGCGTTGACTAGCCTGTCGATCTGGGCTATACTGTGCCCATCTATGACCCCACCCACCCGCCGTCCGCGCGATCCTTTTGCCAACACCCTGCTCTGGCTGGTCATGCTGCTGGCCGCCGGCCTGCGTTTCTTCCGCATCGGCACTCAAAGCTTGTGGGCCGACGAGGGCAACAGCGCGGCCATGGCCGGCCGCAGCCTGGCCGAGATCAGCGCGCGCGCCGCGGCCGATATCCACCCGCCCGGCTACTATTGGCTGCTGAACCTGTGGAGCCGCATCTTCGGCGACAGCGAGGCCGCGCTGCGCTCGCTGTCGGCTCTGTGGGGCATCCTGCTGGTCTGGCTGGTCTATCAGATCGTCAGCCGGCTGTTCGACCGTCGCACCGCCCTCATCGCCGCCACCTTCGCCGCGATCAACCCCTTCCTGATCTATTACAGCCAGGAAGCGCGCATGTACAGCCAGTTGGCCGCGCTGGCGGCGCTGCTCTTCTACGGCTTGACGCGCTACATCCTGCACGAGTCGATTGTCTTGAAGGCCGATGGCACCAGCAAGACCATGGCCTTCTCCGGCCCCGCCACCGGCGTGATCCTGGCCGCTGCGGTGGCTGGCCTGTACACGCACTACACTTTCCCGCTGATGGTCGGCGTGGCCACCCTGCTCTATGGGCTGTGGGTGTGGAACTCCCGCCGGCGCGGCTTCGTTCAGGCGCGCCTCTTGCACTGGGCCATGCTGCTGATCGTCATGGCTTTCTTCTACCTGCCCTGGTTCGGCACGGCCTGGAATCAACTGATGAACTGGCCGCGCAGCGGGCAGGCGGCGCCGTTGGGCGATGCCCTGGCCCAGGTGCTGGCCGTGCTGGCGCTGGGACCAGTTAGCCCCATCGAGCCGGGCAGCCCGTGGCTGATCACCTTCCTGGCGCTGTTCATTTTAGGATTGTGGCCGTGGGTGCGGCCCAACGGCCGGCGGGCTCATTGGCTGAGCTGGGGGCTGCCGCTGCTGTGGCTGGCCGCGCCCTTGGCGCTGGTGCTGTTGGGCGGGCTGTTCAAGCCGGCCTACATGAAGTTTCTGTTGGTGGCCGCAGCGCCCTTCACCATGCTGCTGGGCCGCGGCGTCACAGGCTTCATGGAGGCCTTGGCGCGCGGCCAATGGAGCCGGCGCGCGGCCGCGCCGGCTGCGAATCGCCGGTCCCGCAGGAAGGCCCCGCCCCAGCCAGCCAGCGCTCCCACTCCGTCCAGCCCGATCGGCACGCTGCTGGCCTACGTATGGCTGGCCGCGGCTGTGGCCCTGGTCAGCATTCCCAGCGGCGTCACCCTGGCCAGCTATTACTTCGATCCGGCCGTGGCGCGCGATGATTACCGCTCGGTCGCCCGCTACATCAGCGCGGTGGCCGGCCCCGACGACGCCATTATTCTGAACGCCCCCGGCCAGCGCGAGGTGTTCGAGTATTACTACCAAGGCCCGCTGCCCATCTACGACCTGCCCGAACAGCGCCCGCCCGACCAGGCCGCCACGCAGGCCCGCGTCGAACAGATCGCCAGCCAGCATCCACACCTCTACACCCTTTACTGGGCCACCGAGGAGAGCGACCCCGATCGGCTGGTAGAGGGCTGGCTCGACAGCCACGCCTACAAAGCCGAGGATCGCTGGCAGGGCAACATGCGCTTCGTCATCTACGCCACCCAGCAGCCCACCGACGATTGGCCGGTGCAGACCAGCGACGCGCTGTTCGGCGATCAGATCCGGCTGCTCAGCTATGCCTTGTCGTCGCAGGAGATCACCTCGGGCGACGTGTTGCAGCTCCAGTTGACCTGGCAGGCCGAGCGCCAGCCCGACGCCGACTACACGGTCTTCGTGCAGTTGCTGGACGAGCGCGACCAGGTGGTGGCCCAGCGCGACGCGCCGCCGGGTGATAGCCCGACCAGCCAGTGGCAGCCCGGCGTGGCGATTATCGACAACCACGGCGTATTGGTGTCCCACGGCACCGCGCCGGGCGATTACAAGCTGATTCTGGGCATGTATGACCCCGCGACGGGCGAGCGGCTGCCGGTGGGCCAGCAGGATTACATTGACCTGGGCGTCGTGCGCGTCAACCGGCCATCGACGCCGCTGCCAGTCGAGGCGCTGCGCATGCAAAACGCCCAGCCCTTCAGGTTAGGCGAGATCACTCTGTTGGGCCACGACCGCTACAAGCGCGGCTTTAGCTTCAACCCTGATGAGCCGCTGCGCGCCAACGACCTGCTGCACCTGACCTGGTACTGGCAGGCCAACAGCCAACCCACAGCGGCCTGGTGGTTCACCGCGCGCCTGGTCAGCGGCGCCGATACGGAGGTCGCGGCCGTCAGCGGCCCGTTGGTCAGCGAGCTCTACCCGACGCTGAACTGGCAGGCCGGCGAGATCGTGCGCGGCGAGCACGACATGTTGATTCCCGACTACGTCAAGCCGGGCCGTTACCAGCTCCAGCTCTTCCTGCACACCGGCAACCCGGCCGACGGCGTCGATCGGGTCAATTTGGGCTGGGTGACGGTGAGTGAGTAGGGGATGACAAGGTGACTGGGTGATTGGGTGATTGGTGACTGTTCACCGTTCACTGTTCACCGGTCACGGAACACGAGGTCACGCATGATTGTCAAGAGTATCGAAGTTGGCATGTTGCAGGTGAACTGCTACGTGCTGGGCTGTGAGGCGACGGGCGAGGGGGTGGTGATCGATCCGGGCGACAACGGGCCGGCGGTGCTGGACCTGGTGCGGCGGACAGGGCTGAAGGTCGTGGCCATCCCCAACACCCACGCCCATTTCGACCACGTGCTGGCGGTGGATGCGGTGCGGACGGCCACAGGCGCGCCTTTCTGGCTGCACCCAGACGACGAGCCGGTGCTGGCGCGCGGCCGCGAGATGGTCAAGCTGTGGATGGGCTACGATCCCGGCCCCATGCCGGCCGTGGACGGCCACATGCAGCCGGGCGACGTGGTGCGCTTTGGCCAGGAGGAGCTGGAGGTGCGGCTGGCGCCCGGCCACTCGCCCGGCTCGCTGGTCTACATCCACCATGCCAGCCGGCAGGTGTGGGGCGGCGACGTGCTCTTCGCCGGCGGCGTGGGCCGCTTCGACTTTCCCGGCAGCGACGGGCCGACCCTGCTGCGCTCGATCCGCGAGCAGTTGCTGACCCTGCCCGACGACTACAGAGTCTACCCTGGCCACGGCCCGGCCACCACCATTGGCCGCGAGCGGCGCAGGAATCCGTACTTGCAGCCGGGCGCAGAGTATCTGTTTGAGGGCTGATACCATGTCTGAACTGGCTTACATCGGACAAGTGACCCAGATATATCCCATTCCCGGCGCGGACTTCATCGAGAGCCTGGAGGTGGTATGCGGCCCCGGCGGGCGCTGGCGCGGCACGGCCAAGAAAGGGGACTTCGCGCCGGGCGATCGCTGCGAGGTCTACCTGCAGGACGCGCTGCTGCCGCAGACTGAGCGCTTCGCCTTCCTGGAAGCGCGCCACTGGCGCATTCGCATGGTGCGCCTGAAGGGGGTGCCCAGCGAGTGCCTGCTTATGCCGCTGACCGATGCCACGGCCGGCCTGGAGGTGGGCACCGACATCACCGAGCTGGCTGGCGTCGCCAAGTACGAGAAGCCCCTGTCGGCCAACCTCGGCGGCGACATCCGCGGCAGCTTTCCGG
>Ga0209573_1002901_pt1 | contig 20310 bp, 12 predicted proteins | sample TNRBio252014_DNA_FD_185870 | JGI IMG/M metagenome (GOLD analysis project Ga0209573, IMG submission 185870) | Wastewater treatment Type I Accumulibacter community from EBPR Bioreactor in Madison, WI, USA - TNR Reactor_6/25/2014_ DNA (SPAdes)... | ecosystem: Engineered > Bioreactor > EBPR >...
AACCTGGAGATCGAGGATTTGCTGCCGCTGCTAAAACATCCCAAGTCGCATGGTCTGGCCGAGATGATGAACTTCCCGGGAGTCCTCAATCTCGATCCGGGCATCATCGCCAAGCTTGAGGCGTTCCAGGACGGCCATATTGACGGCCATGTGCCACTGGTGCTTGGCCTGCCGCTGAACGGCTATCTGGCCGCAGGCATTCGCACCGATCATGAGTCGACCAGCGCAGCGGAGGCCCGCGAAAAGCTTGCCAAGGGTGTCGCTGTTCTGATCCGCGAAGGATCGGTCTGCAAGGATCTGGACCAGGTCGGCGAGGTGCTGGACGAGAATTCATCGAGCTTTGTTGCGCTCTGCACCGATGACCGCAATCCTCTCGACATTGCCGAAGAGGGACATCTCGACAATTCGATCCGCCGGCTGATCGCCAAAGGCTGCCCGCGCCATCACGTCTATCGCGCAGCTTCACATTCGGCGGCGCGCATTTTTGGCCTGCGCGACCGCGGTCTTCTGGCGCCGGGCTGGCGCGCCGACATTGTGCTGGTGGACGATCTCGACGCCTGTTCGGTCAGCGATGTGATCGCCGGCGGCAGGCTGGTGACGCCGGAGCTTCACGCCGCGCGCGAGACAGTCGCGCCGGTCGGTTTGACCTCGGTCAAGGCAAAACCGGTCTCGGCTGGGTCGTTCCGGGCAGAAGGCGTGCCGGGCCGCAACGCAACGCCTGTCATTGGCGTCCGCCCCGGCAAGGTCATCACCTTCCGCGAAAGCGCAGTGTTGGCGCACGGACCATCCGGCGCGCTGGTTGATCTCGACAAGGACGTCATCAAGGTCGCCGTCGTCGAGCGCCACGGCGTCAACGGTAATATCGCGACAAGTTTTGTCACCGGGTTTGGCCTGAAGCGCGGAGCGATCGCTTCGTCTGTCGGTCATGACAGCCACAACATCACCGTGGTTGGCGCAAACGAGGATGACATGGCGATCGCGGTCAATCGGTTGATCGCGATCAATGGCGGTTTTGCTGTTGCTGATGGCGGTCAGATCACTGCCGAACTGGCGCTGCCGGTGGCCGGCCTGATGAGCCTGTTGCCTTTCGAGCAAGTGTCGCAGGAGTTGGAAGTCTTGCGCGCCGCCGCAAAAGACCTCGGCTGCATCCTGCCCGAGCCGTTCCTCCAGGTGTCGTTCCTGGCGTTACCCGTCATCCCGCATTTGAAAATGACCGACCGCGGCCTGTTCGATGTCGACAGGTTCGATTTTGTAGCGTGAGTCTGCTCAGGCGGCGCTGGCTTCCTTTCGCCGTTGCCCATGGGCAAAACGGATGATGTGGTCAAAGGCGTGGCGCGATGATGTGCGGCCCGGATCGCTGCGCAGTTGGTCGTGCTCATCGCCCTCCAGCAATTCGGTCTCAACCGATCCGCCGGCGCGGCGATAACCGGCGATAAAGCGATCCATGTTGTGTACTGCGTGTAGAACGTCGCCAACCGCCTGGATGTACAGGATGTCGGGCGTTTCCACCTTGTCGCCCCGCTCCAGCGCCAGCATCGGGCTGCCGTCAATCATCGCTTCGTCGGTCAGCCAATAGGCCATTTGCGCGAAGCCGCCGCCGTTGCGGTGCGCCATGCTGGTGTCGCCACGGGCCTGACGCTCCTTGTTTTCAATCATGCGCGTATAGGGGCAGATCACGGGCCAAAGCGCGATGATGCTGGACACGGATGCGTTGATGCGTTCGCCTCCGATCAGGGGCAGGGCGGCGTAGCGCTTGTCGCGTGGTTTGATCCCGGCCAGTACAGCGAGATGGCCGCCTGCCGACGTACCCATCAGTCCGACCATCGCCGGGCGGGTCTTGTACTGCGCTGCGTTCAGCTTCAGCCAGCGCACTGCGTAGTTCAGGTCGGCGACTGAAGCAGGGTAAGTCCCGTTCGGCGGCAATGTATAGCCGACAGCCATGATCACAACGCCACCTGCCGCAACAATGCGATTGATGGGATCATTGCCGGCATACGAGCCTTTTACCCACGCGCCGCCATGAGCGTCGACATATGCCGGGAAGGGGCCATCGCCACGCGGTATATACAAACGTGCCCGCAATGAAACGCCTTCGCGTATGAGATAGTCGATCTCGACAATGTCCAATTCATACATGGCCGTTCTCCGCCGTTAACCAATGCCTGTCTGGACCATCCCGCCGCTGGGAGACGCCGGGATGGTCCTCCGCAAGGAGGCTGTCAGGGTTTCAGCAACTCCTTGGTCTTGGCGACCAGTTCCGGCGGGGTGCTCATGATTTCGGCGGCCATCTTCTCGCCATCGACGAGGTCGACGGAAGCACCAAACTTCTCGACGGCCGCATGAAATTCGGGATCGTTCGCGGCGTCTATGAACGCCTTGCGCAACGCGGCGAGCCGGTCTTCTGGGATGCCCGGCGGGGTGATGTAGGGCCGGCCAAGTTCCTGGGGCAACAGCATCAGGCGCATGATCGACCTGGCGTCACCATCCGTCACATGTTCCATGACGCTTGGTACGTCGGGAATGCCTGGGTCGCGCTCAAGCCCAAATTGCATGAACACATGCAGCAGGCCGTCCTTGCGCCAGTCGCCCATCTGTCCCCGCAACGTGCTGTCATACGAAGAGGCGCGCGCATCGACTTCGCCGCGCTCAACGGCCAGGAGCGTGTCGTCCGTGCTGGCGTAGCCGTGCACGATGTCGAACTTGGTTCCGGCCAGCTTGTTGGCCAGGAGCGGGTAGGTGACATTCTCGGCAGTGACCGCTGTACCACCCACCTTGAGCGGAATTTTCATAGCTTCTTCAAGCGTTTTGGCTTTCGGGTTCTTGCCATAGGTAAACATCACCTGGATTTCGCGGCTGAGGCTGCCCAGATGGTTCACCTTGGTCGGGTCGAAAGGTATTGTCTTCTCGGCAAGCAAAGGCGCAATAAAGTTGTTACGTTGGAGCGTGCCGATGACACTGCCGTCGCGCGGCGCATTTTCCATCATGTCATGCGCCACAGTCAGACCGCCGGCGCCTGGCTTGTTCTGGTAGATGATCTGCGGGTTGCCTGGCAGATGCCTGGTCAGGAAGGGCGCAAATGTTCTCGCCCATATGTCGGCGGAGCCGCCGCCTGCTGCGCCGATCTGCATGGTCACGACGCGGCCCTTGTAGAATTGCTCGACCGAGTCTTGTGCAAAAGCGCCTGTGGTCGCCGCGAACAATGTTACGCTTGCGACCAGGGACGCAATGCGCAGCGCGGTTGTGGTTACGTTCTTCACTCTGTTTTCCTCCCTTTGGCCGAGTTTAGACGACGCGGAAACTTGAGGGTTTCGGGCGCCTGAAATTCGGCTGCCAGGAGTGTACGCAGACGTTTGCGGTGATCCTCATATAAGAAATAGCTGGACAACGATAAGTCTTGCGGGGGGCTGTCGCGGTAGATGTCATGTGATGATGATCGGCGCGCCGCGCCGCGGATTAACCAGTCGGCGCGAAATCTATAGCGTTAACAAACAGCAACGACGTACAAAGAGTCTGAACTCGAATAGATCGGACACGCCTTTGTATAGACTGGCGCGAACATCGACGAATGGACTGTGCGCCGTGCTGATAGCGCTGAACTGCGTTGTCGCTCCGGCCGCTGGACAGGACCTTGCCCTTTCCGAGAAGGCGCGGGCCAGTTATGCCGGGTGGACCTGCGCCGAGTTGGCCAAGGAACAACACCATCAATTCCTGACCTATCGGACCGACCGTCGTATAGCGGCTCGTCGTGCGACAGCGCATCCAGGGATGAGCCGGACACGCGGTGCGAAAAAGTTGTCCCGCCATCTGAGAGTTGGCCTGGTCATCCTGCCCAGAGGGGAGCGCAGCGCTGTGCAACAGGTCACACGCAGTGTGTCACATGCGACGGCGTCCAAACGGTTCCGATCAAGCCAACGCACGATCCAAAAGACGATGGCGCGCAAGGGTTGCCGCGTTTGAGCGTTTGAGATCGTATTGTGCTGAAGCGGTCTTCGCGGGCAGCGGTCTGCTGCCCGGACATCGCTCAAGCGCTATACGGCGCCGGACACGGCATCTGGTCGATCGCCAGCGGAATCCTTCCGCTCGCGCTGTTCAGGCAATCCAATCATCCTGTCGTGATTGGTCGTCTGGCCATGCCCAATCTATTGGCGCAGGCGGCCTCACCCCACTTGCAGCTTATGTGCTTCTCAAAACCGGGGCCGATCCTGTGATCATGTTGATCCTGGTCTGCGCCATTCTTAACATTGTACTCGCCTCGGTTTTATGGATGAACATCACCGCTTTCCCAAAATAGGAAGATGAGGCAACCGATCTCCCCATTGGACGTGCTCGCCGGCCTGATCGGCCTGCCAGCCTGTTGTAACGCGCAAGAAAAGTGGCAGGATCGGGGTTCGAATGGTGGGCGTGACAGGGATTGAACCTGTGACCCCTGCAATGTCAATGCAGTGCTCTCCCGCTGAGCTACACGCCCATTCGCGAGCCGCATACACCACTTTTGACTCGTGGCGTCAATAGCATCAGGCCACCGCAATCTGTTCGGGCGCGCTGGCTTCACCCAACCAAAAAATTCGCCCGGTGGCATGGTTTGCGGTGCGATTGACCAGCTCTTGCGGCGGCGAGGATCAAGCCTCAGGCCGCCTGCAGCATCTTTTCGACTTCATTGACCAGGTCGCGCAGATGAAACGGCTTGGACAGCACCTTGGCGTCCTTGGGGGCGTGCGAATCGGGATTGAGGGCGACCGCTGCGAAACCGGTAATGAACATGACCTTCAGATCAGGGTCAATTTCGGTGGCTCGGCGGGCGAGTTCGATGCCATCCATTTCCGGCATCACGATGTCGGTCAAAAGTAGCGAAAAGGGCTCCTCACGCAGCCTTTCATAGGCGCTTGCCCCATTGTCGAAATCGCTGACCGCGTAACCGGCGCGTTCGAGCGCCTTGACGAGGAAGCGGCGCATGTCATCATCATCTTCAGCAAGCAGGATGCGGGCCATATATCAGTCCAGAATCGGCGGAAATCGCCGCGAAGCAGCGTTGTTAACCATGGCAATTTATGGCGCAAGGCCGGTAAACATCAAGTGAAGATAGGGCCAAGGGTGACTGCTACGCCGCTGGACAGTGCAAAGCGCAAATGGCACGTTCACGCCGTGAACAAGGCATTGCAGTTGCGGGCATGAGCATTCAGGACGATTTTTATCCGGCGCCGGCCTTCGAGGTCTGGGCTGGAGCCGAACAAAGGGTTCCTTTCGTTTTCAATTCTCCGCATAGCGGCAGGCATTATCCGGAACGGTTCATGGCCATGACCCGCCTGAATGCCGCGTCTGTGCGCCGCTCCGAAGACTGTTATGTCGAGGAGCTGTTTTCCAGCGCGATCGGGCTTGGCGCACCGCTTTTGGCGGCCCATTTCCCGCGCGCTTACATTGACGTCAACCGCGAGCCGTTTGAACTTGACCCGCGCATGTTCGCCGGTCCGCTGCCGCCATTCGCCAACAGCCGGTCGGCCCGGGTCGCCGGCGGGCTCGGCACTGTACCGAGACTGGTCGGTGAAGGTCTTGAGATCTATGACAGGCGTCTGCCTGTGGAAGAAGCGATCCACCGCATAGATACTGTATACAAACCCTATCATGAAACGTTGCGTCGCCTGGTGAACAACACCCGCGATGCTTTCGGCTACGCGGTGCTTATAGACTGCCATTCGATGCCAGGCACCGTGCGGCTCAACGATTCAGGTCTGCGGCCGGACTTTATCATCGGCGACCGGTTCGGCACTTCGGCGTCCGCTTCGCTGACCGAAGCGGCTATCGGTCTTTTATCCGCCATGGGATATATCGTGGCGCACAACAAGCCCTATGCTGGCGGCTTCATCACCGAACATTACGGTCGCCCGCTTCAAGCCCTGCACGCGGTGCAGATCGAGGTCAATCGTGCGCTTTACATGGACGAGGCGTCGCTGGAGAAGAAGTCCGGCTTTGACGCCCTGAAGGTCGATCTGGCGGCGTTCAGCAATGATTTGATGGCGCTGCCGGACCATAGTTTCCAACGCTATCCGCTTGCCGCCGAATAAGGCGCAGTGGCTTGTGGAAAAAAGACCGCGCCGTTTGCGCGACGCGGTCAAGGTCTAGGGAGGAAACGCCCAAGAAGGGCATGGACAGACAAACTGTCCGTGGTAGAGGCTATGGTGCAATGCACAAATGTCAAGGTTGAGGCTGTGTCTGGTTGTGGATTTGGCGACTGCAGCCCAAAGCTGTGGCAGAACCGACACATATTAGTTGAGGACTTCTAGATGATTGTGCCTGCAGAGTTCATGCGGCGGGTTGCGGCGGCGGCGGCCGAACAGACATTGCCGCGCTTTCGGCGAACCGGCGATGTCGCCAACAAGCTAGATGCAGGATTTGACCCGGTCACCGAAGCCGATCGCGAGGCTGAAAAGGCAATTCGGTCGCTGATCAACCACGAGTTTCCAGATCATGGAATTCTTGGCGAGGAATTTGGCGCCGAATATGCCGAAGCCGACTATATCTGGGTCATCGATCCGATTGACGGTACGCGATCCTACATTTCCGGCATTCCGCTCTGGGGCACGCTGGTCGGATTGACGCATCATGGCGACGCTATTGCGGGGATGATGGCCCAGCCTTTTACCGGCGAGTTGTTCTACGCCAATGAAAGTGGCGCGCACTGGGAGGGCAGGGGCGGCTCGCTGCCTTTGAAAACCCGCCAGACGACAGATGTCGCGGAAGCGACGCTATGTACAACGACGCCTGTCTTGTTCAAGGAGCGCAAGCGTGAGGCGTTCGACCGGCTTGAGTCTGCCTGCCGTATGCCGCGATACGGCACGGATTGTTATGCCTACGCCATGCTCGCCGCCGGCCATGTCGATCTTGTCGTTGAGATGGGCCTGCAGCCCTACGATATTGTCGCCCTGATCCCGATCATCGAGAAGGCTGGTGGGGTCATTACCGGCTGGGATGGCGGTCCGGCGGAAAAAGGCGGCGGCATTGTCGCTGCCGCCACGCCGCAATTGCACGACGCCGCCATGCAGATCCTGCACCGTGATTGAGTGGAGGCAGGCGATCAGGCGCGAAGCGCTGATTAGCTCTCGTCGCCGCTTCCCGGGATGAAGGCGTCAAACGCCGCCCAAAACTGCTCGCGATAAAAATCCAGTTCCTGCAGAATCTCGTGGCGCGCCCCGTCAATGGTGACGATATGGCCGGAGCGGAGGCGCCGGGCATAGCCTTCAATGGCCCGGGTCGAGACCACGGTATCGGCACCGGCGGCGATCAGCAGGATTGGGATTTGTATGCGCGCGCAATAGTCGGGGTTGCGCACCATCTCTGATGCTGTTGAAACAGCATTCATCCAGGCGACAGTCGGGCTGCCGACCGATAGTTGCGGGTAGGTTTCATAGAGCAAGACATTGCGGCGGTAGCGATCCGGGTCGGACGTAACGACATTCGCTTCAAACGGCGTCGGAGCCCACGGGCCGCCAGAAACATAGAGCCAGCCAAGACCGACCCCGCGCAGGAAACCCGTAATCCGTTTCAGCCACTTGACTGAAAACGGGACATTGTCGACGCCGATCAACGGCGCAATCAGCGCCATGCGGCGCACCCTGTTGACAAGGATTGGAACCGCCGTCAGCGCCGCCAGCGCGCCGGTCGAGTGGCCTAGCACATAGTAAGGACCACGGCAGTCAGGCAGGACAATTTCGGAGAAAAACCGATCTATATCTTTGGTATAGCTTGAAAATCTCTCGACGTAACCGCGCTGCGGGTCCTTAAGGAGTCGCTCCGAAGCGCCCTGGCCGCGCCAGTCCATAATCGCCACGCCGAATCCGCGTTTGGCGAGATCGCTGATCGTCTCGAAATATTTCTCGATACATTCATTGCGGCCGGTGAGAACGACAACCGTACCCTTCATTGGCCGGCCGGTTGCGCCAAACACCGCATAGCGGATCTGGCGACCGCGATCACCGGTGAAAAAGCCGGTGATGGCGCGTTCGGGGGCCGGGTTGCCGGGGATCTGGTAAAATTGAGCGCTCATTCACGTCGCCGCATGATGCAGCGCGCCGCCGCGCCAACTTGAAGGGTGATAGGACAGCCGGCTCTGAAAAGGAAGGCCGGAAGCCTGCCCTGCAAGCTTCCGGCCCGTTTTCCAGCTCCGGGAGGAAGGGACGTTGCTCCCTCGGCCTTACGAATGGATACTAGCAGGACAGGATGAACGCGCATGGAAGGCGTTGTTCATCCTGTGTTCATCTTTCTCCTGCCAGCCGGCGCCATCGTGCGTCTGGGCGGACTTGAAATCGCTTTGGCCTCAACCCAAATCTTTTCTGCGGTCGCCAATAAGGGGCCGCTGATTCCGGCGAGGCGCCAAATCGGGCCCGCGATGGATCACCACGCAAATGCATGTTGCTCAAAAGGAGAACACACCATGCGTCACGTTGATTTTTCCCCGCTCTATCGTTCGACCGTCGGTTTTGACCGGCTCTTCGGCATGCTGGATTCGCTGGCTCAGCCTGAGGGCGGCCAGACCTATCCGCCCTATAATATCGAGCGCACCGGCGAGGATTCCTACCGCATCTCGATGGCTGTCGCCGGCTTTTCCGATAGTGAAATCGAGATTGAAGCCCATCGCAATGTGCTGACGGTCAAGGGTGAGAAGAACAACGAGCCGAACGGCGAGGGTTCTGAAGTTCTCTATCGCGGCATTGCTTCGCGCTCATTTGAGCGACGCTTCCAGCTTGCCGACCATGTTGAGGTCAGTGGCGCGGCCCTCAAGAACGGCCTGCTTCACATTGATCTGAAGCGCAATGTTCCCGAAGAGCTGAAGCCGCGCAAGATCGAAATCAAGGCTGGATCCGACAAGGCCAAACAGATCGAGGCCAAGATCGAGAACTAGGCCGGATTGCAAAGCGATCCTGGGGCGCCGGCGTAAGCTGGCGCCCTTTTCGTTGCCTATCCACGCAATGCCGTCTCGACGCGAGCAATGTCGGCTTCGGTTGTCGCGAAGCTGGTGACAAAACGATGCATTCTCTCGTCTTCGTCGAGTTCGCCGTCGAAACCTTCGGGCAAGTCCCATTCATAAAACACTGCGCCTGCGTTTTTCAGACGCTTGGCAGTTGCGGTGCTCATGATTGGAAACACCTCGTTGGCGTCTGGCCGCCAGGGCAGACGTGCGCTGCCGGATGCCGTCAGCGCGTCAGCCAGTTGACGGGCCATGGCGTTGGCGTGACGCGCAGAGTTGAGCCAAAGATTATCCGTCAGATAGGCCTCAAACTGGGCGCCGACAAAACGCGATTTGGAAAAGAGCTGGCCGGCGCGCATGCGCATGAAAGGAAACTCCTTCGCCTTGGCCGGATCAAAGAATAACACGGCTTCTGCGCACCAACAGCCATTTTTGGTGCCGCCGAACGACAGCATGTCAACTCCGCTTTTCCAGGTCATCTCGGCGGGCGTGCAACCAAGCGCTGCCAGTCCGTTGGCGAAACGCGCCCCGTCCATGTGCAAGGGCAAACTGCGCGCATGGGCGATATCGGCCAGCGCTGCGATTTCGTCGCGACTATAGACGGTGCCCATCTCGGTCGCCTGGGTGATCGAGACAGCCGCAGGCTGCCCGTAGTGAACCGGCCCGCCGTCAAAATGCGCCATCGCCGCTTTCAACGCAACCGGATTGATCTTTCCCGGTGGTCCGCTGACACCGCGCACACGGTTGCCGCCAGACATGAATTCGGGCCCGCCAGCCTCGTCGGTCAGGATATGGGCTTCCGTGCTTGAAAAAATCACCCCGCCGGGTCTGGCGGCGGAGGCCAGCGCCAGTGCGTTTGCCGCTGTTCCGGTCGCCACAAAAAACACGGCCACGTCGCGCTCGAATATCAGATTGAACAGCGCGCTCACCCGACTGTCCCATGCGCCTGAGCCATAGGCGGAATCAAAGCCGCCAGCCGTCTCTGACAACGCTGCGGAAACCGCTGGATGTACGCCGGCCCAGTTGTCGGAAGCAAAGATCATGTGCGCGCCTGAAACAATTCGGTAGCCTGCGAGTATGCCCGGCAACCCGCGCCAAAGGCAAGTTAAGGCGGCTGGGCCACGGAGCCGGACACCTCAGTAGGTCACCGTCACCACGACATTGTCGGTGTATTGACCCGGTGGGGGCGATGGTTGCGCCGGAACCCTGCCATACACCGGGATTGTCCAGACGCCGCCCAAAAAAGTGGCCAGGCCGCTTGTATAGACTTCGCCGCCACCTGTTCCCCAGACACCGACCCGGCTGGAGTCGCGATATAGGCCATAGCCGATATATTCGCTCCCCAGGCGCATTCGGCGCGTCGTTGCGGATGTGCCGTTTTCACCATTGCCAAGACCAACGGTGAAAACAAAGCTGTCGAGCAGTCCGCAGGTTACGATGATCGAAGCTTCGGCGTCGCGTTGGCTATTGAGCATGCCTGTTTCGCCAAAATCCATGTCGGTCGGGACGGTTACCCCGCACCCGGTTGTGCGCCGCGCCTGAACCATGAAGCTCGGTTGCGGAACGGCGTCGATACCGTTTTTTCCAACGCAGTTTCCCGTGCCGTATTCGTAAGCTACTTTCACATGCTGGCCTGAAAACTGGGATGTATAAAGACCCGAGACTCCGGATGATCCGCTGTTGAAATAGCGCGCATAGACGGTTCTTGTGACCGTCTGGCCGGGGGTCACCATCACGACCGGCGTGGCTTGCTGGCCATTGCCGCCCCACATGACGGAGCGTCCGGCATCGGAATAGAGTTGAAAGTTCAGTGCGTTGGCGCCGTTTTTCATGCGCCTGTGTTTCGGCTGCGGGTTCGCGGCGCCGCCGCTTCCATCGCCCAACACAGGGCAGACCTTGATCACCTGTCCGGCTGCGCCCGTGCAACTGGCGGAAAACTGGCCGGTCGTATCGAGATTGGTGGTGGTGGCTGTCGAGATTTCGCCAAAATCGATGTCGGTAAAGGCAAAAGTGCAGCTCTGCGCGTATGCCGGAGTTGTAAAGGTCCAGCCGCCGACAAAGGTCAGCGCCGCAAGCACCAGTATACGCACGATTGGCAACATCGCCCTCATTCGCTGTTGGCCGGTTATGCACCTACCTTAGAAGGACCGCGTTAATTCAAAGTTGACCTTAAAGACACTGAACCCCGTCGATGACAATTTGCTCGCCCTTGGCTGGCTTGTAGTCAAACTGCGCGGCGCAGGACGTGCCGTCCTCAAACGTCACAGTGACTGAGTTGCTGGCGCTCAAGCCGGTCATATAGGCTTGGCCGTCATAGCCGATGACAAACTCGTCGCCGCCTTCCAGTTGAGCTGCGTTGCCAACTTCGATTGGTTGGCCGGAGGCGTCAACCAATGCGACGATCGCCGCCTTGGGGTCTTCCGAAACGCCAAAGTTGACGACCACGCCGCTTTGGGCGGCCGGCACGACAACATTCCTTGTCGAAGCGATATTGGCCTCCACCGGCAGATTTGCAGGGTCAATTGCGATGTGGTTGGGCTGGTAGGCGTTCAGACCGGTGACCAGCTTCTTGCCCCGGCTGTTGGACTTTCCGACCGGCCTGTTCTGGAAAAGCACCTCGACGCCGGGCGCGCCGACATCGACGACTGCAAATGCGTCGTCGATGCGATTTGCTGCGAAAATGTCGCCGCCGGCAATCGCAATTGCACCGTCAACCTGGGCGTTGGCGCGAATATTCTTGTCGCTTTGTTCGACGCTGGCCCCAAACCGCGCCCAGGGCGAACGATAGCTGCCAGCGGCGGCCAGTCGCGTGGTTGTGTCTTTGGAGGCCCGTACACGCCAGCCATAGCCACCGTCCGCGATCTTTTCGCCCCGCGCGACGCTGGTGGAGAAAGCAGGACCATCGTCGCCATAGTCAGTTGTCGCAGATGCGGAGATTCCATTGTCAAAGGACATGGAGAGGCCCGCGAAAACGCCGAAATTCCTGCTGTCTTCGATGTTGGCGAAAGCGCTGGCATAGGCCGAGATGCGGTTGGTCACCTGCTGCGAATAGGATGCGCTGACAAGCTGGCTGCTGGCGCCGTCGGCTTCTTCGACGTGAGTGTAGGAAAAACTCAGGCTGCCGCCTTCGAAGATCGGCGGCAATGACACCGAAAGCTGGTCGACGGCGCGCGGCATGTCGGTGTTCAGAATGGGCATGCCAGGCGTCTGCTCAATCTGCGCCGTCACTGATGCGATATCCCGGTAGTCGCCGAAAGTACGCTGGGTGCGCGCGAATATTGACCAGTCGCCATAGGTTAGCGCGGCGCTGGCGGCGAAAAGCGCGCCGGTTGCGCCATCGCTGCTGCTTGCGGCGGCGGCGATGTTGGCCGACCCGTACATAGCGAGCGGGAAGACAATGCCGGCGCCGGCATTGATCAGGTCTTGGCCGCCCTCGGCATGCGCTTGAAGCGTCAGCCAGTTGGTCAGCCCGTAACGGGCCGTCATCGAACCAAAGGGGCGTTCGTCATAATTGAATGAATCGACGCCGTAGCCAAGGCGGGCGAACCCGACTTCGGCGGAGAAATCGAGCAGGCCCGGCGCCAGCATGTCGGGCGCGCTGAAGAACGGCAATGTCGCCTCGGTCTCGCGGCCAAGCTGATCGCGCAAGACGATCCGTGTTTCATTTGCCCCGGCGGCTACCGGCAAATTGTCGAGTTCAAACGGACCTTCGCCAACCTTGGAGGAATAGGCGAGGGCGTTGTTGCGGGTATAGACTTCCAGGGTGGAGGGAACCTCCGCCGTACCGCGGTAATTCGGCATCGGCAAAGTGACAAGATCAGATCGCAGCGAAAAGTTGCGCTGAATTTGCAGTCCGCCCATGAATACTGGCCGGGTCCAGGACAGACCTCCGGAAATCAGATCGCCTGCGCGGTAGGTCAGCATGCGCTTCTGGTCGGAATAGCTCCAAACTGTCGCCATCCGGGTCACACCCTTCAGGTCTCCGTCGGTGTAGCCCGTCAGAAAAGTCTGGCTAACTGCGCCAAACGGCGAAAAGGCGCGCGCCTCGAAGCTGGCGGACACGCCTTCGAGTGGTCCTGTCTCTGAGGATTCCGCCAGATTGCTGGAGGCGGCGAAGAGACTGTAATTGAATACTGCGCCATAACCCGAAGTAGGAGCCATCCTGTCTTCGAATACATTGGAACTAAGGTCGATATTGCGGGTTGAGCGGCTCTCGATTGGCGCACTGACATAGAGGCGCTGGTTTTCTTCATCGATGACGAAGGTGACGCCGGGCAGCCGGTCGAGCCGCACGAGCCCGTCGGGGCCGATCTCTTGCGCCTTGAGCCCGACTTCTTCGAGTTCGCCTGGTTCGACAGCAAGAGCCCCGTCCGGCGTTTCTTTAAAATTGCCGATCAGTTTGGTCGACGTCCCGTTGATGAAGACCTCGAGATAGAGTTCCCGCCACCCCATGGCGAAGGACGCTTGCTGGATGGGCGCTGGCATTGCCGGATCGCCCTGCGCGGCTATAGCCTCCGGCATCGCAGGCGCCGGCGGATCCTCGATCGCTGCTATTGTTGGAATATCGCCCGATGATTGGGCCGCCGCCGGAGTTGGGCCCGACAGGATGACGGCCAGCCCGGCTGCTGCAACAACATTGGCTGCATGCAGATTTGCGCTGGACCTGTCGTTGATGGCAGCGCGCGCCAGCGCCAGTTCGGCTTCGCTGTGGACGCGGAAAGCCGGTCGGACGCCAAAAGTGCGTTTTTCGGCTTGCGACGGAACGAATGCATCCCGCCGCAACCCGTCGATAGTTCGTTTACCAAACGATCTTGGCTGGCCAGTCCGGTGCTCCAAAGGTCCATTCATCTGAGCGGAGAGCCAGATAGCTCAAGGCGCGTCTAGCGGCTTGAGACTGCAGCTTTGGCAGTGAGCGGGCCGTTCTGGCTGCTTGCCTTGACGACCAGCGGCGAACTGCCGAGGCCCTTCACCTTGCCAAGCGGGAAGGTCATGGTCGACCCGCCCAGCACGTAGCCGATCAGGCCCTGACGGTTGACCAGCGCCTTACCGTTCTGACTCAAATTCAGGTCGGTCAGCTTGAGGCGGCCGTCGCCTGCGTTTTGAACGACAAGCGAGGCGCCACTGGCGGATTTCGCCACGGCCCATTTGACGTCTGGTCCGGCGCCATCGGCCGAGCCGAAAAAGACCGGGATGGAATGTCTGATAATGAACCCGACCACACCGGGCTTCGCCTGTGATTTGACAGGAACTTCATCAACCAGGACACGGTAGGTCTCTTCGCCGGCAATTGGTTTCTTGCTCGTACGCACGATACGCACGGTGTAATCTTTGCCTGGCTGCATTTTTGTGACTGGAGGGCTGGCGACGACATCATTGGTCGCCATCAGCTTCTCCTTGCCGTTGACCTGGCTCCAGCGAAACACCCGCAACTGCACGGTGACCGGTTTTGACCCGTTATTGGTCAGTCCGATTGTCGATGCCGCTTCCGGGGCCGTCAGGTCGATGGTCGTCGGCGAGACGCTGAGCGAAGAAGCGTTGGCGACGACCGGACTGGCGGCCAGAAGTGCAAGAGCACCGATACCTGCGAGTAGTTTACGCATGGAGAGATCCCTCATTGACGATAGTTAATAGGTGACGGTGATGGCGACCGTGTCCTCGTAGTCGCCCGGAGCGGGCTGTTCTGCCGGAGCCGGCACCCGGCCGTAAACCGTGTGTGTCTGCTCGGCGCCATTGCCCTCGTCCGACACGGCGCTCCCGCCAGTGCCCCAGTTCGCATCGCGGTCGCTGTTGCTATAAAGTTCGTAGGCGATTGAGTTGCTGGCGCCGTCGTCCATCGTACGGTCCCCGTTCTCGCCATCGCCAAGGCCGATTGTATAGTCGGTGCCTTTGGTGCAGCGGACTGTCAGCGAGCCGTCGACATCAAGGTCGTTATCAATGAAGGACACTTCGCCAAAATCGAGGGTGTTTTCAGTGTCGGCGGCGACCGTGCATTCGGCCTTGATCTTGATCTTGACTTTTAGGTTGCCGGTGGCGGTCACGGCCAGCGCCTGGCCCGAAATCAAAGTGCTTGCTGCGAAGGCGGTCGCAACGACCGCATGAATGATACGCATTACTCGTTACTCCTGGTTATACACAACGCAAGAGTACCAATCAGTCCCCCTGACACCCCTCGCGTCGAAAAGGAAATGCGCTCCCACCACTTGTTTAGTGGTTAACAAGTTCCGATGCCGGGCGTCGTCATTGAAGTTCGGTTAATGGTAAATGTATTTCGCCATTCTAAATGAGCTGCCGCTAAGTATATGCAAATTGGGTGATTTGTCGGTGGCCGCTGATAATGGGTGTCGTGTGCCGACGATCGCTGCAAAGCCCCAATGGTTAACGCCGGAAGCGCGAAAAGAGGCTGCGCGCAACAATATTGCGCTCTGTGCCTGACTTTTTTGCGTTTCGGTCTTGAATGGCGTTAAGACTTCTGCGATATGAATTTAGGACAGTATTGCTGTCGTAAATTGAACTTCTGCCGACCCGCGCCGCAGGCGGGTTTCGGCTGCAAGTGCGATTGTATACGCCGCAACATATGAACGGATGCGACTATAGGGCCGGGTTCCCTCCGTTGCGCAGAACCGCTAACTGATCCCGGCGCGAATATGGGCCGACCGGCTGCGCAAGCATCCGGATTAACGGAGGAAGGACGATGACGAAGCTGACGCCATCTGCACAGACGGGGCTCTCCGCCGCGCAGACCGAGACGCGCGCTGTCAAAGGTCCGGTCGACTTTCGCGGCTTGCCGGCAAAGCAGGGTCTTTATGATCCGCGCAATGAACATGATGCGTGCGGCGTCGGTTTCATTGCGCAGATGAAGAACGTCAAGTCGCATCAGATCGTGCTCGACGGTCTGGCGATGCTGGAAAACCTGACGCATCGCGGCGCCGTTGGCGCAGACCCGCTGATGGGTGATGGCGCGGGCGTCCTGGTTCAGATCCCTGACCGGCTTTACCGTGAGGAGATGGCGCGGCAAGGCATCGAGCTTCCTGTTCCGGGCCGGTATGGCGTTGGTCACTGGTTTATGCCGCGCGACGAGGCGCTGCGCGCCCATGTCGACGACATCATCCGGGAATCGGCTGCATCGGAAGGTCTGCCGATTCTCGGGTTCCGCGACGTGCCGGTCGACAATTCATCGCTTTCCAGGGCCCCTGAGATTGCAGCCTCCGAGCCGTTCCACAGGCAGGTGTTCATCGGGCGACCAGCTGAAATTGAAAGCGACGAGGATTACGAGGCCAAGCTCTACATCCTGCGCAAGGTCGTCTCCGGCCGCATCTACGCCGAAAATGACAACAAGGATATCGGCGCCTATTGCGTTTCGCTGTCGTCGCGCACCATTGTCTACAAAGGCATGTTCCTGGCTTACCAGGTCGGCGCCTATTACAAGGACTTGAGCGATCCGCGTTTCGAGACGGCGCTGATTTTGGTTCACCAGCGCTTTTCGACCAATACATTCCCGTCATGGAAATTGGCGCACCCATACCGTTTCGTCGCCCATAATGGCGAAATCAACACGGTGCGGGGCAACAATAACTGGATGGCGGCGCGGCAGGCCTCGGTCGATTCCGATCTGTTTGGCAATGACATCTCGAAGCTCTGGCCGATTTCCTACGAAGGCCAGTCGGACACGGCCTGTTTTGACAATGCGCTCGAGTTTCTCTTTCAGGGCGGCTATTCACTCGCGCATGCCATGATGATGCTGGTTCCCGAAGCTTGGGCCGGCAACAAATCCATGGATGCCAATCGCAAGGCCTTCTATGAGTATCATGCTGCGCTGATGGAGCCGTGGGACGGTCCAGCCGCGCTCGTCTTTACCGATGGCCGCCAAATCGGCGCGACGCTGGATCGCAATGGTTTGCGCCCGGCCCGCTATATCGTCACAGACGACGACCGGGTCATCCTTGCGTCGGAAGCCGGCGTACTGCCGGTCGCGGAAAAGAACATCGTCACCAAATGGCGTCTTCAGCCCGGCAAGATGCTTCTTATCGACCTGGCGAAGGGCCGCATCATTTCGGACGAGGAGGTCAAGGCCGAGATTTCGACCCGGCATCCCTACAAAGACTGGCTGGCGCGCACGCAGTTGATCCTTGAGGATCTAAAGCCGGTTGAGCCGCGCGCGCTGCGCAAGGACGTGTCGTTGCTCGATCGCCAGCAGTCGTTCGGCTATACGCAGGAAGACGTCAAGCTCCTCATGTCGCCGATGGCGACGACTGGCCAGGAAGCCGTCGGTTCGATGGGCACCGACACGCCGATTTCGGCCATGTCTGACAAGTCGAAGCTGCTCTATACCTATTTCAAGCAGAACTTTGCGCAAGTTACCAACCCGCCTATCGACCCGATCCGCGAAGAGCTCGTAATGAGCCTGGTCTCCTTTATCGGACCGCGGCCAAACATTCTTGACCTTGTCGGCACCTCGCGCCGCAAGCGGCTGGAAGTGCGTCAGCCGATCCTGACCAATGCAGATCTCGAGAAGATTCGCTCTATCGGCCATACGGAAGAGAGCTTCGACACAAAGACGATCGACATCACCTATGCAGCGACCGAAGGCGCGGCAGGCATGGCAGGGGCTCTGGAACGTCTGTGTGAGCGGGCCGAGGCTGCGGTCGCCGGGCGCTACAACATTATTATCCTGTCGGATCGTCAGGTCGGACCGGACCGCATCGCCATTCCGTCGCTGCTGGCGACGGCTGCTGTGCACCATCACCTTGTCCGCAAGGGCCTGCGCACCTCGGTCGGACTCGTGGTCGAATCGGGCGAGCCGCGCGAAATCCACCATTTCTGCTGTCTCGCCGGTTTCGGCGCGGAAGCGATCAATCCCTATCTCGCCTTCGATACGCTGCTCGATATGCACAAGCGCGGCGAAATGCCGAAGGAAGTCGACGCCTACGAAGTCGTCTCGCGCTATATCAAGTCGATCGGCAAGGGCATCCTGAAGGTCATGTCCAAAATGGGCATTTCGACCTACCAATCCTATTGCGGGGCGCAAATTTTCGACGCTGTCGGCCTGTCCACTCCGTTTGTCGATCAGTTCTTCACCGGAACGGCAACGACCATCGAAGGCGTTGGGCTCGAAGAGGTAGCGGCGGAAACGACTTCGCGCCATGCCGATGCATTTGGCCCAGACCCCGTATTGGCGCATAATCTCGAAGTCGGCGGCGAGTATATGTATCGGATGCGTGGCGAGGCGCATATGTGGTCGCCCGATGCCGTCGCTTCGCTGCAGCACGCTGTGCGTCAGGGTTCCTGGGAAACTTTCCAGGAATTCTCGAGACAGATTAACAGCGTCACTGCGCGCGCTCAGACCATCCGCGGCATGTTCCGCATCAAGCTGGCGGAAGAGACCGGCCGCGAGACGGTTGCGCTTGACGAGGTTATGCCGGCGGCTGACATCGTGAAGCGGTTCTCGACCGGGGCGATGTCGTTCGGCTCGATCTCGCGTGAGGCGCACACCACGCTCGCCATCGCCATGAACAAAATGGGTGGCAAGTCGAACACCGGCGAGGGCGGCGAAGAACCGGATCGCTATTTCCCTCTGCCGGACGGTAAGCCGAACCCGGAACGCTCGGCAATCAAGCAGGTGGCGTCCGGCCGGTTTGGCGTGACGACGGAATATCTCGTCAATTCTGACATGATGCAGATCAAGGTCGCGCAAGGCGCCAAGCCGGGCGAGGGCGGTCAGTTACCCGGTCACAAGGTCGATGCGACCATCGCCAAGACGCGCCACTCGACGCAGGGCGTTGGACTGATTTCGCCGCCACCGCATCATGACATCTATTCGATCGAAGATCTGGCGCAGCTGATCTACGATTTGAAGAACGTCAATCCGACGGCTGATGTCTCGGTCAAGCTGGTGTCGGAAGTCGGCGTCGGCACCGTTGCGGCCGGCGTCGCCAAGGCGCGCGCCGATCACATTACCGTTTCCGGTTATGATGGCGGCACCGGCGCTTCACCGCTGACTTCACTCAAACATGCCGGCTCTCCATGGGAGATGGGACTTGCCGAAACGCATCAGACTCTGGTGCTCAATGGGCTGCGTTCCCGTGTGGCGCTGCAGGTTGACGGCGGATTGCGCACCGGTAGGGACGTCGTTGTCGGCGCGTTGCTGGGCGCAGATGAGTTCGGTTTTTCCACCGCGCCGCTGATTGCCGCTGGTTGCATCATGATGCGCAAGTGTCACCTCAATACCTGCCCGGTTGGCGTGGCGACACAGGACCCGGTTCTGCGCAAGCGTTTCAAGGGCTCGCCCGAGCATGTCATCAACTACTTCTTCTACGTAGCTGAAGAAGTGCGCGCGCTGCTTGCGGCGATGGGTTACAGGCACATCGATGAGATTATTGGCGACACTGATCTGCTCGAAAAGCGTGCGCTGATAAATCACTGGAAGGCAAAGGGGCTCGATTTCTCGAAGCTGTTCCACAAGCCTGACGCGCCAAAGCAGGAGACCTACTGGACGCAGCGCCAGAAGCACCCGATTGATGATGTGCTTGATCGCAAGCTGATCGCCGAGGCGATGCCGGCGCTGGAATCGCGCCAGCCGGTCAAGATCGAAACCACGATCCGCAACGTTGACCGTTCTGCCGGCGCAATGCTGTCGGGGGAGGTCGCCAAGCGTTACAAGCACAAGGGCCTGCGCGAAGACACGATCCGCGTTACGCTCACGGGCACAGCCGGGCAGTCATTTGGAGCGTTCCTGACGCGCGGCGTGACCTTCGATCTGATCGGAGACGGTAACGACTATGTCGCCAAGGGCCTGTCGGGCGGCAAGATCATTATCCGCCCGGCTGATGACGCAAGGATCGTCGCGGAAGACTCCATCATTGTCGGCAACACCGTGCTTTACGGCGCCACCGAAGGCGAGTGCTATTTCCGTGGCGTTGCGGGCGAACGCTTCGCCGTGCGTAACTCCGGCGCGGTGACCGTTGTCGAAGGCACCGGCGACCATGGCTGCGAGTACATGACCGGCGGCGTTGTTGTCGTCATTGGCAAGACGGGCCGCAACTTCGCCGCAGGCATGTCCGGCGGCGTTGCCTATGTGCTGGATGAAGAAGGCGATTTCGCCACGCGCTGCAACATGGCGATGGTCGAACTGGAACCAGTGCCGGAAGAAGACGAGTTGCTGGAGAAGTTCCACCATCATGGCGGCGACATCGACTTCAAGGGCCGTGTTGACGTGTCGGGCGACATGACCAGCCATGACGAGGAGCGTCTGCACCAGCTGATCTCCAACCATGTGCACTACACAGGTTCGGCCAAAGGCAAGGCGATCCTGGAGAACTGGGCCGACTATCGCCCGAAGTTCCGCAAGATCATGC
>Ga0209573_1002902_pt1 | contig 20309 bp, 16 predicted proteins | sample TNRBio252014_DNA_FD_185870 | JGI IMG/M metagenome (GOLD analysis project Ga0209573, IMG submission 185870) | Wastewater treatment Type I Accumulibacter community from EBPR Bioreactor in Madison, WI, USA - TNR Reactor_6/25/2014_ DNA (SPAdes)... | ecosystem: Engineered > Bioreactor > EBPR >...
TCCAGGAGTTGATCGCCCCGCCGATCGCCCAGGCGTTGCTGGTCTGCACGAAGCCCGGGCACGTCAGGTTGTAGCAGCCGGTGCTGGAGTAGCCGTCGGCCGTCCAGTAGATGAAGAACACCGGCTTCTGGTTGCCGTAGAACTGCGGATATACCTGCCAGCCGACCTCCGCCGTCTGCAGCCCGCTGCCGCTGCCGCCGATGTACCATTGCTGGGACAGCGAGAAGATCTGATCGGGAGTGACCCGCGGCCTCCAGACGTTCAGGAAGCTGTGGCCGCCGAGGTTGTTCACCACCTGATAGGCATGGGCGTAGCGGTGCGTCGCCGCCACCTCGGGGGCGACGATGTCGCTGCGGGGGGCGCTCGCCCCGTCGGGACTCTTGCGGAAAAACTGCTGCATCGTGCCGAAGCGCCTCAGCGCGTCCAGCGTGATCCGCTGGAACGGGATGGTGCCCGGCGTGCAGTAGCGGCTCTTGCCGAACGCATCGAACCGATCCGGGGTGAGAGGCGCCGCCAGCGGTGGCGGCGATGCGGCGGCGGCGCGGGTGTTCGCCGGCTTCGGCAGATCCGGCGCCGTCGGCGGCACGGCCGCCGCACCCTGCAGCGAAGGCTGCCGGATGGTGGGAATGCAATCGAAGACCGCGTCGTTGTCGTCGCTGAAGCTGTGCCGCACCTCCCTCGCCTCGAGCCGCTCGTAGCGGCGGAGCAGGTAGGTCCGCATCTCGTCGGGCACAGCCGCCTGCCGCGCGTTTCCGGCTGCCTCGGGAGCCGCCGGGGCGGCACGGACGGAGGCGAGGAACGCGGCGAACGACGGCGGTGCCACCGGCGAAGCGGGCTCGGCCGCGCCGGCGACACGCACGTCGGTCTGCAGGGACAGGGCGATCAGAACGACGGCCAATGATAAAAATGGTTGCATTGAAGCCTCGCGAAGAAACTCAATACGAGTAAACGTAGCCTTTCACTTACTTTCTGTCAAACGCATCCCGGCAAGTTGATCGCTGGGTATTGTCGCGTTATCCCCCGCGGTGGGGTAGCTGTCGTGCAAGCGGCCGAGTACAGACCCGATACTCGACCGCTTTGGCGCGGGTGCCCGCCGCGTCGAGCGCGGCGGGCGGGAGAGGTCCAGCTTACCTCAGCACATTGGCGAGAGCGGTGCCGTCGACGGTCGGCGCCGGCGTCACGCCCAGGATCTGCATGATGGTCGGTGCCACGTCGATGTTGTGCACCAGCGGCACGGTTCTGCCGCGGCGGATCTGCGGGCCCGAGGCGATGAACGAGGCACTCATCGCCGGCAGTGCCGCATCGTAGCCGTGTGCGCCGTAGAAGTTGCTGACCGAGAGCACGCTCGTGGACGCGTTCCAGGGCTGGTCGCCGAGACGCGCCACGCCCGGAGACTGCGTCCCGTCGAAGTTGTAACCGAGGTCCAGCATGGCGAACACGTCGCCGTAATCCTGGCCGATGCGCTCGTCGGTGCAGAACCCGGGGTTGCCACAGGCGGTCGGCCGCTCGATCACGTGGCCGAAGATCTTTCCCTCGGCGAGTGAGCCGTTGAAGGTCGGGTTGTCGTCGGTCGCGGCGCGCAATGCCGAGGCGATTCGCGTCACCAGCGCCGGGTAGTCGGCGGGCGACACCGTGCCGCCGGCCTCGCGGCCCTGCAGGTTGACATAGATGTTGGCGGCGGGGCCGGAGGTGCGGATCGCCAGTAGGCTCGGGTCGATGCCGGCGTTGGTCAGCAGGTTGCGCAGGCCGACCGCCGTGTGGAACGGCGCGAAGCCGTGGTCGGAGACGACGAAGACGTTGCTGCGTGGCTTGCCGTCCTGACCGATGCCGACCTCGTGCAAGATCTCGCTCACCGCCCGATCGGCACGGATGTAGGCGAACCGTAGATAGTCCTGGTAGCGGGCGACCTTCGCCGGGTCCTGGCCGGTGGCGCCCGGCGGGTTGCCGGGGGTGCCGATGCTGGTCGGATCCGTGAACGTCGACGCCTGGCGCGGGTCGGTCAGCAGGAACTGGTGGCCGGAGCCGTCCGGCTGTTCGAAGTAGACCATCACCAGATCCGCGTTGCGGTTCTTGCGGATGGCGCGGAGTGCGACGCGTGTCTGGTACTTGGTGAACGTCCGCACCTGGTCCTTGTAGAGCGCCTCCAGCTCCGGGTCGGAGAAGTCGGTGAACCCGCTGCTGAGGCGCTCGACGATGCGGAAGTCCGGCTGCGGCCGCCAGAAGCCGATCGAGTTGTTGATGTCGTCGACCGCGGCCAGCGCCGCCGCGTTGCGCGGGATGTAGTTGGCCGAATAGCGGGCGTAGTGGACCGAGGACAGGTCGGGGGCGATCAGCGTCGGGAAGTAGGCCGCGCCGACGACGTTGCCGCTACCCTCGTAGAAGAACTTCGCGGAAATTTCGCCCACCTTGATGTAGGCGGGGCCGGTGCGGGGAGCGCGGAACGGGCCGGGCTGGATGCCGGCGGCTTGGTCGAAGACCACCAGGGTGTCGTAATTCGTCAGGCCGTCGTCGGTGCTGTCGAAGGCCGCCACGCGAATGTCGTAGCGCAGCGTGCGGGCGGCGCTGGGGCTGGTTCCGCAGGTCTCCACGGTGGTCGGCGCACAGTAGATCGTCTCCACCGCTTCCGGCGTCGCCTTCACCGGGCTGTAGGAGGGATGGCCGGCGGCGGTGAGCTGGGCTGCGACCGAAGCGTCGACGGCGAAGTTGGCGCTGCCGAGGATGTAGCCTTGCGCGCTGACACCGCCGAAAGCGCCGAACGGCACGCCGTAGTCGACGACGCGGGTCGGGTCGGCCACCTGCACCGGCACGCCGGAAATGCTGATGGAGGCGCCGTCGGCGCCGGGCCAGGTGGCGGCGACGACCGTCTTGCCGGCATCGCGCAGGCGGACCCACAGCGGCTCGGCCGTCGGCGCCGGGCTCGGGCCGAGCGGATTGAGCTGATAGCCGCCGATCGGTGCTGCGAAGCCACTGATCCCGGTGGAGATGGTGGCGGCGACCGGGTGGAAGCTGTTGGCCGGGATGTCGTTGTTCACGGCGGTCGAGCCGGTGGCGATGGCGACGTGCGCGACGGCGGTCAGCGACGGTGTGGCGGTGATGTTCTGCGTCGCCACGACGCCCGAGCGCCGAAGCAGTCCGAGGCCGTTGTTGCGCGGCAGAACGCCGGTGCGCAGATACTGGTCGATCAGGTCCGGCTTGGCGCCGTCCAGCGAGATCAGGATCACCTTCGGCACCGGGCGCAGGGCGGTGTTGGCGGTGGCGTCGCCGAAGGCTTCATCGTCCGGCTCGACGGAGCCGTTCGCCAGGGCGGCGCCAGGTATGGCGGCGCCGGCCGCGAGCACCATCATCCAGGCGAGCATCAGGGTTTTCGAAGCGCGTTCGCTCATTGCTGTTCTCCTCCCCATACGCGGGATCGCGGATGCGAGTAGAACCTACTAGCAGTGTGGCTTTACGGGCCGGTGACGGCTGTGTGACAGTTGCGCATCGGCGGCGCGGAAGACTCCTCCGACGACCGAACATCGCCGCGCGGTCCTCACGGCACAGGCACCGACACCCGGTTGCCGTGCACGCGCGCCTCAGTGCACAGTGAGCGCAATGAGTCACGGGAGGTAAACAACCATGCCGACATCGCTGGCCACCGCCGATCCGTTCGAAACCGATCTCGACCGCACGCCCGCCAATCATCAGGCGCTGACGCCGCTGGGGTTCATCTCCCGCGCGGCGATGATCTACCCGGACCGCCCGGCCGTGATCCACGGCCCGCGCCGGCAGACCTGGGGCGAGACCTACGTCCGATGCCGGAGGCTCGCCTCCGCGCTCGCGAAGCGAGGAATCGGCCGGGGCGACACCGTGGCGGTGATGGCCGCCAACACGCCCGAGATCTTCGAGGCGCACTTTGGCGTGCCGATGGCGGGCGCGGTGCTGAACACGCTGAACACCCGGCTCGATGCCGGCACGCTGGCCTACTGCCTGCGCCACGGCGGCGCGAAGGCGCTGATCACCGACCGTGAGTTCGCCGGGCCGATGGCCGAGGCGCTGCGGCAGGTCGATCGCGACATCCTCGTGATCGACATCGACGATCCGCAGGCGAAGTCCCGCGGGCCGGCGCTGGGCCGCCTGGACTACGAGGCGCTGCTCGCCGACGGCGATTCCGACTTCGCCTGGAGCCCGCCCGCCGACGAATGGAACGCCATCAGCCTGAACTACACGTCGGGGACGACGGGCGATCCGAAGGGCGTCGTCTACCACCATCGCGGCGCCTACCTGACCGCCATCGGCAACGTGCTGTCCTGGCAGATGCCGCCGCATCCGGTCTACCTGTGGACGCTGCCGATGTTCCACTGCAACGGCTGGTGCTTTCCCTGGACGCTGGCGGCGGTGGCTGGGGTCAGCGTCTGTACGCGGGGCTTCACCGGCGAGAGCATCTGGCAGGCGATCGCCGAGCATCGGGTCACGCATTTCTGCGGCGCGCCGATCGTCCTCAATATGGTCGCCAGCACGCCGCAGGCGGCACGGCCGGCGTTCTCGCACACCGTCGACGTGATGACCGCCGCCGCCCCGCCGCCGGCGGCGGTGCTGGAGGCGATGCAGCGCCAGGGCTTCCGCGTCACCCACGTCTACGGGCTGACGGAAACCTACGGCCCGTCGGTGGTCTGCGCCTGGAAGGAGGCGTGGAACGATCTGCCGATCGAGGAGCAGGCGAACCTGAAGTCGCGACAAGGCGTGCGCTACCCCAACCTCGAGGAATTGGCGGTGCTCGATCCGGTGACCCTGGAGCCGGTCCCCGACGACGGCGAGACGATCGGCGAGGTGATGTTCCGCGGCAACGTGGTGATGAAGGGCTACCTCAAGGAGCCGCGCGCGACGCAGACCGCACTCGGCGGCGGCTGGTTCCACTCGGGCGACCTGGGCGTCCGCCACCCGGACGGCTACGTGCAGCTCAAGGACCGCTCCAAGGACATCATCATCTCCGGCGGCGAGAACATCTCGTCCATCGAAGTCGAGAACGTGCTGCACCGGCACCCGGCGGTGCAGCTGGTCGCGGTGGTCGCGCGCCCGGACGACAAGTGGGGCGAGACGCCGTGCGCCTTCGTCGAGTTACGGCCCGGCGAGCCGGAGGACGAGAAGGCGCTGATCGCCTTCTGCCGCGAGCACCTCGCCCACTTCAAGTGCCCGACGCGGATCGTCTTCGGCGAGGTGCCGAAGACCTCGACCGGCAAGGTGCAGAAGTTCAAGCTCCGCCAGTCGGCGAAGGAGATGCGCTGACCAGGGCAGGGCCCTCGGGGGGGCGACCCGCCGCGTCGAAGCCGGCGGCGGGCCGCGCAAGGTCGGGGCCGGGGGCTCAGAACACCTTCATCACGCGGAGGTTCAGGCCGAAGGACTCTCGGTAGCCGCCCTCGGACCAGACGTCGGTCCGCACCGCCCCCTGCAGTTGCAGGTCCGGTAGAACGTAATACTGGGAGATTAGTCGGAGCTGCTGCGCTTCGGTCGAATAGGGGGAGTTGTCGCCGCCGATCTCGACTTTGCCGCCATAGGTTCCGGAATAGCCGGCGCCTACTGCCCAATCCGGCTGTATATTATACCGGATCCACGCCTGCGTCTGGTAGGAGTTGTCTTGCTCGAGGGTCTGGCGGCCGTTGGCTCCCGCGCGGTCGTTGTCGCCGTAGAAGGTGGTGTCGGCGATCAGGTCCAGCGTCCAGTCGCCGAAACCCTCGACGTAGCCGATCTGCAGCACGCCCTTGTAGCGGTTCTCGCCGGCGTTCAGGTCCCGCTTGTTGGCGTACGACCCGGTCGGCAGAAACAGGAACGGGGTGATGCCGAGCCAACGCTTGTTGGCTGCGTCGTTGAGCGGCCAGCAGGTGCTGGCGAGGATGATGTCGGAGAGCCCGAAATCGCTGTTCAGATGCTGGCCGTCCAGCTTGGCGTTGTTCAGCCCGGCGAACGGAATGAAGAACTGCGGATCGCAAGTGATGCCGAAAACGTCCACGTAGTGGACGACGCGGAGGATGCCGGTCTGCGTCTGCAGTTCGCTGTTGGAGATATTCTCGCCGGACCGCGTCCTGAAGCTGTTGCGCCAACTGAACAGGCCGTAGCCGAGGATCAGGCTGGTGCCCGGCGGGGCGGCGGCGTAGTCGCCGGGGTCGACGTCGAGTGCGTGGACCGGCTGCGGCGCGCCGGCCAGGAGCGCGCCGGCGACGGCTGTCACCGCAGCGGTCGTGCGGAAGTGCGGAAAGTGCATCGTACGTTCCCTCCCTGCTTCATGCCGGAACTTCTCTGCGCGGGTCCACGGCTGTGAAGTAAAGCGTAAGCGTTTTGGTCCGCCTTCTCTTGTCCGGGAGCGCCGCGGTTTCGGCTGGTGACGACAGTCCGGTTGCGACTTTGGTCGCAGTTGCGCAGAGCCCTGCGAAACATCCTCAACTTTAGTCTAAGGCGCCGAGTTTCCGCGGCGGAGCTCTTCCGTCGACACGGATGAACGTGTAACCGTTGAGGTCGAGGCCCGGCGCCGGCACGACGCGCGAACGGCTCGGTGCGATGACGCAGCACCGGATGAAAAAACCGGAGGCTCGGGAGAGGCGGGCATGACAGGCACCTTCACCACCGCGCTACGCGATGCACCGGGCGGCCGTTCGAGTGGCGGGCATTCCCCGGCCGGACGCGCCAGGCCCGTCCGCGGGCTCCCCGCACAGGCTGCGGACGGCCGCACCGAGGTTCGATCGTTCGCCGGGCTGGCGGTGACGGAAGTCGTGCGTGACCGGCAGGACGCTGCGCCGATCTGCGCCGCAGCTCGGGGTGGGGAGCGGGACTGGGTGTTGTTGCTGCAGCTGGAAGGGACGGCCGCGGTGCCGCGGTCTCACCCTGCCGTTCTCTTGGCGGCAGGCGATATGCTGCTGACGGACGCCGATCTCGCCGACGGCGCCCCCGCTTCCGGGCGATCGCGACAGCTTTGCCTGCACCTGCCGCCGGCACTGCTGCGCAGCCGCCTGCCGGACATGCAGATCCTGCCGCCTCGGGTGATCGAAGGCGGGCGGGGCATCGGCGTGCTGATGAGCGGGCTGCTCCTGGCGACGACCGCTGCTTCCGGGACGTTCACCGCGGTCGAGGAAGCGGGCATCCGCGATGCCCTGGTCGCCCTGGCGGCGGCGGTGGTGCCCGCCGCGCGCCGAAGCCCCTGCGCGCGCTCGAAGCCCTCGTCACACTGGAAGACGCTTCGCGCCTATGTCGACGCGCGTTTGGGAGACCCGACGCTCTGCCCGGCGGCGGTGGCGGCGGCGCACGGCATCTCTACACGGCACCTGCACCGCGTGTTCCACGGTGCCGGGATGTCGTTCGGCGAGTACATCCGGTCGTCCCGCCTGCAGCGCTGCCGCGAGGATCTCGCCGACCCTCGGCTGTACGCACTGCCGGTGACCGAGATCGCCTTCCGCTGGGGCTTCAGCGAGTGTTCGCACTTCAGCCGCAGCTTCAAGGCCGCTTTCGGCATCACCGCCCGCGCGTTCCGCGCACGAAACGGCGGCGGACGGCTGGTCGAGCCGCCCGCCGCCTGCCGGGGCTGAGCGCCTACGGCTTCGCGACCACGTTCTGCGGGTTCTTCGCCCAATACCGCCTGAGCGCCGCGTACATCACCGGGTTCCTGGTGACGTCGAAGTCGGGGTTGCCGCTGTAGGAGTGGAAGGTCCACGCCCAACCGTACTCCTCCAGGATGTCGATCAGATCCGACATGTAGCCGACGCCGTTGTCCGCGCGCACGTTCGGTGCGAACTCGCCCACATAGATCGTGGCGCCCGTCTGCGTCTGGAAGTCGCGCACCGGCTGCAGCGTCTGGCGCAGCTTGCTTTTGTCCCAATAAGCGCCGCCGATCTCGCCGGGATAGGTGCCCTCGCCTTTCAGCGCGAATTCCTTCGGTTCGTACATATGCACTTGATAGACGAGATTGCTGGTGTCCGCCGGCGTGAAATAGGGAGCACGCAGGTATTGGAGCCCGTCGATGTTGGTGCGGAATCCCTTTCCCTTTTGCTTGCCGCCGTTGGCATGCACGATGATGGTGTGCACCTTGTCGATGCGGCGGATCGCGTCGACCAGCTTCGTCGCCAGCGCCGGCCAGTTGCCCGGCCCGTCGACCGGTGCCAGCGAAGGGGTGTTCGGCTCGTTCAACAGGTCGTAGCCGGCGATGACGTCGCCCGCGTCCTTGTAGCGGTTGGCCAGGAACTCCCAGGCGCCGATCATGGTCTGATGGTAGGACTCGTCCGTCCAGAACGCGTCTTCCGGCCTTGTCGTGTACTTGTCGGTAAAGCCGGGAAAAGTGTGTGGGTCGAGGACGACGCGCATGTCGTACTTGCGCGCCATCGCCAGCGTGGCGTCGATCTGCGCCACCATGGTCATGTCGATCTGGCCGTCATCGCCGACCAGCGTCCCGCCGAACGTCCCGACGCGCAGCAACTTGATGTTGTCGGCCTTCATCTGCGCGAAGAAGGCGTCATTGGCACCGGCGGCGCGTCGCGCGTTGACGCCACGCAGTTGCATCCAGGCGATCGGCTCCGTCCCCGCGGCGGCTGGAGAGACGAGGTGGAAGCCCCCGGCCACCTGGAAGCCGGCACGCGGCTGGGAAAGTGGTGGTTGCGCCGGCGAGCGCGGCTCCAGCATGAGCGCCTGCGGTCCGGCGCCGACGGACGGCGTCGGCGGAAGGGCGGGAACCCCCGCCCATGCCGAACCGGCGACGAGAGCGAACATAATGCCCAGCACCAGTCTGCTGACGAGCATGGTTATCTCCTCGAGGTTGGGATTCGGCGCCGTATTCCCCCGCGCTGGCGGACAGGCGCTAAACAATCGTAACGGAAGCGGCGGCGCTTGGCTCCCGCGAACAGCCGCAGGGGGAGGACGCTCCCGATTTCGTGACGGCTCCGGCGGCGGCGCTCGTCTGCGCCTCTCAGAGCGAGGCTTCGTCCGGCGTGAGCGTCGCGAGCGCCAGGGCGTGCACCCGGCCGGCGAGCTCCTCGGCCAGCGCCGCATGCACGAGGCGCTGCCGCTCGATGCGTGAGCGTCCGGCGAAGGCGTGCGAGACGATCTCGACGCGGAAGTGGCTCTCCCCGTCGGGCCGGGCTCCGGCGTGACCGGCGTGCCGGTGGGATTCGTCGAAGATCGAAAGCCGGACCGGTTGCAGGGCTTCGGTCAGCTTGCGATGGAGAGTGTCGGCGACAGACGGCATCGGGCGCGCATCCAACGGAACGGGTTCGGGCTTCGTGGCTTGTGCTAGGATCGGCGCGCGAGGTCAAGCCCTCCCCTGTGGGCGGGGTCAGCGGGAGAACGCACACGGAGACCAAAGCCACCGGCCGGACGGCGGCGCTGCTCGGCCTCGTCGTCTTGTTGTGGGGGGTGAACTGGCCGATCATGAAGGTCGGCCTGCAGTTCATGCCGCCGCTGTGGTTCGCCACCCTGCGCACGCTGCTGGGCGCGCTCACCCTGTTCGCGCTGCTGTCGGCGACGGGGCGGCTCCGGCTGCCGCCGCGGGCCGACCTTTCGGTCGTGCTGTCGGTGGGCGTGCTGCAGGTGGGCGTGTTCCTGGCGCTGACGCATTGCGCGCTGAAGTTCGTCGATGCCGGGCGCTCGGCGATCCTGGCCTACACCACGCCGCTGTGGGTCGTGCCGCTCGCCGCGCTCTTCCTGCGCGAGCCGCTGGGCCTGCCCCGGCTGGCGGCGGTGGCGTTGGGAGCGGGTGGCCTCGCCGTGCTGTTCAACCCGCTCGCCGTCGACTATGGCGACAGCCGGCAGCTTCTCGGCAATGGCCTGCTGCTGGCAGGAGCGATGGTGTGGGCGACGACGATCGTCCATGTGCGCGCGCACCGCTGGCACTCGACACCGCTCGACCTGATGCCGTGGCAGATGCTGCTGGGGGCACTGGTGATCCTGCCTTTGGCCCTGCTGCTCGAACCCGCACCGCAGGTACGATGGTCGACGGAACTGGCCCTGATCCTCGCGTACAACGGGCCGATCGCCTCCGCCTTCTGCTACTGGGCGTTCGTGACCGTCAACCGCGGCTTCAGCGCGACGACGACCTCGCTCGGCTCGCTGGGCGTCCCGGTGGTCGGTGTCCTGGTTTCGGCGTGGGCTGTGGGCGAGCCGCTCACAGCGGCGAAACTCGGAGGTCTCGCGCTGATCTCCGCGGGCGTGGCGGTGCTGGCGCTCGCTTCCCGGGGACGCTGAGGCGCCGGCTCCGGCCGCGGGCGCCTTGCTTCGACGCGGGTGAGCAACCATAGTATTTCCATGCGCTCCAACGACCGTGTGGCCCAGGCTTTCGGCGCGACGACCGCGAGCGGGGCGGCCGGGCAGCGGTGTTGTCAGTGGGTCGGATGCCAGGAGGGCGGCGTGTATCGCGCGCCCATATCGCCCGAGCGCCTGACCGAGTACTGGTGGTTCTGCCTGCTGCATGTCCGGGCCTACAACGCGGCCTGGAACTATTACGCCGGCATGAGCGATCGTCAGGTCGAGGCGGACATTCGCCGCGACACCGTGTGGCAGCGGCCGACGTGGCCGCTGGGTGCCAGCGTCGGCTTCTGCGGATGGCGTGCCCACGACGTCGGCGACGGCTTCGGTGTTTTTCAGGGAGCCAGGCCGCCGGCACGGCCGGAACCCCCGACCGCCGAGGACCTCGCTCTGCTGGTGCTCGATCTCCGGCCGCCGGTGACCGTCGCCATCCTCAAGGCACGCTACAAGCAACTGGTGAAGCGCCATCATCCCGATGCCAACGGCGGCGACAAGGCGGCCGAGGAGCGCTTCAAGCAGATCAGCGAAGCCTACCGGACGGTGCTGAGCAGTCTCGCCCAATGAGCGGCCCGTTTCCGCCCGATCGCCGGCCGGCCGGGCCGCGGGAAGACCAGCCGGTCGCAATCAAGTTTGAGGATCGATGATGACGGTGCACCACGCCTCCCCCGACCCGACCCTCCCCCGCCGCGGGCTGGAGTCGCCGGACATCAAGGTCTCCGTGCGCCAGACGTTCGGCCTCGACAGCGAACTGGAGGTGCCGGCGTTCAGCTTCGCCGACGACCACGTGCCCGACGTGGACGAGGCCTACCGCTTCGACCACGACACGACGCTCGCCATCATCGCCGGCTTCGCCTACAACCGCCGCGTGCTGGTGCAGGGCTACCACGGCACCGGCAAGTCGACGCACATCGAGCAGGTGGCGGCGCGGCTGAACTGGCCGTGCATCCGCGTCAACCTCGACAGCCACATCAGCCGTATCGACCTGGTCGGCAAGGATGCCATCGTCGTCCGCGACGGCGCGCAGATCACCGAGTTCCGCGAGGGCATCCTGCCGTGGGCGCTGCAGCGACCCAGCGCGCTGGTGTTCGACGAGTACGATGCCGGCCGCCCGGACGTGATGTTCGTCATCCAGCGGGTGCTGGAGGTCGAGGGCAAGCTGACGCTGCTCGACCAGAACCGGGTGCTGCGGCCGCACCCGTGGTTCCGGCTGTTCGCGACGACCAACACCGTCGGCCTCGGCGACACCACCGGCCTCTACCACGGGACGCAGCAGATCAATCAGGGACAGATGGATCGCTGGAACATCGTCGCCACCCTGAACTACCTGCCCCATGACGACGAGGTGGAGATCGTCCTCGCCAAGGTGCCGCAGTACGCCGGCAAGGAAGGGCGCGAGAAGGTCTCGGCGATGGTCGAGTTGGCGGCGCTGAGCCGTGCCGGCTTCGTCAACGGCGACATTTCGACGGTGATGTCGCCGCGGACGGTGATCACCTGGGCCGAGAACGCCCAGATCTTCGGCAACATCGGCATCGCCTTCCGGCTGACGTTCCTCAACAAATGCGACGAGACGGAACGGGCGACGGTGGCGGAATACTATCAGCGCTGCTTCAGCGAGGATCTGCCGGACTCGGCGATGCGCACGGTGGTCCGCTGACGTGACCAACAAGCGCGCCAGCGAGGACGCCAGCAACCTGTTGAAGCGGGTCACGGCCGCTGCACTGCGGGCGGTCGCCGGGCGCGGCGACATCGGCATCACCTATGGGGGGACGGACTCCGAGGTGCGCGGCAACCGGGTACGGCTGCCGGGTCCGCCGGCGCGCTCCGGGCCGGCCGAAATCGCGCGGCTGCGCGGCTCGGCCGACGCGCTGGCACTGCTGCTGCGCTATCACGACAGCGCCCTGCATCGCCGCCGGATGCCGCAGACGCAGCCGGCGCGGCTCATCTTCGATGCGGTCGAGCAGGCCCGGGTGCAGGCGTTGGGCTCGAACCGGATGTCCGGTGTCGCCGACAATCTCGCCGCGCTGATCGATCACAACTGCCGGGCGAAGGGCTACGCCAAGGTGCAGGGGCGGGACCAGGCGCTGCTGGCCGATGCCCTGTCGCTGATCGTCCGTGAGCGGCTGACCGGGGCGCGGACCCCGGCCGCGGCGGCGCCGCTCGTCGATCCCTGGCGGTCCGACGTCGCCTCGCACTGCACCGCTCAGCTCGACCGGATGGTGTCGTGTGTCGACGACCAGGCGGCCTTCGCCGAGGCTTCGGCGCAGATGATTCATGCCCTGGGGCTGATGGACGACGACGACCCGTCGCTGGACCGGGATTCCGAGGAGCGCGACGAGGACGGCACCCAGCCGCAGCAGGCCGACGAGCCGTCGCAGACGCAGTCACCGGATCCCGGCGGCGAGTCCGGCCTCACCGCCGCCGGCGGCTCGCGCATGCAGCAGGGCGAGACGGCGGCGGAGACGACCCCCGGCGACGAAGGTGCACCCGGCGAGGGAGGCACCACCGCCGCCGGCCCGTCGCCGCGCCGCAACCGCCGCCCGGAAATGCCTGAAAACGCAGGGGCGATCTACCGGCCGTACACCACCGCGTTCGACGAAGTGGTGAGCGCGGAGAATCTCTGCGACGCCGACGAACTGGGCCGGCTGCGCCAGCACCTCGACCAGCAGCTCAGCAGCCTGGAGGGTGTCGTCGCGCGGCTCGCCAACCGGCTACAGCGGCGCCTGCTCGCCAAGCAGACGCGCGCGTGGCAGTTCGATCTCGACGAAGGCATGCTCGACGCCGGGCGTCTCGCCCGCGTCGTCGTCGATCCGGTGCATCCGCTCAGCTTCAAGCAGGAGAAGGAGACGGATTTCCGCGACACCATCGTCACGCTGCTGATCGACAACTCCGGCTCGATGCGCGGCCGGCCGATCTCCGTGGCGGCGATGAGCGCGGATATTCTCGCGCGGACGCTGGAGCGCTGCGGCGTCAAGGTCGAGATTTTGGGCTTCACCACACGCGCCTGGAAGGGCGGGTCGTCGCGTGAGCGTTGGGTGGGCGACGGCCGCCCGAAGCTGCCCGGCCGGCTCAACGACCTGCGGCACATCGTCTACAAATCCGCGGACCAGCCTTGGCGCCGCTCGCGCCGCAACCTCGGGCTGATGCTGCGCGAGGGCCTGCTGAAGGAGAACATCGACGGCGAGGCGCTGCTGTGGGCGCACAACCGGCTGCTCGGCCGGCCGGAGCACCGGCGCGTGCTGATGGTCATCTCCGACGGCGCCCCGGTCGACGACGCGACGCTGTCGGCCAATCCCGGCAATTTCCTGGAGCGGCACCTGCGCGACGTGATCGGCTGGATACAGGAACGATCGCCGGTGGAGCTGACCGCCATCGGCATCGGCCACGACGTCACCCGCTACTACCGACGCGCCGTCACCCTCGTCGATGCCGAGGAACTCGGCGGGACGATGATGCAGAACCTCGCGGATCTGTTCGAGGAAGACGGCCGCGCCCGTCCCCAGCCCCGCACCCGGCCGACCGGCCGCCTCGCCGGGCGAGCGAACTGAACTTCCTCGAAAACGAGTTCGATTAGCGTTCACAACACTCTTCGCTGGTGTTGTGTTGCGCCCATGCAACCCTGTTTCTCCCTCGACACGAAAAATTGATCCGACGCTTGACGTATTAGCCCCGTCGTATGTAAGGCCATCGGTATCGATTACGTGGAGAATGTGCCGGCATCGCCAACCCGTGGTTCTACGGAACATCCGCCCGCGACGCGCGCCGACCGGCCTGAAAACTAGAGGGTAGCAGCATGATTTCGGACCTGAGGCCATTGGAGAGCGACGCACACGGTCAACCCGCCGGTCGCGAAGTCGGATCGAAAACCGCGCGCAGCATCGGCACGACGGCCGCCGCCGCCGTCCTCGCGTTCGGGCTCGCCGCGGCGGGCGAGGCCAAGGCGTACGAGGCTGGCGACTTCATGGTGCAGCTGCTGGCCGCCGGCTTCTACACCGACGCGAGTGGCGAGGTCTTCGACGGCACGAACTACGACAGCGGCGGGATGAGCGCGAACCCGGCTCTGAACCTGACGTACTTTTTCACGAAGAACATCGCCGCGCAGACGGTGATCGCGGTGCCGTGGGCGCGCGTCGACATCAACACGGCCGGTCAGACGAACAAGGCGACCGATCAGTGGGTGCTGCCGCTCAGCCTGATCGGCCAGTATCACTTCCTGAGTGACGAGATGATCTCGCCGTTCGTCGGCGCCGGCATGACCTACGCGAAATTCTGGGAGGATCAGAGCCACCTCGGCAGTCACGTCGAGGTCGACGATACCTGGGGCGGGCTGGTGAACTTCGGCGTCAACGTCAAGATTCCGGACAGCCGCTGGGTCGCCGTGCTCGACATCAAGAAGTGGTGGTTGTCGCCGACCAACATGCACCTCGGCGGCAACAAGGTCGGTAACTTGCGCGCCAACCCGTTGTTTTTCGGCGCGGGCATCGGCTACAACTTCTCAACCCCCGCCCTGTTCTAGAGCGATATCGGCCGAGAGTGCGCACGACGGCCGGATGGAGCTGTCCATCCGGCCGTCGTGACGGCCGAAGGTTCCGCCGGCGCTGTGCCACGGGCCAGCGCGACCGGCATCGAGGCCGAGCCGCCAGCCCGGCTTGGCACGATGCCACTCCTGTCGAAGCGCGTCTGGACCGCGGGTCCGGCTGCGCGCATCCCCAGCGGGGCTTTTCGTCTTGCGTGGGCTCGACCGCCATCCTAACACTCCGCCCGTCGGGGATTTCGCAATAGCGGCGGTCGATCGATCTTCGATCGAGCCGTCTTCAGGTCGTTTGCCGTGACCCTGCGCACGCCATACGCTTCACTCGCGTCGCCCGTGTTTCCGCGAAGATAAACGAGAGAGATGTGATGAACGTCCTGATCTTCCACCACAGCGCGGATCTCTACGGCTCCGGCAAGACCTTGCTGGATCTGGTCTCGGGCCTGGACCACCAAGAATTCAAAGTCACCGTGCTGATGTCGGAGGACGGGCCGCTGGTGCCGTGCTTGCGGGCGGCGGGATGCACGGTGCATCTGGTGCCGCTGCTGGGCGCCAGCAGGGCGACGTTCACGCCGCAGAACCTCTTGAAGCTCGTGCTGGAGAATCGCCGCTCCCTGCGGGCGATCGCCAAGGTGGTCTCGCCGGCTGATGTGGACATCGTGCATTCCAACACCATCGCCGTGCTGTCCGGCGCCATCTGGGCGCGCCTGCACCGCAAGCCGCACCTGTGGCATGTGCACGAAATCGTCGAGACCCCGGCGATCGTGCGAAAGGCCTTCGGGCTGATGTTGTCGGCGCTGTCCGACCGCGTCGTCCACAATTCGCGAGCGACGATGCTGCACTGGTGCGCCACGCGGCCGTCGCTGACTGCCCTGTCGGAGGTCGTCGTCAACGGCATGGGCCGCCCCGCGCCGGCGGACGAGGCACAGGCGGCCGCCTTGCGCGCGACGCTGGGCGTTCCCGCCGACATGCCGGTGGTCACCCTCGTCGGCCGGATCAACCGCTGGAAAGGGCAGCGGTTGCTGGTGAGCGCCGCCGGCGAATTGTGGAACCGGGGGGTGCGCAACGTTCGGTTCCTGATGGTCGGCAGCCCGCCGCACGGGCAGGGGCACTTTCTCGATCAGCTCCGGGCGGACGTGGCCGCGTCGCCCGCCCGCGAGGCGATCACGCTGATGGATTTCCAGTCCAACATCTGGACGGTCTGGGATGCGTCGGACGTAGCCGTGGTGCCCTCCATCGAGCCGGAGCCGTTCGGGCTCGTGGCGGTCGAGGCGATGGTGGCGGGCAAGCCGGTCATCGCCGCGAAGCACGGCGGGCTGGTCGAAATCGTCGAGTCGACCGGCGGCGGTATTCTGTTCGAGCCGGGGAACGTGCAGGCGCTGGCCGCGGCAATCGGCGACCTGCTGCAGGACGAGGCGAAGCGCAAGGACCTCGGGCGGCGCGGCCTCGCCGGGGTCGACGTCCACTTCTCCATCCGTCACCACGTCCAGGCGTTCGAGGCGATCTATCGGGCGATGCGTCGCTAGGCCCGTCGCGGCGGCGGCCGGCTAGGGCAGTCCGCCAGGGCGGCGATCTCGTGCGCCCGGCCGCAGCGGGAGAGCAGCTCGGCGAACTCCGGATAGGCCCGCGTGACCCGGATTTGGTGCTCGCGCAGCGCGGCCGACAGGGCGCCGGCGCGCCCGAGCATCTGGTCGGCGATGCCCAGCATCAGGGCGTTCGGCCAGCTCCGCGGGCGGACCCGGTCGAGCTCCGCGAAGGCTTCCAGCTCCCGGCCGGGATTGTCCTGCACCATCAGGATGATGGCGGTGGCCGTCGAGCGGGAGACGCCGGCGTGGCAGTGCACCAGCAGGTGCCGCACCGGCTCCGCCGCCAAGCGACGGCCGAATTCCAGGATCACCTCGACGTCCCGGCGGTTGGGCTCGACGAAGCCGGCGCCGGGCCGCACCACGTCGTCGAACCGCCAGACGACCCGGTCGTGCGTCCCGTAGGCGGCGAAGTCGCGCGGGTCCGGCCACTCCGGATCGAGGATCGAGACGACGTGGGTGAAGCCGGTGGCGGCATGCGCCGACAACTCCGCCAGACCGCAGATCGAGATGCGGTACGGCAGGAGCGGGGCGGGACCTCCCCGGTCGGCGGGCGCGACTTCGGGGCTATCGATCGACATGCAGGGAAGCTGATGCGCGGCCGGCGAAAGGTCAACCGCCGAGCCGGCGAAATCGAGGGCGCCTGCCGAGGTGTGGCGCCACGGAGACGCCGGCCTCCGGCCCGCCTCCGCCACGGCTCTCTCCGGCGGAGCTCACGCCGCAATCGGCTCGGGAAGCTTCGCCCGGTCGGCGGCGACGATGCCGTCGATCTCGTCGTCGGTGAGTTCGGACAACTCGGCGAGAGCGGCGACCCACTCGCCCAGGTCGATCCAATCGTGACGAAAAACGACGCGCTGCACGTGACCCAGGTTAGCCATGATCTGCTCCCCTGTCGTGCTGCCGCCGATTTCGGACTTCCACTGGCGGGCCGCACGGCACCAAACGGATGACAGAGTGAGCTTAACGTCGATAATTTTAGAAAGTCTTAACGGCGGGTCCTGTGTTGCGGATCACATTCGGAGAGATAAAACGGGCAGGCGAACTCAGCGAAGCCGGTCGACGACGTCGCCGTAGGGGAGCACCCGCTCCACGGGACCGATCGTCGCCATCGTCGGCGGGGACGAGAACAGGCGTCGCGCCGCGGCCTGCACGCTCGCGAGGTCGACGGCTTCGATCCGGCCGACGCTCTCGGCGGTGGGGAGCGGACGGCCGAACACCATGAGCTGCCGGGCGAGCTGTTCGCACCGTGACGAGGTGCTCTCCAGCGACATCAGCAGCCCCGCCTTCAACTGCGCGCGGGCGCGTTCCATCTCGGTCTCGGCGATGGTGTCGCGAACCTTCACCAGTTCGTCGCAGACCAACGGCACCAGTTCACCGACCTCGTCCTCGCCGGTGCCGGCATAGATGCCGAACACGCCGCTGTCGCTGTAGGACGACGGGAAGGTGTAGATGCTGTAGACCAGTCCGCGCTTCTCGCGGATTTCCTGGAACAGCCGCGACGACATGCCTCCGCCGAGCAGGGTCGACAGCACCGAGAGCGCGTAGAAGTCCGGATCGCGGTAGCCGACGCCCTCGAAGCCCAGCACCAGGTGCACCTGCTCCAGGTCCCGCTCTTCGCGGAAATCGCCGCCCCGGTAGCGGGCGGCCTCGCGCTCGGTCGGCATCTCCGGCGGTAACCGGTCGAACGCCCGCTCGGCCATCGCCACCACCGCCTCGTGATCGACCCGGCCGGCGGCGGCGAGGATCATCCGCGCGGCGCCGTAATGCCGGCGCATGAACCCGGAGAGCGAATCGCGGCTCATCGCCTCGATCGTGTCCGGCGCTCCGAGAACGGGCCGGCCGAGCGGCTGGCCGGGAAACGCCGTCTCCTGGAACCGGTCGAAGATGATGTCGTCGGGTGTGTCCTGCGCCTGCATGATCTCCTGCATGATCACGGTGCGCTCGCGGCCGAGTTCGTCCGCGTCCAGCGTCGGCTCCTGCAGAATGTCGGCGATGATGTCCACCGCCAGCGCCACGTCCTCCTTCAGCACCTTGGCGTAGAAGGCGGTGTATTCGCGCGACGTATGCGCATTCAGGTGGCCGCCGACCGCCTCGATCTCCTCGGCGATCGCCCGGGCGTCGCGTTTGCGCGTGCCCTTGAAGACCATGTGCTCGAGAAAATGCGACACGCCCGAGGTGGCGGCGGCTTCGTAGCGGCTGCCGGCTTCGACCCAGACGCCGACCGAGGCGGTCTCGACCGAGTCCATCGGGTCGGTCGCCACGCGCAGTCCGTTGGCGAGGGTGGAAACGCGGATTTGGCTCAAGGCTTCGCTCCTCTGGTGTGCATCGTCCGGGCGATCGTGTCGCGCAGGGCGTCGGCGTCGTTGGCCATCGATTGGCAATGCTCCGGGCGCACAAGCAGGTCGGCCAACCGCTCGGGCAGGTCCGGCCGGATCCCCGTCGCGGCCGCGATCGCGTCCGGAAACTTCGCCGGATGGGCCGTCGCGACGCAGACCACCGGCACGTCGTCTCCGAGTTCGGCCGCCAGTTCGCGTGCCGCAGCCACGCCCACGGCGGTATGCGGATCGATCAGCATCCCGTGCTCTTCGTGGACGGATCGTATCGCGGCCCGGGTCGCGTCGTCGTCGGCGCTGCGGGCGAGAAACATCGCCGATGCCTGGGCGACCCGGGCGGGGTCGACCGAAAATGCGCCCGTGTCGCGGAGTTGCTGCATCGCCGAACGCACCGCCGCCGCGTCCCGATCGTAGAGCTCGAACAGGTAGCGCTCGAAATTGCTGGAAACCTGGATGTCCATGCTCGGGCTGAGGGTGGCGAACACCGGGCCGGTCCGCATCGTCCCCGTGGCGAAGAAGCGCGTCAGGATATCGTTGCGGTTCGAGGCGATCGCCAGCCGGCGGATCGGCACGCCCATGCGCCGCGCCGCGTAGGCGGCGAAGACGTTGCCGAAGTTGCCGGTGGGGACGACGAACGCGACCTCGCGCTCCGGCGCCCCGAGCGCCAGAGCCGCGTGCACGTAGTAGACGATCTGCGTCGCGATCCGCGCCCAGTTGATCGAATTCACCGCCGCGAGGCGGAACCGGTCGCGGAACGGCTCGTCGTTGAACACCGTCTTCACCAGCGCCTGACAGTCGTCGAACGTGCCGTCGACGGCGATGTTGTGCACGTTGTCCGCCTTCACGGTCGTCATCTGCCGGCGCTGAACCTCGGAAACCCTGCCGTTCGGGTGCAGCATGAATATTTCGAGAGTATCCCGGTCGCGGCAGGCATCGATGGCGGCCGATCCAGTATCGCCGGAGGTGGCGCCGATAATCGTCACCCGCTCGCCCCGACGGGCCAGAACGAGATCAAAAAGACGCCCTAACAGCTGCAGGGCATAATCCTTGAATGCCAGGGTCGGTCCATGGAACAGCTCGAGGAGATGAAGGTTCCCACCGATCGGCTTCAGTGGTGCAGGATCCGGATACCCATCGAAGTCTATATAGGCTTCCTCTGCCAGCAGTGCGAGTTCGGCCTCGGGGATTTCCGGTTCGGCGAACAGCGCCAGAATTCGGGCCGCGAGTTCCGGATAGGTGAGGCGACGCAAACTGCGCAACTGATCGGCGGAAAGCTGCGGCCAAGTCTCTGGGACATAAAGGCCGCCGTCGCGTGCAAGCCCGGTGAGCACGACCTCGTCGAAGGCGAGGACGGGAGCGCTCCCGCGGGTGCTGACATATTGCAAGTGCGAATGCCTTGTGATGTGGCGGTCGAGCACGGCTATTAGCCCGGAACGGCAGCGCTCGGCAAGCGGCGGCACGCGGCTCGGTGCCGTGCCGCCGTCGCCCTCGTCCGTGCGGGACGGACGAGGGCCGGTGGTGGTGGCCGGGTTCTAGAGGAAGAAGTCGGCGCCGACGATCGTGCCGGTGCTCAGCGTGATCTGGAATTCGGCGGCGGTGTCGCCGTCGATG
>Ga0209573_1002903_pt1 | contig 20305 bp, 15 predicted proteins | sample TNRBio252014_DNA_FD_185870 | JGI IMG/M metagenome (GOLD analysis project Ga0209573, IMG submission 185870) | Wastewater treatment Type I Accumulibacter community from EBPR Bioreactor in Madison, WI, USA - TNR Reactor_6/25/2014_ DNA (SPAdes)... | ecosystem: Engineered > Bioreactor > EBPR >...
GCACCCGCAGTGCACCCATTCCCCCGCACTCGTTGCAAGCATCGCAAAACCTCCGACTGAAGCGCAGATTGATTACGCTCCACCTATCCTGCCAGAAGTCCGCCCGGCTGTTTAGCCCTCTTGCGCGAAGGTTTTTTCTTGCTACCCACCGCCAGGCCTTGAAAATACCGGGCTGCAGCGTTCATACTTCAGGGCTGGCAGGCCCTTCCGCAGCGGCGCGTCCGACGCGCCCGGGGAAGGGCGTGTTCGCGGCGCACCGAGTGCGCTCGGCAAATTGCCTAAGCCCGCCGCTTCCTTTATCCTTGCCGCTCTTACCCTTGGCGGCGACCCGAACGTATGAGCATTACACTCAAGACCCCCGTGGAAATAGAAAAGATGCGTGTCGCCGGCCGACTGACGGCCGAAGTACTCGACTACATCACGCCGCACCTGCGATCGGGAATCACGACCGGCGAGCTTGATCGCCTCTGCCACGACTACATGGTCGATGTTCAGGGCAGCATTCCGGCGCCTCTCAACTACGCACCACCAGGCTACCGACCCTATCCGAAGTCGGTGTGCACCTCGGTGAACCATCAGGTTTGCCACGGCGTTCCCGGCGATCGTCAACTGAAGAACGGCGATATCGTCAATCTTGATGTCACAGTCATCAAAGACGGCTATCACGGCGACAGTAGCCGCATGTTTCAGATCGGAGAAACCTCGGTTCAAGCGCGGCGGCTGTGCGAAATCACTTTCGAATGCCTGTGGCTGGGCATCGAGCAGGTTCGTGCGGGTGCGCACCTCGGCGATATCGGCCATGCCATTCAACAGCAGGCAGAGAAATCGGGCTACTCGGTGGTCCGCGAGTTCTGTGGTCACGGCATTGGCGCCAAGTTCCACGAAGAACCGCAGGTTGTTCATTATGGCCGCCCGCACACGGGTCTACAGCTACTGGCGGGAATGGTCTTTACCATCGAGCCGATGATCAATGCCGGCAAGGCGGCGATCAAGACCATGGCCGATGGCTGGACGATCGTTACCAAGGATCACAGCCTGTCTGCGCAATGGGAGCACACCATTCTGGTCACCGAAACGGGTTACGAAGTGCTTACCGTGTCCGAGGGGACCCGCCCGCCGCCCGAGGGAATCCGGGCCTGAGCCGGTGGACACCGCTACCATCGACCCGCTGGCGCTGGTCGCGCAGTACCGCTCACATCTGCAACAAGGCCAGGCGGCGATCCGCGAGCGTTATCTGGCCAGCGGCGATGCGCGGCGCCTGTTGCACGAGCGTTGCTGTCTGATCGACGAAGTTCTCTGCGACCTGTGGCGATCGCTGCAGCTGCCGGCGTCTCTGGCCTTGCTCGCGGTCGGTGGCTACGGGCGTGGCGAGCTCTATCCAGCCTCGGACGTTGACCTGCTGTTGCTTCTCCCCGCACCGCCCGACGGCGAGCTGACGACGCAACTGGAACAGGCGGTCACCCTTTGCTACGACATTGGTCTGGAAGTCGCTCCCAGCGTGCGCACCGTCGACGAGTGCTCGCAAGCCGCTGCCAGCGATCTCACGATCCAGACGGCACTGCTCGAAGCGCGCCTGCTGATCGGCAGCGACGAGCTGTTCCAGGCGTTTTCGGCCGAGCTCGAACAGGTCCTTGATCCGCTTGCTTTCTTCGAAGCCAAGCGCAGCGAACAGGACGAACGCCATCTGCGCTACGACGATACGCCCTACAGCCTGGAGCCGAACTGCAAGGAAGGCCCGGGGGGACTGCGTGATCTGCACACCATCCTCTGGATTGCCAGTGCGGCAGGCTACGGCTCTACCTGGGCAGAGCTGGCGCAATACGGTTTTCTGACTCACGAAGAAGAAACCCAGCTGCAACGCAGCATCAAGTTCCTGCAACAGTTGCGTACCCGTCTGCACGTTCATGTCGGCCGCCGTGAAGATCGCCTCCTCTTCGACTACCAGACGGCGCTCGCGGAGCAGCTGGGCTACCAGGCGACAGCGACCCGGCGGGCCAGCGAACTGCTGATGCAGCAGTACTATCGCACGGCAAAAGAAGTCACCCAGATCAACACCATCCTGCTGCTGAATATCGGCGCGGTCATATCACCACTGCCGGACCAAGCACCAGAGCCAATCAACGAACGCTTCGAGATTACCCACGATTTTCTCGACATCAGCAATGACGATGTCTTTGACCGCGAACCGGCCGCCATCCTCGAAGCTTTCCTGCTGATGGAGAAGCATCCTGCGCTGCAGGGCATGACCGCACGCACCCTGCGCGCGCTGTGGCACGCACGCACACTGATCGACGACGAGTTCCGCAGCGACGCCGGCAATCGCGCGCGCTTTCTCGAAATCATGCAGCAGCGACGTGGCGTGCTGCATGAACTCCGACGCATGAATCAATTCGGCATACTTGGCCGCTATCTACCGAATTTCGGCAGGATTGTCGGCCAGATGCAGCACGATCTGTTCCACGTTTACACCGTAGACCAGCACATCCTGCGCGTCCTGCGCAACTTGCGACGCTTTCTCGCCGATGAGTTCACCCACGAGCATCCGCTGTGTAGCGAATTGATGAGCGACTTTCGCCGCCCCTGGGTGCTCTATATCGCCGCCCTGTTCCACGACATCGCCAAGGGACGAGGGGGAGATCACTCGCAGCTCGGCGCGGTCGATGCAGCCAAATTCTGCGCAGATCACAGCCTCGATGCCGTCGATAGCGAGCTCATTGTGTGGCTGATCGAGCAGCATCTGCTGATGTCGACTGTCGCCCAGAAGCAGGATATTGGCGACCCCGAAGTGATCGGCGCATTCGCTGCGACGGTAAAGGACGAACGCCACCTGGCAGCGCTCTACCTATTCACCGTCGCCGACATACGCGGCACCAGCCCGAAAGTCTGGAACAGCTGGAAGGGGCAACTGCTCGAACAGTTGTTCCGGGGCACCTGCCGGTCACTCCTGGCCGGTGGTGAAGTTCCCGTCAGGCAGGGGCTGATCGAGGAACGGCAACAAGAGGCCTTGCGCCTGCTGCGCTATTTTGCCCTTCCCAACGCGGTACATGAACGCCTGTGGAAACAACTCGACACCGTGTACTTCCTGCGCCATTCCGCAGAAGAGATCGCCTGGCATACGCGTGCCCTGCACTATCGACCGGTTGTTGACCAAGCAGTCGTCAAAGCGCGCATCAACCCGCAGGGCGAGGGCCTGGAGGTAATGATCTACGCGCCGGATCAGCCCGATCTGTTCGCGCGCCTGGTCGGTTTCTTTTCCCGCGCCGGTTACACCATCGTCGACGCCAAGATTCACACCACCCGTCACGGCTACGCCCTGGACAGCTTCATGCTGCTCAAGGTTGGCGAGCTCGGCAGCGATCGCGCGATGATCAGCTTCATCGAACACGAACTGGAAGAACGGCTGAGTCACCCGGGCCCGCCGGAGGCCCCGGGCAGCGGACGCATCTCGCGACAGGTCAGGCACTTCCCGATACAACCGCTGGTGACCATCGAGCCCGACGAGAAAGGCTTGCACTACGTGCTTTCGGTGAGCGCTGCCGACCGTCCCGGCCTGCTGTACACCATCGCCATGACTTTGGCGGCGCATGGCGCCAATCTACATACGGCAAAGATCTCCACTCTCGGCGAACGGATCGAGGATACCTTTCTGATCAGCGGCGGCGACCTCGGCATGACTGCCCGCCGGATCAAGCTGGAAACCGAGTTGCTGGAGCGTTTGAAACTCTGACTGCCCGCTTGGCGGGCGCGACGACGATGAGCACCTCCAAGGCCTCCCGGCAACAAGAGAAGCAGAGAAACGCTCGGCGAGAACACCTGCTCAAGTGTCGGTTTTTTTTTACAACGAAACCTTCGAGTCTCGATCGACGCCAAGCGACGACCCGGCAAACGAATGATTAATGGGCGTATTGGGGTTTTGAACAGTACATGGTATAGAGTTTGCTTATAGTTTTCTGAACGGTTATTTTTTTGGCCATCGGAAGCAGGATCTCACGGCAGCGATTGCTCGCTGCCAGCTTGGCGCGACCGTGACGCAATTCGCGGTCGTTCCTGACCGAGAACGCTACAATCATTCTGGTCGGGTGGAAGCGGATGCTGGAAGACGCGGCGCCTGCCTGGCCGATCCGCAAGCTGATGGATCGTCTGATCCCCCTCGCCCTGCTGCCCGGACACCCGGATCACCCTGCCCGCCTGGCGGCTCTGGCCCGCTGGCTGATTTATGTGCGCGCCCATTGGTTGCGAATGTCACCCGGCCTGCTCATCAAGCACCTGTCGCACAAGGCCTGGCTGCGCTTGCGTGGATTCCGCACACGGGTCGACCTGGGCCAGCTCGATCTCAAACAGCAGCAGCCGGAAAGAGCAGGCTGCAACAAAGGCTGGACACAACGTTATACTGTAAATAAATACAGTCATCGCCATGTCCACCGCCCTGCCCCCCTACGTCGAACTTCACTGCTGTTCCAACTTTTCCTTCCTGCGCGGCGCCTCGCATCCGGAAGAACTGGTCGAGCAGGCGCAGGAACTCGGCTACAGTGCGCTGGCGATCACCGACGAAGCCTCGTTGGCCGGCGTCGTGCGAGCACATCGCGCAGCCAGTGCTCGCGGCCTGCAGCTGATCATCGGTGCCGAATTTCGCCTCGGCAGTGAGCCAGGGAAGGGCCTCAGACTGGTACTGCTGGCACAGAACCGCGCCGGTTACGGCAATCTGTCGGCGCTGATCACCCTGGCGCGGCGGCGCTCGCTCAAAGGCCAATACCGCCTCTACCGCGGCGACCTCGAAAGTCCCGGCGACTTTGCCGGCAGCAGCGGCGCCCTGCCGGACTGCCTGGCGCTGTGGATCCCGGACGCTGGCGCCGGGGTGGACGAGGGACGTTGGCTGGCGACGCGCTTTCCAGCCCGTTCCTGGCTGGCCGTCGAACTGCACGCCGGGCCCGATGATGCGACACGCCTGGCGATGCTGCTCGAACTGGCCACGGCGAGCGGCCTGCCGGCGGTCGCTGCTGGTGACGTGCACATGCACCGGCGTTCCCGCCGCCCACTACAGGATACGCTGACCGCGATCCGCCTGAAGAGCACGCTCTTTGCCGCGGGCCACGCGCTCTTTGCCAATGGCGAGCGCCACCTGCGCAGCCGCCTGCGGCTGGCACGACTCTACCCGCCCGAACTGCTCACCGAAACCCTGAGCATCGCCGCACGCTGCAATTTCTCGCTCGCCGAACTGCGCTACGAATACCCTGACGAAGTGGTGCCCGCCGGCCAGACGGCGCCGGGTTTTCTGCGCGCAGAAGTCGAAAAAGGCTTGCGCCGACGCTATCCTGACGGAGAAGCCGCCGCAGTGCGAGAACGGGTCGAGCACGAACTCGCTCTGATCAACGAACTCGCTTACGAACCCTACTTCCTGACCGTCTACGACCTGGTCAATTTTGCACGCAGCCGGAATATCCTTTGCCAGGGACGCGGCTCGGCCGCCAACTCGGCAGTCTGTTATTGCCTGGGCATCACCGAAGTCGACCCGGCACGTTCGCGGCTGCTTTTCGAGCGCTTCATCTCCCGGGAACGCGGCGAGCCGCCGGATATCGACGTCGATTTCGAACACCAGCGGCGTGAAGAAGTCATTCAGTACCTCTACCAGCGCTACGGACGTGAGCGCGCCGCACTGACGGCAGCGGTGATCACTTACCGGACGCGCGGCGCCTTGCGCGACGTCGGTCGCGCCCTCGGCTTCGGTAGCGCCCAGATCGACGCCCTGACCGCCTCGCTGGCGTGGTGGGACAAGCGCGAGCAACTGCCCGAACGCCTGCGCGCAGTCGGCCTCGACCCGCAAGCTCCGCGCGTCGCCAAATGGCTGGCACTGAGCGCAGCGCTGCGCGGTTTTCCCCGCCACCTCTCGCAACACGTCGGTGGCTTCGTCATCTCGCGCGGCCCCCTGGCAAGGCTGGTGCCGATAGAAAATGCCGCCATGCCCGAACGCACGGTGATCCAGTGGGACAAGGACGATCTCGACGCCCTCGGGCTACTGAAAGTCGATGTCCTGGCACTCGGCATGCTCTCGGCGATCCACCGCGCGCTGGATCTGGTCGGCATCGCTTTGCCGGACGTCCCGCCCGAAGACCCGGCGGTCTACGACATGCTCTGCGCGGCCGACACGATTGGCGTCTTTCAAATCGAGTCACGCGCGCAGATGGCCATGCTGCCGCGCCTCCGACCGCGCAGTTTCTACGACCTGGTCATCGAAGTGGCGCTGGTCAGGCCAGGGCCGATCCAGGGCGACATGGTCCATCCCTATCTGCGTCGCCGGCACGGTCAGGAAGCGATCGAGCCGATGCGCCCGGAGATCGCCGCGGTACTCGGACGCACCTGCGGCGTGCCGATTTTCCAGGAACAGGTGATGCAACTGGCAGTCGTCGCCGGCGGCTTCACCCCCGGCGAGGCCGATCAGCTACGCCGGGCGATGGCCGCCTGGCGACGCAAGGGCGGCCTGGAACCCTTCGAAGAGAAGCTGATCAGCGGCATGCGCCAGCGTGGCCACGATGAAGCTTTCGCACAGCGCGTCTTCGCGCAGATTCGCGGCTTCGGCGAATACGGTTTCCCCGAATCGCACGCCGCCTCCTTCGCCTTGCTGGTGTACGTCTCGGCCTGGCTCAAGCGCCACCATCCGGCAGCTTTTCTCTGCGCGCTGCTCAACAGCCAGCCGATGGGCTTCTACTCTCCCTCACAATTACTGCAGGACGCACGCCGGCATGGCGTCGAGGTACGAGCGGTGAGCGTCAACGACAGCGCCTGGGAAGCGCAACTCGAAAGTTCCGGCTGCGAGCCAGAAACGGTGGCCGGCGCGCCTGCCGTCCGCCTCGGCCTGGGCAGTATTTCCGGCCTGCCGCAGGCCGCCGCCACGCGCCTGCTCAGCGCTCGCCAACAACAGCCTCTGCACAGTGTTGCTGATCTCGCGACACGTGCACAGCTGACCGACAAGGATCTCGCGCTGCTCGCCGCTGCCGGCGCCCTGGCCAAGCTCGCCGGCCATCGGCGGCAAGCCGCCTGGTTTGCCGCCGGCGCCAACCAGGCCAACGCGCAATTCGACCTGCTGAGCAGCGTACCGCCCGTGGAAGCCGCTGCCGAACTCGCCGCGCCATCCGAAGCCGAGGAGCTGATTGCCGACTACGCCGCCACCGGCTTCAGCCTCGGTCGCCATCCCCTGGCGCTACTGCGTAGCCGACTCAGCGCGCAGCGCTTCATTTCTGCCAGCGAGTTGCAGAACGCAGCGCACCGCCAGCTCGCTCGCGCCGCCGGAATCGTCACCTGCCGGCAACGACCGGGCACGGCCAGCGGAATCGTTTTTGTCACCCTGGAAGACGAAACCGGGCTGGCCAATATCGTCGTGCACTCGCGGCTGGTCGAGCAGCAACGCCACGAATTGCTCGGAGCCCGCCTGCTCGGCGTTCTCGGACAGGTACAGCGCGAAGGTCAGGTCGTCCATTTGGTGGCCAAACGGCTCGTCGACCTGTCTTCGCTGCTCGGTCGCCTGCCGACAGCGAGTCGCAATTTCCATTGACCGCCAGGAGGGCCTGGCGGCCGTGCGTCAGGCAGCCCTAATGTCGAAGTCGCGTACGCGACTCACGAACCTCCCTTCTCCCCCCTGCGGGAGAAGGGCCGGGAGAAGAGGGGAAACGGTCATGACTTTCATGGCTTGGGATATCGCGACACGTCATGACCGTTGGCAACGACCTCGGCGTAAAGATCGTGCTCGTCGGCATCGACCACGCGCACGCGCAGGAAGTCACCCGGTTCGGCATCGAAGTATTCGTTGACGAAAACCAGGCCGTCGATTTCCGGCGCGTCCGCCGCCGAACGGGCAATCGTCCCATCCTCATCGACCTCGTCGACCAGGACTTCGATCTCGCGCCCGATCTTCGCCGCCAGCAACTCGGCCGAGATATCTTCCTGCAGTTCCATCAAACGCCGCTTGCGCTCCTCGCGAACTTCTTCCGCCACCGCGCCGGGCAGCGCATTGGCCGTCGCGCCGTCCACTGCCGAATAGGCAAAGCAGCCGACGCGATCCAGGCGCGCCTCTTTGATAAAAGCCAGCAATTCCTCGAACTCCGCTTCGCTCTCACCAGGAAAACCGGTAATGAAAGTGCTGCGCACCGTGATCTCTGGACAAACCGCACGCCATGCGCGAAGCCGTTCGAGATTGTTTTCGGCGCTCGCCGGTCGCTTCATCGCCTTCAGGACGCGGGCACTGGCGTGCTGGAAAGGGACGTCGAGATAGGGGAGTATTTTTCCCTCGGCCATCAACGGCAGCAAGGCGTCCACGCTCGGATACGGATAGACGTAGTGCAGACGCACCCAGATCCCGAGTTCCGCCAGCGCTTCGCAGAGCTCGCGCAGCCGGGTGCGTAGCGGCCGACCGTTGGCAAAGCCGGTTCGATACTTGACATCGACACCATAGGCGCTGGTGTCCTGCGAAATGACCAGCAATTCGCGCACACCCGCATCTGCAAGATGCCTGGCTTCCTGCAGCACGTCGCCGATCGGACGACTGACCAGGGGGCCACGCATCGACGGAATGATGCAGAAGGTGCAACTGTGATTGCAACCCTCGGAAATCTTCAGGTAGGCAAAATGCTGCGGCGTCAGTTTGATTCCTTGCGGCGGCACCAGGCTGGTGAAGGGGTCGTGCGGCTGCGGCAAATGCGCATGCACGTGCTGCAACACCTCGTCAGCGGCATGCGGCCCGGTGACCGCCAGCACCTGCGGATGCGCCGTGCGAATGATCTCCTCCCTGGCCCCCAGGCAACCGGTGACGATCACCTTGCCGTTTTCGGTCAGGGCCTCGCCGATGGCGTCGAGCGACTCCTCCACCGCGGCGTCGATGAAGCCACAGGTATTGACGACAACCAGATCTGCGCCTTCATACGAAGGCGAAATCAGATAGCCTTCGGCGCGCAGCTTGGTGAGAATCTGTTCGGAGTCGACGAGTGCTTTCGGACAACCGAGCGAAACGAAACCGATGTTTTTCGGCTTTGACATGGCAGACCAGTGCTGTTGAGTAGCCCGTCAGTATACCGCCAGCCCGCGGCGATTCAGAGCTTACGAAATGCGACTAGCCCTCCGGCGCCAAACTCCTCTGGCGCCGCTCCCCGCTGGCGTCAGGAAGAGACGAAGCATGCGACAGCGTTCTGCGCCGCTCGCCAACAGCTTACGAATGGTGCACAGTGAGCTATACACAAGAAATGCTCTCGGTCGTGTCACGGCATGCGCAGCATTGAGTTCTTCGGCAGGCACGTGGGCGCTGCGACGGCGAAAACCTGCACAGCGCGGTCGTCGCCTCGCCCTCCAGGCGACGCGGCCGTGAAGCGGCCAGAGAAAGCCGCGGAACAGCGCTACAGCGAAGCACAAACCACAAGAAAACCAAAGGAGGCCCGTCAATGAGCGAGAACGATACGCCTGGCACAGCAAACCCTGCCAGCCGCTTCCCGGTCATCCGCAGCGTAAAACCCGGCGCTGTCGTCGGTTGGATGCGCGGCGGTTGGCATGACCTGCGCCGAAGCGGTTGGCCCAGCCTCTTCTACGGGAGCTGCTTCGCCATCGCCGGCTGGTTGCTGCAGATTGTTTTTGCCGAGGCCTACGCCCTCTTCGCAGGGCTGACGACAGGCTTCCTGCTGGTCGGCCCGTTCCTGACCCTCGGCCTCTACGATCTCAGTCGGCGCATCGAATTCGGCCTGCCGCCGCGACTGTTGCCGACCCTCGCCGCCTGGCGCCCGAACCTGCCCAACGTCGGCCTCTTTGCCGCCCTGCTGGCCATCGTCCTGCTGGTCTGGGCGCGCGCATCGATCATTGTTTTTGCGCTCTTCTTTACCGGCGGATTTCCGACCTTCGGTAATGTCGTGCATACCGTCCTGACTTTCGAGCAGCTCGACTTCGCGCTGGTCTATTTCGCGGTCGGCGGGTTTTTCGCGATGTTTGTTTTTGCCATCAGCGTCATCGCCGTACCTCTGATGTTCGACCGCAAGACTGACGCGGTCACCGCGACCATCGCCAGCCTCGTCGCCTGCGGCCGCAACCCGGTCCCGCTCTTGCTTTGGGGAACGTGCATCGGCATTCTGGGCATCATCGGCTTCGCCACCTTCTTTGTCGGCCTGATCATTACCATGCCCCTCGTCGGGCACTCTACCTGGTATGCCTATCGCGACATCGTCGCACCTGAAGAGGACGCAAAACTCGACGATAAGGATGCAGCGGCCGTCGCCTGACCGCTGCCGCGCGCTACTCCGGCAAGCCGTTCAGAAAGTAGAGGCTTTCCAGGATCGCCGCCGGTTTGCCGAGAACCCCGAACCAGCGTTCATGAATCGCGCGGATCTCGCCGCTGCCGCTGAGGCGGGCCAATTCACGGTTCACGAGCAGGCGAAAATCGGCGTCATTGCGCCGCATCATCAAGGCATAAGCATGGTTGCGTGGAAAAATGGTTCTCTTTGAGATCCTTGCTGCGCTCTGGAAATAGCTTGGCCACCTTTGCCGCCGCTGCACGCGGAGCGCGCTGCCACTCGCGCCCCACTACCCCCAGGCAGCGAGGAACTCCTGCCAGTGCGGCTTGCCGATTTTCTCCAGCTCGCCACGCACGAAAGACATCTCGACATCGTATTCGGCGCGCGACAGTTCGCCGCGCAGCAGGCGAAAGCGCACGGCAAGCAGGTAGGTATTGAGCACGTCGGTCTCGCAGTAGTCGCGCACTTCGGACATGCCGCCGGCCAGCCACGCCTGCCACACCTTGCCGCCGTCCATGCCGAGCTTGCCGGGAAAACCGATCAGTTTGGCGAGTTCGTCAAGGCGAACGCTGGCGCGCGGTTGATACATCGCCAGCAGATCCATCAGGTCGAGATGGCGGGAATGGTAGCGACTGATGTAGTTGTTCCACTTGAACTCACGGCTGTCGGCGTAATCGCCGTCACCGAGGTCCCAGTAGCGTGGTGCGACAACGCCGTGGATGAGCCCCCGATAGTGCAGCACCGGCAGATCGAAGCCGCCACCATTCCAGGAAACGATCTGTGGCGTAAATTTCTCGACGCCGTCAAAGAAGCGCTGGATGATCTCGCCCTCACCCTGCTCGGGCTCGGCGAGAGACCAGACGCGGAAGTCCTTGCCAGCGCGCAGAGCACACGAAATGACGACTACCCGCTGCAGATGCAGCGGCAGGAAATCGTTGCCGTGAGTGGCACGACGATGCTGGAAAGCGAGTTCAGCCACCTCGTCATCGGACAGCGTCGCATCGAGCTCATGCAGCCGACGCAGACCTGCGACGTCGGGGATGGTTTCTATATCAAAAGCGAGAACGGGTTTCATCGCGCGCATCCAGGGCACTCACAGTCAGGCAGTCACTGTAGTCAACGGCAGCGAGCCATTTCACGCCGGAAAGACGCCCGTCGATAGGTAGCGGTCACCACGATCACAGACGATGCTGACGATGGTCGCATTTTCGAGTTCGCCAGCCAGCCGCAAAGCGACGGCCAATGCGCCACCCGACGAGATGCCAGCGAAAATGCCTTCCTCGCGCGCCAGGCGCCGGGTCATTTCCTCCGCCTCGCCCTGCGAAACCGATTCGACACGATCGACGCGAGCACGGTCGAAGATTTTTGGCAGGTAAGCTTCCGGCCATTTGCGAATCCCCGGGATCTGCGAACCATCTTCCGGCTGGCAGCCGACGATACAGATGCCGCCATCTTGTTCCTTGAGAAAGCGCGAAACGCCCATGATCGTTCCCGTAGTCCCCATACTGCTGACGAAGTGGCTGATGCGTCCCTCGGTCTGGCGCCAGATCTCGGGGCCGGTCCCTTCGTAGTGGGCAAGTGGATTATCCGGGTTGGCAAACTGGTCGAGGATGATTCCGCGCCCTTCGCTGCGCATGCTTTCGGCGACGTCGCGCGCCAGCTCCATGCCACCGTCACGAGGCGTCAACACCAGTTCGGCGCCGAAAGCGCGCATCGTCTGCCGCCGTTCGACGCTCTGATTCTCGGGCATGACCAGAATCATCCGGTAGCCGCGCATGGCAGCGGCCATCGCCAGCGCAATGCCGGTATTGCCGGAAGTGGCCTCGATCAGGGTGTCACCGGGCTGGATATCGCCCCGCTCCTCGGCGTGGACGATCATCGACAGCGCTGGTCTATCCTTCACCGAACCCGCCGGGTTGTTGCCCTCCAGCTTGGCCAGAATGACATTGCCACGGGCGTCGCAAGCGCCGCCCGGCAAACGTTTCAGGCGCACCAGAGGGGTGTCGCCAACGCAATTCTCGAGGGTCTTATGCACGGCCGTTCAACCATTTGACGTACTGCGGAACCGCCTCTTCGACTTTTGAAAACTCGCCCTTGTAGCCGGCTTTGCGCAGCTTCGTGAGGTCGGCCTGGGTAAAGTTCTGGTACTTGCCGCGCAGATCTGCCGGAAAAGGGATGTACTCGATCAGGCCACTCTTGACCAGTTCGGCGAGCGGCAGCGCTTCCTGCCCGGCCAGCGCGCGGCAGGCATTGACGTTGGCGACCGCCAACTCGTTGAAAGTCTGCGCACGACCCGTGCCGACGTTGAAAATGCCCGATTTTTCCGGGTGTTCGAGGAAGTGCAGGTTCACCCGCGCAATGTCGTCGACGTAAACGAAGTCGCGCCGCTGCTCGCCATCGGCGTAGCCTTCACAGCCTTCGAAGAGCTTGACGCGGCCCTCGCTCTGGAACTGGTGATAGTGGTGAAAGGCCACCGACGCCATCCGCCCCTTGTGCGACTCGCGTGGGCCATAGACGTTGAAATAGCGAAAACCGACGACTTGCGAATTGCACGAGTCGGCAGTTGCAAAGCGCTGGCGGACGATCTGGTCGAAAAGAAACTTCGAATAGCCGTAAACGTTGAGCGGCGCCTCATGTTGCCGCTCTTCCCTGAACACCCCGCCGCCACCGTAGGTCGCGGCACTCGAAGCATAGAGAAACTGCGCTTCCTGATCGAGGCACCAGTCGAGAAGCGCCAGCGAGTAGCGGTAGTTGTTCTCCATCATGTAGCGACCATCGCTCTCCATGGTGTCGGAACAGGCACCCTGGTGGAGGATGGCATCGACATCGCCATCGAAATCGCCGGCGGCCAGGCGCTCGATGAATTCGTTTTTATCGAGGTAATCGGCAATCTCGCAATCGACGAGATTCCTGAACTTGTCCGCTTTGCTGAGATTGTCGACGGCAATGATCTTGCGCACGCCACGCTCGTTAAGCGCCTTGACCAGATTGGCGCCGATGAAACCGGCCGCGCCGGTGACGACTGTGTACATGACTCTACCTCACTTCAGTGCCGCATCGAGCTCGTCACGGCTGACCACCGCCGTGCCTAATTTGCCAACCACCAGGCCGGCGGCGACGTTCGCCGCGTGCACGGCGTCCGCCCAGGCGGCCCCGCCCGCCAAGGTCACGGCGAGCGTCGCGATGACCGTATCGCCAGCCCCGGAAACATCGAAGACCTCTCTCGCCACCGCCTGCTCGTGCACTGCTCCGGCAGCATGGTAGAGCGACATCCCCTCCTCGCTGCGGGTCACCAGCAAGGCCTCCAGCCCGAGCTCGCGGCGCAGGGCTTCGGCCTTGCGGGCAAGCCCGTCGTCGTCCTGCCAGCGCCCCACCACTTCGCGCAACTCGGCACGGTTCGGAGTGACGATGGTTGCGCCGGCATACTTGGAGAAATCGTCACCTTTCGGATCGACCAGCACTTTTTTGCCGGCAGTGCGCGCCATGCGGATCATCTCGCTGATATGCGCCAGGCCGCCCTTGCCGTAATCGGAAAGAATCACCGCGTCGCATTCGGCAAGACGGGCCTCGAATTCGACCAGTTTGGTGCGCAAGACCTCGTGTGAAGGCGTGGTTTCAAAATCAATGCGCAGCAGCTGCTGCTGGCGACCAATGACCCGCAGCTTGACCGTCGTGCTGATTGCCGCATCGACATGCAGACTGACATCGATACCACTCGCTGCCAGCAGGGCTTGCAGGTTTCGCCCAGCTTCGTCGTCGCCAACGACCGACAGCAGGCTGACGCGCGCGCCCAGCGCGGCGACGTTGCGGGCGACATTGGCGGCCCCGCCCGGGCGCTCCTCGCTCCTCGCCACCTTGACCACCGGCACTGGTGCCTCCGGAGAAATGCGCGAAACGTCACCAAACCAGTAGCGATCGAGCATCACATCGCCGACGATCAGCAGGCGAGCTGCCGACAGGCTAGCGACTTGCATCGCGCGCCCTTTTGGCAAGACAAGCTGTGCTCACCGGGTTTGCTAGCCGGGTAGCCAGCACGGTGGCAGGCGACATGGAACTCCTAGGGTGTCAGATCGAACTCTTCGCTGCGCTTCGGCGAGTAGGTCTCCCAACCGCCGCAGGCCGGACAGCGCCAGTAGAACTGGCGCGCCTTGAAGCCGCAATTATCGCATCGATAGCGAGCCAGGCGACGCGTGTAGCCATGCACGATCCCCTTCGCCAGATCCAGATCGGGGCGGATCTCGGGCGAGGCAAAGAGCAGTCGGGCCTCGAGCAACTTGTCGAAGCCAAGCAGGGTGGGATTACGCTTCAGCTCATCACGCACCAGGCGGTAAGCCGCTTCTGGCCCACTGCTTTCCAGTTCCAGCTGGAAGACGACGTCGAGCAGGTCGAGCGAAGGGTAGTGATCAAGATAGCCGCGCAACAGTTGCAAACCCGCCTCACGCCGATCCTGCTTGCGAAAAGCGTCGAGCAAGCGTTTCGCGACCAGCGCCAGATAGGGCGGATCCTGCTGTTCAATGCGCTGCCACGAAGCAATGGCGGCAGCGAACTGATCCTGCTGGAACTGCAGGTCGCCGAGAAGCAGGCTGGCACGAACGCACTTGCGGTTGCGTTCGAGCGCCGTTTGCAGAAAGCCTGCCGCCAGATCCGGACGCGAACGCATCATCTCGGCAGCAGCCAGTTCGCAGTAGTACTCGGCGATTTCCTTGTGCGAGGCAAAATCCGGCAGTTCCGAGGCGATCGCTATCGCCTTCTCCCAGTCCTTCTCCAACTGGTAAATCTCGAGCAAATTGCGCTTGGCCTCTTCGGCCATCGCCGAGTGGCGCAGCTTTTCGAAGACCGATTCGGCGCCATCGAGCAGCCCGGCCTTGAGGTAATCCTGGCCCAGCTCGGCCAGCGCTTGCAGTTTCAAATCCTGCGGCAGGTCTTCGCGCTCGACGAGATTCTGGTGCATGCGGATAGCGCGCTCGGTCTCGCCACGGCGACGAAACAGGCTACCGAGTGCAAAGTGAATTTCGATGGTCTGAGGATCGACCTTGACGGCTTCGACAAAGGCCTCGATCGCGCGATCGGGCTGCTCGTTGAGCAGAAAATTGAGCCCCTGGAAATACGAGCGTGGCAGCGTCCGCGATTCCTTGACCAGATGGCGGATATCAACGCGCGCGGCTGCCCACCCCAGCCCGAAGAACAGCGGGAAAAGCAACAGCTGCCAGTACTCGAACTCGATCATCCGTGAAACAGCAGCCGGGCACGTGCAGCACCGCTGAGCCCAGGCGCGCAGTCAGCAACCAATGCCGAGGGCCTGACCAGCGGAGCGCGACAAGCGGCTCTCTTGAGCCTCGGGAATCGCCTGGCCAGCACCCACTCACCCCGTCGCTGCTTTGCGGGCAGACTCACATCGGACTCTCGCGATGAGCGACGAGGCGTGCCCGAAGCTGGCTCAGCTCGCGTTTCAAGCGGGCTAGCTCGCGGCGCCGCCCCAGCAGGGAAGCGAACAGAAAGAGTATGCCAGAGGCGACGCCGGCAGCAAAAGTAGCCAACAGAATAATCGCCACCGGCGCCTGCCAGGTGGCGTCAAGAAAGAAATGGACGTCTACCGGATCGGTGTTTCTGAGGGCAAACGCACAAAAAAGGAGAAACAGGGCAAATCTCAGGATCCACAACAACCAACGCATCATCAGCATCCCATAGGAAACGGGCGGCAACTCTCGTTGCCGCCCGCAATAAGACATAGCTTGACCATTCAGACCAATTCCAGCGAGCCATCGACGCGCTCCCGCAATTCCTTCCCGGCCTTGAAATGCGGCACCCATTTCTCCGGGACGTCGACCTTTTCACCGGACTTCGGGTTCCGGCCAACACGCGGCGGCCGGTAATTCAGCGCAAAGCTTCCAAAGCCGCGAATCTCGATGCGATCGCCTCTGGACAAGGCTTCGGACATCGCATCGAGAATCGTTTTCACCGACAAGTCAGCGTCCTTTGCGACCAGTTGGGGAAAACGCCCGGCCAATTGACCGATAAGGTCCGACTTGGTCATCCTCTAACCCTACTGGGGGTTGTTAAGCTTGGCCTTCAGCAAGGCGCCAAGGTTGGTGGTACCCGCACTGGCACTGCTGTCCGCAGAAAACTTCTGCATCGCTTCGTGCTGCTCGGCCTGATCCTTGGCTTTGATCGACAAGCTGATCGAACGTGTCTTGCGATCGACATTGATAATCATCGCTTCGACGGTATCCCCTTCCCTATACACCTTGGTCAGATCGTCGATACGATCGCGCGAGACTTCAGAGGCACGCAGATAAGCTTCCATGTCACCATCAAGCATCACCACCGCACCACGTGCGTCAACCGACCTGACGATTCCGCGGACAACGCTGCTCTTCTCGTGAGTGGCAATATAGCTGGTGTAGGGGTCGCCATCGAGCTGCTTGATGCCCAGGGAAATCCGCTCCTTGTCGGTATCGATCGCCAGCACCACCGCGTCGACCTCGTCACCCTTCTTGAAGTTGCGAATCGCTTCGTCACCGGGCAACGACCACGAAAGGTCGGACAGGTGAACCAGGCCATCGATGCCGCCGGGCAAACCAATGAACACACCGAAGTCGGTAATCGACTTGATGGCACCACGCACGCGATCACCCTTCTTGTAATTCATCGAGAAGTCGTCCCACGGGTTGGCAGCACACTGCTTCATGCCCAGCGAAATACGGCGGCGATCCTCATCGATCTCGAGGATCATCACTTCGACCTCGTCACCCAGCTGAACAACCTTGGACGGGTGAACGTTCTTGTTCGTCCAGTCCATCTCCGAGACGTGAACCAGTCCTTCGATGCCCTGCTCGATCTCGACGAATGCGCCGTAATCGGTGAGGTTGGTGACCTTGCCGAAGAGGCGGGTCGTCGCCGGGTAACGGCGGGAAATACCGACCCATGGATCTTCGCCCAACTGCTTGAGACCGAGCGAGACGCGGTTCTTTTCCTGGTCGAACTTGAGGATCTTGGCCTGCAATTCGTCGCCAACGGCGAGAACTTCAGAGGGGTGACGAACACGGCGCCATGCCAGATCGGTAATGTGTAGCAAGCCATCGATGCCACCGAGGTCTACAAACGCACCGTAGTCGGTGATGTTCTTGACCACGCCTTTGACGATGCTGCCTTCTTTGAGTGCCGCAAGCAGCGCATCGCGCTCTTCGCCAACGCTCGCCTCGAGCACCGCACGCCGCGAAACAACGACGTTATTACGCTTGCGGTCGAGCTTGATGACTTTGAATTCGTAGGTCTTGCCTTCGTACGGTGTGGTGTCCTTGACCGGGCGCATGTCGACCAGGGAACCGGGCAGAAAAGCACGCACGCCGTTGGTCATGACCGTCAAGCCGCCCTTGACCTTGCCGGTAATCGTACCGGACACCAGGCTGCCGTCGTTGAGGGCCAGTTCAAGCGCGTTCCACGCCGCGACCCGCTTGGCACGGTCGCGCGACAGTCGAGTTTCGCCGAAACCGTTCTCGAGCTGCTCAATGGCGACCTGGACGAAGTCACCGACACCGACTTCCAGTTCGCCCTGATCGCTCAGGAATTCTTCAAGGTCAATATAGCTTTCCGACTTCAGGCCGGCGTTGACCACGACAAAGTTCTGGTCAATACGCACGACTTCGGCAGTGATGACCTCGCCTGGGCGCATCTCCTGACGTCCGAGACTTTCTTCGAAAAGCTCGGCAAAGCTTTCTTCCATGGTGGGATTATCTGACATATGAATTGAGTTACCTAACCGCAGAGCTGCGGGGTGAGTTAGAAACGATCACCAGTTCCAATCACTCCGCAGCGCTCGCCAGAACGGTGAGCGCGGACACTGCACTGGCAGATCCTGAAGGGAACGGCCACTGTGGCGACGGAATGAGGCGTGGAACTGGCAACACCTTTGGCGAACGGCAGAGCCGTTTCACCCACTATCGGAGACCTTGTTGACCCATTCCAGCACCTGCGCCACCGCCGTGGCTATGGTCAGGTTTGTCGTGTCGAGCAATTCAGCATCCGCACTTTGCTGCATCGGAGCGACGCTACGTTGGCTATCCCGTTCGTCACGTTCGCGCAGATCCAGCAAGAGGGCTGCAATACTAGCAGCGATTCCTTTTTCGATCAACTGCTTATGACGTCTCTCAGCGCGCACCTCGACGTCTGCCGTGAGGAAGACTTTGCACAGCGAATCCGGGAAGACCACCGCCCCCATGTCGCGCCCGTCGGCCACCAGTCCGGGCGAGCGGCGGAAAGCCCGCTGCCTGAACAGCAAGGCGGCGCGCACGGCCGGAAGCGCTGCCACCAGCGACGCGCCGACGGAGATTTCTTCGCCACGGATGGCGTCGCCGACGTCTTCGCCGGAAAGCCTGATCAGGCCGCCCGAGAAGTCGACGTCGAGCTTGGCCGCAATCGCCGCAACCGCTGCTTCGTCGTCCCAGCCAATCGCCGCCCGGCGAGCGGCCAGGGCGGTCAGGCGATACAGCGCTCCGGAATCCAGGTAATGCCAGCCCAGTGCCTCGGCGACGCGCGAAGCGACGGTCCCTTTGCCGGAAGCCGAGGTGCCGTCGATAGCCACCACCGGCACCGGCCGGGTGACTGCGGCGAAACACTCGAAGTAGTCCGGGAAGGTCTTGCTGACCACCGCCGGATCGTTGATGCGCACCGGTGTCCCCAGTGCCGCCAGCGAAAAACACATCGCCATGCGGTGGTCATCGTAGGTGGCGATCGCCGCCGCGCGCAGACCCTGTGCGCTGGCGGGCGGCACGACGCGAATGAAATCATCGCCGGTTTCGACACGCGCACCGAGCTTGCGCAGCTCACTGGCCATCGCTGCGATGCGGTCGGTTTCCTTGACGCGCCAGCTGGCGATGTTGCGCAAAGTGGTCGGGCCCTCGGCGAACAAAGCGACGCTGGCCAGCGTCATGGCCGCGTCCGGGATGTGATTGCAGTCCAGATCGATGCCCTGCAACCGGCCGTCGACGGCAGCCGCCGCCTCGATCCAGTGCTCGCCAAAAGTGATTTTCGCCCCCATCCCGGCCAGTGCGTCGGCAAAGCGCACGTCGCCCTGAAGCGAGTCCCTGCCAACGCCCTCGACGCGTAGCGGACCGCCGCCAATCGCTCCCAGGGCCAGGAAATACGAGGCCGATGACGCGTCGCCTTCAACTTCGAGGATACCCGGCGAGCGATAAGTACTCGCCGCCGGCACGGTGAAGCGCTGCCAGCCCTCGCGCAGCACCTCGACGCCAAAGCGCGCCATGCTGGCCAGGGTGAGTTCAACGTAGGGTCGTGAGATCAAGTCGCCGACCACTTCGACCGTCGTCGCGACAGTGCGCAGCGGCAAGGCCATCAGCAGACCGGTGAGAAACTGGCTCGACACGTCACCGCGTACGCGCACCACCGCGGCGGAGCCAGGCGCCGGTGACGAAATCACCAAGGGCGGAAAACCGTCCTGCGCACCGTAAGCGATCTCGGCACCCAGCTGCCGCAAGGCATCGACGAGATCGGCGATCGGTCGTTCGTGCATCCGCGCCACGCCCGAGAGTCGATAATCGCCGCCGGCCAGGGCCAGGACCGCGGTCAATGAGCGGAAGGCCGTGCCCGCGTTGCCCAGGAAGAGATCCGCCTCGCGAATCGGAAAGACGCCAGCGACGCCACTGACCCGAAAGCAATTGTCGGCCAGCGCCTCGATCTTGACCCCCAGCGTTCGCAGGGCGTCGATCATGCGTGCCGTATCGTCCGACTGCAGCAGATCGCGAAGCTCGGTGTCGCCGCTGGCCAGCGCCGCCAGCAGCAACAGCCGATTGGAAATGCTCTTGGAAGCGGGCAGGCGCAGCGTGCCCCGGGCAGCGAGGAGCTGCGGCAGATCGATGAAGTCCACGTTCAAGTCCTTGTCTTGCTCTCGGCCCACTCGCGCCGCGCCGTGCGGGCAAGATCGAAGGTCGCTTCCAGGCGCGCACCGTCGCCGTGCTGCAAGGCGTCGCGCAACTCGTCGAGTTGCTCGCGGTAGCGATCGAGCTCCTCGAGCAAGGCATGCTTGTTGG
>Ga0209573_1002904_pt1 | contig 20304 bp, 20 predicted proteins | sample TNRBio252014_DNA_FD_185870 | JGI IMG/M metagenome (GOLD analysis project Ga0209573, IMG submission 185870) | Wastewater treatment Type I Accumulibacter community from EBPR Bioreactor in Madison, WI, USA - TNR Reactor_6/25/2014_ DNA (SPAdes)... | ecosystem: Engineered > Bioreactor > EBPR >...
CTCCGCCGACGCCGCCAAGGAGATCAAGCACCTGATCGACGACAGCGTCGCCAAAGTGGCCGATGGGGTGCGGCTGGTCAATGCTTCCGGCAGCACGCTCAGCGAAATCGCCGATGGCATTCGCCGGGTCAACGCTATCGTCTCCGAGATCGCGCAGGCCAGCCACCAACAAACCACTGGCATTGATCAGATCAATCGCGCCATCCATCAGGTTGACGTCGACAACCGTGAAAACGCCACGCTGGTGGAGCGCACTGCCGCCGCCAGTCAGACCATGACCGATATCGTCGAACAACTGCAAACCCTGTCCGACACGCTTCAAGCGGCTTGATCCCTTGGTGCTGTCCGGCTTCCACCACCGGGAACGTATGAAACGCGCCCTACCGATCATTACTGGAATACTCTCATGATTCAGCCGTTCTCCATCGCTCGTCTGCCGCGCATCGAATTCGGCGCCGGCGCCATCGCTAAATTGCCTGCGTTGATCGCCCAATACGGCAATCGCGTGCTGCTGGTCACTGGGCAGCGTTCCTTCGTGGACTCGCCGCGCTGGCCGGCGCTGCTGGCTGTACTGGAGAAAGCCGGCATCGGTTGGGCGCACACCCAGGTCGGCGATGAACCCTCGCCACAATGGGTCGATGCAGCCGTTCAGCAATTTCACGGCCAGGGCATTCCGGTCGTCGCCGGCATCGGCGGCGGCAGCGTGCTGGATGCAGCCAAGGCGATAGCCGGCTTGCTGCCCAGCGGCGAGTCGGTGATGAATTATCTGGAAGGCGTCGGGCCGGAAAAACCCTACCAGGGTCCGGCCACGCCGTTCATCGCCGCGCCGACCACCGCCGGGACCGGCAGCGAGGCCACCCGGAACGCAGTCCTCAGCGTGCGCGGTCCCGAAGGGTTCAAGAAATCCTTCCGCCACGATCTGCTCGTACCGGAATACGCCCTGCTCGACCCGGACCTGCTCGCCAATTGTCCCCGGACGCAAATCGCCGCCAACGCCATGGATGCGCTCACGCAACTGCTGGAATCCTATGTGTCCAGCAAGGCCAATCCTTTTACCGACACGCTGGCGGAAAGTGGTCTGAAAGCGGTGCGAGAAAGTCTGTTCGCCTGGTATGAAGGCAGCGACCGCGCCGCCGCCGGCCGCGAGCGCATGGCCTATGCGGCGCTGTTGTCGGGTATCTGCCTGGCTCAAACCGGCCTGGGTTCGGTGCACGGTCTGGCCTCCCCGCTGGGCGCATTCTTTCCGATTCCGCACGGCGTAGTTTGCGGTACTCTGGTCGGCGCCGCGACTCGGGTCAATCTGGACGCGCTGCGGGAACGCGATCCCGACAACCCGTCCCAACGCAAATACGCCCGTGCGGGCGACATCCTGTATGGGCGGCATTTCCCCACGACCGAGGAATCGCACGCCGCCTTGCTGGCGCTGCTTGATGAGTGGACCGAGCGGCTGAATCTGCCCCGGTTGAATGCCTACGGCATTCAGGAAAGCGACTTCGCTCACATCGTCGCCCACTCACGCGGCGGCAGCATGAAAACCAACCCGCTCGTGCTCAATGATGCGGAAATTACTGCGGTGCTGCGGCAACGGCTTTAAAGGCGGCCAGCCGTGGATCGGGAATCTATCGAGTACCAACAACTGGAACAACGGCTTGGTCGGGTGCATTTGCAGCAACGGCTGGGCATCGAGGCCGAACATGCGACCCGCATCTTCGGGCGCGGACGGACCTTCTTCCACATCGAAAACTGGTATTCGATCCACACCCTGATTCGCTTGACTCTGCACACGACAGGGCTGTATCGCCGGGGACTGCGCAACGCCGCCGATCTGCGCATTCGCCGCAATGAGGTCGCCCTCCCCCGGTTACCGGCAGCATTCGATGGCTTTACACTGCTGCATCTCAGTGATCTGCATCTGGACGCTAACCCCGCCTATCCCGCCGCCCTGATCGAGCGTCTGCAACATATCGATTACGATATCTGCGTCATGACCGGCGACTTCCGGGCCAAAACCTACGGCCCTCATGAGGCCGCCATCGCCGCGCTGGCTCAGGTGCGTCCTCATCTGCACGGCCCGGTTTACGCCATCCTCGGCAATCATGATTCCATCCGTATGGCGCAGGGTATCGAACAATTGGACATCACCCTGCTGCTCAACGAATCGGTTGCTCTGGAACGTGAGGGCGCCGCCCTCTATCTGGCCGGCATCGACGATCCACACTATTACGAAGTGGACAATTTCCACAAGGCCGCCGCCCATATTCCGCCCGACGCCGCCGCTATCCTGTTGGCGCATTCGCCGGAACCGTATCGGCTGGCCGCTCACGCCGGGTTCGACCTGATGCTGAGCGGCCATACCCACGGCGGTCAAATCTGTCTGCCGGGCGGGATTGCCTTGATGACGAACGCCGATTGTCCACGCCGCTTTTGTAAAGGCGCCTGGCGCTACCACACCATGCAGGGCTACACCTCGGTCGGTTCTGGCTCCTCGGTGGTCGGGGTGCGCTTCAACTGCCCACCGGAAATAACCTTGCATCGACTGCGAACGCTTCCTTCAATCCCAACTCCTCTCCCACAAGAGGACAAGGCGGGTTTTCAATAGGGTCGGTTGCGAATGCCCAGCCTGTAGAAAATCGGCGATAGCGCCAACTCCAGCACCGTGAATCCCGCTACGGTCCAGGCTATCGCCGACCCGCTCAGATCAAACGTCTCCATCACCGCCAACAGTGGCAGCAGCGACTCGGGAATCTGATCCAGCCCCAGCGCCATGCTGCTGGACGCCATGCCCAGGCGCCGCTTGGTAAAACTGGATAGCAAGTCGCCCAGCATGGCGGCGACGCCAATCGTAACCCCGACCAAGGCCGGCCAATCCAGCAACATCGCGCCGACGCCGGTCGCCAGCGTCGCCGCCAGGATTCCGCGCCAGGTTTTGGAATGACCCAACAGGCGATGACCATCCCCAAATACCCGCCCGCCATCCAGTGGATGCGCGCCCCACTCGCCAAAAATCCTCGTCGCGATGACCGGCGCCCCATTGGCGACCACGATCAGCAGCAACAATCCCCACTCGACCGGCAACATGATTCCCTCCCCTGCGGCGCGGCCAGTCCGTACAAGGCAAACAGTACAAACTCCACCACCTTAAAGGTTTTGTGCGGGAATCACTCCGCCGCAGGTCTGACTTCCGGCGCCGGAACGCCCCGCTGCCGACAGGTCGCTGTCAACGCATTCAACAGCAAACAGGCAATAGTCATTGGCCCAACCCCGCCCGGCACCGGCGTGATCGCTCCCGCCACGGCAACGGCTGACGCAAAATCCACATCGCCTGCCAGCCGGCCCTTGCCGTCCGGGGTGGGAATGCGGTTGATGCCGACATCGATCACCGTTGCGCCCGGCTTGATCCAGTCGCCCTTGACCATTTGCGGCCTGCCCACCGCCGCCACGAGAATATCCGCCCGCCGACACTCTTCCGCCAGATCACGGGTGCGGGAATGAGCCACCGTCACGGTGCAATGCTCGCGCAGCAACAACGCCGCCATTGGCTTGCCAACGATATTGGAACGCCCCAGCACCACCGCTCGCTGACCGGCTAGTTCACCGGCATACGCTTTGAGCAACATCAGGCAACCCAGTGGGGTGCAAGGAACCATCGCGGTTCCGCCCACCGCCAGCAGACCCACGTTAAGCGGATGGAAGCCGTCCACATCCTTGTCCACCGCAATCGCAGCGATCACGACTTCCGGATCAATCTGCTTGGGCAGGGGCAACTGCACCAGAATGCCGTTGACGGTCGGGTCCTGGTTCAATTCGGCGATGCGCGCCAACAATTCAGCCTGGGTCACCGTCGCCGGCAGGCGGTGTTCAAAAGAATTCATTCCGGCCTCTCTGGCCTGTAAACCCTTGTTGCGAACATAAATCTGGCTGGCGGGGTCCTCGCCTGCCAGCACCACCGCCAAGCCGGGAATTAAACCGTGGTCTGCCTTGAGTTGGGCAACCTGCACGGCAATGGCGGCGCGCAGCCGGGCGGCGAAATGTTTGCCATCGATGATGGTGGCGGTAGCCATGAAGTTCCTCGTTATCGCGGTCATTGCTGGAAAATGATCGCTGATTCTACTACAAGCCCACCGCGCGCGCGCCTTGCCTTATCCGCCGCTTATGCCTATCCTTGCGAGTTTTTCATCCTTCCCTCAGTAGGAGAGCAGCGCCCGTGTCGAGTCATGAACCGCAGATCATGTTCGTCTTTCCCGGACAGGGTTCCCAGTATGTTGGTATGGGCAGCGACCTGATCCGCGACTTTCCCTCCGCCCGGCAACTCTACGAACAGGCTAACGATATTCTGGGCTACGACCTGGTCAAACTCTGCCAGGAAGGGCCGGAAGACAACCTTCGGCTCACTCGCCACACCCAACCCGCCCTGCTCGTCCACTCGCTGGCCTGCCTGAACATTTTCCGTGAACTGACGGAAAATCAGGTCCAACCGATGCTGGCCGCCGGACATAGTTTGGGCGAATACTGCGCGCTGGTCGCCGCCGGCACGCTGAGCTTTGAAACGGCCCTGCGGCTGGTGCAAAAGCGCGGCGAATGCATGGGAACCTACGGCAATGGCGAAATGCTGGCCTTCCCGCTGCACCTCGACAACATCCAGCCGCTGGCGGAAAAGCATTATTGCGTCGTCGCCGCCCGCAACCTGCAAGACCAAACCGTAATCGGCGGTCTGAGCGAAGATCTCGACCGACTGACCGAGGACGCCCTGACGCACTTCCCACGCAAAAAACCGACTCGACTCAAAACGGAAGGCGCATTTCACACTTTCCACATGATTACCGCTGCGCTGCACTTCCGCCCAACGCTAGACGCCGCCCAGATGAACGCCCCCACGGTCCGCGTTCTGTCCAACAATACCGGCGTCCACCACGATCCCGATCCGACCGCCATCAAAACCCGACTGTTTTTTCAACTGTTTCACCCGGTCAAGTGGATCGACAACCTAGAAATGGCGTTCCACGATGGCGTCACCACGATCGTCGAGTTCGGCGGCGGGCTAGGCAGCGGGCCGAATCCTGAAGACAAACGGCCTAATCTGGAAAGCATGATCAAGAAAGCGCTGCGCGGTTCGGATTTTAGCGCCCACTATCACGCCGCCATCAACAGTCAGACCCTGCGCGAAACGGCAAAGGCGCTGCAACCATGACCCATTACCCCACGGCCCAGTCCCAACGCGCCCGTCATCAACTGAATCGCGAAGCCCTCAAACGCTCTCACCGGCGCGGCGATCTGATTCGCACTCTCTCCGATCCAGAGCTGGCCACCTCTGCGCCATCCCCAGTGGATGGCGCGGAAACGGTCGAAAAACCAGTCACTGCGCCTCGTTCCTGATTTTGATTCCTTACTCCTCCAACCCCCCTTTCCCGCTGTCGAGAGAGGGGCGTAAACCGCTGGCTGTCAGAACCCCTGCGGTAAAAATTTCATCAAGAATGGCGGCGACTATCGCGTTTGCGCGGATTTTGACTAACCTTAACGGTTGAACAGAATCAGGCTAACAGCCGGATGTGCAAACCGCTCTCCACTGGACGCGGGACGCTCCGCCCAAACCCTCCCTCTGTGTATAACCATGATTCCAGACCCGCACCCCCGAACGCGAGCCGGAGGGATAAGGTTGAAGGTCTTTTTATTCTTTTGATTGCTATTGCTGACTGACTCGAACCCCAAGAGGTGGGAAAAAACATGCTTTCCGAAAAACAGCTTGAAATTCTGCGGGAACGCCGCGCCAAGGTACTAGCCGGCGGCGGCGAGGACAAACTCCAGGAACGGCACGCCAAGGGTTTGCTCGGCGCCCGTGAGCGGTTGCTAGCCCTGTTCCAGCCCGACACCTTCCAGGAAATCGCCACCCACGCCAAACACGCCGCCAAGCATTTCGGTTTGGCTGATAAGGAATTGCCGTCCGATGGCGTCATCGTCGGCACGGGCTTCGTCGATGGCCGGCCGGTCGCCGCGTTCAGCCAGGATTTCACCGTCATGGGCGGTACGCTCGGCAAGATGCACGCCAAGAAAATTGTCCAGTCCATGCAGATGGCGTTGAAAACCGGAATGCCGGTGGTGGCGTTCAAGGATTCCGCTGGCGCGCGCATTCAGGAAGCAGTGGACGCGCTGTCCGGCTATGGCGAAGTGTTTTACCAGAACGTGTTGCTGTCAGGCGTGGTGCCGCAGATCGCCATCATCGCCGGCCCTTGCGCCGGCGGCGCGTCGTATTCGCCGGCGTTGATGGACTACATCATCATGACCCGGCAGAACGCCTACATGTTCATCACCGGGCCGGAGGTGATTAAAGCGGTGACAGGCCGCACCACCAGCCTGGATGAGGTCGGCAGCGCCCAGATGCACGCCACGGTCAGCGGCAACGTTCACTTTGTCGCCGACGACGACCGCCACGCTATTCAAATCGCTAAGGCGTTGCTGAGCTACATGCCGTCCAACAATACCGAGGATCCGCCGCACCGGCCCTACCCTGACCTCGATCTGTCGCCCGATGAAGGAATCAACGCCCTGATTCCAGATACTTCTTCGGAGCCGATGGACGTGCAGTTGATTATCAAGCGGTTGGTCGACAACGGTCATTTTCTGGAAGTCCATGCCGGCTGGGCGGGCAATATCGTGGTCGGCTTCGCCCGCATTCAGGGCATTGTGGTCGGGATGCTCGCCAATCAGTCGATGGTCAAGGCGGGAGCCATGGATATTGACGCATCCGACAAGGGCGCGCGCTTTATCCGCTTCTGCAACGCCTTCAACATCCCACTGGTCACGCTGGTCGACGTCCCCGGGTTCCTGCCCGGCATCGAGCAGGAACGCAGCGGCATCATTCGCCACGGCGCGAAGATGCTCTATACCTACGCATCGGCGACGGTGCCAAAGATCACTATTATCCTGCGCAAGGCTTACGGGGGTTCCTATCTGGCCATGTGCGCGCAGGAAATGGGCGCTGATGCGGTGTACGCCTGGCCAACCGCCGAAATCGCGGTGATGGGCGCGGAAGGCGCAGTCAATATCCTGTACCGCAGCGAATTGAAAGACATCAAAGACGCTAAGGAGCGCAAGGCCAAGACTAAGGAGCTGGTGGAAGAATACCGGGCCAAGTTCGCCTCGCCGTACATGTCGGCCTCGCGTGGCTACATCACCGACGTGATCGAACCCGCCGACACCCGCGCCACGCTCGCGCTGTCTCTGCGCAAGCTGTTGACCAAGCGCGAATTGCGGCCCGCCAAGAAGCACGGTGATATCCCGCTCTGAACCTGGAACCCCGGACTGGTCTGCGCCAGGCCCCATCACCTACGGGAAAGCCCTTTATGAACACTTCCTACACCACGATGAACGCCATCAGCGACATCTTCGTGATTTACGGCATCGTGATCGTGGTCTCGATGCTGGTGGCTGTCGTTATCCGCGGTATTGTCTGGGCACTGTCGCGGCAAGCGCCGGAGCCGGTGGTCAAGCCGGCTGCGCCGCAACCGGTCGTGGTCGCCGGCATCCCACCGGAACACTTGGCGGTAATCAGCGCTGCTGTAGCCGCAATGTTCGGCGTCCACCGCATTGTACGCATCGAAACGTCCGCTCGCGGCTATAGTTGGACAGCCGAGGCTCGTAGCGTGCATCACACTTCCCATGCGCCGCGCGCCGCGCATTAATTGCGCCTGACCGACTTTCAAGCTCCCCACCCTCCCACACTCTATAATCTTGCGAGAACACATCCATGGAGAAGAAATTCCGCATCACTGTTGAAGGTAAACAGTACATCGTCGCCGTCGAGGATTTGTCCGAAGGCGCTCAGAGTCTGTACCCGGAACCGGGCAGCATGAGCGTTGTACCGCAGACAGCGCCCGTGCCCACTGCGCCAGCGCCTGTGGCGCCTGCGGCAGCGGCGTCTTCGCCATCCACCGCTGCAGGTCCGGGCGACGAACTCGCGCCGCTGGGCGGGGTGGTGCAGACGGTGCATGTCAGCGTCGGTCAGGCGGTGAATGAAGGCGACAAACTGGTCTCGCTGGAAGCCATGAAGATGGTCACCCACGTTCTCGCCAAGCGCGGCGGCAAAATCATCAGCATCGCGGTGAAGCCCGGCGATCCGGTGGACGCCGGGCAGGCGCTGCTGACTATCGGCTAAAGCCGGGAGCGTTCCATCATGGAATCCCTGAATTTTCTCGATATCTTCCAAGGTCTCAACACCTTGGTCCAAAGCTTTTCCACCGACCCCAAGATCGCCTTCGGTCGAATTTTTCTGATGGCGTTGGGAATTGTGTTGCTCTATCTGGGACGCAAGGGGGTGCTGGAAGCCCTGTTGATGATTCCGATGGGGTTGGGCATGGCCACCATCAATGCTGGCGTGATGTTCTTCTCCGCTTACGATCCAGCGACCGGTCTCAATGTCGCCGCCGGACAAGCATCTCAACTGCCAGGAACACTGTTCGTCGCGCCGCTGGCCTCGGATACAACCGCGTTGGTGAACATCCTGCAAATCAACTGGCTGCAACCGATCTACACCTTCATGTTCAGCAACGGTCTGATCGCCTGCCTAGTGTTCATGGGTATCGGCACGCTGCTGGATGTCGGCTTCGTGATGGCTCGGCCGTTCCAGAGCATGTTTGTCGCCCTGTTCGCTGAGCTAGGCACGGTCTTCGTGTTCCCGCTTGCCGTGGCGCTGGGGCTGACTCCGGGTCAGGCGGCGGCGGTGGCGACAATTGGCGGCGCGGATGGCCCGATGGTGCTGTTCACCTCGTTGCAATTGGCGCGGGATTTATTTGTGCCGATCACGGTGGTCGCTTACCTGTATCTGGGGTTGACCTATGGCGGGTATCCGTACCTGATCAAGCTAATGATCCCCGAACGGTTGCGCAACCTGCCCATGCCGATGGAAAAAACCCGACCGATCAGTTCCAATGAAAAGCTGGTGTTCGCGGTCATCGCCTGTGTGCTGCTCAGCCTGCTGTTCCCGGTCGCTTCACCGCTGTTTCTATCGCTGTTCATCGGGGTCGTTGTTCGTGAAAGCGAACTGACTTATTTTTTTGACCTGTTCTCGAACACAGTGCTGTACAGCGCGACGTTCTTCCTGGGTTTGCTGCTGGGCGTATTGTGCGAAGCAGGAACCATCCTGAATCCGGTCGTGCTGAAACTGCTGATCCTGGGTATTCTGGCGCTGCTGATTTCCGGTATTGGCGGCATCCTGGGTGGTTATGCGATGTACTACCTGTCCGGCAAGAAGTACAACCCGGTTATCGGTATCGCCGGAGTGAGTTGTGTACCGACTTGCGCCAAGGTCGCGCAGAAGTCGGTCGGCCCCGGGGTTATCGTTCTGCCACACGCCCTCGGTGCGAGTATCAGCGGCGTCATCACCAGCGCTATCTTCGCGGCGACCTTCATCGCCCTGCTCATGCCGAAAGGCTGATTCCCGCCCGGCGGGTTGCTGGATGCGACCCGCCGGTTTCCGCTTCTTCTACGGCTTCGCGCCGTCTATCGCGCTTCGTTCCTGCAGTTCCGCCCACATCGCGGCATATCGCGCCCGTTCATCCGGGTCCAGCACGATGGCGTCAGTCAAAAACCAGGTTCCGGGCGTTTTGCCAGGGTCCTGCCCCGACCATTGCCCCAATGATTTGAGGGTGATTGCGCCATTCGCCACCCGCGTCACGCTCCAGGCGCCGCCGATGTACTCATGGGCCGTCGCGCACACGATGAGCACCCGTTCGCTGACCTTGCAGGTTTCCTCATCCTCGATGCGAAGATAGGCAGCGTAGGCATAGCACTGCACGTCTTCCATCTCCAGGGCTTGCCTGATTAACTTGTCTTTCTCAAACGGTCCCAGCGACAGCGCGTCCAGATCAATCTCGATGCGCCTCGCGGTCGCGGTCTCGCCGATCACCCACTTTGGCAAGCGTCCCTCGGCGGCCTGCGCCTGATACCGATCCACACTTTGCCTGAAGAGCATTTCATACGCCGTTGTTGTCATCGCTGCCCCGCCCTTTCATAAGCCGCTTCTCGGTTGAGACCAGGGGAAACGCCTTGCGCGTTTTGCGCCCGTCTCTCCTTTTCGCCGTCGGCAGTCTTGCAAACGCCAGCCCGGTCCGTCGTGGAGCTGTCACAGTACGTTTGCAGTCAACCGGTGGAAATTATCAGTTTAGTTTGATTGAGCCATTTCAAACGGTCAAATTTTCCCATCCCTGAAAGTTTTGTCCGTATTCGGCTCATGGGGGTTCGACGGGATCGGGATTACGGCGGACTACTGGATGGCTGGCGCAATCGCCAATCCTTCACGCAGGATACGACGATAAGTGCGCCAGACGCTCCACAGATTAACGCCCAGCCACACGCCGGTTGCGCCCAGCGCCAGCGCGGCGGGATAGGTAAAAAGGGCCGGATAGACAGCGGCAGCCAGCAATAGCAGCAGCGCCGCAAGAGAAACCCGCATTTGCCGCCGAACTGGCGTATCCGGCAATAATTGCTTGATATGAGGAATCTTCGCCCGTCCCAATAATTGCGCCTGCAAATGAAACCAGGCCAGAAACGGCGCGATTTTGTACAACATGCCGTTGATCACCGCGATGGCGAAGCCAAAAATCAGCAAAATACCCAACAACCACTCGACTTGAGGCGCGGTCGCCAGCGCCGGAATCCATTGGGTCAACAGCCATAATGCCGCCCCGGCCAGCAAACTGCCCATACTCATTCGCCAATACCCCAGCGTCGGATCGCTGATCTTGCGGCGGCGCTGCGTGAACAGATAGAGCGTCCCGGCGGCAAACGCGATCAATCCCATCGCCAGCGCCAGACCGGCCACCAACGCGGCGACCGTCCAATCCAGCAGGATGAACGCCGACCCGGCGGCCAACACTCCCGTCATCAGTGGCGCAAAGCTCCGAGTTAGCCCTGTTGGATACGGCGGCGTCATGTGGAACATCGGCACAACCTGATAGGCCACCCCAGCCAGCAACAACGCCGTCCAGCCGGCCAGTCCCCAGACCGCATGCAGATTAGTCAGTTCGACGACCGGGAGGCTCCATCCCCAACTTAAACCACCGGCCAACAACAAACCCAGCGCGACGGTGACCAGCAACGCGCCCAGGGCGCAGCGCAAGGCGATGACCGTACCGCTCGCCACCGGCGCTCGCCAGAGAGCGATATGGAAAGCCAACAGCGCGACGCCAAACCCCAGGCCCAGCAATCCCACCGCGTGCGCAAACCCGGACGGAAGGCTGAACAGCAATGCGCCGGCCAGCGTCAGCGTTCCCAGTGTCAATGGAAGATGAATCAGCGCCGCCGTTAATCGTGGATAGGGGATGGTCACACCGACCGCTACGGGTAAAATTTGCAGCAGTGCGCCCAACATGACCTGCGCCATAAAGCCCAGCACGAGCAGATGCGTTAAAGCAAGCGTCGCTGGCAGCCAACGACTGGCGAATATGAGTGGCCCTTCCCAGAACATCAGCGCCGCCGCCAGCGCCAAAAACCAGGGCGCAGTCAGGAAAAATCGCAGGGGGACGCTGAAGGGCGGCGCTTGCTCAAGCGACAAACCAGCGGGATTCATGGCGCAGAAATGAGAATTTCAAACCCGCCATCCACCCCTTTTATCGTCTCGTAAGGGTAGTGATAGCGACGCAAAATATCGTAAAGCGGATACGGTTGGCGGTGAATCAAAAAACGCACCCGCTGACCGGGTTGCAGAACGTCCAGCGCCGCTAACACCCGCTCCATTGGTTCCGGCGGCTCCAGACCCCGCCCATCCACGACAATTTCAGGCAGATTCAGAGTCATGCAGGCGGCTCCACTTCAAGTTCCCGCATAGCCTGAATCACTGAATCCGCCACGCTTCCCAGGAACCGGTCGCTCATTGGATACAGGATCTGCTCCTCCTTGATATTGTGCTGCTGCATCAAAATCAGCAGCGTTTCCGCCTGACCCAGATAATCTTCCAAATCGCCAGCGGCCAGCGCATTCGCCAGTTCCGCTAGCGTCTCGCGCATCTGCTGATGCTCCAACCGCATCACCCGCGTCGGCCCCATGGCGTTGCGCGTCACATCCTCAAAGGCCGGAAACAGCACCTGCTCCTCCTTTTGAAAATGCCGTTCCATCGCCGCCTGAAACTGCTGGAACCGGGTGCGGCAACTCGCCAAATTACCGGTATGCGCGGCTTCTTCGGCGATGGTGAAGATTTCATCGCACTGACGATGTTCCGCAGCAAGAAAGTCAATGATGGCCGTCATAATTTCTCTCAATAAGCACAATGGATTAACCATGAGTTTGCGGATAATCAAGCCCCTGTTCCTTGATCTTGATCAAGGAAAAAATACCGTCATTTCTGGAAGATAACTGCTGATTTCCACCCGAACGAGCGCGGTCGCAGCATCGCCGAGCAGAGGTCTTCATGAGCGCAACTTTCACCAAATCCATGGCGCGAAATATCTTCTACGGCGGCACGCTGTTCTCCGTGTTGCTGTTTCTCGCCCTTACCCTTCACACCACCTGGAAATTGCCAGGCCGCATCCCCACCGAAACGCCCGCCCCGGAAGTCGCTCGCGGTAAGCATCTGTGGGAAACCCGCAACTGCATCGGTTGCCACACCCTGCTGGGCGAAGGCGCCTACTTCGCCCCGGAACTGGGCAACGTCTACAAACGGCGCGGCCCGGAATTCATCAAAGCCTGGATCATGGCGCAACCGACCAATGTGCCGGGCCGCCGCCAGATGCCACAATTCCATTTCAACGAACAGCAGTTGAACGATCTGGTGGCCTTCCTGAAATGGGCCTCGGAAATCAATACCGAGAACTGGCCGCCAAACATCGAGGGCTAGGTTTCCGCCACTCACCATAGAGGAAAAGGCAATCATGCAATTGTTGCAATATAAATCCCAGGCGGTGGCCAAGCCGTATTTCATCGCCGCCATTGGCCTGTTCGTGGGGCAAATTCTGTTTGGCCTGATTTTGGGCCTGCAATATGTCATCGGCGACTTCCTGTTTCCGGCGATTCCGTTCAACGTCGCCCGCATGGTGCACACCAACCTGCTCATCGTCTGGCTGTTGTTCGGCTTCATGGGCGCGGCCTACTACCTGGTGCCGGAAGAAACCGAAACCGAGTTGCACAGCCCTCTGCTAGCCCATGTGCTGTTTTGGGTTTTCCTGGCGGCGGGCGCGCTGACCGTGGTCGGCTATCTGTCGGTGCCTTACGCCACCCTGGCGCAATTGACCGGCAATGACATTCTGGAAACCATGGGCCGCGAGTTCCTGGAGCAACCCTTGCCCACCAAACTGGGCATCGTGGTGGTGGCGCTGGCCTTTCTGTACAACATCGGCATGACCATTCTCAAGGGCCGCAAGACCGCGCTCAGCATGATTCTGCTGATCGGTCTGGTCGGGCTGGCGGTGCTGTTCCTGTTCGCCTTCTACAATCCCTCCAATCTGGTCAAGGATAAATATTTCTGGTGGTGGGTGGTGCATCTGTGGGTCGAGGGCGTCTGGGAGCTGATTATGGCCGCCATTCTCGGTTTCGTGCTGCTCAAGATAACCGGCGTGGACCGCGAGGTGATCGAGAAATGGCTGTACGCCATCATCACCCTGGCCCTGGTGTCGGGCATCATTGGCACCGGCCATCATTACTACTGGATTGGCGCGCCCGCCTATTGGCAGTGGTGGGGAGGCGTCTTCTCCGCCCTGGAGCCGTTGCCGTTCTTCGCCATGACCGTATTTTGCTTCAACATGGTCAACCGCCGCCGCCGCCAGCATCCCAACAAGGCCGCCACCCTGTGGGCGCTCGGCACCGGCGTCATGGCCTTCCTCGGCGCGGGCCTGTGGGGCTTCCTGCATACCCTGGCCCCCATCAACTATTACACCCACGGCACCCAGATTACCGCCGCGCACGGTCATTTGGCGTTCTTCGGCGCTTACGTCATGGTGGTGCTGACCATCATTTCCTACGCCATGCCGATGCTGCGCGGGCGCGAGGTTAACCCGGAACGGGCGCAGGTGCTGGAAATGTGGTCGTTCTGGCTGATGACGGTTTCCATGGTGTTCATCACCCTGTTCCTGACCGCCGCCGGCCTCTTGCAAGCGTGGCTGCAACGGATTATCCCCAATCCGCAGGCGTTCATGGCGGTGCAAGACCAACTGGCGCTGTTCTACTGGCTGCGCTGGCTGGCCGGCGTGGTGTTCTTCATCGGGCTGATCGTCTATCTCTACAGCTTCTTCGCCAAGGATAAGCCGGAAACCGTCGAGGTCGCCGAGACACAACCCGCGACGACCTAGCGCCCGTGCGAAAACTTCCTTCGTTCCCTTCCTCCTCCCTGCTTCCCCGCGCTCTCCGGGATAGGGGTTGGGTTGGGTTGGGGACGGGGAAGGGAGGAGATAAATGTTTCTCGATAACCTGCCTGTCCCGATGGAGCCACGCCTGAAACCGCAACCGCCGACAATCCCCTACTACGAACCGTTCGGCGATGAATGCGCGGTGTTCGAGGCAGCCTGGCGCAACCATTTACCCTTGCTCATCAAGGGGCCGACCGGCTGCGGCAAGACCCGCTTCGTCGCCCACATGGCGGCGCGGCTGGGATTGCCGCTGCACACGGTCGCCTGTCACGATGACCTGTCCGCCGCCGATTTGGTGGGGCGGCACCTGCTGCAAGGCGGCGCCACGGTCTGGTGCGACGGGCCATTGACCCGGGCGGTGCGCGAGGGCGGCATTTGCTATCTCGACGAGGTGGTGGAAGCGCGCAAGGACACCACGGTGGTTTTGCATCCGCTGGCCGATGACCGGCGGGTTCTGCCCATCGAGCGCACCGGCGAAGTGCTGCCCGCGCCGCCGCGTTTCATGCTCGTGGTGTCCTACAACCCCGGCTATCAAAACCTGCTGAAAAGCCTGAAGCCTTCCACCCGGCAACGCTTTCTTGCCTTGCGCTTCGATTTCCCGGATGCGGAGCGGGAGCAGTCGATTATCGTCGGGGAAACCGGTTGCGACGCCGCCGCCGCCGGGCAACTGGTCAAGCTGGCCCGCGCCTTCCGCGTCTTGAAGGAGCATGATTTGGACGAGGTTCCCAGCACCCGGCTACTGGTCTACGCGGCCCAACTGATTCATGGCGGCATGGACCGCGTCACCGCTTGCCGAGTGGCGCTGGTGGAGGCGCTAACCGATGACGAACCGACCGCCGCCGCGCTGCTGGAGGTGGTCCATGCCACGTTCGCCTGAAGCGGCGCCATCATGACGCCTTTTCAACGCAAGCGCGTTCTCTGGCAGGGCGGCTTTTTCATCCTGTTTCTGTTCGCCCCGGTGTTCAACCTGCTGCGCTTTGATTTGACCCAGGGTCATCTCATCGTATTCGGTCAGCCGTGGACGCTGGGCCTGGACGACTATCTGGCCGGGCGGATTGACAACACCCAAATGGCGCTCAACATCCTGTCGCGGGTCATCGCGCCGATTTTGCTGCTGGCCGCCACGTTTCTCGGCGTCGCCTGGCGCTGGGGCCGCTTGTATTGCGGCTGGCTGTGTCCGCATTTCTCGGTGGTGGAAACCATTAACCAACTGGTGCGCAAGGCCAGCGGCAAGCAAAGCATCTGGGACCCGAAGCCGGTACCGCCCTGGCATCCCGACGGCGCGCCCGCCCCGACCGACGCCCGCTACTGGCTGCTGGCGCTTCCCTTCGCACTGGCCTTCGCCTTTCTGTGGGCGGTGGCGCTGCTGACCTATTTGCTGCCGCCAGCGGAGGTTTACGCCAACCTGTTCCATCTGACCCTGACCCGCAATCAGGCGCTATTCATCGGAGTCGGCACAGTGGCGCTGTTCGTTGAATTCACTTTCGCCCGGCATTTATTTTGCCGCTACGCCTGCGCCGCTGGCATGTTCCAAAGTCTGCTCTGGATGACCAATCGCCGGGCGATGGTGGTGGGCTATCAGCGGGAACGCGCCCGCGACTGCGCCAGTTGCCAGTCGTTTTGCGATCATGCCTGCCCGATGCGCCTCAAGCCGCGCAACATCAAGCGGCTGATGTTCGCCTGCACGCAATGCGGACAGTGCATCGACGCCTGCGAAACCGTGCAGCGAAATCACCCCAACGGCAGTTTGCTGAACTGGATTGCCGGTCAACAGGCGTTGCAAGCAGACGGCTCGCAGGGTTTATTGGCCAACGAACCTTGTCGCCCGGAAAGTCAGGGCAATCGCGCCACAAGAGGGATTATAGAAATTCGGGCAATCGGGATTAGACAAGTTGTGATTGCCCAATCGAGTCGCCGGGAGGAAAACTCCCGGCTTCCAGTCGTGGCTGCCGAGGATGAGACGCTGGAACCCGCAGAGCCGATGACATGAATCTATCCTTGCCAGCCTTGCCGAGTTTATATTGACATGGAAGAACACGTCGGCGCGCTCTGGCATCGGCTGATTACCCGCGCCGCGCAACGGCATTACCCGGACGCGACGGTCACGCTGGCCGAAATCGAAAAAACCGCCGGCCTGCTGTTCCGCGCCTTCGGCGGCGATCCCGGACTGCGGATTGCGCCAGCGGCGGCGGCGCGGCACGGCGCACGGCGGCGCTGGCTGGCGCGCATCGCCGGGCTGGGTGAAAAGGCCGATCTGGCTTGCCGGGACGCCGAAACCCTGCGCTTGCCGGCGCAACTGGCCTTGTTGCCACGGCGGGACTTGAACCGCGATCTGTATTTCTGGCTTATCGCCCTGGCCGCCTCCGGCGATGGAGTTGACGCCGCCGCGCCCTGGTGGCGGCAAAACCAGCAGGGAACGCTGCTCGCGCTCGATCGCTTTCCCGGCCTGCAATCCCGTTATCACCACCTGGTCGCCGCCGTGCTGGAGTTGCGCATCCCGCCGGAACGGCTGCCGCCGGACGAGTCCGCTCAAGAAATCCAACTGCGACAAGCCTTGCGCGAACCGGGCAGCGTTCTGGATTTACCCGCCGCCCGCCGCCCGCCGCAACCCGTCCCGCTCTGGCTTTATCCTCCCCCGGCTCCAGCCGCCGCCCGGTCGCAACTACGGGAAGCGGGCGGCTCAACTTCCGGCGGCGGTCCAACCGAGCGTGACCGCCAGCGCCGCCGCGCCGAGCGGGTGGAATTGCCGGAACGCAAGAATTCCTTCCTGTCGCCGTTCCGCGCCGAGAGCCTGCTGTCTTGGGCCGAATTCACGCGGGTTAACCGACCCACCGACGACGACCCGGAGCCGAACGCGGCGCGCACAGCGGATGACATGGACATGTTGAGCGTCACCCGCGACGGCTCCAGCACCGCGTCCAGGGTGCGCTTCGATCTGGATTTGCCGTCCGCCAGCGAGGATGACCTGCCGCTGGGACCGGGCGTCAAATTACCGGAATGGGACTACCGCAAGCGCGTGCTGTTGCCGGATTACTGCTGTGTGCAGGAAATGCTGGCCCGCCGCGCCCAACCTTGCAAGTTGCCGCCAGCCCTGTGGCGCGACGCCCTGCGGTTGCGGCGGCAGTTTGAAATCCTGCGTCCCGGACGCGGTTGGCGTCGCGCCCAGCCCGACGGCGAGGAATTGGACCTGGACGCCTGCGTCCGCCATACCGCCGATTGTGCCAGCGGCGAATACAGCCACGAACGCGGCCTGTATCGGCAACTGGCGCGGCAGGAGCGCGATCTTGCCTGTTTGCTGCTGGCCGACCTGTCGCTGTCCACCGACGCCTGGGTCAACAACCGGGGCCGGGTCATCGAAGTGATCCGCGACAGCCTGTTTCTGTTCGCCGAGGCGCTGGCGGTCACGGGCGACCGTTTCGCGTTGTACGGCTTCTCCTCGCGCCAGCGCCAGCATGTGCGGGTGCATCGGATCAAGACTTTCAACGAGCGTTACACCGCAACCGTGCGCGGACGAATCAACGCCATCAAGCCCGGCTACTACACCCGCATGGGCGCCGCCGTGCGCCACGCCGCCCGGCTGCTGGAGCGGCAACCCGCCACTCGTCGCCTGCTGCTGTTGCTCACCGACGGCAAGCCGAACGATCTTGACCACTACGAGGGACGCTACGGCATCGAGGATACGCGAATGGCCCTGCTGGAAGCCCGCCGCCAGGGTTTGCACCCGTTCTGCGTGACCATTGATCAGGAAGCGGATGATTACCTGCCCTACCTGTTCGGCAAGGAGGGTTTTGTGCTGATTCGCCACCCCGAAGACCTGCCGCGCCAGTTGTTGCGGCTATACACCCGGCTGACCTGCTGAACCGAAAAGTTCATTCATTGCGTTAATTTTCGTGCAGGCTCCGAGAGAACCCCCTGGTCAACGGCATCCTGCAATCGGCGCGCTTCCTCAACGATCCGCATAAAGCGCTGACCCAAAGGCGTCAGCCTGTATAATTGATCGCGCCGCTCTCAGCGGTTTGGCTGGAGGGGCGCCGGTTTATCACTCCTCCAGCTTCAGATCAGGGTTCATCGGCCCTTTACGCTGATTTGCCTACATCCGCTCGTCGTGCAATACCCCACCGTCGAGGGTAGTCATTGCCGGAGTGACCTGCTCGAAACGGAACACCTCGCCGCCGTGCTGCCCAACGAACGTCCGCGCATCCTCTTCACGGGCGAAGGACGCCAAGGTCGGCCCCATTGAACCCATTCGCCGGCTGTAGGCCACATAAAACGCGGTTTTGGCGTCGATCCAGTGACCTTGCGGCTGGGTCCAGTCAGCCTTGCCCATGTCCTGAACATACACCGCGAGGACGCGCTTTCGCTCTTCCGGGCGGGTATAAACCGCGAACATCTCCACCGTGTCGCAGAAGAAATCCGGTGAACCCTGATCATAATGAATCTGCGCCTTCGGCCCCGGATAATCCAGCAGCAGCATCCCGTCGAGGGCGCAGGCGGCGCCCGTGGTGATTTCGCGCGCATCGGGCCTGATGTCCTCGCCACAACCCGCCAACGCCAAAACGCCGCTTAGGCCATTGCTTACAAGTTAGGAATTTTGCGAAGCTGTCAAGCCTCTTGTTTGCTCAGGAAGTGACTGATGGAGACCCCGACCATAGCCCCAACTGCTGCGCCAGTCGCGCCGGTTGCCCCTCCACCGCCCTCGGCGGTGGAGGATGAGCCAAAGCCCAAGAAACGCAGTTCGGTCCGACATACGCGCGCCATCCAGCGCGACCAGACCCAACGGCCACTGAGCGCGCCGCCGGCGGAGAGGGTGGTCGAGCGCCTGACCGAACTCGTCCTGCCGGCCGCTCAGGCTCAGGCGAGTCATTTCTATGGCTTAGGACTGCGCGCGCGGATCTTGACTCTGCCCGTGATGGTCGCCTTGGTTTTGAGCCTGTTGTGGCGACAGATCGGTAGTATCAATGAGTTGGTGCGGGTGGTGAACCGCGAGATGGTCTTGTGGGTTCCCCCGTTGCGAAACCTGACGCAACAGGCCCTGGCGCACCGCTTGCGGACGCTGCCGGCCGAGTTGTTTGGGCGGGTGTTGTCAACGATTCTGCCGGTGCTGCAACGCCGTTGGCAAGACCGGCGCCGCCCGTTGCCGCCGGTGGTTGCCTGGGCCCCGGCGCATTTTACCGCCGTCCTGATTACCGCCGTCCTGATTCCCGACGGTTCGACGCTGGATGCCCTGTGGCGCAAGATTGGGCTGTTGCAGGAGGCGGCGAAAGGCCCCTTAGCGGGGCGGATGATGGCGTTGCTGGACTTGGCCTCGCGGTTGCCCCGGCGGGTGTGGTACGACCCGGACCCGCAGGGCCATGACAGCCGGTTTTGGGATCGGCTGTTGGCGGCGATTCTGTCCGGCGCGCTGGTGATCTTCGACCTGGGCTTTACCAATTTTGCCCGCTGGGCGACCTTGAACGCGCGCGGGGTCACCTGGTTGACGCGCGCCAAAAACAACCTCAAGTATGAGGTGGTCAACGGGCTGGTACAGACCCCGCGAATTCAGGATCGGATCGTCTGGATTGGCGACAGCGCCACCCGCCAACAGGTGCGGCTGATTGAGATCCAGGCGCACGGCACGATCTATCGCGATCTGACCAACGCGCTGGAACTGAGCCGGTTACCCAGCGCGCAGGCGGTCGCTCTCTACCCGCAGCGTTGGCGGATCGAAGACGCCTTCGCCGTCGTTAAGCGCTTGTTGGGATTGGCCTATTTCTACTGTGGGGCGGAAAACGCCATTGAAATGCAGTTGTGGGCCACCTGGTTGTTGTACGCCGTCCTGATCGACCTGACCGACGCCGTCGCCGAGGCGCTAGAACGACCGTTGGCCGAGGTTTCCGTCGAAATGGTTTACCGGAGTCTGTACTTTGTGGCGAACGCGGTCGCCCAAGCCCCCGCCCTCGATCCGATCCGATCCGATCCGATCCGCTATTTGGCGGAC
>Ga0209573_1002905_pt1 | contig 20295 bp, 16 predicted proteins | sample TNRBio252014_DNA_FD_185870 | JGI IMG/M metagenome (GOLD analysis project Ga0209573, IMG submission 185870) | Wastewater treatment Type I Accumulibacter community from EBPR Bioreactor in Madison, WI, USA - TNR Reactor_6/25/2014_ DNA (SPAdes)... | ecosystem: Engineered > Bioreactor > EBPR >...
GCATCAGGACGTTTGTAGCGTCGAGCCGGCCGCCGAGGCCCACTTCGATCACGGCCACATCGACGCGCTGCTCAGCGAACCACTCGAAGCCGATCGCGGTCGTCAGCTCGAAGGTCGTGATCCCGGGGACTTCGGGCGCCAGGGTCTGCAAACGTGCCACGATCGCCGTGACAGCCTCCTCCGAAATCCAGCGCCCATCGATCCGAAACCTGTCGCGGAAATCCTCGAGATGCGGCGAGGTGTAGAAGCCGGTTCGATAGCCGCCGGCGGTGAGCGCGCTGGCGCACAGCGACGAGACCGACCCCTTGCCCTTGGTGCCGGCCAGGTGCACCGTCGGGTAGCGGCGTTGTGGATCGCCCATCAGGCGCATGAGCCGCGCCATCCGCTCGAGGTTGAAATCGACGGCCGCGTACTTATCGAGCCGCTTGGCGCTGAAGTCGATGAAGCTGTAGATCCAGTCGAGTGCTTCCTGATATGTCAACGGCATGTCACGGGCCTCGTCCCAGGGTTGAGCGGCGGATCAAGGGATGCTAACATGACCTGATGCGGTGTGTAGCCGCAGGTGTCATCAATTTGGGGGGCAAAAATAACCGCCCCGGGTGAGAAAACGGCGCCGTCGAATGAGCCGAAGACAGGTGAGCCTGTCACGGCGGACAAGGCATCGTCAGGCGCTCGTTTCGCGCCAAAAGGATCTTGCATGCGACGTTCTCTGTGGATTGCGCTGACGACCGCGATCGTCGTCACCGGCATTGCCCTGGCGATCGCCTGGGCTACCCTGGCGCCAGGCGGACCACCGCTCGCGTCGGCCGCCTTCTCGCTCGCGGCGATCACGCCCAACGCCGACGGCGTCACCGACGTGACCCGGTTGACCTACACCTTGCGCCGGCCGGCCACGGTGTCGGTGTACTTCCTGGATTCCGCGAACCGGCGCTACGACTTCCGCAGCGAACGCCCACGCGGCGCCGGCTCGGCCAGCGTCGACTTCGCCGGTGTGGTTGATGGCTACATCCGGCCCGACGAGGCGGTTTCGGGCGAGGTGCTCGCCCGCGTGCTGGCCGACGGCGCCTACACCTGGGTGGTCGAGGCCGTCGATGCGCAGGGCGAGACCAACGCCCTCACCGGAACGTTGACGGTCAGCCAGGCAGAGGCCGCATTGCCTGATCTGACTCTATCGCTCGGGCCGCGGGTTTTCACGCCCAACCAGGATGGGCTCGACGACCGGGTGCAGATCACGATCGGGCTGACCAAGACCCTGGACGAAGACGGCCTGCAGGTGACGCTGACCGACGCGGCTGGGAGCCTGAGCCTGCCGATCGCCGAGAGCACGCTCTCGGGGCGTAAGCCCGGCGAAGCGGGCGTGCACGAGTACAACTACGACGGCGGCATCGACCTCGGCGAGACGCCACCCGTCGACGGCGATTACCTTGTGGTCGCGCAGGCCGAGGACCGCGTCGGCCAAAAAGTACGCGTGTCGACGCCACTGACGATCGCGCGCGGTGGCCTGCCGCGCGGCGAGATCGTGCTCGGTGAAGTGACCTTCTCGTCGGAGTTCGTGCGCCTGGATGATACGCTGTACTTCACGCTGACCGTCCAGAATTACGGCAGCGCGCCGCTGCGGACCACTGGCCCGGAGCCAGGCTACATCTACACGAGCATGACCGAGAACTACAACAACACCGGCTTCCTCCAGGAGTCGGGAGCGTTTCGGGTCGGCATCATGTGCGACACCTGTCTCAACGACTTCCCCTGGCGCTGGTCGATCGGCGACCAGACGGGGCTGACCCTGATCCCCGACTCGCAGGGCCGGCCGCAGTACTATCTCGAACCTGGCGGTGTAAGCCTGGTCACCGGCGGGATCGTGCTGGATCAGATCGTCACAAGCCGCAATCCCCAGTACTTCTGGGCCGGGCTGATCCAGGAGGACGTCGCGATCTACAACAACAAGGCTGATCCCTGGCTGATCGAGATCAGCCCCTGATCGAGATCAGCCCGAAGTGGCCGGGCGACACGCGTCCGTCGGGATCCCGCGTGCCATGCGCAGGCACGCGTTCTCGGGGAGAGATTCCTGCCACGAATTGCTCGAATTGTGACGAATTTGCACGAATGAGCGGAGACTCCTCCAGTTAACCTTCGTGTCAATTCGTATCAATTCGTGAAATTCGTGGCAAAGACCGACCTCTTCCGAGCCGCACATGAACCGGGTTCACAACTCGCCCGTGCGCACCCTAACGCGTCGCGTGTTGCCCATTGACGGTTTTCCCCTACAATCCAACCTCGTATGCTCGACCTCGGCATCGTCATCGTCAACTGGAACGTCAGAGACTTGCTGGCGGCCTGTCTCGATTCGGTCTACGCCGACCTGGCCGGGAGCGGATTGCGCGCCAGCGTGATCGTGGTCGATAACGACTCGCACGACGGCTCGGCCGAGATGCTGGAAGCGCAGTTCCCGCGGACACGTCTCATCAAGGCCGCAAACCGCGGGATGGGCGCCGGCAACAACCTCGGCCTGCGCGCGCTCGGGCTTGGGCGCGGGGCCGAAAGAGTCGCACCGCCGTTCGCGGCGCTTGTGCTCAACCCAGACACCGTGGTCAAGACCGGCGCGCTGCGGGCGCTGGTCGACTTCCTGCGCGGCAATCCCATGGCCGGCGTGGTGGCGCCTCGGCTGCTCAATGCCGACGGCACGCTCCAGCACTCGGGCTTCCGCTTTCCGGGCCTCATCCAGGCGGCGTTCGACCTCTTCCCACCTGTGGGTCGGTTGGCGCGGCTGAGCAACTCGCCGCTCAACGGCCGCTACCCGGCCATCGCCTACACCGGTGGGCCGTTTCGAGTCGATCACACGCTTGGCGCGGCCTTCGCCGTCCGTGGCACAGCCCTTGCCGACGAGGATCTATTCGACGAAATCTTCACCATGTACTGCGAGGAGATCGACGCGCAATGGCGGCTGCAGCGCCAGGGCTGGGAGGTCTGGGTCGCACCTTCCGCGCGGATCGTGCACTTCGGTGGGCAGAGCACACAGCAGGCGCCCGACCGCTCATTCGTCCAGCTTTGGAGCAGCCGTCGGCGTCTGTACCAGCGTTACCACGGGCCGCTGACGCTGGCTGCGACGCGAACCCTGGTCGAGATCGCGCTCCGAGATCGCATCCGCGCCAATCACAGGCTCAGCCTGGCCGGCGGGCTCTCGGCCGACGATCGCGCCCTCCGCAACGCCGCGCTCTCGCAGGCGATCCAGGCCTGGCAGGGCCGTCGTCCGCAGCCCTTGGGCGATTGGGCGAACGGATGATTGGGTGATTGACTCCCAGATCGCAACCCCTCGATCACCCGGTGCTCTATGCTTTCCGCCATCGTTCTGACGCTCAACGAAGAACGCCACCTGCCAGAGTGCCTGGCCAGCCTGAGCTGGGCCGATGAGGTCGTGGTCTTCGATTCGGGGAGCACCGACGCAACGACGCAGATCGCGGCGGCGGCAGGTGCCCGGGTCGTGACGCGCCAATTCGACCACTACGCCGGGCAGCGGGACGCGGCGCTGGCGTCGGTCTCGAGCGAATGGGTGCTGTTCGTCGACGCCGATGAGCGCATCCCGGGGGCGCTGCGCGACGAGATCCGCTCGGTGCTTGCCGGGCCGGAGGCCGGCTGGTGGATCCCGCGGCACAACTACCTCTTTGGCAAACTTACGCGCCACACCGGCTGGTACCCGGACTATCAGCTCCGCTTGCTGCGACGCATGCGCGCCCACTACGACCCGACCCGGCCGGTGCACGAGCTTGTCTTGCTGGACGGGCCATCTGGCCACCTGACGCAGCCCATGGTCCATCTCAACTACGAGACCGTGGGCGAGTTCATGCGCAAGCAGACCTACTACGCGGCGTACGACGCCGATCGCCTCGCTATGGAAGGCGTCCGGGCGCGGCCCCACCATCTCCTCAGCCAACCGCTGCGTCACTTCTGGTGGCGTTTCGTCACGCTCTCAGGCTGGCGCGATGGCCTGCACGGCCTGCGCCTCAGCCTCTTGATGGCCCGGTTCGAGTTCGAAAAGTACCGCCTGCTGTGGCGCCGGCAACGCGCCACGACTTAACGCCCGCATGATTTGTCCTTAAAACCGCCTGTGCTAGAATTCCGCCATGCCTTCCGGGGTCGATGGCTCGGGAAGATCGGGCGTGCTCAACGGCAGCGCGCCGAGCACGTCGGCCAGGTCACAACAACCTGTGCTCGTGCTGAACGCGAATTTCGAGCCCCTGAACGTGTGCGATATGCGGCGGGCGGTAAGCCTGCTGATGACCGGTAAGGCACGTCTTGTGGAAGACGGCCGTGGGCGCATCCACTCGGCGCGCGCCACGTACCCCCGCCCCTCGGTGATCAAACTCGAACACATGGTGCGACGCCCGCGCCCGCGCGTGAAGCTCTCGAAGCGCGAGGTCTTCCGGCGCGACGAGTACACCTGCCAGTATTGCGGCAAGCACACCTCGCATTTGACAATCGATCACGTCATCCCGCGCCACCGCGGGGGCGGACACCGTTGGGATAATCTTGTGGCTGCTTGCCCGACCTGCAACCGACGGAAGGGTGGCCGGACGCATACCGAGGCCGGCATGCCGCTCAAACGTCGTCCGGCCGAGCCGGCCGCAACAGCCGAGTATTTGTTCGACCGCTACCTGCACGACTTCGATGAATGGGAGAAGTACGTCAACGGGTGGTAAGGCGTCACACAACGAATGGGCCGGGGCATCGCCCCGGCCCATTCGTTGTGTGACCAACAGCCGCTTCAATCAAAGATCGGGTCGATCAGGCCGAAATCGCCATCACGACGCCGGTAGAGCACGTTGATGCGCCTGGCCTCGGCGCTGTAGAAGACGAAGAACTGGTCGTGTCCGAGCAACTCCATCTGCTCGACGGCCTCGGCCTCCGACATCGGTTGAATGCTGAACTGCTTGCGGCGCACGATCGTGCGACCGGCCGCCTCGTCGGCCTCGCCGCCCGGGGCGGTTTCCTCGGCCGCCAACGCGGCCTCGGCCACGCTTGTGCCGTCGCCCCGCCCGCGGCGATGCTTGCCCTTGTACCGCTCGATCTGTCGGTACATCTTGTTGAGCACCTGATCGATCGCTGCAAAGAGGTCTGAGCTACGCTCCTCTGCGCGGAGCACAGTGCCCCGCATCGGGATGGTCAACTGGGCGACGTAGCGGTCGCCGCTGGCGCGCGCCGCGCCCAGCTCCGTCACGTCAACCCTGGCCTCCCGAATGGTCGCCAGATACCGATCCAGCTTACCGACTTTCTTCTCGATGTGCTCCTGCAAACGCGAACCGACTTCGATGCCCCTACCGTAAACGCTTACAGATACAGCCATCATCGCCTCCTGATCGAATAGACGCGCACAACGGGGTGGCCCGTGGGTCGGGGTGTCGCCCCGGCCCACGGGCCACCCCGCTGTGCGCCTCGTTCACTCGGCTATCATACGCAAGTCTAACCCCATTTCGGCTGCCGGCGCAATGTGCAATCTGTCGCGCCGATCCAGCGGAATGTCAGACGTTCAGGCCTTGCCGTGCCTTCCGCGCAGCGCAGCCTGGGCGATCGCGAGGCCATACACGGGCCCCGATCCGACGGCCTTGAGCGCCCGGGCGCAATCGTGCAACGTCGCGCCGGTCGTGCACGTGTCGTCGACGAGCAGGATCGACCGCGACTCGACGCGCCTGGCCTCCGCAGAGAACGCGCCCTGCACGTTGGCCTGACGATCGGCCCGGGTCAACCCGACCTGGCTGCGCGTCGATCGCATTCGCACAAGAGCCGTAGGTGCATGAATCAGACCCCACCGTTCGGCGAGGCCGCGCGCCAGCAACGCCGCCTGGTTGTAGCCCCGTTCGCTCAGGCGCGCAGGCGAGAGCGGCACCGGGACGACGAGCGCCGATCGCAGCTCGGCCGGCACGGGCCCCAGATGCTCTGAGACGAGGCCGGCCAACGTCTCTGCCAGCCCGACGTCATGGCGGTATTTGAGCCGATGCAGCGCTTTTTGCGCCGCGCCATCGAACCACAACGCGGCCGTGAAGTCGTCAAGGCCACCAGGAACAGCCTGGGTGTCGAGCAGGCGTTGACCGCGCGGCACCCAGTTCAAACCGCCGCGACACGACTCGCACAACGCCGCGCCCAGCGCGCCACAGCCGGCGCAGCCCGGAGGAAACACGACGTCGGCCAGCGACCACAGCCCCCGGCGCAGGTTCCCGATCCACGCGCTCCACCCTGTCATCTGGCAAGACTATCATTGCCCACCGCTACCGGGTCCTCGTCTGGTCATCGTGTCCGCGTCACGCACAACAGGGCCTATCGACAAAACGAGGTGCTCGGGGGAAGCCCTGCCTCCTCCGAGCACCTCGTTTTCGCTATCGCTTCCCGCTGGGGCCGAGCCAGTGCGGTGCTGGCCCACGGTCGATCTGCATGCCCGAGCGGTTGTGCAGCTATTGGCCGGCGACCGCCCCAAGACCGAACTGACGGATCAACTGCATGCTGGCCGGGCCGAGCAGCACGATGTAGATCGACGGGAAGATCAAGAAGGCCATCGGGATGAGCATCTTGACCGGGGCCTCGTGCGCCTTCTTTTCGGCGCGCTGCCGTCGGCGCACGCGCATCTGATCCGACTGGATCCGGAGCACTTTGGCCATGCTCACGCCGAGTTGATCGGCCTGGATCAGCGCGGCGACGAAACTCGTCATCTCGGGCACATCCATGCGGTCTGCCATGTCACGCAACGCTTCGCGACGCACTTTGCCCAGCCGGATCTCGGCGATCGCGCGCTGGAAGCCGTAAGCCACCTCGGTCGTCCATTTCTCCGAGACGCGCTGCATGGCCTGATCGAACCCGAGGCCGGCCTCGACGCAGACCGTCAGCAGGTCGAGCGCGTCGGGCATGGCCTTGATGATCGCTTCCTTGCGCCGGTTGATCCGGCTGCGCAACATCAGCGTCGGGATGTAATAGCCCAGCACACCGCCCACGGCCGAGATGCCGAGCACCTTGGCGACGCCCGATTGAAACGAGAAGAAGCTGGTCGGATCGGCCGACACGAAGCCGAGCAAGATGAACAGGCCGACGCCGACGCCCGCCATGATGATCCGGCTCATATAGAACAGGATCGGCGTCATCCCCGGCGGGTTGCCGGCGATGTCAAGTTGATGCTGGATATCTTTGAGCGTTGCCTGCGGCGTGAACTTTTGGGCGAATTCGCCGACGCGGCGCGCGATCGGCAGCAGGATGCGCTGGCTGAACGGCTGCGCCATCTCGATGTCTTCGAGCGACATCGCACGCTCGCGGGTCGAGTACTGGGCCATCCGCGTCTGGAGCGGGCTGGCCGCCTTTGGCGAACGCAGGCCGACCATCACAAGCACGAGCGCGCCGACGAAGACCAGGCCGAGCACGCAGAACAGCAGAGTGGTTTCCATGTGCGCTCCTAGACCTCGATGTCCACGATCTTCATCACGATCGCAAAGCCGATGCCAATCATCAAGCCGGCAGCCACCAACATCGCGATGCCGCACAGGAAGTAGCTGTCCTGCATGAACATCTGACCCATATACTGTGGGTTGATCAGATACAACATGACACCCAGACCGATCGGCAAGAAGGAGATCACGTAACCCGTGATCATGCCTTGAGCAGTCAGGGTCTTGATCTCGCCCTTGATCCGCACACGCTCACGGATCGTGAAGCTGATCGTGTCGAGGATCTCGGCCAAGTTGCCGCCGACCTCGCGTTGGATCTTCATCGCCGTGACGACGAAGTCCAGGTCTTTGCTTGGCATGCGCCGTGTCAGGTTGTCGAGCGAGATCTCGAACGGGATGCCGAGCTGAAGCTCCTGGACCAGGCGCTTGAACTCCTGCGAGACAGGCGCCGGCAGTTCGCGGCTGATGGCCTCCATAGCCTGGGTCACGCTGTACCCGGCGCGCAGGCCGTTGACCATCAGATTGAGCATGTCGCCGAGCTGGCCGTCGAATTTAGCGAGGCGCTGGCCCTTGAGGTAACCCACGTAGAAGCGCGGCGAGAAGAGCCCGGCCACACCGGCGATCAGCCCGGCGATCAGATCCTGGCGCAAAAAGCCGAGGACCAGAAAACCGGCGATCCCGAGTACGATATGCAACGCAAGGTACTCGACCACGCTGAGCTTGAGGTCGGCCCGCGCCAATTCACGCCGGACGTTCTCGTACCAGCCCTTGCGCTGGAAGGCCTGGTCCATTGACTTGGTCAGCGCGCTCGGGCGGCGCTCGGCCTTCTTGTCGTCGGGCGCGGGCAGCAGGTCGTTGCGCGTGATTTGCTCGAGGCGGCCGGCGATGACGGTCTGCCGTCGGTACCAGACGGCCACGCCGCCCAGGCCGAGCACCCAGATCACGGCGACGGCGGTCAAGCTGAGCATCAATGGACTGGTCATCGGTCACTCCCGGCGGGCGAACGCCGCCCGCGGTCAGTTATCAATAGCGCAGGCGCTCGCCCGCCCCGAACACCGAGGCCGGCAGGTGATGGCCCGCCTCCTCGATCTGCTCCATGCACTTCGGGCGCAACCCGGTCGGGCGCAGCCGCCCGATGATCTTGCCCTTTTCGATCCCGGTTTGCTCGAAGATGAAGATGTCGGCCATCGTGATGATGTCGCCTTCCATGCCCTGGATCTCGGCGATCTGCACGACTTTGCGCGAGCCATCCGAGAGCCGCGCCAGATGGCAGATGACGTTGATGGCCGACGAGACCTGCTCGCGGATGGCGCGCATCGGCAAATCCATGCCCGCCATCAGACACATGGTCTCGATACGGGCAAGCGTGTCGCGCGCGCTGTTCGAGTGGCAGGTCGTCATCGAGCCCTCGTGGCCGGTGTTCATGGCCTGGAGCATGTCGAGCGCCGCGCCATCGCGGATTTCTCCGACCACGATGCGGTCGGGGCGCATCCGAAGGGCGTTGACCACAAGGTTCTGGATCGAGACCTCGCCTTTGCCCTCGATGTTGGCCGGGCGTGATTCGAGCCGCACCACGTGTTCCTGACGCAGCTGAAGTTCGGCCGCGTTCTCGATCGTCAGGATCCGTTCGTCGTTCGGGATATATGACGACATCAGGTTGAGGAAGGTCGTCTTGCCCGAGCCCGTGCCGCCCGAGATCACGACGTTGACGGCCGAGGAGACCGCGGCTTGCATAAACGCGATGGCCTCGGGTGTGACGGCGCCGTATTCGATCAACTGCTCGACGGTCAACGGCTTCTTGAAGAACTTGCGGATCGTGACGGTCGGGCCGTCGAGCGCGATCGGCGGGACGACGGCGTTGACGCGCGAGCCATCGGCCAGACGCGCGTCTTCGTAGGGGTGGCTCTCGTCGACGCGGCGGCCAAGCGGCGACATGATGCGGTCGATGATCCGCATCACGTGCTCGTTGTTCTCGAACGTCACCGGCGCGCGCTCGATCTTGCCCCGGCGCTCGATGTAGATGTTCTTTGGCCCGTTGACCATTACTTCGGTCACTGTCTCGTCGGCCAGCAACGGCTCGATCGGGCCGAGGCCCAGGATCTCGGAAACGATCTGATCGAACAGGCGCTTGCGCTCGGTGCGCGAGAGCACGATGCCCTCATCGGCGAGGACATTCTCGTACAGGTCTTCGATGGTCTTGCGCACCTCGGCGGTCCGCGAGATGTCCATCGAGGGATCGAGCTCGGCCAGCAGGCGGTTCTGCACACGCGACTTGAGGTCGGGCGCGCCTGGCGCCTGGCCGGGGCCGCCGGTCGGTTGACCCGGGGCGGCGACGCGGCGCATGCGCAACTCGGCGAGCTTGTTGCTGTCGTCGGCCGCAGGCGGCGGCGCAGCCGGGGCGCTCGGCGTGCCTGGGCGCGCCGGAGCGGCAGCCTGGCCTGTGTTCTGGCGGTTCTCGATCCGTTTGAGCAGCGACATGCCTACCTCGGGTCACCCTGGGGCCGCGGGTGCGGCCTCAGCGGGAGAAGATCGATTTGCGTTTCTCGGCCGGTTTTCCGGCCGGATCCTTGGGCGCGAAATCCGCGCGGAGCCTGGCCGCGAGCTCGACGATCGCGCCGGCGGGGGCCGCCTTGCGGTCACCCATCACAAAAGGCACGCCGGCGTTGATCGCCTGCGTCGCGACACGGTCGTCATACGGGATCTGGCCGTACACCGGGTGCTTGAGCGAATCCTCGATGCTTTGGGGCGTGATGCCCCAGCGCTTGTCCATCTTGTTGACGACAAGCACGGGCTTGTCCTTCGAGTATTCGAGCTTCTCGCACAGATCGAAATACTTCTTGACGTTTGCCAGGGTCGGGATATCGGGCGCCGCGACCACGATCACACGATCGGCGGCATCCATCATGCCCAACTCGAGATCGCGCAGGATCGAGGCCATGTCGACCACGACGTAAGTGAAGTGATGCCGCAGCTCGAGCAACAGCCGCTTGAGCGGCGCGGCCATGATCAGCTCCGAATCCTCGGGCGACTGCGAGCCGAGCAGCACCTTGACGCCCGAGGCGTGAGCGGCCATCCATGAGGCGATGGCGCTTTCGTCGATCTCGTCGACCTGCTGCACCGCGTTGACCAGGCTGGTCTTGGCCTTAAGGTTGAAGAACACGCCGATATCGCCGAACTGCGTGTTCGCGTCGACCACGCACACCTTGCGATCCTCGCCCTGCAAGGCCACAGCGAGGTTGACGGCGAGCGTCGTCTTGCCAGCGCCGCCCTTGGGGCTGTAGCAGGCCAGGACTTTGCCAAGCGCGGACGGCGTCGCGCCGTTGGTCGCACCCGGCGTGACCGGGACGCGGACCGTCGCCAGCTCTTGTTCCTTGCTCGAGAGGCCAAGACGACGGATGGTGTTGATCAACTCGTCGGCCGATGGCGGCTTCGAGAGGAAGTCGCGCGCGCCGGCGAGCATCGCCTGCCGCAGGTAGTCGGTGTCTTGCTGAACCGAGACGATCACGATCTGGGTGGTCGGCACATCCTTGACGATCGCGCGCGTCGCCGTGATGCCGTCCATATCGGGCATGTTGATGTCCATCAACACGACGTTTGGGCGCATCTCACGGGCCAACTGCAGGCCCTCGCGCCCGTTCCGCGCCATCCCGACGACGTCGATATCCGACTCGAACTGCAGGAGTTTGCGGATCGTCTCGCGCGTCTCGGCGGTGTCGTCGACGACGACGACCCGGATTTTGTCACTGGTTGCGCTCATCCCTCGTCCTCGTTTCGTGAGCGTGTCTCTGCGCCCTGCCCTGTCATATCGACCGCGGACCGCGGGCCGCAGTCCTCGTTGTCACGAGTCCCACGGTCTGCGGTCCGCCGTCTGCGGTCGATCACGGCGTTGTTGGCGCCGGCGTCGGTTCGACGATGTCGGTCGTGTCGAGCCCGTAGTTCAGTTTGCTCGGCAACGAGATCTTGTAGGTGTCGACCATGTACTGGAGCGTCACCGACTGGGTCTCGGCCAGCGAGGTGTCGCCCGCCGAGCGCAGCGTGTACGTGTACTGCACTGCATCCGGAAAGCGCTCAGCCAGGCGATTGACGTAGTCGAGCACGAGCGCCTCCTGCGGCGACACGGCCACCGTAATCAGCTGCGGCGGCGGCGGGGTCGGCGTGGCGGTCGGCGCGACGGTCGGCGTCGCATTCGGGTCGACCACGCCGGCCGGAACTGCAGTGCCCTCGGGCGCGGCAGCCGGCACAGTCGGTGCGTCCGGGCCGAAGACGCCCATCCCCATCACAAGCACGTTCTGGATGATGCTCTGCGACACGAGCCGCGAGCGCTGCTGCTCCGATGGCACGATGTAGAGCGTCTCGCCCAGCACCGGGTCGGTCTCGGCGCGGCCGATCTGCGCATTGTCGCCGGCCGGCACGATGCCGGCCACGATCATCTGCGGCGGCAGCGCGCCGACCGCGTCCTGCGACTGCGTGCCCGGTCCAAGAACGCCGGCCGAGAGGTTCGGAAGCAGCGTCTGGAAGTCGCGGTCGATGTCGACAAAGGCCATCGAGACCAGGATGTTGACGTAGTCGCCCGTGCGCACGCCGTTCGCGACGCCGTTGTTGAGGTCGTAAGGCAGCGAGATCGCCGTGAAGCCGCGCGGGATGCGCCCGGCCGTGTCGGAGCCGAACGGCGAAAGATCCTGCAACGACTTGACGATCATGGTCGTGAAGATCGGCTCGTTGCGCTGGATGGTGTAGCGCGCGCGCGAGCCCACGATCTGGGCCGCATCGGTGATCGCGTTGGTGGGCACCATCTCGGTCGGCCAGGCGATCGTGCCGAGCGCCTCGGTCGGGATCACAACGCCGCGCTGCAGATCCTGCACCGCCACGACAATGTCGAGGCTGCCGCTCGAGACCGGCTCGACCTGCCCGGTGGATCCGTTGACGTTGCCGGCTTCGGCCGTCGGCACATCGCCGCTTGGCGGTTGGTTGTTGCCGCTGTTGGCGAGGTTCATGATCGCCACGACAGCCAACACGCTGAGCGCCAGAAGCACCAGCCCCACCAGTAAGAGAGTTCGTCCTCGCGCCATAATGCCTCCTGCAGTGCTGCGTCCGGCCCCGATACGGAGCCCGCATTGAAAAGTTTATGTGAGAGTAAGGTTCGTTTTACGTTAGCCTGTGTTGGAGTGCGTTAGGTTATGTTTCAAACCTGATGCTCACCGGGTTTCTCCCACAGGCAGCTCCATCGTGATCCGGGCCCCCTGCCCGAGTTGGCTGTCGATCGCCAGACTGCCGCTGAGCACCTCGAGCCGTTCCTTCAGGGCGGCGAGCCCGATCGCGCGGCTCTCGCCGCTCAGGGCGACTTCGGGGTCGAAGCCCAGGCCGTTGTCTTCGACCTGAACCCTGACCCGCAGGTCATCGATATCGAAATCGACGGCGATGGCCGTGGCCTGCGCGTGATTGCGCGCGTTGCTGAGCAATTCCTGCAGCCCGCGGAAGAGCATGACCTCGCGGATCGACTCGAGCCGGCGCTCGGGCCCAGAGAGCTCGAGCGTGGTCGGGATGCCGGTCTTCTCTTTGAAGGCGTCGACATAGCGCTTGATCGTTGGCACAAGGCCCAGGTCGTCGAGCATCATCGGACGCAGATCGAAGATGAAGTTGCGGATCTTCTGGAGCGTCGAGTTGGCCGCCGTCTTCATGCTGGCCAGCTCGGTGCGCGCCAGGTTCGGGTCCTTCTCAAACAACCGCATCGCGATCTCGCTTTGCAACACGAAGTTCGAGAGCGCCTGGGCCGGCTCGTCGTGTAGCTGGCGCGAGAGGCGCAGCCGCTCGGCCTCCTGGGCTTCGATCACGCGCGAGAGCACGAGCTGACCGTTGACGCCCATGCTGTTCTTGCCGGCGCGTTGCGTGATCCAGGTCTCGAGCGCATTCCGCATCTGCGTCAACTGGCGCCCGATCCGCTCGAGGTTGGTCTGATCGGATTGCAGCTTCTCGAGCTGGCCGCGCATCGAAAACAAACGCTGTTGCGCGTCCTGGGCGTTGTCGTACAGCGCCTTGATGTCGGCCCGCGGCGTGTTCTCAAGGTTGGCGTTGAGCGCGCGCATTTGGCCCGCGATCTGCGCGTTGCGCTGGGCGAGCTTGTCGACCTCGACGCGGCTCTGGCCGACCAGCTGGCTGATGTCCTTCAGCTCGCGCTGGATGTTCTCCAGTTCGCTGTCGACGTCCTGCTGGATGTCCTCGATCGTGAGCGCTGTTGCGTTCATCATGTCAATCTCACCTCATCGCCCGGCAAACTATGTCAGGATTGACATATCGCCGTAAACACCACGTTAATCCCTGATCGCCCTGCCCAGCTTCATCTGTTACTTGATATCGGGCTTGCCGTCGCTATCCTGCAGTCGAACCCAGCCATGTTTGACCGCGTAGATCGCGGCCTGGGTCCGATCCTCGACGTCGAGCTTCTGCAGGATCGCCGTCATGTGGTTCTTGACGGTCTGGTGGCTGATCCCCAGCTTGTAGGCGATCTCCTTGTTGCTCAAGCCGCGGGTCACGTATTCCAGGATCTCCATCTCGCGCGGCGAAAGCGGTGTAAAAGCCTCGCGCGCGTCGGCCACGAAACTCCGGGCCGCCTTCTCGACCCCGGCCTCGAGCCACTGCTTCAGGCCGGAATCATCCAGGGTACGTTCGCCAACGACATAATGCCCGGCCGCCACCTGCCGGATCACGCCCACCAACCGGGCTGGCGTGACATCCTTTGGGCAGTATGCGGCGCTGCCTGCCCTGAAGGAGTGCAATTCTTGTTCCAGGTCGTGATAGGCGGTCAACATGATCGCCCGGGTCTTCAGACGCTCGGTCTGGATCTGGCGCACGATCTGCAAGCCATTGAGGTCTGGCAGATTGATATCCAGCAGGACGACCTCCGGCCGATCGCGCCGGATCGCCTCCAGGCCTTCCTGGCCGCCGCCCGCCTCGCCCAACACGGCAAGGTCGGGCTCGCCCTGCAGGACGTTCCGCAGACCCTGGCGAAACAGCGGGTGATCATCAATGATCATGACCGAGATCGTCTTCATGCTTACTTCCTTGACTTAAAGTGCCCCGGATCGAGTATACCCGACGCCCCGGACACCTACAAACAAAAAGCCGCTAAAAATCCGCGTTTTCGGCCTCCGACGGCGGCGGCTGGCGCTCGAGCAGCCAGACCGGCGCCTCGCCTTCGCCATTCAATGGCGCGAGCAGGCGAAATTCGACGGATTTGTCCGGATTCTCATAGAGCGCCAGCAGCCCGGCGGCGTGGTTACCGTCCAGGACGACGTACCGCAGCCCGAAGCGATCCACAGCCGCCGCCAGATTAGCGACCGGGCCATCCGGGATGACGATCGCGGGCCGTCCCGTGTGGTAGTAGAACGCCGGAGGATTGACCACGGCGGCGCCCGCACCGGGAGGCAGAAGCGCATCGGCCCGGGCATACGCCTCGAGCGGGCTCAGGCTGTCGCCCAGCGGGCGACCAATCGCCAGCGCGGCGCCGGCAGCCACCTGCACGATCAGGGCCGCACCCAGGAAGACGGGCCGCGCCGAAGCGAGCACCCATCTGCGGCGCCGTGCTGCCCAGGACACGGCCTGATCAAGTCCAAGCGCCCCGCCCGCGGCCAGGACGGGCACAAGCGCCCCGCCCGAGTGCAGGAAGGCGCCGCGCGGACCCGGATACGTGAAGGCAAACGACAGTGCCAGAATCAGCAGCACGCCGAAGAGCCCGGTCATCTGAGCCAATGGCGAGCGCCGCCAGCGCCAGGCGCCGACCAGCGCCAACGGCAGCATGAGCACCTGCCCCTGCGCAATCCAGAGCGTGGCCAGGTTCGAACTCAGCGCCGCGATCTTGGCCGAGACCTGAGCGCTCAGGTCGGCGGCCATGTAGCGCGCCAGGGTAAGGCGGGTCGGATCGAGGCTGAAGAGCTCGTCGTAATCCAACGCCCACAAGGTGCGCGCGCCTCCCAGGCCCAGCGGGCTGCCAGTCGTCATCAGGTTCCGCAGCAGCCATGGCGCCAGCGTCAGGCCATAGGCCAGGAGGAACGCACCGACCAGGTCCATCCGCCGGGCCTGACCCAGGCCGACACAGCCCCAGAGCACGATCGTCGCGGGCACAAGGACGCCGTCGGCGCGGGTCAGGTGGGCGAGCCCGGCCAGGACGCCTGCGGCGATCCACCAGCGGCGATTGGTAGTGTGTACGCCCAGCGCGACAGCCCCGAACGCCGCTGCGGCCGAGACCGCGAAGGGCGCATACGAGTCGACGTTTGACCAGCGAATCACATACAGACCGGTTGCGAGCGCCAGCACGCCGGCCAGCCAGGTCAGGTCCGTCCGCGCGGAGGCGTGCCAGGCCGTGGCGGCGGCGAGCACGGGCACCAGAGCGCCCAGCGCCGCCATCGGCAGCGCGGCCCAAAACAACAGCTCCGGCTGCAGGGCGGGGTTGGGCGCCGTCGGCCCGGCCAGCCAGACAAACGGCGCCGCGATCAGCGCCGGCAAGGGCATCCAGTAGGTGAAATTCGCGGTCGGCAGGCCCTGAGCGCCGTCGAGGTAGTTCCACACGTAGGGCGCTTCAAGGCCGGCGCCGCGAGCGAGGAGCCAGGCGCCGTTGAAATACTCGTACGAGTCCATGACCGGCGGCGTCGCCGTCGTCGCGGCCACGACGAGGTTGAGGGCGAGCCCCACGGCGAAGAGTGCGGCATAGACCACAGCCGGCTGAGCCGCCCGTACGCCATCGAACTTGCCAACGCGGACCGCCTGAGCGTTCACGGCGCTTCTCCCGAGCCCCAGCGCAAGATCAGTGTGCGATCGTAGCCGAGGCCTGACGAGACGTCGTGCGGGCTGACATAGACGACGGCCTCGGGGTGCTCGGCCACGATCCGCGGCGTGAACCGCTCCATGGTCATCACGTAGCCGACGCCGACCGAGTCCATCCACTGCATCAACCGGCCTTCATCGGTGAGCAGCGGGATCACCTCGGGATCGACCAGGCCGGCCAGGTCGCGGATGTGCCGCCCACTGAGATAACCCAACGCGCCGATATCGTGCGCGGCCACGATCGCATCCGGCGGCGTGTTGTCGCGGATCCAGATCGCGCCGGCCACCATCTCGGTTTCGATGAAGGCCACGTCACGCGCATACGTGCGGGCGCCGAGCAGATTGAAGACGGCAAGACTGGCCAGCCCGCCGATGACCCACACACGGCTCAAGACCCGCGGGATCAGGCTCTGGCTGTCGAGCCGGACCACGCCCGCCATGCCGGCCAGCGCCGTGATCAACAACGTCGGGATCGTCGGAATTTGATAGCGCCCATGTTGATAGATGATCGGCAGGCGATACGCGTAGGCGCAAAGCAGGGCCAGCGCCCAGGCCGCCGGGATCAGAGCCGCCCAATCCCGTCGCCGCACACGCTGAACGATGAACGCGAACAGGCCCGGCAACAACAGGGCTTGCCCGCCAACCCAGGGTTGGAGCAGCGGGCCGGGCTCACAGCCGCCGGGCAGATAACTGCAGTGCCAGAACGCACGCTCGAGCCAGGGCAATTCGAAGAGGAAGGCCTGCTCGATGGCCTTCGCCGCCATCGTGTTGGGAAAGATCGAGCCGTTCAGACTGAGGTTCAGCGCGAGATACGGAACCAGGGCCAGGCCAAGGGTCACCCCAAACCGAGTCAGCGGCGGCACGGCGCGCCGCCACACGCCGAAGTTCAGATTGTCGTCAAGCATCAGCGCCTCGAGCCCGACGCGTGCTGCGACGAACGGCACAAGCAGCCAACCGTCGGGCCGGGTCGCGATCGCGAGCCCGGTCACGGCGCCCAGCCACCTGCCATGGCGCGCCGGGAGGGTCAATGCCGCCAGCGACAACGCCGCGAACAACAGGGTCTCCATGCCCGAGGCGGCCGCCCAGATGAGATGCCATTCGAGCGCGACGGCCAGCCCGACGACCAGGGCCCAGCGCGCGCTGCCCGTCCAGGCGCGAGCCTGCCGCCAGGCGAGCCCGGCCGTGGCAACCAGGGCCAGATAGCCCAGCAGGTAGGACCAAAATCGCGGCTCGGCGCTGAACACGTGGCCAAGCGCCAGGGCCAGCGACCAGAGCGGTGCGGTTGAGCCGGCGCTCGGGACACCCGGCACGAACGAGAACTCGCCGCGTTGCGCGATATTGCGCGCATAAGTCTGATGGATCCAGCCATCATCCAGCGGGTAACCCAGATAGCCGGCGGCAGCCGACGTGGCCAGATAGGCGGCGAGGCCCAGGCCGGCGGCCAGGGCCAGGAGCAGCCCGGCCCGCGCCGGGGCGCTTCGCAGGGTCGCGGCGTTCATGGCGTACCCCCCACGAGCGCCGTGCGTTCGAGATCCGAGAGCGTGGCGGGCGCAAGCTCGGGATCCGTTCGCGCGAGCTCGGTCAGGGCCGCCGCCAGGCCGCGATCGAAGTCGACCTGAGGGACCTGCGGCACAAGCTCGGCCGCCCAGACGTCGCGCTGGAAGATGAAGTGAGCCTGGGGGATGTAGCCCAGATAGCCCCAACCGAACGGGCTGACCTGCGAGGCTGCATCCCAGACCACGTGGTACGTTTCGGCGGCAGCCAGCCGATCGCCTCGCAGTGCGAGCCGGTCGGCGCGCGTCAGCAGCGTCTGCACACGATCGCGGATATCGACGGATTGCAGCCAGTCGGCGGCGTCGAGATAGCGCTGCCCAAGGGTCGGGGCGCCCTGCGCAATGGCCAGTGCGCTCCAGGCGCGGTACACCCACGGGCTCGACGGGCTCATCGTCCAGGCCCGCTCGATCAGGCTTTGCGCCTCGGGCAGTTGCCCATTGGCCAGCAAGGCGTCGATCTGCGACTCGAGCGCTTCAGAAGTCGCGGGTGTGTTGGCCGACCACTGCGCCAGGACGCCCCGCCGCAGTGGCGTGCCCGACCAGATCGCGGAATCCACGAGAGCCGGTTGACGCGCCAGGGCCTCGGCAAACGCCGATCGCGCCACGACTTCGTCGGTTTCCTCTGACCACAGGCCACGCAGCATTGCCGGCAGGCCCCACTTCGGTGCCAGGACCTGCGCGAACTCCAGGTGCTTGAGTGCCGCTGGCAGGTCATCGTCGGCCTGCAAAAGCACAGCCAGGTTGACCTCCCAGACGGGGTTGGCGGGCCCGGCCTCGAGCGCGGCGATGTAGCGCGCGATCGCGATATCGCGATCGCTGTCTCCGCCAGTTGTGGCGGCGAGCCGCGCGTAGGCGTACCCGGCCTGAGCCGCGTACAGGCTGAACGTGGGATCCGCGGCCAACGCCAGATCGGCGCGATCGGCGGCACGGGCCCAGTCGCCGTCGCGCCCGGCCAACGTCGCCTGTTCGAGACGGAATTGCGCCACAAGCTGATATCCGCTGAAGGCGGCCACGACCAGCGCGACCGGGGCCAGGAGCCAGGCCGGCCATGTGCCGGGCGCGCGGCGCGGTGCGGGGCTTCGCGGTTCGGCGTAAACCAGGGCGGCGCCGACCAGCAACGGGAGGCTCAAGGCCAGATAACGCACATGGTAGTCGACCACGCCGTGCGCCAGGAATGCACTCCAGGCCGCGGCCGTCGCGGCCCAGCGGGCGCGTCCGGCATGCGTATCGGCCTGGCGACCGCGCCACAGCCCGCGCATGAGCACGACCAGCAACACGAGGCCTGCGCCGAGGCCAAGGGCCCCGGTCTCGGCCAGCGTGTTGAACAGCAGGCTGTGCGCGTTCATGAAGAGGTGTTCGGGCGGGGCCGAGATCGCCGGGCCCATCACCTGCGGGAAGGCCCCGGGCCCACTTCCGAGCCAGGGCGCGTCACGGAACGCGTCCCAGGCCACGGTCCAGAACACGCTGCGTGCCTCGGCAGCAGGCGCCTGGGTGGCGGCGTTACGCGAGACGAGCAGGCGCCAGCCCAATGCAGCGCCCAGCGCGGCCCCGGTCAGCGAGAGCCCGACCAGCCAGATCGGGTTGGCGACCAGCCAGCGCCAGACACGGAGTGCCTGACGCCGCAGGGGCTCGGAGACCCACCCACCCCAGGCCAGCATGAAGACGCCAAGACCGGCGGCCAGCGCGAGCGTGGCTCCCCGCGAATAGGCGAAGAATTGTATGGTCAGCGCGGCACCGATTAGCAGCGCCAACAGCACGCGGGTGAGCGGGTTTCGCGTCGCAAACGCCCGGGCCAGGGCGAACGGCCAGAAGACGTTGACAAAGCCCGCCAGGATGTTCGCATCCCCTACGACGGCGTACAACCGGTGCTCGAACGGTGGCGGCGCTGGGAGATCGCGGAGCGCCCACCAACTCTGGAAGGCCAGTGTCAGGTCGAGCAACGCGAGGCCGACGACGATGGCTCCGCCGATCAACAGCGCCTTCTCGATGAGTTCGGCCGGCCAGCCCGACCGGGCGAGATCGAGCACAAGGAAGAAGAGAACGGCGTAGGCCAGCGTTTGGGCAATGGCCGGAAGGCTGAGGCGCGGGGCGTCGGCGAACGTCGCAGAAGCGAGTTGGACGAGGGCGAGCGCGAGGAGCGGAAATTCGAGGCCAGTCGTGAGCAATCGGCGGCGGGTCCAGACCCGGTGCGCCAGCCAGGGGCCGGCGACCAGCAGGAAGATCAGGGCTGAGCCGGCCTGGCCGCGAAACGAGATCAGGCCATCCATGCCGCCGGCGATGGGCAGCGCCCAGGCGAAGAGCAGGATGAGGAGCGCCTCGCGCCCGAGATAGCGCCAGTCGATCTGGGTGTGGGCGGCCCGAGTCTGTACGCCGATCATTCGCCTGTGCTCTCCCGGCCTGTCGCGTCGCAGCGCGCAGGGGCCGCTAAGGGTTTTCGGCGCGCCGGCGGCAGACTGTAGCGTCGGCCGGCCTTCGCACGCGATCGTCGCTGGCAGGAGTGCAAGGGC
>Ga0209573_1002906_pt1 | contig 20290 bp, 20 predicted proteins | sample TNRBio252014_DNA_FD_185870 | JGI IMG/M metagenome (GOLD analysis project Ga0209573, IMG submission 185870) | Wastewater treatment Type I Accumulibacter community from EBPR Bioreactor in Madison, WI, USA - TNR Reactor_6/25/2014_ DNA (SPAdes)... | ecosystem: Engineered > Bioreactor > EBPR >...
TCAGCCCATCCGCATCCGGCATCCCTTCAGTCGCGCCCTGCCCTGGATGAGTGGCTGGCTGGATATGCCCACGCAAGCCCTGCCGGGCGATCTGTATATGCCTCGCATCCAGACCCCGGGCCATGGCGCGTCGGAACGGCTGGTCGTCGCGCCGGGCCGCGAAGCTTCGGCGATCTTGCACGCCCCCGGCGGACAAAGCGGCCATCCCCTGTCGCCTTGGTATCGCGCCGGACACGACGCCTGGGCGGCGGGTCGCCCGACGCCGCTGGAACCGGGTTCGATCCAGCATCGATTGACGCTCCAGCCAGAATCCCGCTAAAGCATCAGGATAACCAAAAAGACAAAGACCATGACCATTTACCGGGACCGGGAAGAAACCCTCAATACCCAACTGGCCATCCTGCTCTCCCGGTTTGGCGTTCAGGCGGATGCCGAAATGATTCAAGCCAGCGGGCGGGAACGACCCGATGTCCTGTTCGTTTGGCGCGGCCTGCGCGTTGTTATCGAGGGTAAATTCGCCGATCAAGCCAATGCGCGGCAAGTCGTGCTGAACGATGCGCGCGGACGGGTGCAACGCGGCATCGCCCATATCGCCGCCGCCGTTGTTTATCCCGGCGCGCTCCGCGTGACCGCCACCCCAGAACTGCCCGACCAGTTCGAACAGTCAACCCTGGCGTATTGCATCATTTCGGAGAGTAACGGATGAAGACCTTGCCTGAAGGCATCATCCGCTCGCTGTATGGCAGCCTTGGCGAAGCGTTTCGTCTGCCGGCGGCAACGGGCCGGGAGAACTGGCACGGCGCATTATTCGCCCGCAGCGATCTGGGGGTGTTAAATGACGTACAAGCGGCCCGTCCGGCCGCTGCGTATGACGCGCTGTGCGACCGGGAATTGCAGGCGCTCGCTCAACTGCATGTTGATCCAGTTCGGCGCGCCATTGACGATGCATTGAGCGCGACGCTGGGTCTGCCGGATTTGTCGCCCTTGCGGGAGATGCTGGCGCGGGAGCCGGGCTTGACCGGCCAGCCGACGGTGATTCATCAACCTAAAGCCGGTAAAAATCAAGCTGGAGTCTCCAGCCATGCATCCTGACCACTTCGTGCAATGGTTCCGCCAGGCCGGACCCTACATCAACGCCCATCGCGGCAAAACTTTCGTCGTGCTATTAGGCGGTAAAGCAATCGAAGCTGACAACTTCTCCAGCCTGATTCACGATCTCACCCTGCTGCACAGCCTCGGCATCCGCCTGGTGCTGGCCCACGGCGCACGCTATCAAATCGAAGCGCGGTTGCACGAGGCGGGCCGGGAGCCGCGTTACGCGAACGGGTTGCGCATCACCGAAGCCGGGGATTTACCCAGTATCAAACAGGCGGTGGGCCGACTGCGCATTCGCATCGAATCGCGCCTGTCCATGGGCGTCGCCAATTCACCCATGCACGGCGCCCGGCTGCGCGTCGTATCCGGCAATCTGATTACCGCCCGGCCCCTGGGCGTGCGCGACGGCATTGATTACGGCTTCACCGGCGAAGTGCGGCGCATTGATGATCGGGCCATCCGCCTGTGGCTCGATCAGGACGCTATCGTGCTGCTGTCGCCGCTCGGTTATTCACCCACCGGGGAAATTTTCAACCTGAGCGCCGAAGACGTGGCGATGGCCGCCGCCATGGCGTTGCGGGCTGACAAGCTACTGGTGTTGAGCGAGATTCCCGAATTGCGCGATTCCACAACGGACCGCCCGATCCGCGAACTCAGCCCCAGTGACGTGCAACGATTGCTGGCAGAACGCTCTGATTTGCCGAAAGGAACCACCCGCCATTTCCAGCAGGCCCTGCGCGCCTGTCAGGCCGGCGTGCGCCGCGTTCATCTGTTGAATCGGCAGGTCAATGGTGCTTTGCTGCTGGAACTGTTCACCCGCGACGGGGTGGGAACGCTCATCACCGCCGACATTTACGAAGGGTTGCGTCCCGCCACTATCGACGATGTGGGCGGAATGCTGGAATTGATCCAGCCGCTGGAAGAAGACGGGACGCTGGCGCGCCGGTCGCGGGAGCGGCTGGAAATGGAAATCGACCGCTTTATCCTGCTGGAGCGCGACGGCATGATTATTGGCTGTTCGGCGCTCTACTCCTTCCCGGAGGAGCGATTGGGCGAGTTGGCCTGTGTCGCGGTCCATCCCGATTACCGCAATAATGGCCGCGCTGATACGCTGTTGCGCTTCATCGAACGCCAGGCCCGGGCGCAAGGTCTGAACCGGCTGTTCGTGCTGACGACCCGCACCGCCCACTGGTTCCGCGAACGCGGCTTTGAACCCGCTGAAGTGGCGAATCTGCCGGTCAGCAAACAAGCCCTATATAACTGGCAACGCCGTTCCAAAGTGTTCATAAAAGCCTTGTAAACTATGCCCTCTTCACCCCCAAGGAATGCCGACATGCCGACCGCCGCTCATCTGCGGGTCATCCAGATCAGTGATTTTCATATTAAAACCCAGCCCGGCAGCCGATTGTGGGGCGTGGATGTCGACGCCGGCCTGAACGCTGTGCTGGAACACATCCAGGCTCGGCGTCCCCAACCCGATTTCGTGTTGGCCACCGGCGATCTGGTCGGTGACGACCCGGACGCCTATGGCCGGGTGCGCGACTTGCTGGAACCGCTGGGAGCGCCGGTCTATTGTCTGCCGGGCAATCACGATTTCCCGGCGGCTATGAGCCGGATATTGCGCAATGGACCACTGCGGCGGGAGCGGCTTATCGTGGCCGGTCACTGGCAATTCGTCCTGCTGGACTCCAGTTTTCCCGGCTCGCCCGGCGGGCATCTGGCCTATGGCGAACTGGCGCTGCTGGATACCGTGCTAGCTACGCATCCCGACTTGCATACCATCGTCTGCCTGCATCACAACCCCGTGCCGAGCCAGACACCCTGGCTGGACACCATGACTGTCAGCAATGGCGATGCGCTATTCGCCGTGCTGGATCGTTATCCCCAGGTGCGGGCGGTGATCTGGGGACATCTTCACGCGGAATTCGCCGACCGGCGCAACTCGGTTCACTTGCTGTCCGCCCCGGCGACCTGCGTTCAATTCAAGCTGGGCGTTCCCGAACCCCAGGTCGATGATCGGCTGCCCGGCTATCGCTGGTTTGAGCTCCACGCAGATGGCGCATTGCAAACCGGCGTCGAGCGGATTGAACCTCACGTCCGCGCCAATGGCCTGGCCCGACGTATTCCTGCCTGATTTTTCCAGTATAATCCGCACTCATGAACATCAAAGACGACCTGGTAAGACACTATCACTGGCTGCGCCAGTACGGCCTCAACGACTCCCATAGCGGCAACGCCTCGGTGCGGGAGGACGACGCCTTCTGGATCACCCCGACCGGTTGCTGCGCCGACACTCTCAGCAGTGGCGAATTGGTCGAATGCCGTCTGGACGGCCTGATCGGCAAGAGCGCTTCGATGGATGCCCGCCTCCATCTGGCGGTCTATCAGGCCAATCCCGACAGCCGCGCCGTCCTGCACAGTCATGGCCCGTACTCTGTAGCGATGACCATGGATAACGAAGAATTCTTCCCGGCGGATTTCGAGGGGCAGCTCTATTTCAGCCGGGTGCCGGTGCTGACCATTCCCTATGACCAGTACGAAGCCCGCTCGCCGCGCCTGGTCGCGGAGATTCTGGCGGACTATCCCATCGCCGTGGTGCGCGGCCATGGCGTCTACGCCTGCGCCGATAGCCTCAACCTCGTCTACAAATGGACCTGCTCGCTGGAACTGTCCGCCAAGACGGCGTTTATTGCCCAACAAGCAGGCAAGATATAGCTCACAAGCGAACCCCGCTCATCGTCTCACAGCCGCAACCCCCGCCACGCCGCCAGCCCACCCAGCAGCGCCAGCGCCGCCGCTAGATCGAACATGACGACTGGACCCCATCCCTGCCACAGATAGCCGGCGGCCAGGCTGCCAGCGGCGTTGCCCGCCCCAAAGCTCAGGCTGCTATATAGCGCCTGACCGCGCCCCTGCAACGATCCTGGGAAGAACTGATTGATCAAATGAATGGACGCCGCATGAAAAACCCCGAAGGTAAAGGCGTGCAAGGTCTGGGCGAACAGCAGAACCGGCAAATCCGCAGCGAAATGAGCAATGAGCCGCCAACGCAGCGCAGCAATGACCAGCGCCGCCAACAGCAACCGGTGCGGCCCAAAACGTGGTAGCAACCGGGGCATGAAGACGAACATCCCCACCTCGACCGCGACGCCCAACCCCCACATCAACCCGATAAATTCCCGCGAATAACCAAACGTCTCCAGATACAGCGAGAAAAAACCGTAATACGGCGCATGGGCCGCCTGATTGAGGAAACAGGCGATAAAAAAGACGATCACCGCTGGCCGACGTAACACCTGACCGATAGGCGGGGCGGGATGCGCATCCGGCGCGCTCCCGGACTCCGGCGCCAGCAGGCTGTTCAGCCACAGCAGGGTAAACAGCCCCAGCAATACCGTCGGGGCCATCGTCACCCCCCAGGCTCCCACCACCGGCCCCATCCCCACCGCCGCGCCGATGAACCCGATGGAACCCCACAAGCGCACCCGGCTGTAGTAATGGATATGCTCACCCAAATGATTCAGCGTCACAACCTCAAACTGCGGCAGCGCGGCATTCCAGAAGAAGCTGAACAACACCGTCACCAGCGCCAGCCCGACATAGGAATCGCCAGCAGCGTAGACCCCGACGAAACTCAGCGCCGTCGCCAGACAGGCCCAGCGCACAATACGCATACGCTGGCCGGTGCGGTCGCCCAGCCAACCCCACAGATTGGGTGCAATCAGTTTGGTTAGTTGCATGATCGCCAGCAACTCACCGATGCGCGCCGGTTCAAAGCCCAGCCCCAGCAGATACAGCCCCCAATAGGGCAGCAACACGCCCAGAGTGGCGAAATAAAACAGATAGAACCCGGAAAGGCGGACGTAAAGCGTAGGCGTCAACATGAGCGTTTACGACGCCGCCCGCGCGCTGAATGCCGGAATGCGGCTCGCCCGCTAAAGCCCAGCGGAATCTTGACGATATGCTCAATCACAATAAACCTGCTGCTATCCACCGGGAGACTCCTCATGTGTGCATCGATTCTGTCGCGCCGTGATTTTCTGCGCCTGTCCGGCATCGCCGCCCTGGGGGCCAACATGACCGCCTGCGCCGAATCGTTCACTGTCGAATCCGGCCAAATGCCGCCGCAAATTCCCAGATTGACCGGCGAGATCGTGAGCGAAGGCCCGGTCGCCTCGCCCCAGGAATCGTTACAACGGCTGATGGAGGGTAACCAGCGTTTCGTCGCCAACCGCCTGACCGAGCGCAACCGCTCACCCCAGCGCCGGACTGCCGTAGCCAACTCGCAACAACCCTTCGCCACCATTCTGGGCTGCGTCGATTCCCGGGTGCCGCCCGAGATCATTTTTGATCGCGGCATCGGCGATCTTTTCGTCATTCGCACCGCCGGCCAGGTGGTCGATGAAGCCGTCCTTGGCAGTATCGAATTCGGCAACTTTGAACTCAAGATTCCGCTGGTCGTGGTGCTAGGCCATGAGCGCTGTGGCGCGGTCAAGGCCACCATCGAAGCGCTGGAACACAGCAGTGGCAAGGATCGGCATGGCAAAAAGGCAGAAGAACATGGCGCCGAACCCGGCAATATCGGCTACCTGGTTCACGGTCTGCGGCCCGCCGTTGAAAAAGCCAAATCCTGGGGTATGGGCGATCTGGCCGAAAACGCCATGCGCGCCAATATTTCGCTCACCGTGCAGCGCTTGAAGAAATCGCCAGTCCTCTCCGCCGCCGAGGAAAGCGGCCGACTCAAGATTGTCGGCGCCCGTTATGACCTGGACAGCGGGACCGTAGAGGTGCTGTTCAGTTAAGCGGGCGCATCGTTCTCCTCGCCCGGCAGCGGGCGCCGGGGTGAAAATGGAATTACCGGCGTCGATGACTGCACATCCAGATTCTGCGCCCGGTGACGCAAGGCGTGATCCATCAGCACCAGCGCCAGCATTGCTTCCGCAATCGGCGTAGCGCGGATGCCCACACAAGGGTCATGCCGGCCCTTGGTCACCACTTCCACCGGTTCACCGTGGAGGTTAATGGTTCGCCCCGGCAATCGAATGCTCGATGTCGGTTTGAGGGCGATGCTCGCCACCAGGTCCTGGCCGGTGGAAATCCCGCCCAACACGCCGCCGGCCCGATTGCTCAAAAAACCTTCCGGCGTCAATTCATCCCGATGCTCCGCGCCGCGCTGTTCAACGCAGGCGAAACCCGCGCCAATCTCCACCCCTTTGACCGCATTGATACCCATCAGCGCATGGGCGATGTCCGCATCCAGCCGGTCAAAGACCGGTTCGCCCCAACCGACCGGCACGCCGCTGGCCACCACGTTCACCCGCGCCCCGATGGAATCGCCAGATTTGCGCAGCGCATCCATGAACGTCTCCAATTCCGCTACCGTGTCGGGATCCGGGCAGAAAAACGGATTATTATTGACCTCTTCCCAAACCACTTTGATCGGACGAATCGGGCCAAGCTGGGCAAGATAGCCACGAATTTCCACCCCGTAACGCTCGCGGAGATATTTCCGGGCGATTGCGCCCGCCGCCACGCGCATCGCCGTCTCCCGCGCTGAAGAGCGGCCGCCGCCCCGATAATCGCGCAGGCCATATTTATGGTGATAGGTATAGTCCGCATGACCCGGACGGAAACGGTCCATGATCTCGCTGTAATCCTTCGAACGCTGATCGACATTCTCAATCAGCAGGCCAATCGGCGCGCCGGTCGTCCGGCCCTCAAACACCCCGGACAGGATACGAACTGCATCCGGCTCGCGGCGCTGGGTCGTATGCCGACTCTTCCCAGGGCGACGGCGATCCAGGTCGTGTTGCAGCTCCGCCTCGGTCAGCTCCAAACCGGGCGGACAACCATCCACAATCGCGCCAAGCGCCGGGCCATGGCTTTCGCCGAAGGTGGTCACCGTGAACAATTTGCCAAAGGTATTGCCAGACATCGTCAATCATCCTTTCGTGATAAAAGGTACAAAATTTGCTTGGAATCTTGAGAATATTTTGCCGTCATTTGGATGATTCTCTAAAATTCAGGTTCTCTCCAGACTGATTTATCTATGCGCTGACCTGGCGTTTAGCGCGAACACGCCGCCGGATGCGGCCACCGACAACAACAACATGGGATTCAAACATGCAGATTTCAGGGTATCAGATCGAGCGTGAACTCGGGCAGGGCGGTATGGCGATTGTCTACCTGGCTCTGCAGGAGTCGCTGCATCGCCATGTCGCGTTGAAGGTCATTAAACCGGTATTGACCACCGATGAGGAATTCGCCCAGCGCTTCCTGCGCGAGGGGCGCATTATCGCCCAACTCAGCGATCCGCACATCGTCACGGTTTACGATATCGCCTCCCACGACGGCACCTATTACCTGTCAATGGAATACCTGCCGGGCGGCACCCTGCAACAGCGCATCCGCGGTGGCCTGCCGCTGGAAGAAGCGTTGTCAATCGCCCGGGCCATCGTTAGCGCGCTGCATTACGCCCACCGACGCAACATTATCCACCGTGACATCAAGCCGCAAAATATTCTGTTCCGGGAAAATGGCCAACCGGTGCTCACCGATTTCGGCATCGCCAAGACGCTGGGCGCCAATACGATCATGACCCGCACTGGCCTGTCGCTCGGCACCCCGCGCTACATGAGTCCTGAACAGATTCGGGGTCAGGGGGTGGATGCCCGCGCTGACCTGTACAGTTTCGGCGTGCTGTTCTACGAAATGCTCACCGGCAATGTCCCCTACACCGCCGACGACAGTTTCGCGCTGGCGATGATGCACGTCACGTCTCCAGTTCCCAAGCTGCCGCCCCATCTGGGCCGCTTTCAGCCGCTGTTGAACAAGCTGCTGAACAAGAATCCTGACGAGCGCTTCCAGACCGGCGAGGAGATCATCGCCGCCATCGCCGCCAGTGAAGCCGGGACTTTTGACCTGCTCAGTATCACCGGCCCGGTCCCGTCGATTCCCGCTGGAGCCTCTCCCAAACGGCTCGGCTGGAAAATCGGTCTGCCCGCCGCCGTCCTGGCCAGCGCCGCGCTGGCGGGCGGCTACTGGTTCCTATATCGGCCTACGCTACCAGTGATCGAACCGCCAGTCGCCATAATACCCACGCCACCGCCCGTCACCCCACCCCCAGTCGTCGCGACTCCGGCAACGCCGCCCGCGCCTGAGCAACCCGTCGTCGCGACTCCGGAAACGCCGCCCGCGCCTGAGCAACCCGTCGTCGATGCTCAAACTCAAGCCCGGCAAGCCGAGGAGCAGGAACAGCAACGGCAGGAACGCTTACAGGCTCAGCAATTCCTGGAGCAGGCTCAACGCGCCCATCAGGAAGGCGCTTTGTCAATGAGTCTGGTCCACATTGAACAGGGCTTGCAAGCCATGCCCAGCCATCCCGGCCTGTTGAACCTCAAGCAGAACATACTCAAACAACAGGCCGATCTCCAGCGTCAGGAAGAGGCCGCCCGCCGCCAGGCTGAAGCAGCGGAACAGGCGAAAGCGGCAGCAGAGCGGGCAAAAGCAGCAGCAGAGCAGCGTCAACGCAAGGCTGACGAATTATTGGCGCGGGCGCTGGATGATCAACGGAATCTCTCCTACGAAAGCAGCCTCCTGCGCATCGAACAGGGCCTGCAACAAATACCCGATCATCGTCGCCTGCTGGCCCTGCGAGAAGAAATTCGCCAGCAGTTGCGCCAAGCCAAAGCCGCGCCTCCCCCGCCTATTCCAGCTGTTAAACCGCCGATCGACGATGCGGCCAGAATCGCCGCTCTGCTGCGACAGTGCGAAACTCACCTGCAAGCCAACCGCCTCACTGCGGGCAAGGGCGGCAACGCCGCCGACTGCTATGGCGAAGTGCTCAAACGGGATCGCGGCAACGCTGAGGCGCTGGCGGGTCTGGACCGTATCGCCGACCGTTACGCAGAACTGGCGTCAACCGCCCTGCAACGCAACGACGCCAAATCCGCCCGCGCCTCACTGGCGCGGATGGAGAAAGTCAACCCATCGCATCCGCAACTGCCCCGGCTGCGGGAACAACTGGCGTTAGCGGAAACGCCCAAGCCCGAACCCCTGCCCAAACCATCGCCGGCCGCGCCCGAACCGCAGAGGCCGGTCGCACCGCCCATTGATCTGGTCTCGATTCCACAGCCCACAGAGCAATCCTCGACTGTTCCTGAAACCCGAGTGGTCGCCCAGGATCGTCATACCCAGATTTCCCGCACGCAAACCAAGGACGATGTCAGCCTGCAAATCACCACCTCGCCGCAAGGCATCCTTGACGAAGCCAGTCGTGCAGCGACGAAAAAGCAAGTTCCCACAGGGACGCCGGCTCAGTTGTTAGTCCGTGCAGATGTTGAAGACGCCGAAATCTGGATCAATAACCGCAAGGTCGGCACAACGCCCATGCAGATCGAAATGCGCCCTGGCTCCTATCGGGTGCGTGTCCGTCAGGAAGGCTATACCGACTGGAACGGCAAGGTCGACCTCGCGCCGGGCGATGAAAGCTCGATCACCGCAGTGCTGCCCCGGAAACTCGAAACCGCCAGTGCTGCGCCGGCTCCAGAGCGCCGCCGGTCAGAACCCGCCCCGGTGGCGGAATCCCCTGAAGAAGAGAAACCAGCGCCGCCGCGCACGCCCGAGACCCAGACCGCGAAAGCCAGCTCACAAGCCGCCAACTGTCTCAGCGGCAACTGCGACACTGGGCGGGGAACTTATCGGTACCCTGACGGCAGCGAATACTCTGGCGATTTCCGCAACGCCAAAATGCACGGCCAAGGAACCTACGTCTACGCAGGACGAGGTGAAAAGTATGTGGGCGAATGGCGTAACGGGATCATCAACGGCCAAGGCACATATTATTACCGCAGCGGCAACCGCTACGATGGCGAATGGCGCACGGGCCGCAAACACGGCCAAGGGACCTACCTCTACGCAGGTCGGGGCGACAAATACGTCGGCGAGTTCGCCAACGACCAACCCAACGGTCAAGGCATCTATTACTACAGCAATGGCGACCGCTATGAAGGTGAATGGCGCAATGGCCGCAAACATGGCCAAGGCGTACTCTACGAAAACGGCCAGAGGATCGTCGGTGAATGGCAGAACGATCAGAAGGTGCGAGTGCGGGTCGAGTAGTAAACTCCCTCCCCTCTTGCAGGGGAAGATCAGATCAGAGCGGGAGATTTTTAGCGATGCGGCAAAGGGTAAGCTAAACGACGCGGCGGCTTCAACCAGCGATAGAACGCAAAATCAGCGTTATTCTCCTCCAGACAGCGGACTGAATGCATTTGGGTGCCCCGAATCGGCGCATCGCCACCATAACCGCCGCAATAATTGCCGCCACTCGCACTCACACAAGAGGCAGTTCCATGATAGGGACAACTATATTTATCGACTGGCGTCAATCCTTCATTGCCATGGCGTCTAGCCTTCACCGGCCGGGCAATTTCGCTTTTCATTTTGTTCAATTCCTCGCTTCGGTGGTCAGAGGCGTTGTCGCCCCTCCCCGCGCCAGTTCAGACCGGCGCATTATTTATTTTTTAAAATTAGATGGTTACTTTTTAGGTGTTCGAGCATCCTATCTTAAGACCTGATACCGGAGAGTAAATAAGTAATTTATTGAATATAATAGGGGTTATTCCTAATTAAATGTTTAATTTATAAAAAACAATTAGTTATTATTAAAATTTCCGATTCTGGTTGAATTTTGAGTCACAAGGCGATAATTTCCGACAGACTTTACCGCTGATCCCCCCCACCCCTCTAGCTGAAGGTCAGCCTCATGACATCTGCCCCAACATCCCATCCAGATTTTCCCGATGATGAGACTTGCCCGCTGCTCGATCCCTCCAGACGCACGTTTCTTGCCGGATTGGGGACCCTGTTTGCCGCCGCCTTCGGACTAGCTCCTGCGTCCAGCGACGCGCAGTACTACTACAGAACGCCCTACAACTATTCCCTACCCAGAGGTTTCCAAACAGCGCCGCCCGCCCCCCGAATCCATACGCTCACGACAGAGATTGAATTTTATATTAAAAACCTGCGCCAAACAGGACGCATCGCCGCCAATGAGCGCACCGCCTGGCTGGTTTATGATTTCACTACCCGGCAATATCTCGCGGCGATCAACGCCAACTATCCCTATCAAAGCGCCAGCATGGTCAAACCTTTTATTGCTCTGGCGTTTTTCCACAAGGTTCGCGAAGGCCAGTTGCAATATACAACGTTCCAGCGCAGCCGAATGGAAGCGATGATCCAGCATAGCGACAACAGCGCCACCAACTACTTCATTGAGTTGTTGAATCGCACCAGCCGCCATTCGGGCCCGGCGGAAGCAGAACGCACGCTGAAACGCAATCATCCCGGCATCTTCCGCCACACCCGAATCGTCGAAAATATCCCTGGCAGTGGCCGCACTTATCGCAATAAAGCCTCCGCCCTCGACTACCACCATTTCCTGCACGCCCTCTGGTACGACCAACTGCCCTATTCCGCCGAACTGAAGCGGCTAATGAATCTGCCCAAACGCAACCGCATCTACTCCGATGCTCACGGCGTGGCGCGGCAAACCTGGGTAATCGACAAGACCGGCTCTACCGCCCGGTTGTGCGGCGACATGGGGATTCTAATTGCCCAAGGACGCAACGGCTACCGCTATCCGTACACCTTCGTCGGCATCATCGAAAAGGCCCGCTCGGCGAACAATTACCGAACGTGGATGGGTGATCGCGGCAATGTCATCCGGGAAGTGTCAAGTCTGGCCTACACGCACCTGCAGCGGATGCACAATCTGGTGTAAGCGGCGGGCCATCCACTCGATAGACGGTGAGAGGCGGACTTTGGGGATCAGCGACCGAGCGAACGAGGTTGTCAGTCCCGAACTATGCTAAACCATCGCGACCTCTGTTAGGTAATCCCGACCGACCAATCGGCTTCCCTAGAAGCGGCGCTGTCTAGCTACGAGGGGTTGATGGGCGTCAATTTGCGTTCACCGGCAACACAGTCTTCGCCGGTGAAGAACTAGCAGTCGCGTGGACGGATACCCTGGATTTGAGCTATGGCCGCGCTCTGGAAAGCAGCAGCAGATGAATATCCCTCGCACACCATGGATACTCGGGACGCTTTGCTCCGCGAACTGGTCGAGGGGTAGTAAAACGCCTGGAGCAACATTTACTCCCAGCGCTTCCAAGCCTTGCAAACCTATGTAACCGAAACCCACCACAGTTTCCTCGGCTACATGGTCATCACCAACAAGGCTTTCTGGGAGAAACCGCCTACAGACATCCCCAATGAACTGGAAATCATCCTGGCGCCAGGTCACCGAAGAGGTCAAAGCGAAAGCTGTTGAACAAGCGGATCGGGATCGGCAGGCGGTCATCAACCAAGATAATGTTAAGATCATCATGCTGACCGATCAGGAAAAGGAAGTGTGGCGTTAGGCCATGACCTCGGTATGGGCGCAATTCGCTTCTCAGATCGATCCAGTGGTGATCGCCGCTGCTCAGGCAGCTAACAACCAGGCAATAAACCCTTAACAGCCACGTTCAAACACCGAATCCATTGCTATGCCTTATGACTTTGATTGCGTTCCCTCCCGCCGCCACACTGACAGCCTGAAATGGCGTCGTTATGGCAACGCCCTGCCGCTGTGGGTCGCGGATATGGAGTTCCCCGCCCCGGAACCGGTGCTGGCGGCGCTTCACGAGCGCATCGCGCATGGCGTATTCGGCTACGGCGCGCCGCCGGATGAATTGACCGAAACGCTATGCGCCCGAATGGCTGATCTTTACCAATGGACGGTCACACCGGAGCAGATCGTTTATCTGCCGGGGCTGGTCTGCGGACTGAATGTCGTGTGCCGGGCCATCGGTGAGCCGGGCGATGAAGTTCTCGCGCAAACCCCGGTTTACCCGCCATTCCTGACCGCACCTAGCCATCAGGAGCGACGCTTGGTCACTGCCGAACTGACGGCGGAATTACGCAACGGGCAGCTTTACTACACTTTCGATGACGCCGCATTCGCCGCTGCAATCAGTCCACGCACCCGGCTGTTCATGCTCTGCCACCCACACAACCCGGTGGGGCGTGCGTTTAATTTGAAAGAGCTGACCCGATTGGCCGCTCTCTGCGAACGCTATGATCTGACCGTTTGCTCCGACGAAATTCACTGCGATCTGCTGCTGGACGGGCGGCGACATACCCCGTTCGCCACCCTGGCCCCGGACATCGCGCGGCGCTGCATCACGCTGATGGCCCCCAGTAAAACCTTCAACATCCCCGGTCTGGGCGCCAGTTTCGCTATCATCCAAAATCCGGAACTCCGGCAGCGCTTCAGGCAGGCGCTGCGCGGCATCGTCCCGGACGCCAACATTCTCGGGCTGGTCGCGGCGCAAGCAGCTTATCAACACGGCAGCAAATGGCTGGGGGAATTGCTGCTCTACCTGGCCGCCAATCGGGATTACGTCACCGATTTTGTCGCCCGCCAGTGGCCCGGCGTGCGCGTCACCGCCCCAGAAGCCACCTATCTGGCCTGGCTGGACTGCCGGGAAGCCAGCATTCCCGGCAATCCTCACGAATTCTTTCTGCAACAGGCGGGTGTGGCGTTAAATGACGGCGCCACCTTCGGGCCGGGTGGCGCAGGCTTTGTGCGGCTTAATTTTGGTTGTCCACGAGCGCTGTTGATGGAAGCCTTACAGCGAATGCGGGCGGCGTGGGCGGCGATTTGAATGCTTGAACTCAGTGCAGTCAGCAAGATTTTTCATCAGGGCCGACCCAATGAATGCCGGGCGCTGCGTGAAGTCAACCTGACCCTGAAACGCGGCGGCGTCACCGTCTTCAAGGGGCCGAGCGGCTCTGGGAAAACCACACTGCTGACCCTGGTTGGCGCGCTGGCCCGCCCCACCAGCGGGCGGATCACTCTCGACGGGCGACTGCTCTCCAACCTGCCGGAGCGGTTTCTGACCGAGGTGCGCCGGCACACTTTCGGCTTCGTGTTCCAGCAATTCAACCTGATTCGCGGGCTGACCGTGCTGGAAAACGTCATGTTGCCGGCCTATCCGCTGGGCCGACCCTATCGAGAACTGATCCATGCTGCGCAGGCATTGCTGGAACGATTCGGCCTGGGGGCAAAAGCCGCTCATCAAGTGGAATGGCTGTCGGGCGGCGAGGCGCAGCGCACTGCCCTGGCCCGCGCCCTGATCAATGATCCTCTAATGATGATTGCCGATGAACCCACCGCGCATCTCGACAGCGCCCGGTCCCGCGAAGTGCTGGCGCTGTTGGGCGAACTGGCGGCGCAAGGTCGAACTGTGTTCATCAGCAGCCATGATCCACTGGTGTTCGAGGCAGTTTCAGTAAACCGGGTTATTGAATTGCAGGATGGGCAAGTCGTCAAGGATTCGCCATGTTGATCACCCCCGCCATGATCGCCCTGCAACTCATCGCCCTGAGCGTCATTGGCGTAATACTGCTGGCGAGCAGTTTTGCCTGGCGGATTTTGCGCCATTGGGATCTTCACAGCGGCAGCGAATTGCAGGTGCGGCTGGAACGGCAAACCTATCTGATTTCCACCCTGGTCGGTTTCGCCCTAGCCGCTGAACTCTTGTCGCTGCTGCTGTTTGTCCACACCGCCGAAAATCTGTCCAGCCAATTTGTCGGGGCGATGTGCGCCACGGGGGTGCTGAATATCAACGCCTTCGGCTTTCCCGCGCTGCTGCTGAAAATCACCGTATTTTTCCTGGCGGCGCTGTGGCTGTGGTTGAACCGGGTCGATCAACAGGGCTACGACTACCCATTGGTGCGGGTGAAATACGGACTGCTGCTGGCGATTGCGCCGCTGACCGTGCTGGAAGGCATGGCGCAAACCCGCTTTTTTCTGGGGCTGGAGCCGGAAGTGATTACATCCTGCTGCGGCTCGCTGTTCAGTTCAGACGGTCAGGGCGTCGCAGCCGAACTGGCGGGATGGTCCGTGCGTCCGGCGCGCGCGTTATTTTACGCGATGGCGGGAGGACTGTTCATAGTAGGTCTGGCGTTCCGGCGCTGGCTGAGGCTGGGGCCGTTGTTCGCCGCCGGCAGCATCCTGAATTTCGGCATTGCGATCATCGCCATCATTGCCTTCCTGTCCCTCTATGTGTACGAGAATCCCCAGCATCACTGTCCATTTTGCCTGCTGAAAGCGGGCTATAATTATGTCGGCTACGCGCTTTATCTACCGCTGTTCGCCGCGACCGCCGCCGGCTTGAGCGCTGGACTTATCGCCCCCTTTCGCCAGGTCGTGAGCTTGCGAGGAACGCTTCCCCGCGAAGTGCGGCGCTTGACCGGGCTGGCGCTGGCGGGTTTTGGATTATTCTATAGCGTGGCGACCTGGCTGAGCTGGCGATCTCCTTTAATTTTGCTCAATTAGGTCTGTCCATGACGCTCCTACGATTCCTTCCCTACCTCATCCTGCTCACCTTCTTGGTCGGCTGCGAGCCGGAATTGCCCGTACTCAAAAACGGCGCTCCCGCTCCTGCATTCACCCTGGAGCGGCTGGACAGCTCCAGCATCCGCTTCCCGGAACAGTATCAGGGTCAGGTGGTCGTCCTGCGCTTCTGGGCAGACTGGTGTCTCTACTGCCACAGCGAAATGCAGGCGCTGGAGCCGGTTTATCGCCAGCACCGCGACCAGGGTCTGGTCATCCTCGCGATCAATGTCATGCAATCGCCGGCCATCGTGCGCAAATTCGTCCAGGAAATCGGCCTTTCCTATGAAGTATTGCTCGACCGGCAGGGCGAAGTCATGCGCCGCTACCAAGTCATGGGTCTGCCAATGACGTACCTGATTGACCGGAAAGGCATCGTCCGCGCCCGAATCGTCGGCGAATCGACCCCCGCAGTTTTTACGCGGACAATCAATGGTCTGCTTTGAGCATTGAGCATTGCGCATTCTCAATATAAATGACGCGCTTTTGCGTAAAATTACAGCTTCCACAATCACAACCCATAAAACCGGAGCATAGATTATGAATCATTCAACCCCCATCGAACGCCGCCAGGTTCTCCGCATCCTCGCTGTGACCGGCGCTACCGCCGGCGTCGCAGCCCTGCATACTCCTGCTCACGCCGCAACCTGCGAACATGACGGCACGCCGCTGCAATTTATCCCCAAAACCGCAGCGGACCCCAACCCGCTGGACAACGAACTGACCAAATATCCCAAATGCCCCTATTGCGGCATGGACCGCAAGCAATACCACCACAGCCGCCACCTGGTGCATTATCAGGATGATCTGGTGGACGCCACCTGCTCCCTGCACTGCGCCGCGATCAGCCTGGCGCTGAACCTCGACCGGGGGCCAAAAGTTATTTACGCCGCCGATTTCGGCGCGAAGGATGACCCGAAACCTCTGACGGACGTGGACGCGGCCACTTACCTGATCGGCTCGAAGCTGCCGGGAGTCATGACGAAACAAAGCAAGGTCGCTTTCGCTTCCAAGACCGCCGCCGAAGCCGCCAAGACCGAGCAAGGCGGCGAACTGGGCAATTTCGACGCTGCCCTGCAAGCCTCTTATCAAAGCCTGGCCAGCGACACCGCCATGATTCGCAAGAAGCGCGCAGAGAAGAAAAAAGCCCAAACTGGGCATGGACAATGAATTTGTGGAAAGGCGCCGAGCCTCTATTCCCCTCCTTGGATAAGGAGGGGCAGCGCGAAGCGCCGGGGCGGTTCGACCGCGCAGGCCACCCCCTTGGCAGGGGGGGAATGCTCACCGCATTCCTGCTAATCTTCAGCCTGCTAACGCCAGCCTGGAGCAAGGGACTGCAACTCCCCGCTCCCGGCCCCAAAGACACTTGCCCGGTCTGCGGCATGTTCGTCAGCCTCTATCCCGACTGGGTGGCGACGGTTCTCTATAAGGACGGCTACGCCCACCACTTCGATGGCGCCAAGGACCTGTTCAAATACCTGCTGAACCGGCCCAAATACGCCCCCAATCATGCCCAAACTGACATCGCCGCCATGGGCGTCACCGAGTATTATGGCGTCACTCGCATTGACGCCCGCTCGGCCTGGTATGTGATCGGTTCTGACACGCTCGGCCCAATGGGTCATGAACTGGTTCCGCTGGCTACTCAGGCGGAAGCGGAAGAATTTCTCAAGGATCATCAAGGCCAACGCATCGTCCGCTTCGATGACGTTGATTTGAAATTGCTGGAAACCCTCGACCACGGGAAATTTGAATGACCGTCTATTTCATCGGCGCCGGTCCCGGCGATCCCGAATTGATCACCGTCAAGGGCCAGCGGTTGATCCGCGCATGTCCGCTGGTGCTGTACGCCGGTTCGCTGGTGCCGAAAGAGGTTGTTTTGACCGCCAATCCCTCGGCTGAAATCGTCAACACCGCCGATCTCAGTCTGGAGGACATCATCGCCCGCATCCGCGCCGCACACGGGCAAGGGCTGGACGTAGCGCGGGTGCATACCGGCGATCCGGCGCTGTACGGCGCGATTGGCGAGCAAATGCGGGAGCTGGAGAAACTCGGCATTCCCTATGAAGTAGTGCCGGGCGTGACCGCCGCTTTCGCGGGAGCGGCAATGCTGCGACGGGAATTGACCCTGCCGGGAATCAGCCAGACGATCATCCTCACCCGCCACGCCGGCAAGACGCCGATGCCGGAGGGGGAAAGCCTACCGGAACTGGCCCGGCATCGAGCCACCCTAGCGATTTACCTGAGCGTGGACAAGTTGCAGGAAATTGTGGAGGAGTTGATTCCACACTACGGCGCGGACTGCCCAGCGGCGGTGCTGCATCGGGTTTCGTGGCCGGATCAGGATGGCGTAGTCGGCACGCTGGCCGACATCGCCGCAAAGGTCGCGGCCAAGGGCTTCACCCGCACCGCCCTAATTCTGGTCGGGCGGGTGATCCAGCCGGAGGGATTTCCGCCGTCCTACCTCTACAGCGCCGAACATGCCGAGTGGTATCGGCAACATTCCGGCGCCGATTAGCTGGACGCGGCAGCCTGGCTTTCGCTCAGTTTGAAATAATCCACCTGGATTTGAAATTCCACAGCCTGCGTCGCCATAACCTTGGCGATAGCGGAAAACTGGTCGGTTCGCGCCGTATTTTGCTGGGTAGCCGCATCCATCTGGCTCACAGCCTTATTGACCTGCTCGATGCCTTGCGCCTGCTCCTGGGCGGCGGCGCTGATTTCGGTGATCAGATCGGCCACTTTTTTCACGCCGTCAACAATTTCGCCCAATGCCTCGCCCGCTTGCAATGCCATGCCCGATCCGGCTTCAACCTTGGTCGCCGCATCGGTGATTAGCATCTTGATCTCTTTGGAAGCCTCGGCGCTCCGTTGCGCAAGCTTGCGCACTTCGCCCGCCACCACGCCAAACCCGCGTCCCTGCTCACCGGCCCGCGCTGCCTCGACGGCGGCGTTCAACGCCAATAAATTGGTCTGAAAAGCAATTTCGTCGATGGTCGTGATAATCGCGGCGATTTGTCTGGAAGCGGTCGTGATCGACTGCATCGAATTCACCACCTCTTGCACTACCGCCCCGCCCCGCTCCGCGCTCGACCGGGCGGTAGCCGCCATTTGGTTGGCTTGACGCGCATTTTCGGCGCTTTGCTTCACGACGCTGGTGATTTCCTCCAAGGAAGTCGCCGTTTCCTTCAGAGAAGCCGCTTGCTGCTGGGCGCCGCCGGCAAGCTGTTCGCTGCCCAGCGCCAACTGTTTGGACGCCTCGGCCGTTTGGTAGGCGCCCTGTTGAATCCGGGCTATGCTGTCCTGAAACCGCTCCATCATGTGGTTAATGGCGGTACCCATACGGCCCAGTTCATCATCCGTCTCCACCCGCACCCGCGCCGTCAAATCGCCGGCTGCGGCCTGTTCGGCGCCCGCCACGACCCGATTGAGGGCGCGAACAATCGACCGGGCGGGCAAAAATCCGAGTAATGCGCCCACGACCAGCAAACCCACTAACGCGGCCACTGTCCAGTTAGTGATCTGCGTGACCGCCGCTTGTACCTGTGCGGCGAATGTTTCAGCGCCCTCCAGGCGCAATTCGGTCAACTTGTTCAGAACATCCCGCGCCGCCTCAAACTTGGCGTCGCCCTCGCTGAGCGAAATATCAATGGCGTCCTTGCGCTCACTCGCCGAGTCCTGCGCCAGCAGGGCTAAAATCTCCCCGGAAACCTTCTCCCACTCCGCGAAGGCGCGCTCAAATTCCGGCCAGAGTTGACGCTCCCCAGCGCTGGCTGGAATCGCTTGATACTTCCGCCAACGGCTTTTGACCTGTTGCAGATTTTCCTCATGGGCCTTGCGCATCTTAGCGGCTTCCTCGGACGCCTGCCGCACAAACATCAAGCCGCGCTCGGCTACCAGCGCCTGCTGCATATCGCGGTCAGCTTCCGTCAAAAAGTCCACCGCCGGCAGATTCTCCTGGCTGGCGACCTGAAACATGCTCCCCGCCCAGCGGAAATTGCTCAGATTCCAAACGCCAATCCCCGATCCGAGCAATATGATCAGTATGCAAGCGGCGATCAGTCTGGTTTTAATTCCCCATGTCTTCGGACTCATAGCATTCAGTTCTCCCACGCTAAATCGCCCGACTGGCGAGGTCGGGCGTATGGTTCAATAGCTTCACTACGATTTCGTCGCTATTTGGCCGACCCGCTCAGCTTGGTCAGATTGATGCCGACCACCAAAACCCCAATCGGCTTACCGTCGGCCAGCACCGGAACCGCTATCTGAATCTGGTAAGTCTGGGAACTCTCGTCAAATTCGGGTTGACCCTGCCAAGGCTTGCCACTGGTGAAAGGCGTATCGAATTTGGGCTGTCTCTTATGGATGTAGGAACTGGTTTTATCCACAAACGCGGCCTTTTCGCCTTGGCTGGCGCTGAGAAACGCCTCGCTGTACAAGCCTTGCGACTCATCCACCTTCTGCTTGAGCAGATTAGCGGCGTCGTTGTTCTGGAATCCTTTGATCAACTCATCGCTGCGCCGCACCGCCCTCCATTTAGCGTTGTCCATGCCGGCGATGGGACCTTTTTGATTTTGCGCCGCAACTGCACTCACGACAGCCGGTTCCACCGTCCAACCCTTCACCACTTCGATAGAGTGGTCGAGTTCCTTCTGTAGCTTTTCTAATAGTTATCCCCACATAGTTTATGCTGGAGACATTTGAGAACCCGCATACTGAGTATCTGGGAGTCTAAAGAACGATTGAACTCTT
>Ga0209573_1002907_pt1 | contig 20285 bp, 12 predicted proteins | sample TNRBio252014_DNA_FD_185870 | JGI IMG/M metagenome (GOLD analysis project Ga0209573, IMG submission 185870) | Wastewater treatment Type I Accumulibacter community from EBPR Bioreactor in Madison, WI, USA - TNR Reactor_6/25/2014_ DNA (SPAdes)... | ecosystem: Engineered > Bioreactor > EBPR >...
CCGAATACTCCCAGCTTAAAAAAGACATCGTCAAGCTCATGCAGGGTCAGCAGACGATCCTCGATGAGCTCAAGGCCATCCGCGAAGAGCTCCATATCGTCAAGATCCGCTGCAGCAGCTAGGGAGGCGCATGACCCCGTACCTTGCCGACGCCGAAAAAAAATTCGAAGCTTTTCTGGCGCAGCATGACCTGAAGTACACGTCCCAGCGGCGGACCATCCTGCTGGAGGCCTTCGAATCCAAACGCCACTTCGGCGCCGAAGAACTCCTGGAGCTGGTCAAGAAACGCGACCGGACCATTTCCAAGGCGACCCTCTACCGCACGCTCGCGCTCCTTATCCAGTCCAAATTGTTCGAAGAGCACGACTTCGGCGACGGCCACATGTCCTACGAGCCGATGGTCGGCAAACAGCACCACGACCATTTGATCTGCGTCAAATGCAAGAGCATCCTCGAGTTCGAAAGCGAAGAGATCGAGAAGATCCAGGAAGAAGAGGCCCGTAAGCAGGGCTTCAAGATCCTGAGCCATTCCCACAAGCTGTTCGGTCTCTGCAAGCGCTGCCGCTAGAACCATGAGGCGTTTTTAGGATGAAGTTCTCCACGCGCGCGACCTACGGCCTGAAGGCCATGCTCCATTTGGCCGAGCGTTACGGCGAAGGCGCGGTCCCGGTCTCCCAGATCTCCGGCGATGAAAAAATATCGGCCGCCTACCTCGAGCAGATCCTTTCCCGCATCAAACGGGAAGGGTGGGTCAAAAGCGTCCGCGGACCCCGCGGCGGCTACGTGCTGACCGCCAAGCCTTCGGAGATCACGGTCGGCGCGCTCCTCAGGGCCCTTGGCGAGGACGTCCTGGTGCGGCCGAACGCCGCGCCGCGGCCTGCCGGCTCGAAGAAGGCGCGCGCGGTGCCCCAGGCGGCGGCGGAACTTTTTTGGGAGCGGCTGAGCGGCGCGTTCGCGGCGGCGCTGGACCGCGTGTCCTTGGAAGAGCTCATCCAGTCGGTCCGCCCGGAATCCGGCGCCCACGCCGGCGCGCAGCCGATCCACTTCAACATTTGAGCCCCGCCGGCAGGACCCGGGTCCGATGACGCCCATTGCCGAGGAAAAAAAAGCCATGAGGGCCCGGATCGCCGCGGCGCTGGCGGCGATGCCCGCTTCCGACCGCACGGCGGCGTCCGGGCGGCTGGCGGAGAAGCTCTGGACCGAACCGCGTTTTTTGAACGCCCGCCGTATTTTTTGGTACGTTTCGATGCCCGAAGAGGTCGACACGCGTTCTCTTGTGCGGCGCTGCCTCGCCGAGGGGCGTTCCGTGTGCGTCGCGCGCGTCGTGCCCGGAGCGGGCGTGATCGAAGCCAGGGAACTCAAGGCCTGGGACGGTTCCTTCCTCACGGGTCCGTTCGGCATCCTGGAGCCCGATCCGGCGGCGACCCGCGCCGTGGCGCCTTCGGAGATCGACTGCGTCATCGTTCCGGGCCTGGCCTTCGACCGCGAAGGCTACCGGCTGGGGCGCGGCAAAGGGTATTACGACCGGTTCCTGGCGGGCCTCGGACCCCGCGCCGCGCGGATCGCGCTGGCCTTCGACCGTCAGATCACGGACCGCGTTCCGCGCGAGCCGCATGATCAAAAAGTGGATCTCGTTCTGTCCGCGTAAAAGTCGTCCTTGTCCTGTCCTTAATAAAATCAGGGCTTCCGGCAGTTTGGATGGAAGCCCGTTCATGGAGCCCTTAAAAAATGAGCACAGCCAGTCTCTTCTCCTTCATTCTCCTCAGCCTCGTCTTTGGCAGTATCTTCACCGCGCTCGGTTATTGGGTCCGCCTGCGCATCGGCGAGCAGAAGATCCGGTCCGCCGAGACCCGCGCCGAGGAGATCCGCGTCTCCTCCGAGCGGGACGCCGAACGCCGACGCACGGAACTCCAGAAGGAAGGCGAACGCTACCTGCTCCGGCTCAAGCATGAATTCGACGAGACACAGGAACTGCGCCGCCGCGAGATGGAGGAGGCGATCGCCCGCTCCGCCGAACGGGAGCGCGCCGCGCAGAAGCAGATGGACGATGCGCGCGCCAAAGAACGCGAATCCGAAAAGACCCAGGAGCGTGCCCGCGTCCTCGAGTCGGAGGCCGCGAAGCGCAAAGCCGATCTCGAGCGGATGATCGAGGAGGAGCATGAGCGGCTCCAGAACCTTTCGGGGCTGGGCAGCGAGGACGCCAAGCGGCAGCTCCTGCGCCGGATGGAGACGGAGGTCCGCGTCGAGGCGAGCCGGATGATCAAGGCCGTCGAGGAAGAGGCGCGCGAGATGGCGGACAAGAAGGCCAAGAACATCGTCGCTTTGGCGATCCAGCGCTGCGCGGCCGAAATTTCGATCGAACAGACCGTGAGCGTCGTGCATCTGCCCGGCGAGGAGATGAAGGGACGCATCATCGGCAAGGAAGGGCGCAACATCCGGACCTTCGAGCAGGCGACCGGTGTGGACGTCGTGATCGACGAGACCCCCGGCGCGGTGGTGCTTTCTTCATTCGACCCCGTCCGCCGCGAGGTCGCGCGGCTCGCGCTCGAACGCCTGATCGAGGACGGACGCATCCATCCCTCGAGCATCGAAGAGACGGTCGGCAAGGTGCGCCAGGAGCTCGAGCAGTCCATCCGCGCTGAGGGCGCCGCCGCGGCGCTCGAGATCGGCGTGAGCGACATGAACCCCGAGCTCATGACGATCGTCGGCAAGCTCAAGTACCGCACGAGCTACGGTCAGAACTCCCTTTCGCACGCCAAGGAGGTCGCGGACATCATGAACGTGTTCGCGGGACAGCTGGGCCTGGACCCGCTCACCGCGCGCCGGGCGGGATTGCTCCATGACATCGGCAAGACGGTGTCGCACGACGTGGAAGGCCCGCACGCGCTCATCGGCGGGGAGCTCGCGCGCAAGTACGGCGAGCCCGAGGACGTCGTCCACGCCATCGAGGCCCATCACGAGGACATTTCGCCCAAGTCGATCTGGCCGATCCTGCTGCAGGCGGCCGACGCGGTATCCGCTTCGAGACCCGGCGCGCGCCGTGAGACGCTCGAACAGCATTTGCACCGCATGGAAAAACTTGAGAAGGTCGCCCGGTCCATCCCCGGCGTCGAGCGCGTCTTCGCGATCCAGGCGGGACGTGAGATCCGGGTGCTCGTGAACCCAAATGAGGTGCCCGACAACGCGATGCCCGCTCTGGCGCGCGAGGTCACCAAGGCCGTCCAGGAAAGCGCGAACTTTCCCGGCCAGATCCGCGTGACCATCATCCGCGAGACGCGCGCGGTCGAGTTCGCGCGCTCCGCGCGGGAACGCTGATCCATCGAATGATGGAAGAGATCCAGATCGACAGGTTGGCGGCCCAGGGGGACGCGGCGGAGCGGAAGGTCTACACCGTTTCGCAGCTGACGCGGCTTGTCCGGTTCACGCTCGAGGACCTGTTCAGCTCGGTGTGGGTCGAGGGCGAGATCTCCGACTTCACCCACCACTCCTCCGGCCACATGTACTTCAGCCTCAAGGACGCCGACGCGAACCTCTCGTGCGTCATGTTCAAGCGGGAGAACTCGAGACTTCGCTTCAAGCCAGAGCCCGGGACCAAGGTCCTGCTCCACGGCCGCGTCAGCATCTATGTCCCGCGCGGCGCCTATCAGCTCGTCGTCGACATGATGGAGCCGAAGGGCCTGGGCGCGCTCCAGCTGGCGTTCGAGCAGCTGAAGAACAAACTTCTCAAAGAAGGCCTCTTTGACGAGGCGCGCAAGCGTCCGCTTCCGTTCCTGCCGCTTTCGATCGGCGTCATCACGTCGCCGACCGGCGCGGTCATCCGCGACATGATGCACGTGTGGGAGCGCCGGTTCCCGAAGGTCCGCGTGATCCTCGCGCCGGTGCAGGTCCAGGGCCCTCAGGCCCCGGGCGAGATCGTGCGGGCCATCGCCGACATGAACGAGTTCGGCGAAGCGGACGTGATCGTCGTCGCGCGCGGCGGCGGGAGCCTCGAGGACCTTTGGGCGTTCAATGACGAAGCGGTCGCGCGCGCGATCGCCGGTTCGCGCATCCCGGTCGTTTCGGCGGTCGGGCATGAAGTGGATTACACGATCGCGGACTTCGTCGCCGACCGGCGCGCACCGACCCCCTCGGCCGCGGCCGAGATCCTTTTGCCGCAGTTGGACGAGCTGGAAGCCTCGCTCAGGGACACCGGAACGCGGCTGGCGGGTATTTTGCGCCGGGAGGTCGAGTCCCGCTGGGACCGGCTCGAACGGCTGCAGGCGTCGCGATTTTTTCTTAAACCCCAAAGTCTCACGGAGGACCTGGCCCAGGAGACCGACGCGCTCGCGGAACGTCTGGAGTCGGCCGTGCGCCGCCGGATGGACGACCTCGCGCGTGAGGCCCGGTTCCTGCGCGGACAACTGGAAGCCTTCAGCCCCCAAAAATGCCTCGAACGCGGTTACAGCATCGTATTTGACGCGGCGACAGGGGGCATTATAAAATCCACGCGCCAACTCGACCGTTCGCGGTCGGTCCGGATCCGCGTCGCCGACGGCGAGCGGACCGCCCGGACGGAAGGCGCGCCACCCACGGAGCCAACATGACACAGTCCAAAGAATCAGGTCTTAAGTTCGAGGATCAGCTCAAGCGTCTGGAAGACATCGTCGGCCGGATGGAGAGCGGGGACCTCACGCTTGACGAGTCGCTCAAGCTCTACGAAGAGGGCGTGAAGCTCTCGCAGAGCTGCACGAAGCGGCTGGACGAAGCCCAGAAGCGGATCGAAGTGCTTTTGCGCACCGGCTCGGGTGAGCTCAAGACCGTGCCTGCCGACGACGATCTCAAGCCCAAGAAGAGCAAGAAGTAGTTTTTTGAATTCCCGCGTGAATATCCCGGGGCATTTAGCCCGCACCGCCGCTTCCGTTGACCGCGCGCTCGCGCGGCTCCTCCCGGCGAAGAGCCTTTACCCCAAGCACCTGGCGGAGGCCATGCGCTACTCCGTCTTTTCGGGCGGCAAGCGCGTCCGGCCGTACCTGGTGCTGGAGTCCGCCCGTCTCTGCGGCGCCGTTCCCTCCAAGGCCATGCCGCTGGCGGCGGCCATGGAGATGATCCACGCGTACTCGCTGGTGCATGACGACCTGCCGGCCATGGACGACGATGACTTCCGGCGGGGACGCAAGACCTGCCACCGTCAGTTCGACGAGGCGACGGCCATCCTGGCGGGGGACGCGCTCCTCACGCATGCCTTCACGGTCCTCGCCGAGGGCCGGGACGTCTCGGAGCCCAGACGGCGGCAGGTGTTCTCGGTGGTGAGCCGGGCGGCCGGTGCCCTGGGGATGGTCGGCGGGCAGGCGGCGGACCTGAAACATCAGAAGAAGAAGGTCAAACTCGCGGAATTGGCCCGGATCAACGCCCTGAAGACCGGGTGCCTCATCACCGCGTCCTGCGAGGCGGGCGCATTATGGGCCGGGGCCGCTCCCGGAGCCGTCCGGCGGCTGCGCAATTACGGCCGGGAAGTGGGTTTCTTGTTTCAGCTGGTGGATGATATTATAGACGGCGACGGCTATGTGCCGCTCATCGGGGCGGCCAGGACCTACGCGTTGGCCGCGAAGGTGCGCGACCGCGCCAAGTCAGCCGTGCGCCCTCTGGGCCCCCGATCGGGGGAACTGCAGGCGTTCGCGGATTTTTTATTCGAACGCAAGGCGTAAAAGTTTTATAGGTATTATGGAACCGCTGCTCCCTCACATCAATTCGCCCGCGGACCTGCGCAAGCTCCCCCGTACGGAGCTTCCGCGCTTGGCCCGTGAAGTCCGCGACTGCATCATCGAGACCGTCTCCGAAAAGGGTGGTCACCTTGGTGCCGGTCTCGGCGTCACCGACCTCACGGTCGCTCTCCACTACGTTCTGGACACCCCGAACGACTTTTTGGTCTGGGACGTCGGACATCAGGTCCAGGCCCACAAGATCCTGACCGGCCGGCGTGACGCTTTTCGCCAATCCTTCCGTCAGTACAAGGGCCTCTCAGGCCTCGTGAACGCCGGGGAGAGCCCTTACGACGTGTTCACCACCGGCCATGGCGGCCCTTCGATCTCGGCCGCGCTGGGCGTCGCCGTCGCGCGCCGCCGCAGGGGCCAGGACACCAAGGTCGTCGCCGTCATCGGCGACACCTCGATCGCCAACGGCATGGCGCTGGAAGCCATGAACCACGCCGGCCACATCCGCGAGAACCTCGTCGTCATCCTTAACGACAACGAGATGAGCATTTCCAAGTCCGTCGGCGCGATGTCGCGCTATCTGAACCAGGTCATCACCAACCCCACGTACAACCACCTGCGCGAAGAGGTGGAGACCCTCATCGGCCGTCTTCCCAAGGTCGGCGGCCGCGTGCTCGGCAAGATCAAGTACATCGAAGAGGGCGTGAAGCATCTCCTGGTGCCCGGACAGCTCTTCGAGAACCTGGGCTTCCGCTACTTCGGACCTCTCGACGGGCACAACCTCGAGAACATGCTCGACCTTTTTCCCAAGATCTTCTCGATCCAGGGCCCGGTCCTGATCCACGTCGTGACCAAGAAGGGCAAGGGCATGCCGATGGCGGAGGCCGATCCGATCCGCTGGCACGCGTCCGCACCGTTCGACCTGAAGACCGGCGAGCTCAAGAAAAAATCCACCGAGCTCTCTTACACCGAGGTGTTCGGGAACACGCTCTGCGAGCTGGCTCAGACGGACACGCGCATCATGGCTCTCACCGGCGGCATGCCGGAGGGGACGGGCCTCGTGAAGTTCGGCCAAAAATTCCCCGAGAGACTCTTTGACGTCGGCATCTCCGAGGAGCACGGCATCACGTTCTGCGCAGGCCTGGCCTACGAGCGGATGCGTCCGTTCGCGGCCGTTTATTCGACCTTCATGCAGAGGGCCTTCGACCAGATCGTCCATGACATCGCGCTCCAGAACCTGCCGGTCATCTTCGCGATGGACCGCGGCGGGCTCGTGGGCGAGGACGGTCCGACGCATCACGGCGTGCTCGACATCTCCTTCATGCGCAAGATCCCCGGCATGACCGTGATGGCCCCCCGCGACGGCAAGGAATTCGTCGAGATGATCAAATTCGCCGTGGGTCACACCTCCGGCCCCATCGCGTTCCGGTACCCGCGCGGTTCGGTGACGGAGCTCGCGCATCCCGCTCTGAACAAGTACCCCGGTTCTCCCCTCGAATACGGCAAGTCCGAACTTCTCAAAGAGGGTTCCGACGTCATGATCGCCGCCTACGGCGCGATGGTCGGGGGGGCGCTTGACGCCGCCGAGATCCTCGAGCGTGAGGGCGTGAGCGCCGGCGTCATCAACGCCCGCTTCGCCAAGCCCCTCGACGAGGAATTGATCCTGTCCTGGGCCCAGCGCACCCGGGCGCTCGTGACCGTCGAAGAAGGCTGTGTCGCCGGCGGCTTCGGCTCCGCGGTGCTCGAAGCCCTGGCCGCCCGCCAGGTCTCGACCTCGGTCCGCTGCCTCGGCATCCCCGACCGGTTCATCGAACACGGCCCCCGGAACATCCTGCTCGACCAGTGCGGCCTGTCCCCCCAGAAGATCGCCGCTTCCGCTCAGGAAGCGTTGCGCGGTCTGGGCTCGTCCGCGCTTCCCGTTTCTCCCTCCCGCTAGACCCTCTCAGCGCGTCAGAACCCCCCTTAGGCGGTTTTTTTGATAAGGGCTTTTGGATTGATTCCTGTTTATTTGTTTTTTTGTGACCATGATTGACAATAGTTACTCATAGTCATAAAATATTAACAATTTTATGAAAGCTAGAATGGCTTCTTCCGCCTTCAACAAACCGATTTTTCGGTCGGATCGGGCACTTTTGCTGTCCGGTTTGATGCTCATCCCATGCCTTTTCCAGGTTCAATTCACTTTTTCCAAAGATGCCTTGGCGGCGACCGCTTCCAAGGCCAGCACCTCAAAAGAAGTTGAGGATCGGATTAATAAAGCCATTAAAGAAGCTGAAAAAAAACTCGGTGCAAACCCGGTCGTTGAAGAGGTTAGAAAGGATATCCGGACCAATTTAGTGCCCGCAAGATCCTCGTCAGCATCAAAAGCTGAGGTGCCCGCTAAACCTCCCGTATCTTCGCCCAAGGCTTCTTCGGCCCCTTCGAGGGCCTTTAAACCGACTTCAAACATCAGTCCTCAGGCCGAGCCTCAGGCCGCGCCGGCCCGGATCGTATCTGTAGTCTCAAAAGATCCTTCTGTATCGGCCGGGTCTCAGATAATGAAATTCAAGTCCGCCGATCCGCGCAAGGAGGCGAATAGTTTGGCCTGGAAAGCCCATCGAACCTACGGTGCGCACCGTGAAGAATATGCCAAGGCCCATGAGTTGACCGTTCAGGCGCTTGAGATCGACCCTCAAAACCGGGTCGCTAAACATATGCAAAATAAGATTGGCCGGGACATTCAAGATCGTCCCATGGACATAGGGGGCACTTCCGGAACTATCGAGCCTCCTGACGGAAGGATCGCCCTTGCCGTCGCGTTATCGGACAATGTTGTCACGCTGGAAGAAGCCGAAGAGATTGCGCTCAAAAACAGTCTCATGCTCAAGTCGCTTAAGCACCGGATCGAAGGGGCCAGGCGTAAAGTAAATGAGGCGATCCGGGCTTTTTTCCCGACGGCAGGAATGGAAGTCTCCGCCGGCGGCGGTGTGATATCCAGTTCCGGGTATCATTCTCAGAGAGCGATGTTGAATTTTTCCCAGCCGGTCTACTATGGCGGCGAACTGATTTTTACGTTGAGACAGGCCCAGGCAGGCTTCAGATCGGATGAGATCAAATACGCAAAAGAACGTGCCGATGTGGTCCGTCAGCTGGGAGAGGCCTATCGGAATGCGGTGAATGCATTCCATAACCTTGAGTATCAGAAGGAGCTTGAGGTCCGGATCAACGAATGCAAAAAAATGCACGATAACGCCTTCAAGGCGAATTTGGTCTCGGAGATCGAGCACCTGGAGATAGACTCCATCTACAATCAGGCGGTGTTTCAGAAAGTGACGGCCTCCACGGCCCAAAAATCCTCGAATCTCACCTTGTGTCAGGCTATGGGTGTTGCGCCGGACCGCATCATCCCGATCGACCCTAGTATTGACCTGGAGCGCTTATCGGCGGTCGATCTCGAAAGTTATCTCGACCGTGTCGGCGCAGGTAATTTTGACATTCGGATCCGGCAAGCGACCTTGGAGGGGGCCTACTATGCGACGAAGGTCTTTGATGCCCAAAAAATGCCTCGAGTGGACGTTCGGGGCAACTGGGGGTGGGCCGGCGAAGCGTTCAAGCGCAAGCTACCGGATGATTTTGGAGCATCGTTCGAAGGGCCCTTCGAAGTCGACCCCGAGCATGAGCAGGCGATTTTTGCGACCGTTGCGGTGCCTTGGGGGCCGAACACGACGAATTACACTTATCAGCGTAGATTTTTCGCTCCGACCGTCTCGTCGTTCCAGGGGTCCGAGGATTTTAAACATTCGATCACGACCAATTTCTTCGATCGTATGGCCAATTTTACCGATGAAGCTGGCGCTAAGGCCGATTATTTGAAGGCAATGGCTGAGCTTCAAAAAGAAAAAGCCGACCAAACGATCAGCGCTCGGCAGGCCTATTACGACTACGAAAGCGCACTGCTGCAGCTGGAGACCGCCGAAGCCAAGATCCTGTTTAGGGAGCGTCAGATCAAGATCCTTGAGATCACGACACGGTCAGAGGAGGCCAAGATCACCGAGCTCATGAACGACCTCATCAGCCTTGCCGAGGACCGATTTTCTAAGATAACCGCCGTTTCGAGTGCGAACAACGCTCTCGCCAAGATGGACTATTTGGCGGGCATGGAAGGAAGCCATAAGCGATATGAAATTTAATCTCCATAAGAACAAGTCCTCCCTTTTCAAAGTCCTGCTTTTTCTGGTTGTTATCGTGATCGGGTTCTCGGTGCTTTCTAAGCACATCACGTTCGTGAAAGGTTTGCCGACCTTTAAAAAGAAGAAAGTGATCGAGAAGAAGACCATCGAAGATATCCCGATCCCGGTCAAGGGCTACAAGGTCACCCGGGTCGATTTTTCGGACACCTTACCATCCTTGGGGACCGTCAAAGGCTATCGGGAAGTGCAGCTCAAATTCATGGACAGCGGCTATGTGGAGTACGTTAACTTCAGGGACGGTGAAAAAGCCATTGAAGGTGACATCATTGCGAGCCTTGACCAGCGGGAGAAGCTCCTGAAGCTCGAGTATGCAAAAAATGAGATGGAACGCGTTCAAAAATTGCACGACCTTGGAGCGATCACCCCGAACAAGCTCCAGCAGACCAAGCTTGAGTACCAGTCTGCCCGGCTTGAATACGAAAAGACCAATCTTGTCGCGCCGTTCGACGGCTACCTCGGCAGCGTGGAAAAGCAGAAAGGCGACCTGGTCACGCCTAACGACGTGTTCGGCTCTTTCGTGAATCTAACGGATGCCTACGCTGAATTCGGTGCCATCGAAAAGGACATCAACAAGATAAAGGTCGGTCTTCCTGTCACGATGACGGTGGACTCATATCCTCAGGACACCTTCAGCGGAGAGATCGAGTCGATCTCTCCAGTCGTCGAAGGCCGCACGCGCACGTTCAAGATCAAGGCTCGTGTCGTTAACGAGGGTGAGAAGCTCAAGGCGGGTATGTTCGGCCGTGTCGGCGTTCAGATCTACCAGAAAGAGCAGACCCTGGTGATCCCGAGCGCCTCTTTCAGGAAGAAAGAGCAGGAGTATTTCGTGTATGTGATCCACCCCGAAGCCCCCGCTGAAGAACCGGCGGAAGAAAGTCCCAAGGCATCATCGAAGGGCGGTAAGGACAAGCCCGCAGCTCCCGCGAAGCCCTCGGACGTGATCATCGGCACCATAGAGATCCGTCCTATCCAGGTAGCTTATGCCACGCCGGATGCCGTGGAGATCAAGGCCGGACTCGAGGACGAAGAGTTGATCGTGGCGGATATCCAGCAGGAAATGGAAGAAAAAACCAAGGTGGAAGTGACGGAAGTTCAGGAGTATACCTTTTAGCGCCGCTACGGCGCTGCCCGATAGAACGAATCACGAGAACATTTAATGTCGCTGCCAAAATTTTCGATCCAAAGACCCGTCACGGTCTACATGTTTTTCGCGGCCGTGATGCTTTTTGGTTTTATCTCCGTTCAAATGCTCCGGCAGGAGCTTTTCCCTCCCGTCACGTATCCCAAGCTCTCGGTCATCACGAATTATGCTAACGCGGCCCCGGAAGAGATCGAGCAGCTGATCACCAAGCCGATCGAAGAAGCCGTGGGAGCCACGGGAGGTCTTCGCAGCGTCACATCGATATCGCGAGAAGGCATGTCCCTCGTCGTCGCGGAGTTCGGTTGGGAGCAGAACATGGATTTCGCCGCCCTGAGCATACGCGAGAAGATCGACCTGGTGAAAGCCCGGCTTCCACGCGACTCGGAAGAGCCGACCGTGATCAAGTTCAACCCCTTCGAAATGCCGGCCGTGACCCTTTCGATCTCGAGCGACCGACGGTCGCCGGTCCAGCTGAAGCGCTATGCCGACCGCTACGTCAAGACCGAGATGGAAAAGATCAACGGCGTCGCGTCCGCGTCGATCTCCGGCGGCGCCGACGAAGAGATCCTGGTCGAGGTGGACCAAGGGCGGCTGAAGGCCTCCACTCTGAGCATAAGCGATGTGTCCAAGGCTATAGCCGAAGCCAACCTCAATTATCCGGGCGGCACGATCAAGGAAAATTTTTATGAATATCTGGTGCGTACGATAGGCGAATTCAAGCACATAGATGAGATCGGGAAGATCGCGGTCGGACGCGAGGAGCCCGATCCTACCCAGGACGAGGCCCATGAAAAGCCCACCAATAGTCTGGTCATGCTCAAGGATGTGGCCAGTGTTCGCCGTCAGACCAAGGAGCGTACGTCGTATTCCCGGTTCAACAGCCGCGAGAACCTCACCATATCGATCCAGAAACAGGCCCAGTCGAACACCATCCTCGTCGCCGATGCGGTGAAAAAGAAGATGGAAAAGATCCGGGAGCAGTCCCCCGAGGACATCAGCATCGACATCATTTATGACCAATCCAAGTTCATCCGCGAAGCGGTGAACGGAGTCCGGGACGCCGCAGCGCAGGGCGGCATTCTGGCATTTCTTGTCATCCTGATATTCCTGCAGGATATCGGCGCATCCATTCTCGTCATCCTGATCATACCGATAACGATCCTGGCGACCCTCACGCTCATGTATTTTGTCGGGATCTCGCTGAACGTAATATCCTTGGGCGGAATTGCGCTCGGCGTCGGAATGCTCATCGACAATGCGATCGTGGTGATCGAGAACGTGGACCGCCATTTCAAGGAGAAAAAAGACACTGCCAGCCTGAAAGAGATCGTCGGCGTCGCGACCGATGAAGTGGTCGCCCCGTTGATCGCGTCGACGCTCACCACCGTGATGGTCTTTTTGCCGATGATATTCGTGACCGGTCTCGCCGGACAGATATTCAAGGAGTTGGCGTGGGTCGTGGTGGTCACCCAGATATTTTCGTTCATCGTCGCCATCACGCTTCTGCCCGTCATGGTCATGCAATTCAGCTACAGGGATAAAAAGACCGGCGCTGAGAACCGGTTTATGAAGGCCGTGAACCAGATGATCCACGTTTGCGGCAAGCCGATCGCCTGGATCGAATCCAGCTACTCCAAAGTTCTGCCCGGGTTCATAAACCGCAAGGGTCGTTACTTGCTGGCCACCCTTTGCGTGTTCATCTTCACGATCTTTGTGATCGGAAAACTCGACAAGGTCGTTATGCCCAAAGTTGACCAAGGGCAGTTCATGATCAAGGCGGACCTTCCGGTGGGTACCCGGGTCGAGAGAACGAACGCTGTCTCGCTGAACATCGAGAAATATCTGAGACGGTTCCCCCAGATACTGAGCGTTTCCACGATAGTCGGTGCTTCAAAGACCGGTTCCGCCAAGGACGACATACAAAGCATCGGCACCCATCAGGTCCAGATCATCGTGACGCTGAGACATGATCGAAAAATGTCGACCGATGAGCTCATACAAAAAATAAGGAATGACTTCGCGACCCCTTTCATGAAGAAAGCCACGAAGGGCGCCAGGATCAACTTCATCCTCTATGAATCATCATTCAAGGCCGCCGGTGAGAACAATTCTCCGGTCGTCATCAATGTGAAGGGCAACAACCTCGAGGCGATGAAGGCGATCGTCAAAAAGATCCAGCAAAAAACAGGTCTGATCGAAGGCGTTTACGACATATCGAACACGATACCCGAAAGCGCCCCGGAGACCAAAATATCCGTCGACAAGGACAAGGCCGCATTTTATCGGATGTCGGTCACGGACCTGGCGACTGCATCGCATATTTCCATCAAAGGCACCGTTGCCAGCAAGTTCAAGGAAGACGGCAAAGAGATCGATATCCGCGTCGTGCTGCGTGAGAGCGACCGGGGCGGCCTTTATGAGCTGCCCTTCATCCAAATGCATTCCCCGCTGGGTCTGAACGTCCCGTTGAGCGAGCTGGTGAATTTTCAGTCGGGCGAAGGCCCCAGCGAGATCAAGCGCATCGGACAGGAGAGAACCCTGCAGATCTTTGCCAAGGTCTTCAAACGCCCCTTGAGCGAGGTGAATGCCGAAGTCCAGCGGGTGATGGATGCCGAAACCCTTCCGGCGGGGTACCTGCTGGAGCTTGCGGGTGAAAACCTGGAAGTCCAGGAGTCGTTCAACAGCCTGCGTTTGGCGCTCATTCTTTCGGTCGTGCTGATCTACATGATCATGGCCGCGCAGTTCGAATCCTATTTCCAGCCATTCATCATCATGTTTACCATCCCGCTTTCTGTCATCGGAGCGACCATGAGTCTGCTCGTTACCCAGACACCGATCAGCGTGGTGGTGCTCTTGGGTATGATCCTTCTCGGCGGTATCGTGGTGAACAACGGCATCATGCTTATAGACTTCATCAATGCGGGACTTGCGGAAGGGCTTGCCATGAAGGACGCCGTCATCAGAGCGGGGACGGTCCGTCTCAGGCCCATCGCCATGTCGGCGATGGCGTCCGTGCTGGGTTCGATTCCGCTGGCGTTCGCGCAGGACGAGGGGTCCAAACTTCAGGCCCCGATGGCGATAGCGATCGTGGGAGGACTTTCCGTTGCGACCTTTCTCACCTTGGTGGTGATCCCGGCATTGTTTATCCTGAGTTATGATCTCCGGGCGGCTCTTTCCCTGAAAAAAAGAGCCCGCCAGACCGGCCGGGATATCCACCCTTGAATCTTCCCGAATTCAGCGTCAAGCGGCCTACGACGATCATCATGTCGGCGTTGGCCGTCATGCTGATCGGCATCGTTTCTCTTCTCAGGCTCCCCGTTGAGCTGTACCCGAACACCTCCTTCGGCGAAATAAGCATCGTGATCTATGTCCGGGGCGAGCTCCCGCCTCTTGAGGTCGAAGCCCAGGTCACTCGCCCGGTCGAAGAAGCCGTTGCGACCGTGAGCCACCTCAAACAGATGATCTCAACGACCAAGGAAGGTGAGTCCACTGTCGTCCTGAGCTTTGAGCCAGGTACGGATATGGACTTCGCGGCGCTTGAAGTCCGTGAAAAATTTGCTCGGGTCAAGAACAAGCTGCCCAAAGAGATAGAAAAGCCGGTGATCGCAAAGTACAAGCAGTCGGACGTTCCGGTGATGATATTCGCGATCACCAGCGCGGTCCGGAGTCCGGAGGAGATCCGGAAGATCGTCGACGAAAAGTTAAAGGAAAGGTTCAAGCGCATCAAAGGGGTCGCGAACGTGGAGGTCGCCGGCGGACGCGAGCGGAAGATATTGGTCGAGATCGATCAGCAAAAGATGGTCGCTTACGGCCTGGCGATGGACGAATTGACCGGCACCCTGGGCGCCAACAACTTGAACCTGCTATCGGGAGAGGTCAGTCGAGCGGATGACCGCATGCTGGTCCGGATGATGGGCGAGTTCGATAACATCGAGCAGATCAAGAAGATCAGTCTCAAAAAGACCCAATATGGATCGGTCATAAGGCTCGAGGATGTGGCGACCGTCAAAGACGGGTATCTGGATCCCAAGGAGTACTCCCGACTGAACGTCAAGGACACGGTGAGCCTTTATATCCAGAAGGAGAGCGCCGCCAATACGATATCCGTCGCTAAAACGCTCGAAGCGGAGATCGAGGCTGTCAAGGAAGTGCTCCCGAGAGACCTGCGGCTGGTGGTCACTTCGAACCAGTCCATCTTCATCGAAGAGGCCATAAACGGGCTCAAGCTGTCCCTGCTTCAGGGAACCATCCTCATCATCCTGGTCCTGTTCCTTTTTCTGTTCGTCAAAACTCGGGGGCCGGCGATCCTGATCGCCGTTCTGATCGGATTGACGATGATCCCGAACCAATACCTGCTTTACTCGATCTTTGCGCTGCTGATCCTGGCAGTGGTCTCAAAACCGTCATTGAGGCCGGCGGCGGTCGTCGTCCTGCCGATGCCGATCTCCGTCATATCGACTTTCTTCTTTATGCGGCTTTCGGGGCTCACCCTCAACGTGATGACCCTTTTCGGTCTGGCTCTCGGAGTCGGCATGCTGGTGGATAATTCGATCGTCGTTTTTGACAACATCCTTAAAAAATTAAAACAGGGGAGGAGCGCGACCGAATCGGCTATTGAGGGATGCCAGGAACTCATGATCGCAATCGTTGCATCTACGCTCACCCATGTCATCGTCTTTTTGCCGATGATCTTCATGTCCAAGGAGATCCAGCTGCTTTATTCGAGTATGGCCATCACCGTCATCATCTCGCTGATCACGTCCCTGATATGCGCCCTTACGGTCGTTCCGCTTTTCTCGTCAAAAAGCGTGTTCGCCCGGCCGATGACTGAGATGGTGCGTATCGACACCAAGGATTGGCTGGACCGTTTTTATCCCAAGGAACGCAAAATGCTGTTCCGCATGGTGCGGAACAGCCGCAAGGTGATCATCGGCGCGATCATCTTCTTTAGTGTTTCGATGTTCTTCGCCTCCAGGATCCCCGCGGACTACCTTGGCAGCACCGAGCAGAATAAGTTCACCGTGTTCATTGAGATGCCCACGGGGGTCAAGTTGGATGTCAGCAATGATGCGGTCAAAAAAGTCGAGGCGGTGGTCAAAGAGATCCCCGAGGTCAAGACGATCACATCAAGGATCGAGGCGTGGTCATCCAAGGTCTATGTCGAGCTGGTGCCCTCGACCGAAAGAAAGAGATCAAACAGTCAGATCATCGAGGACATCCGATCGAAGACCGGGAGGATGGACCCGGCCTTTGTGTACTTTCAAGAAGATGACCAGGTGGGTACCAAGGAGATCACGATCGAGGTGTATGGCTATGATTATCAAGTTTTACGCCAGCTTGCGATCGGTATCTCCAATCGGATCGAGACCATTCCAGGATTGACCGATATGAAAATAAGGATGCGGGAAGGCCGGCCTGAGATGACCGTCATCGTGGATAAGGATAGGGCGGCCGCTCTCGGGGTCAGTACTCAGGACGCTGCGGATCAGATCCATGGAGCGATGAGAGGCCTCAGGGCCATGTTACTGCATGAACAAGGCAAGGAGATCGAAACCATCACCCGATTGGAAGAAAAGTATCGTAAAACATTTCGCGATCTTTACAAGATGATCATCAGCGCCAATGATGGGACCCCCATACTACTGGAGCAGATCGCGAGCTTTAAATTCGATCTGGGGCCCAGCGAAGTATGGCGGAAGAACAAAGATCGGATGATCCAGGTGAGCGGAAATCTCAACAGCGTTCCCCTTGCGAAGGCCGTCGAGGTCGTGAGGGAAAAGCTGTCCGATCTGCAGTTTCCGGAGAACTATCACTATGAGATCGGAGGCGATTACGAGACCCTGATCAAGTCCCAAAAGGAAATGCGGCTTGTCATCGTCATGGTGATCGTGCTCGTTTATCTGGTCCTGGCGGCTCTGTTCGAATCTTTTACTCAGCCGTTCATCATCATGGTTGCCGTGCCCTTGGCGCTTGGAGGGGCTGTTATAGCCCTGTATCTTGGCCCCAAGACCATCGGGATCGGTGCCCTTTTGGGGCTAATGATGCTGGCCGGCATTGTTGTTAATCATTCAATTATTTTGGTCGAACGAGTGAACTATTATCACCGAGATATGAATATTGGGTTGATTAAATCAGTCATGTTAGCTAACAAGGATCGTTTAAGACCCATTTTGCTCACCACATCTACCACTATATTAGGCTTGGTTCCTATGGCTATCGATAAAAGTGATGGAGCTAATCTCTGGGCCCCTCTCGCAATGACTGTTATAGGCGGACTATTGAGTTCATTAATACTCACTCTATTGATAACTCCATCGGTTTATCTCGCAGCAGCACAATTTGGCCCATCAAACGACATAAAAAGTAAGTTATTGGCAATTATAGCTAGATTACGTTCCTTTTGGATTAAAAAGGCTAGTAATAGTTAGTTTTAGCTACTTAAGTAATTTTCTGTTCTTTCTTGACTGGAGATGATTCGTGCGGCATACTATACGCATCAGAATCATGCATAGATTTTTAAAACATATGGACACTGTGTGAATTCAGAAAATCTTTTCTTTTCGATTCAGAAAATTAGCTTGTCGAATGTATAGCAAAACATTAAAAAACGAATATGACGCGACTTTAATATAATGCACAAACCTGTTGCACTAGCAGATCAAGAAATGGAAAAATTCAAATCCAGCTTCGGCCGGAAGTTGAAGCTCATTTCCTGTCTTCTGGTGGCGACCTTTTCCCTGCAGGAGATCGGGTTTGCGGCAGACCAAAGTCTTGACGCGCAATTGTTCGATAGTGAAAGAAAATCAAAGCGTTATGGTGCCAGCTACATCCAGCGCCAGTTGGATAAGCAGGATGAGCTGATCGGCATGAAAAACACAGACTTTGGCCCGCAAGACGAGTACCAAGACAACGTTAAGAAAAACCGCCGGAAGAAGCGGTTCGAGGATGAAGATCCCGCCAAGAGTGGCGCGAGCCGCGAAGGACAGTCGGGGGAATATCCCGAATATCAGCTTTCTGACTTCGATGAAGAGGGACGTCCTCAGCAACTTACCGTCTATGAGTATGTCGGTCAGGGGGATGAGCGAACGCTTTCCCAGGTGACTTCTTACGATATTCGGGGCATGGATGCTTCCAGATGGCTTGCGGCCGGCAAGGAAGAGACATCAGCTGATGGCACCAAAACTTATCAGGGCTTTACGCAGGTCGGTATCGAGGATATAGAGGAAGAGCTCGAAAGCAGGAAGATATCCGTTTCTCACTACACCGGCGCCAGAGGCGAGGAACGGGTCCTTTATGTCGAGGGAGGGTTCGACCAGGACGGCAGGGCGACCACCATCGATGTGTACAGTTATTCCGGCAATGCGATGCAGCAGATCAAGACCTACGATATTGGGGAAAAGGATTGGGACAGCTCAAATTCCGGTATTCTGGAAAAGCTTTCTGAGGACCTGCTGGTCCGTCTCTCGGTCTATTCAGGAGAGCGCGGAAAGGAGCGGGTCAACGAGGTCTACTCAGGTTTCACGGGCGGGGCTGATAACAAGCCTCAGACCGCCGAGTTCTACGATTACAATTCGGACGGGACGCTGAGCAAAACCCGTTCTTATGACGTCAAAGAACTGTACGGGACCAGCGAATGGCAAAGCGCCCATGACGGCATGTCCCGAGGCGATGCCTCCTTCGAAGATCTTCTTTTGGTGGAAGGTTGGTTCATCGGCGACAAGGGTGCGGAGCGTCTGGAAAGGATGTTCCTGTACTCCGATGGCAAGATCATCGAGCGCCAGGAATTCTTATATGACGAATATGCCACTCCTTATGTTGCGGGGGGTAAGCGTTATTCCAGACGCGGGATACTGACATTCGACACGTCTGAACTGGGCTCGAACGACCAGGCGAGAGAGCTTTCTTCCGGTATTGATATCTCGGAGGACGGCGAGGTCCTTTCGGCGAGCGTTCTTTCCGGTAAACTTGTCGGTTTTTCGAAATTCGAGGGATCTGCCGGCCGGGAGAAGATCCTTTCTGCATACACTTATTCTTATGACGCGGTTTATGGTTATTCGATCGAAGAACGTTCCGAATTCAGTTATGAGGACGGAGCGCTTCGCTCGATCCGCGTTTATGATTCGGACGGCCACCTTAAGCGCGAATCAACGTTCATCGGGTCGGAAGGACGGGAAAAATCAGACCAGATATTCGACTACGAAGAGCAGGAAGACGGGTCCTGGAAGCTTGTTGAGCGCACGGATTACATTTATGACGAAAGCGGGACACTCGTTTCTGCTTACCGATTTGATGTGAGCGAGATCGAAGATGAGGCCATGGCCAAACGGAAGACCTCCGGACAGCTCATATTCGGTGATGACGGGCGCCTGCAGCTCGGGGCCGATTTTACTGGAGAACTTATTTCAGAGATCGTTTACGAGGGCCGCAGAGGCCGCGAAAAACAGAGCCAGGTGTTCAGCTACCTGTCCAACGGGGATGGCAGTTATTCGATCGAGGAACGGACCGATTACGTCTATGATGCCGCGGGCCGTCTTGTGAACGTCTACACGTTCAACACGGAGGATGTGGAGGATTTTTCGGAAGCGCGTAAAAAAGTGTCAGGAACTCTCGAATTTTTGTATGGCCATCTTGTTTCCGGAGAATTCACCGGAACACTTGTTTCTGAGCTGCAGTATGAAGGTCCACGTGGCCTTGAAAAGGCTGTGAGCAGTTTGGATTTTGAAAAGCAGGATGACGGGTCTTACTTGGTGATGCAGAGGACGGATTATATCTACGAATCAGATCGTCTTGTGAACACGATCGTCTATGATACGGAAGGGCTGAGTTATGAAGAAGCCCTGGTGAAGGGGGCGGGCATCGAGATCTCCAACACTTACTTCTCAGGCACCAAGGGCAGGGAGCGGGTCGATTTTGTGACCCAAGCGGCCAACCTTTCTCCGGCTGATCACAACGCTGTGCCCATCGACCCCAGGGATGCGTTCACGGACCTTTTGAAATTCGGGTCTCCGGATGGAGATGGACGGGTCACGTACACCGATGGATCTGACGTCTGGACGATCACCCTGGATGCCGAAGGTGTTGCGGGTTGGTCAGATACAAGAGCCGACCGTCTTGATTGGATCAAGAGTCATGTCCAATCGGTGCGCGATGAAGCGGACCTGACGACGTTCGATTATCAAAACGGCCGGATGACATTGGTGACGTATTCGGACTTCCTCCGTGTAG